>Ga0194125_10012552_pt1 | contig 11149 bp, 10 predicted proteins | sample TA2KigC250mmetaG_FD_148626 | JGI IMG/M metagenome (GOLD analysis project Ga0194125, IMG submission 148626) | Freshwater microbial communities from Lake Tanganyika, Tanzania - TA2015034 Kigoma Deep Cast 250m | ecosystem: Environmental > Aquatic > Freshwater > Lake | place: Tanzania: Lake... | reverse complement strand
CGCAACGCGGACCAGAAATCGGTGGACTGGCAGTTCACGACCGAGACGGCCAGAATCAGACTCAAGCGGCTATACCCACAAATACAAATGACGTAAGGTACTAGGCTAGGCTTGAAGATCTCTTCGCTGCCCACCAGCACCTGATTTTGCGTGAGGGAAGTGAACGCGTCTGCCGCGTCTGCGGGAGCCCGGTCGCCCGAAGTGTTCATTTGTTCTTCTCCGCCGAAGATGACGATGAGGGTACGGAGACTCTTAAAGGCATGCTTGTCGGCCCTCAAGATACACCTTAGGTGCCTGAATGGCAAGACCCACTTTGCGTAGGCATGTACTCGCCGAGTTCGGCCCCGCACGTGGTCACATCTGTGCACAAGCAACCGCATGGTCTGCCCCCCTCGCGCGCCACAGTCTTTAAACCCCGTGCCCGTTCATACGCAACACAGGAAAAGGGGCGCGCATGGCCAGGGAGGGGACCAACGGAAACAGCAGAAAGGCCAGCCACAGCCGCGCCGGGGCAGGTGATGCCGCTGCGGACCCTACGGAAACGACCCGAAGCGTGACCGGCATTCTCGACGAGCGCATCGAGAACCTCCGCGAGGCCATCCAGGAGATCGACGACGCCCTCGCCGGCAGGACGAGGCTGAACGAAGACTTCGTCGAGCAGATCGACCGCGAGGCCGAGGAGGTCAAACGCCACCTCAACATGCTCAACCCGCCGTGGCAGACCGGCTTCTACCCTGAGCTGGAGTTCCTGCGCCTGAGTTTCCACAAGAGCCTGACCAGCCGGGCCAAGGACCGCAGGGCAGAGCAACTCAAGTACCGGGAAAACGGGGTCAACCTGGCCAAGGAAAGGCGCAAGTTCGTGGACGAGTACAAGGCCCTTCAGGCGATGAGAAAGAGGTTGGGGTCGCTGTGAACATCGAAGAGGTGTTCCGGAAGCTGCGGCCAGTCATGGGCCAGCAGCTGGACGTGCTGTGGCAGGAGTACCTGATTGCTGACGCGGACGTGCGCCAGACCATCGAGCGAACCCTTCGCGTCACCCTGGCGCAGCGCCTGGCCGAAACGTTCGAGAGCGAGCACGTGCTCCTGAAGCCGCCGCCAGAGCACGCGGCGCAGGGCCCGTATCGCGGGCGGCGCTCGTGAGTTTCCGGCGCTGGTAGGGGAGGAGTTCCTTATCCTCGGACCGCAGGCGGCCCGTGGGCGCTTGCCGCCGGTTCTTCGACTCGACGGCGTCGTAGCCGAAGAGGAACCTGCCTATCCACCGCAATTTCACCATTGCCGCCTGGGCCATCCGAAAGCACCTCGATTACGTGAGCACCTTCTCGTTCCAGTCCCGCACCGGGAGCGCCGAACTCGACGGCCGCATCGAGGACCTCATGTCGTGGTGGTCGCGTCCCGCGAACTGCGACGTGGCGGGCCGGCACTCGCTTAAGGCGTAATCGCCAAACTTGCGCGGAGGCCCGCCGCGGCCGGCCTCCTGCCGATTGCAGAACTTTATCAGCTACTCAATACGCTCGTCGGCAAGACCTTTGATGACCCCGGCGTGGTTCAGGAACGGAACCGCGGTGGCCTCATCCACAAGATGGTGTCGGGCGTGCTCCCTGGTAGGGAGCACCATGACACCGGCCAATTCCCGGATGTTCCTGGCCAACTTCTCGAGGTCAAGTTCCAGACCTCCCCGACCATCGACCTTGGCTTGGTCAGCCCGGACAGCACTGAGCGCCTTGCGAACCAGCCGGAGTTCCGGCACTGCGATGTGAGGTACGCCGTCTTCTACGGAAGCATCTCCGGCGGGAAGGTGCAGGTCGAGAATCTCGTCATATGTACCGGGGAGGATTTCTTCACGTTCTTCAGGCGATTCGAGGGCAAGGTCGTCAACAGGAAGATACAGATACATTTGACCAAGGGCTTCTTCGACTGACGCGGCCGCCGATGTGCACCCTGGGCGGCGGTGGTTACCGTGCGACAGAGTGAGAAAGGGCACGCGGCGCGGCTTCGCCCGGAACGCCGAAGGCCTGCCAGACCTGCTCGTCAATGGCCGTCTCCAGCCGGGAACGTGCGGTTGCGTCCTCGGTATCCAGCAACGTTCTCGTCAGTCGGACGATCTCAGTCGCGGAAGCGGACTCAAGGCCGGGCAGGGGGAACTCGCTCGTATACTGGGTGATGAAGCGACGCCGGCCGGAGTACAGTTTGTTGTGGAATCGAGTGTCATAGAACTTCTCGACGAACGTGGAGTTCGCCACCGCCAGGATCAGCAGCAGCCAATCCTCCGCAAGTCCCGGCCGTAGCGTTATCCAGTAGCAGTCGCCGTTGACAATGGCGCCTTGGCGGTCCAGGAAGAAGCACGGCTTGACGGAGATGTCCGGGCACACCACCTTCGGCCTGGCCCACTGTAGCGGGTCGTGCGGCACCCATATCTCGTACCACTTCCGTCCGCCTTCGATGACGTAAGTCCTCGCCTCCAACCTCTTGCGGTTTGCCTCCAGGTATCGCCGAGTGCCAGGATGCTCTTCCAGCCGGATGGCACAACGCTTTCCGTCCCGCACCTCATGGGGATAGAGGACGCGCCTGCCGCCCGCAAGGGCGGCTTGCGGCAGGTTCCACCGCCGGGCGACGTGGTGGGTCAGAAGTGGGTGAAGGAGCGCCGGCTCAGGGCGCCGGTCTTCGTCGAGGTCGTCCCAGTCATCGCGGATGAAAATGCCGTCTGCAGTTGTCTTGATGCCCACTCGTATCTCGGCCGCATCGCCGAAACAGCAATGCGTATTCGCTGCAACTGTCTCCATCCACCCGTTGACGTGGTCGCTGGCGAGGAACCACGGCTCCGTGCCGTCTGCGGAGGCGACCAAGTGGCCCTTCTCAACGCGGAAGCACCCGCTGGGCGCCCGTACTACGCCCTCTTGCCCGGCTCGAAGCACATCCAGCACCGACGGGCAAGATCGTACCTCTTCGCCCGCGGGCAATCTGGACTCGTAAGCGCGGACAAAGGCGCACGGTTCGTCACGCTTGTCCTTTGCCCGTCTGCCGATAACGATAGCAGGCAGGACGGCCGCCTTGAAGAGTTTCGTGTCTCCCAGGTCAAAGACGGCTTCCAAGTCAAGTTGCCCGCGCAGCAACTTCCGCATCGAAGCGCCGGCCTTGGTGACAAGAAAGCGGTTGGACGTGAGCAACCCGATGACGCCGCCAGGCCTCAGGACGTTCGTCATTGCCATAGCGAACGCGTGATAGAGGTCGACCCGCCCCGTCAGCCCGAACCGCCTGGCCAGCCGCCGGGCCTCTTCTGCTCCCAGAACCTGTGTCCGCACATATGGTGGATTAGAGATCACTACATCTGCATGAAGCGGCGAATAGGCTGGTTCACGTGAGAACAGGCAGGCATCAGACGGCATATCAACAGCCGTCAAATCGAGAAAGTCGGCCGCGCTTACGTCAACCGTCTTGACACCTAACCCCGACAGGCTCCGCGATGCCTCTTCTGCGGCCTGCTTGTCTGTGTCATATCCGACCAAGGTTAACCTGCCGTGGGTGCTGCTGGGCATGGCCTCGACAAACGCCTTCAGCAAGCCGCCATCGCCGCAGGCCGGATCAAGAACCACAAGATCGCTTTCTAAGGACAAAAGCCTCTTGACGATCTGCTCAGCCAGAAACGCTGCCAAGTCCGGCGGCGTGTAATGGATGCCGTGTTTCTTCTCTCGTGTAACGTTCATCGCCCGTTGGGCTCCTGCGCCAGCCCAACATCCTCGCCTTTCTTGGCGCAATCCTACCCGGCGCGCCGGCAACTGGCAAGCCTTGCCAAGTGGAATTGCCAATTGGAAACTTGACGCGCGGGGCGGCGGAACAGACGTTCCGAGGAGAGCGGCCTGCGACTACTTCTGCCTGTCGTGCGCACTGCCTCGGCTGCGCCGGCCGTTCGACGAAGAAATGCCTGCAATTGCCGCCAGCCAGTCAAGGGCGCCAGGGCTGGACCTCCATGCCTCGGCGCAGGTCTCGGCGCAGAAGGCTGCCTCCTCCGGACTGCCGAGCGAGTAGCGGCCGTTGGACCATACAGGTTCCGCTTCGCCCAGAAGATGCCGCGGCACGTACGGGTTGACCTTGCGGGCCCTCTCAAGGAGCCTCCGGGCCTCGGCCGAGTCGCCCTCCTTGCGGAACGCAAGGAGCGCCCGCAAGTAGGCCCAGAGGGCCGTCGCGTCGGTTTCGTACTGCGCGAGCAGGCGCTGGGCCTCCGCGTCGCACCCCATGACGAGAAGGAGCGGCAGCAGAAGGTCCCGCACACCCTGATTGTCGTTCGCATTGAGGCGCAGGAGTTCCTGGTAATTGCCGATGGCCTCTTCGCGCCGGCCCAGCCGCTCCTGGGTCGTGGCAAGGCCCATAAGGGCCCGCATGAACGGCCGCGTGCGGTTGATGCCCCAGAATCGCCCCGCATCTTCCCTGAAGATCTCCTCGCCGAGCGCGCGCCGCCCCGCCTCAATGCCCTTGGCGTACAGATCCAGCGCCTTGGCCTTGTCGGGCGTGTTCTCGGCCAGGAGGACATAGGCGTCGGCGCAGTCGGGCGAGATGGCCAGGGCCTCGCGGGCCAATTTCACCTGGCGCCGGCCGATGGCGTCAAACGCCTGATAGCACAGGTCCTGGGCCTTCTCCAGCGGCGTGCGCGGCGAGTGCTTCGTTGGATCGAGCGTCTTGCCGAGGAATTCCTTCTGGATGAGGGCGTTCAGTTCCTCGACGCTCTGGGGCGTCTTGCCTTCCAAGAACCGGTCCATCTGGGCGTGCAACTGCTCCATCGCCCGGCGGTCCAGCATCCGGCCGTGGTCGTGGAGTTCCTGCCGGGTGGGCGGCTTGAGGAGAAACGGCAGCGAGAGCCGATACTCCACGAGGCCGTCTGCGGTCTCGACCCGCTTCGTCCACCGGCCGGAGTCCATCTCATCCACGGTCGTTGCAGCCAGTGCCCGCAGAAGCCCTTCGAAGAAGACCAGCACGTCGGCGCCTGGCCGGCGCAGGCGGCCGCGGCTCTCGTAGCGAATGGCCCACGGGTACGCCCTGTCGCCCGCCACGGGAAGGCCGTGGTCCTCCCACAGATCGGCGTCCGCCATGGGGATTTCCGTAATGTCGTCGAAGTTGACCGCCCAGAGGCCGTCCGGCGCGAAATCGCCCGGTTGCTCGGCCTCAACCATCTCCCAGTACTGGTCGATGGAACGGTAGAACCCCAGACCATACTCCTGTCCGCCCGCGCCCATCACAACGGCGAACCTCATGTCCGGCCGGGCCGCGGGGGCCTCAATCGCAATCAGGTCTTCGTTCGACAGGTGCTGCCATGGCGCCGCCTCGAAGAACATCTTGGCGGCCTCGGCGTAGGGCCGCAACCGCTCGATGGTAACTGCCTTCCCCTCCATCGCCCCAGGCGGCAACGGGCCGCGGTTCAGGTGCTCAGCCAGGTCTTTGAGGCATCGTTCCAGTGCCGGAAGTCTGGCGCAATGCTCGACACGGACACCGGCCTCGGCCAGGAGCCCCGCCAGATGTTCAGCAAGCGCAGGATCGTTGACTTCGAGTTTGCCAGGCCGGTAGCCCGCCAGTTTCTCATCCGTGGCGAAACCGACCAAGGCGTCCAGCGCCATGGCGAAGTCCTTCTCCTCCGGCCGCCGACCCCCTTCCCCGGTGTGCACCAGCCCGGTCCGGAGGCTGACCCACATGGCCGTCACGGGGCGGAAGGGCCTCGGCCCGTCGCCGGTCACCCAGGCGGGCATCCGTACGATACCTCCCTGCCACGTCTCATTGGCGCGTTGCGGCAGACGCTTCAGACGTTCCAGATGGAGATTCGGCATAACCTGGCTCCCGTTGCGATTGAACGTGGCGCCAGCATAGTGCTCGCGCCGGCGAATGGCAAGAGAAGGAAACCTTGACGGACCGCCGCTTGCCGAAGCCACAGTCATCTCATGCCCCGGCGGAGTCAACAACGCCTTCAGAACCCCAGGTGAACGGAACGAGAATGCCGCCGGGAAGGAAAGGTTCGCCGGCCGCGAGGGGTCGTGGGTAAGACTTGTCACGGTCCGGCCCTGCTCAAAGGTTACCGCACGCGGATGACCTCAATGCCGGCTCGGCGCAGCAACTCGCCGGTCACCCCGTCGCGGTCACACGATGGGCTGCCGGCCTTCAAGTACGCGCACTGGGCCCCGACGGTCTGAGCGATCTCCAGCGTGCACCTGGCCCCTTTCACGTGGAAGTCAGTTACGTCTTCGCCGGTCTGCGCCATGTGCACGCTGTCGCCGAAACTGGTGGAGTGCGCCCGCAACAAAAACATCGACATTATTACGCTGGCCGACGTCGAAGGCATCTCCGGCGAGCCGGGGAACTTCCAGGTCGCGATCAGCCGCCGCCCCCGCTACGTAGAGGCGAGGAAGTGCAACACCTGCGGCGACTGCGTCGAGGCGTGCCCCGTGTCGCTCCCGAACGAGTTCGACCGCGCCATCGGGACACGCAAGGCCATCTTCCGCCCGTACCCGCAGGCGATACCGAACCTGTACGGAATCTCGAAGGCCGGCAGCCCCGCCCCGTGCAAGGCGGCATGCCCGGCCGGCGTCAATGCGCAGGGGTACGTCGCCCTCATCGCCCAGGGGGAGTTCAAGGAGGCCTACGACCTCATCTTCGAGCGGTGCCCGCTGCCGGCCGTGTGCGGGCGAGTGTGCCAGCACCCGTGCCAGTCTGAGTGCAACCGCAAGGACATTGACGAGGGCGTGTCGGTGCGCGACCTGAAGCGGTTCGCGGCCGACTACGTGTACGCCCACCGCGACGAGTTCAAGGGCGCCCCCGCCGCGCCCGCCGAGCAGCAGAAGGAAAAGGTAGCGGTCATCGGCGGCGGACCGGCCGGCCTCACGGCGGCCGTTGACCTGCGACGCATGGGCTACGCCGTCACCGTCTTCGAGGCGCGGCCGCTCATGGGCGGCATGCTCCGTTACGGCATCCCGCGGTACCGCCTGGCGGCCGAAGTGCTGGACCAGGAAATCAAGAACATCCTCGACTTGGGTATCGAGGCGCGGACCGGCAGTCGCGTGGAGAAGTCCGAGACGCTTCTTAAGCCCAAGACCAACGGCGGTAGCGCCGGGGGCGAGAAGTTCGACGCCGTCTTCGTCGCCATCGGCGCGTGGACGACCAAGAAACTGGGCATCCCTGGCGAAGATGCGCCGCAAGTGCTGCCGGGCCTCAAGTTCCTGCACGATGTGAACGTCGGCGGCAAGCCCGCCATCGGGCCGAACGTCCTCGTGATCGGCGGCGGCGACGTCGCCGTGGATGCCGCACGCTGCGCGCGGCGGCTGTCGGGCGTCAAGGCCGTCCGCCTCGCCAGCCTTGAGAAGCCTGGCGAGATGCCCGCCCACTCATCGGAAGCCGCAGAGGCGCTGGAAGAGGGTGTCGAGTTTCATAACGGCTGGGGCCCCACGAAGGTCCTCACCGACGGCGGCACGGTGACGGGCGTCGAGTTCCGGGCCTGCACGCGTGTGTTCGACGAAAACCGCTGCTTCTCGCCACAGTTCGACGATGCGAAGACCACCACCGTCCGGGCCGACACGGTCATCGTGACCATCGGCCAGGGCATCGACACGAGCACGCTAGGCACTGTAACCACCGGCCCCGGCGGCCGCGTTGCCGCCGACAAAGAGACCCTCGCGACCAGCATCGCCGGCATCTTCGCGGGCGGCGACGTCGTGCGGCCGTCGGACAACCAGCACCCCAAGTCCATCGCGCTGGTCCAGTGCGTGGGCTCGCGCGATACCGCGCGCAACGCGGGCTACTGCTCCAGCATCTGCTGCATGTCGGCCACGAAGGAAGCGATGGTCGCCCTGGAACACGCGCCCGGCGCCGAGATCTCGATCTTCTGCATGGACATCCGCGCGTTCGGCAAGGAGTTCGACCAGTACGTCAACCGCGCCCGCGACGAGCACAAGGTCAAGTACATCCGCGCGATGCCGTCGCGCCTGGTCGAGATCCCGGGCTCGAAGAACCTGCGCGTGCGGTACTTCGACGAGAATGGCGAGGAGCAGCAGAAAGAGTTCGACCTGGTGGTCCTCTCGGTGGGCCTGCGCCCCAGCGCCGGCGTCCGCGAGACGGCCGAGCGGTTGGGCCTGGCGCTCAACGAGTTCGGCTTCTGCCGGACCGACCGCCTGGCGCCCGTCGCCACGTCGCGGCCGGGCATCTACGTGGCCGGGGCGTTCCAGGAGCCGAAGGACATTCCGGAGTCGGTTGCCCAGGCCTCCGGCGCCGCCGCCTGCGCCATGGAGCAACTGGCCTCGGTCCGCGGCAACCTCATCCAGCGCCGCGATTACCCGTGGGAGCGCGACGTGACCGACGAGGACCCGCGCCGGTGCGTCGCTTGCGCCACGTGCGTCAAGGTCTGCCCGTACGGCGCCCCGATGATCAACGACCTGCAGAAGGCCGAGATCCAGGGCGCCAAGTGCATGGGCTGCGGCAGTTGTGTCGCGGTCTGCCCGCGGCGGGCCATCACCCTGCGGCACCAGGAAGATGCCCAGGTGCTGGCCATGCTGGACGAACTGCTTGTCGCCGACGGAGGCTTATAATGACTGCGGCGCACACTCAACCCGGGGCTTCTGCCGCCAACAAGGGCGCCTGGGAGCCCGAAATCATCGCGTTCTGCTGCAACTACTGTGCCTACGCCGCGGCCGACCTGGCCGGGGCGCAGCGGATGCAGTACCCGCCCAACGTGCGGGTCGTGCATTCTCCATGCACCGGCAAGATCGAGATGGAGCACATCCTGGCGGCCTTAGAAAAGGGCATCGACGGGGTGCTCGTGGCCGGTTGCCTCGAGGGCGGCTGCCACTTCATCGAGGGCAACCTGCGGGCCAAGCACCGCGTCGAGCACATCCGTGGAATCCTGGATGAAATTGGAATCGGCGCCGACCGCCTCCGGATGGTCAACCTTTCGGCCGCCATGGCGCCGACGTTTGTCGAACGAGTGCGCGAGATCGTGGACACGGTGACCAACCTCGGCCCGAATCCGCTGAAGGAGTCCGCACAGCAGGGAGTGGTTTCAAAATGATCGTTGCAAGTCCCAAACCGGTTACGGAACTCAAGGAAATCGTTGCCGCGCACGACAAGATCCTTTTCGTCGGCTGCGGCACGTGCGTCACGGTATGCCTGGCGGGCGGCGAGCGCGAGGTGGGCATCTACTCGTACGCGATGCGCATGGCCCGGCGCCTGGCCGGCCGGCCCATCGACATCGAGCAGGTCACGATCGAGCGCCAGTGCGAGAACGAGTTCATCAAGGACCTCGCGCCGGCCGTCGAGCGCAATCAGGCGGTCCTATCGTTCGCCTGCGGCGCGGGCGTCCAGGCCCTGGCCGAGCGGTTCCTCAACCGCCCCGTCTATGCCGCGCTTAACACCCAGTTCCTCGGCATCCTGGAGGACCAGGCCGTCTGGACCGAGAAATGCCTGGGCTGCGGCGATTGCATGCTCGCCCAGTTCGGCGGCATCTGCCCGGTGACGCGGTGCGCGAAGCGCCTGCTGAACGGCCCGTGCGGCGGGTCGACCGAGGAGTGCTGCGAGATCGACAAGGACCGGCCGTGCGCCTGGCAGGTCATCTACAAGCGCCTCAAGGGTATCGGCCAGTTGGATCGGCTGGAGCAGATCGTCCCGCCGAAGGACTGGCGCCCCGCCTGGCACGGCGGGGCTCGCAAGATCATCCGGCAGGAGCATCGCGTGTAGCGGCGGCCGCGATTGCCACCAACCGGGTGGCGCCGTGCCAGCCGACCTCGAAGAGCCCCCGGTCATGTCCTGCGAGGTTCTTCTTCGCCTCGGGGTCCGAGGCGAAGTCGTAGAACTCCATCATCCCCCCGCCGGCGGCTTGCCAGACCACGGCCCTATAGACGCCCGGCGAGGTCAGCGTCACCTTGAGGTCGGGCGGCGCGCCCGCCTCCGTCACATCCAGCCCCACCCCGGCCGCCCGCGCGGAGAGCGCGAACGCGCCAACCAGGCGACGAGAGCCAGTTTCCTCACCTTGTTCGTCATGCCGATCATTCCTTTCCAGGGCACGCGCCGTTCGGCTCCTTGCGGCCGCTCACTTCCGCGAGAAGAACGGCGTCTTCTCCTCCTTCATCTCCGGCGCCCAGATGCGGATTGCCCGGACGAAGCCCGAATCGTCGAACGAGCCGACGCCCACATATCCCCAGCCGAAGGTCTTGTCCTCGGCCGTCATCACCGGGTCCGCCCCATCATCGAAGAACACCTTGACGGAGCCGTCGGCCAGGCGCCGCTCGACGCGGACCTTGTGCCAGCCGTCCCCCCATTCCACGCCGCCGGTGGCGGTCTTCGAGATGACGGTGCGAGGGGCGTCACTGACGATGTGAATCTTGTGGGCCACGGCGTCGGCCTTCAGGGCCACGTGGGCGTAGTAGAACTTCGTCGGGCCGGTGAAGCCGAAGAATAGGCATATATCCTGATGTCCATACGGCTTGGTGTTGGGCTTGACCTCGGCCTCCATCGTAAAGTCGCCGAACCTCCGGTCCGCCGCAAGGGCAATGAGCAGCGGCGACCGGAACTTCGGCTCGTACTTCCCCTTCAGCGGCCGGTTCGACTGCGGCGTGACGCCGGCGAAGTCGAGTGCCGCGCGGCCGTCAACCTGCGATATCTGCCACTGGGCCGGATCGGCGAAGACGAAATCCTTCATCGCCGCGGCCGGGTCCTTGAAATCCTGCGAGTAGAGGAGTTTGTAGCCTTCCGGCAGATTTGGCGCCGCTTCGCGGCCCGCCGCCAGGCACGCCAGTCCCATCGCCGCCGCAAGACCCGCCAGGCACCCCGCCGTACGCATGGAAGTTCCTTTCCCTCGTCAGAGTGGTCCGGTATTGCTCGATTGCGCGGCGGGTCCAGCCTTCGCAGCCGGGGCTGCTGTACTGGTCCACCGTTCTTCGTGCGCTTCGTCTAACAGCGTAACCTGTTTCTTCGGCCGCGTTTATGGTAGCCTCCGAGGTGTCTGATCACAACTTCTTTCGGAGTCTGAATCGTATGAACCGGCTTGCGGATTCGGCCTTCTCTCGGACGCAATCCGTCATCTGGTTGTCGCAGATAACACCCGCTGACATCCGTCACTCACCCCGTAGACCCCGGACGGAGTTTTCGGCACGCACAGGCGCAATTCCGCTGGCCGGCGTATGCCGCG
>Ga0194125_10012540_pt1 | contig 11154 bp, 10 predicted proteins | sample TA2KigC250mmetaG_FD_148626 | JGI IMG/M metagenome (GOLD analysis project Ga0194125, IMG submission 148626) | Freshwater microbial communities from Lake Tanganyika, Tanzania - TA2015034 Kigoma Deep Cast 250m | ecosystem: Environmental > Aquatic > Freshwater > Lake | place: Tanzania: Lake... | reverse complement strand
AATCCGCTCGGACATCCCGGAAGCGGCGCGTAACGCAGCTGCAATCCTCGCCCGCCGGGGGCTGAGCGCCGCCTGGCGCGGCGACTTCAGCCAAGCTGAGCGGGATTTGCGCGAGGCGGTGGCTTTGCAGCCGGCGGAAATGACTTATTGGAATTATTTAGATGATGTGCTGAAAAATAAGCGACAGTTTAAGGAGGTGAACGGAGCGGGGCGGATGTTGTTTTAGAGGAATTTTGTTTGTATAATATATTAGTGCGGGATTACCGGATGCAGACCCATCGCTGAAGATGCTTGCGGCTGCATCCCTTTAATCCCTTAAATCTGTTCGCTAAGTTGTGAATTTCTATATTCGGCTTGAAAATTGCTGTTTAAATTAGAGGGAACAGTTTTCGTGAATAATACTATAGCGCGTCGGGATGCGTCGTGCAAAGATTACACGCCTATGGAAAAGGTTGCACATAACCGAAGGCTCGCCAAGGCGCGGGTTGGCGAAATTTCGCGCAGTTCAAAGCGCTTTTTTGCGAAGAATTTTAGCGCTTTAGATGAGACTATGAAACTTGACGATGGTATGAAAATTGCGCTTATAAATTTGCCTATACCTTAAAAAGGCGGTTATTTTCGGCGGATGTATCTGTCCACCGATGGTAATTTTTAAATAAAATCGAACAAATTAAAAAATTCTTGCCGATGTCAAAAATTACTTGCATTGGCGAGAATTCCTTATATATTGAATTAAATAAGTCCCGAACGGGGAATTCAGAATAAGTGAAGAAAGCAGGAGATTCAGCAATGCTTCCACGTTTCAAGCGACAGGACAGCGGCTTCACGCTGATCGAAGTGTTGGTGGTGGTGGTCATCGTGGCCATCTTAGCCGCCATCTCGGTGCCGATTTACATCCAATATGTGCAGGGCGCGCGGGCTTCCGACGCGCAAGCCACTATCGGCGCGATTTACAACTCCGTCAAGATGTATCGTCAGGACTTCGGCCTCGACCCGGGTTCAGTCGAAGAACTGGTTGAGTTGGAATATCTCGAGCCGGACGAGGGGACTCTGCGGCAATGGACCTTCAACTTAATCGGCAATCCAGTTTCGCAGATTGAAGCAGTGTCAACGTCTGATATGAAGGGTGGCGCAGGCCATGTCGTGCTGTTCGATGTGTTAACCGGTCGTTTCACCGGTTACGGTCTGCCATCCGACGAAAACCTCTAATCCGTCTAATCCAAATTCAGCCCAGGACAATTTAGTAAAGTAGGCGGAACGTGAGATCGTTTCGAGATTTGCTCGACTACACCGTAGATCAGGGCGCATCCGACCTGCACCTTTCGACCGGGTCAATCCCGATGATCCGGATTCACGGTCGGATGAAAAAATTGAATCTGCCTCCTCCCGTGCCGGAGGAGATGGAAGATGAACTTAGGCGGCTGCTCACCCCCGAGCAGTGGGAACGTCTGGAAGAGATGAAAGAGATTGACCTGTCGCATAAACTCGACGGCAAGGCTCGCTTCCGGGTGAATGTCTATTCCCAAATCAACGGGTATGGAGTGGCTTTCCGGGTGATACCTTCCTTCATCCGCGGCTTTGAGGAGTTGGGGCTGCCGGAGGTGCTTAAAGACCTCGCTTTGCGCGATCGGGGATTAATTCTCTTCACTGGTCCGACTGGCTGCGGCAAATCAACTTCGCTGGCGGCGTGCCTCGATTATATCAATGAATATAAGGAGTTGCATGTCATCACGATTGAAGATCCAATCGAGTATTATCACTCGAGCCGCAACTGTTTGGTGAACCAGCGGGAGTTGGGAGCGAATACGCACTCGTTCGCCAACGCTCTGCGGTCGGCGCTGCGCGAGGATCCGGATGTGATACTGGTCGGCGAGATGCGCGACCTGGAGACCATCTCGCTGGCTTTAACGGCGGCCGAAACCGGCCACTTGGTGTTCGCGACGCTGCATACTTCATCGGCAGCAAAAACAATTGACCGTGTCATCGACATATTCCCGGCATCTCAGAAGACGCAGGTGCGCTCGATGCTGGCGGAGTCGCTCGAAGCGGTCATTGCGCAAAAGTTGCTGCCGAAAAAGGACGGCGCCGGGCGCTGCGTGGCTTGCGAAGTAATGGTTGCCACGGTCGCAGTGCGTAATCTGATACGCGAGGATAAAATCTACCAGATACCGTCGGTGATTCAGTCCGGCGGCAAGTCCGGTATGCAATCGCTCGACCAGGACTTGCAGCGGCTGCTTCACAAAGGGCAGATCGACCGCGAAACCGCGGCGCTGGTAGCCGAAAATCCCAAACTGTTCGAAGTGGACCTGAATCAATAGCCATACTTCAGGTCTGATGCGGAATGTTAGGGTTCCGAAGTTCGTTTCTAGGCACAGAAAAAATGAGAATGAAGGAGGCATAAGATGTCCAGACAGATTGAAAAGTGGCGCGACGAACGCGGCAGCATCGATTTCATCCAGCTCGTTACCGGACTGCTAATCGTCGCTATCGCCGCAGTAGGCACGTTTCAAGCCCTGGCTTTCGGTTACGACCATCTGAACCAGGAAATGCGTTACCGCAAGGCTATGGCGCTGGGACGGGCGTATGTCGAATACTGGCAGGGTCGCATTCATTCGGAGTCCGATTGGCAGAATGCCGAGAATTTAGCCGGCAACCTCGGACGCCCGCGAAATATGTTGCTCGACCCTGGCGACCCTATGACCATAAATGACGACCTCTATTGCGAGGTCTCGTATGGTCCACTCGTTGGCGTAGATCAACCCACGACGGGACGCGGCGTTGATTACTGGGTCATACGAGTCTATGTCAAATGGTGGGAACGTTGGCAAATTAAACGCGACATTCCCTACGAAGTTTCCTTTTACGGAACGATGGTCCCCGCCGCTTTGTGACCACCAGAGGCGGCGCTTCAGGCCAGGCAAAGGCTGAAAAGGTCAGGTAATTTGTGCAGAAAGGCAGGTAAAATATGTTAGCGTTACGAGCCAAACTCGTTCGCGATGAGGGTTGGACGTTCATAGAAGCCACGCTGGCGGTGGTCATAATGTCGATTATGGTGCTCGGTTTGACCATCGTTCTTTTAGCGTTTCGTGAACACTTAGACCGCAGTTGGGCCGTGCGTGCGATGGACCAATATGGCAATGATGTGGTCGAGAACCTCGCCCACGATTTGCGGAATGCGGTGGATGTCGTCGTTCGTCCCGGACCCGGGAACACGAACAACATCGACATCAAGTTCCTCAACCCTTACTCGCACGACAGATTCGAATGGTCGTATTGGAAAGCCGATATGCGCAACGGCTGCATCACCGTCAACAATCGCCCGCTCCAGCCCTTTTTCCCGCCGCGCAATATGAAACGCGGCGAGTCATACGCTATCGAGCAGTTCACGTTGAGCGGCTACGGCGAAAAAACTCCCAACTCTTGGGAGCATGACGACAAATTTCGGCGTTCCAAAAAGTTCAACGAAGCCGCATTGGACATACGGTTTAAAATTCGCTATTACCGCAACGCCATCTATACTAACGAAAGGAACTGGAGTTACGGCCGCGAATACTATAACCGCGTCTATATGCGGAACAAGAATCTGATCGTCAAGAAAGGGATCACCGAGTGACGGTCAGGTAAGTTAGTATGTCATAAGGCTTATTTGTAATGTCTTTAGCCAAGGGAGAGTGAAATGAACATTCAGAAGTTTCTTCGCCGCGACGAGGGAAACATTCTCGTAATGTCGGTTGTCATCGCCGCGCTGCTCATCTCCACCGGACTTGGGTATATGAAGTGGGCGTCGAGTGAGAAGTGGGACTCGGAATACGAGAAAGCCACTATTCAAGCCTACTTTTTGGCTCAAACCGGTATCATTGAGCGTGGATTGGAATTCCTGCGCACCAGGCAACCGACGGACCTACCGCAAGGGTCGGTAATACTCTTGCCGGGAAGCGTGCCGGGAGTCGGGTCATATCACAGCGTAATTATACAGCGTGTGCTTTCGCTCGGCGCCGGCAATGTCTTCCAACGAACGGATACTTACGACGTTTACTGCACTGGGCGTGCGATGTTCAGGGCGCAGAAGCCGATCAGCAATTTACAGCCGTGGCGGCGCTTCACCGGCAACAAGGCGATAGTTGACCGCACGGCGACGATGCGCGCCAGACTGCGCTCGTTCGCCAATTATATGTATTTGACGAACATCGAAGATACGCGCTACCAGGAAATTATTTGGTTCTGGACGCCGGATACATTGTGGGGACGCACACACTCGAACGACTTTATCGGGCTGAAGTATTCTCCGCAATTTTACGGTCCCGTGTCAACATCCCAAGAACGGTTCATCTACAACACGCCCCAGAATATCTATTTTGCCATTCCACCCATTTTCAATGCGCCGCCGGTCTATTTTCCGACTACAGCCAACACCATCCGCGCTGCCGCCGCGCCGTTCATCAGCGACCGCGGCGGACGAATGATGACCTGGGTCAGGCTAGTGGGCGATGCTGGGATCCGGATATATCAGTATCCATTGGGATCTGCGCCGCAGGAAAGTCTCGTTTGGGACCAAGGACCGCCTAACTGGCAGGCTCTGTTTATCGACGGCGAATGCGAAGTCGAAGGCACCTTAACCGGCACCCTCACCATCGGTTCGTCCGGCGATATGTGGCTCATCGACGATGTGAAATATACCGGCTCTAATCCGCGCACCGGTTTCTTCGGCAACGATACACCGGAAGAAGGCGGAATGCTGAATATGCTGGGGCTGGTGTCGGAAAAGAACATCATCATCCAGAACAACTGGCGCAACGGCAAGGAGAACGGCTGGTATGTCGCCCTCAACGACTACAACCGCCATTCGATTGCCATCAACGCCGGGATGGTCGCCTTAGGCGAGAGTTTCACCTTCCAGCATCAGAATGATGACTGGGAATTATATCAAGGCACGACACCCGACGAGCGGGGTTATATCTTCCTCAAGGGAGCGGTAACCCAGTGGCGGCGGGGCTATGTGCACCGTTCTAACCACATCGGCACCGGCTACGGCAAAGCCTATCACTACGATTTCCGCTTTGACCGTCGGCCTCCGCCTTACTACTTGGAAGCTGTGGACGAGCACGGTCACGGTCTGTTCGATATCATCTCTTGGGGCGAACAACGCCCGAAGCGATAAGTAGTTCGTAATTATCCGCCGGTTCCCCGCTTTGGGGAACCGGCGGAAGAGCCGGAAGAAGTGAGGATTCAAGCCGAACTGCCGGAGTGTCGATTTGACCGGCGGATTCGGAGAGCGAACGCACGCGCCGTCAAGGCTTAGTGATTGTATTACAAGGTTGCCGCACGATTTTTGGTTATGCTGAACGAAGCATCTCGTCTCGTATAGCGGTGGGCGACGAGATTCTTCACTTCGTTCAGAATGACTAAAATTGCGCTATAACCTAATGTGTCGATACAATTCGTCGAATGCTGGGTCTGTGAATACGGTTGTCAACTATAAGCATTGACAGCAGAGCGTTTTCGCGCCTATGTGCCGGTCTGCCTTAACAACAGCGAACTAAATCGGCTGCTATCTTCACATTTTTCGGATTTTTATTTATTGACCGGGGGGGCTGCCTAAGTTAAAAAGCAACGGTGGCGCTATGTTTGGATTGGGGAGCAACCTGAGGATTGGAATCGACCTCGGGACGCACAGCATCAAGGTGGCCGTCGTCGAAAAAGTCGGCCCAAGATTCCGATTAATCAAATGGAAGTGTTCGGAAATGTATACCGGCGGCGAGAAGTATGACCCTGAGGGTCCGAAGAAGTCGGTAGCCGTTCCGCATTTGATGAAGGTGTTGACCGAACTCGGCTTGCAGCCGCGCAAGGTCAAACATCTAGCTTCCTGTATCGGCGGTCAGCTGGTCGCCGCCAAAGAGATTTCGAGCATTATGCAGACCGAAATCGAGATGGCTTCCAGTCTGCTGCTCGAAGCCCGCAAACACATCCCGCTGGACGGCAGCGAAACTATCGTCGATTACCAGATTCTTGGCGACGATGTCAAAGAAACCGACAAAGTTCGCGTCCTGCTGGTGGCTACGACCCGTAAGGCGTTCGAGACGCACCAGGACTACCTGCGCGAAATCGAACTCAAACCCGGCATCATCGACATTGAACCGTTGGCGGTGTTGAACGCCTATGTCGTCCATTCTCAACTACCCGACGACGGGGTCATCATCTTCCTGCACATCGGCGCCAAGCGGACGATACTATCGGTCTTCGGTCGGCGTGATATGTTCTTCACCCGCGACCTGCCGGTCGGCGGTATGCACTTCACCGATGAGTTGATGCGCAACTTCGGCTTGGAATACGACGAAGCCGAGCGCATCAAGAAGACGCAGGGGATGAATCCCAGCATCGAGCGCAAGACAGCCGAAGGCGCAGGACTGGGTCTGGCTGAACGCACGACGCTGGAAAAATTGGGCGATGAAATCAACCGTTCGCTGCGCTACTATGTCAAAGAAACCGGTCAATCGGTGTTCACGCACTTCGTTCTGACCGGCGGCAGCGCGATGCTCATCGGACTCGATACCTACCTCTCGAACAAATTCAATCTACCCATCGAACTTTATAATCCATTCAATCAACTCGACAGCCGCATTCCTATCGACGCCGATAATCCTTATCAAATGGCGGCGGCGGTCGGTTTAGTGATTCGAGGGGATATGTAATATGATAACCCAATTCACCATTAATCTCAACAAAGGCGAAGATGTCGCTGAACGGTTGATGCGGCGGCGCAAGCGCTTTGAGATCATCTCGATGACCATCGTGCTGTTAGCGGTCGTCATCCTAGGCGCTTTTAATTACCGCCAGCACCAGTCGGTTCAGAAAATTCTGTCCGCCAAAGAAACCATCATCCGCGATATCGACCGCAAACTCGACTCGCTGAAACGCACCGGCAAGAACATCTCCAAGGAAGATGTGCTGGCGTTGGCGAAACTTGAGCGCGAGCGCGTGCTGTGGACGAAGAAGTTCCTGTCGCTCGGCGAATTGCTGCCGGAAGAGATGGCTATTACCTATGTCGAATTCAAGAACAACATCTTGAATATGAAGTTCATCACGACCATCCGTAAGGATGAGAAGGAATTCGACAAGGTCAAGGAAGTCATCGACCGCCTGCGCGCCTCTCCTCTCTTCTTCCGCGATTTCAGCGATATGAAATTGAAGGAGCAGCACCAGACCAAAGTGGAAGACCAGATAATACTGTCGTTTACGGTTTTGTGCTCGGTTGAGAAAGGCGCGGCAATACGCGGCGAGCGTGCTGGAGGCGAGGCTGGATCTCGCGCTGCACAAAGAGGCCAAATCGCCCGCGCTGTGGGCGGCGGCTAAACCGTCGAACTATTTAGCATAGGATTACCGCAATGAAACGCAATCTAATTTTACTCATCGTGCTGATTCTGTTCGGCGGCGGCATCTGGGCTTATTACCAGTGGATCTATCCCGAATACCCGCGGCAGATAACGCAGTATAACCGAACTATTCAGTTGCGCGACGAGAAATTAATCAGCGCCCAAATCATCCATTCGCAACTCGACCTAGTCGCCAACCTCATCGAAAAGAACTTAGCGCTCTCCAAGAGCGACTCGCTGGCCGAGGACGCCTCGCTGCCGTTCCTCGAATATATCACCGGCATTCTGAACGAGTTGGAAATCAAACTCGTCAAACTTGAGCCGGGCAAGAAGTCGGCGCGTCTGGATTATGTCCGCACCCCCTATACGCTCACTATTGAAGCGTCTTACGAGAAGTTAGGGAAGTTTGTCAATCAACTCGAAAAATCCGAGCGGCTCATCACCGTCGAGCAGTTCGAAATCGACAACGCGGTGCGCAAATCCGGCGCTCAAGCCGAAAAGGGCGACATTCACACAAAATCTATGAAGGTTAGAATGTCAACCCTAACCCTCATCAAACAACGTTGAAAAGGAGACAATAAACTATGAAGGGACGCGATAAACTCTTTTTCAACTTGCTGCTGTTTCTGTTCGTCGTTGTCATCGGTCTTATAACCTGGCGGACGATGAATACGCAGAAGGAAATCAAACGTTGGCTGGCGGATATGAAGCGCCGGCAGGAGCGCGGCGTGGAGGATCCTGTGCTGCGTGAAACTGTCGACCGGATGGAAGCCGAATTAAGGGCGCGGCTGACGGAGACCTTCGCGCTGGAGCGCGATCCGTTGGATTTGACCGAGGTCATAAAAACCCGCACCTTTTTAAAGAAATTAGGTCAGTTGGAACGCGCCGAAGCCGATTTGAAGATGCGTTTGTCCTGCACTGTCACCGGTGAGAAAGGTCCATCGGCCATTGTCAAATGGCTGGGCCGCAGTTGGGTGGTCGGCATCGGCGATTATCTTGGCGAAGGCGATAAACGCTACCGCGTCGAATCCATCGGCTCTAACCGAATGGTGGTGGCGCGCGGCGGCGAAAGGCTGAATTTAGTCACCGAGAAAGCGCCGGATACTAAGGCGCAGGAAGAAATGATGTATGGGAGCGGAGGGGTGCCGTTGCCTGTCATCGAAGTCAAACAAGTCCCGGCCGGTAATTATTAACCGCCGATTTCAGCGCCGCGGCGCTGAATACAAATTCTTAGCTAATTCATTTCAATTCATACACAGGGTGAGGAGATCAATGGGCGGAACGCATAAGGGCCCGAAAATACTACCCTTCATCATCGTTTCACTATTCATCGCATTACCGGTCGCGGCTCAAGAGAAGACTCCGGCGAGCGGCACGCAGATGAAACCTATCACAGAAACCGCCCCAGGTTTGAGAACCGTGGTCAGCATCGATGCCGAAGACGCATATCTACCCAGTGTCTTGTCGATTCTGGCTGCCAAGAGCGGTTTTAATATCGTAACCGGTCCCGGGGTTTCAAAAGAAGAACGCATAACTATCCATCTTAAGGACACGCCCATCGAAGAGGCGATGAACCTCGTCGTGAGGGCGGCCGGTCTTTCTTATGAAATCGTCGGCAACTCGTTTTTAGTTGCCAAGTCGGACAAACTCAAAGAGCAGGTTGGAACTAACTCGTATGTTCTGAACTTGCAATATGCAAGCGCCAACGAGGTTAAAGAGTTGCTCAGCGACTTTCAAGCCAAAATCGAAGTCGATAAGAGCGGCAACAAACTGCTCATAATTACAACCCCTAAAATAATCACCGATATCGAACGCGTCGTGCAGAATATCGACAAGCCTTCGCTGCAGATAACCCTGTCGGCGCGTCTGATAGAAGTTCAAGTCGAAGATGAAGAGCGGCTGGGCATCAATTGGTCGAAACTGTCCACCAATACAGGCGTTTTTCTTTACGAAGGCAATCAGCAGCCAACGACCACGACGACCGGACAGACTCAGTTGCAGCCGTTCGAGCAATTGAACGATGTCAACAAAATCGGCAATTTCTGGCGTTCGATGCCGATATGGGAAGTGGCTCTCGACTGGCTGTTGAAGAACAGCCGGGCGGAAGTCCTTGCCAACACCAAGGTCTCTACAATGAACGCCAAGACGGCGATGATCGAATTGGTCGATATCGTGCCTTATGTAACTTCCGCCGGCGGCGTCGGCGGGCAGGTCTCGGTGCAGCGCGAAGAAGTCGGCACCAAACTGGCGATTACACCGCAGGTCAATACCGACGGCTACATCACTGTAACGATTAAACCGGAAGTCTCGTCGATTTTCGAGTTTATCGGTCCTGACCAGACTATTCCGCGCGTTGTGCGCCGCAAGTCGGATATGACCGTGCGGGTGAAAAACCACCAGTCGATTGTCATCGGCGGTCTGATGGGCATCACCGCCCACCGCACGACGCATAAAGTTCCGTTCTTCGGCGACATACCTTATATCGGCGGTCTGTTCCGTTATAATGTCAATGTGATGAAGAAGACCGACTTGGTCATTGAGGTGACGCCGCACATTATCGAAGACGACTTCACTACCTTCATCGGCAAATCATCTGAAATTCGGCAGACCGAGCGACGCTTCAAACGCGATTTGAATGTTGACAAAGACCAGCCGCTGCCGGACGAAGAAAAAGGCAAAGAAGAACCTGAAGGCAATTAGGTCTTCCAGGCGCGTCTTAGGCTGCTCAAATCCTTGAATAACCGGACTATCATCGATTTATTGTTGAATCGAACGCTGCGGGTTGCAGCCCTAATTTTATTCCTTTGCAGCGCGTCCGTCGTTGGGCAGCCCACACTGCCGGGTCGACTGGATATTGACCAATTAAGCAATGTTCAAGTGTCCGGCACAAAAATCAGCGGTTCTATCGCTCTTGAGGGAGCGATAGAACCGGACTCTTATGTTCTTGGTCCTGGCGACCGAATGTTGTTCAATGTCTGGGGGACGCTTGAAATCCACCAGGAGGTCTTAGTCGCCCCGGACGGCGCTCTTTTAATTCCAAATGTCGGCGAAATGAAAGTCGTCGGATTGACGCTTGCCGCCGCCGACAGCCTGGCCCGTAATTTAGCCGCGAAGTATTATTCCCGCGCGAAAATCAGCCTGACGCTGGTCACCGTGCGGGCGATGAAAGCCGCCATCAGCGGCGCGGTAGTTAATCCGGGCGTCTATGAATTGTTTGCTGTGGACCGGCTTTCAACTCTTATCGCCCAAGCCGGCGGTTTAATCGAGCCGCCGCCGACTGAGACGGCCGGCGAGCCGGCAACCGACGCCAAGACCGCAGCCAAAGCCAAATCAGCCAAAGAGCAAAAGCAGAAGGCTGAAGCCGCCAAGGTAGTTCCCGTTGCTTCGCAAAGATACATCTCGGTCGAAACCGCCAACGGCTCCAAGCGCAATATCGACTATGTGAAATTTCTGCGCGCCGGCCGGCTCGAATTCAATCCGGTCTTAAAAGACGGCGATAAAGTTCATATTGCCTTCGTGAACGCTGAAACCGGCGTCGTCAATATCTTCGGCGCGGTCAAAGCGCCGGGCGAATATGAATACCTGCCGGGCGATAAGTTGAGGGATATCATCGCCATCGCCGGCGGTTTCAACGCCGATGCAGTAATAGAAGACATTACAGTCGTCCGCTTCAACGCCGATGGTCGCTCGCAGCAGGAATTTTCGGTCGATATGACCGGCGGAAGCCCGGACTTTGCCGTGCAATCCGACGACCGCATATTTGTGCGCAAGAAACCGGATTTTC
>Ga0194125_10012539_pt1 | contig 11154 bp, 8 predicted proteins | sample TA2KigC250mmetaG_FD_148626 | JGI IMG/M metagenome (GOLD analysis project Ga0194125, IMG submission 148626) | Freshwater microbial communities from Lake Tanganyika, Tanzania - TA2015034 Kigoma Deep Cast 250m | ecosystem: Environmental > Aquatic > Freshwater > Lake | place: Tanzania: Lake... | reverse complement strand
CCGTAAAAGTGGATTGCTTTTGGATATAGTAACGAGGCAAACAATTGGCCGGTATGTACGGATTTCTGGTCCGCATGGAATCCCAATTGAAGGTACTTTGTACCGAGAAGATGTTATAAACAACCTCGCCCCGGATCGTCTTGAGGCTGTCGGAAATATATTCGACCGAATCACAACGAGAAACGACCCCAACCCGGTACATGTAGTCGAAGTCGGTTAGGTTGAGGCTAGGGGTAGCATCCACAATTTTGCTGGAATCCACCACCAACAAGGAATCAACTTTCTCCCAATTTCCAGCCAAAGCCCCCGTGTATCGGTCCAAGGCTCTACGGTACAATCGGTAGGCCTTGAAAGAATATTTGCGCCTTGCGACGGACTTGGCTCGTTGATAGGCTGCGGTCTGCGTGCTATAATTCAAGATATCCAAAGGATCGATGGTCACCGTATCAATTAACGCCCCCAGGCTCGAGCCGGAAGGTGGACCACCCAATGGATTATCCCAATAAATAGTCACCGAGTCATTGGTAGGAGAAACGGAAACACCACGCAGTTTAACGGTACCCAATTCACGCACATTCATGAGCTTGTAGGTATAAACCCTGGAGTCTCTACCTTCGATCGGGCAATTGTCATCAAACGCATTGATCTGAAATTTGTTACTCGAATTCTGAACCCCGCATACCCCAAGGCTCTTGGGCAGGTTCGAACAATCCGTAGCCCAAACGAGTTTAACACCGCTTTGCACCAGCCCGGAGAAACCATTCCCCGCCGGTGTTCCGTTCCCGTAATTGATGGTGTTGATGGGAACGGCTGGCGGATTGGGTGGCAACGAATTATCGGTTATACGCTGCAATCGTGCACAGGGTGGCTGGGCACAGTTGTTGAGGGCAGGGAAATTGGTTGCCAACTGACTTCCTCGAACGAAGACATTGACCGTTTGTTGGATCGGTACCCAAGTGGATGGATTGTTGGGATTTCCAGAAAGGGACGGAAAAGGATCGGCTACATTGATGAAGCTTTCGATAGTATCCCCCGCATAGAATGTCCCCTCGAATGTGGGAATCCCGCTAATGGCAGGAAACGGTGATTCGATAATCGGAGGTCGCTGACTGAAAATACCCCCCAAAGGACCGCTTGGGTTAAAGACCGGTGGAGAAACGGGGGGATTGGGCAGAATCTTCAGGCTGAAGTCCCTATAAACCTCGGCGATCTTCTGCCCGCAGCGGTACGCCGATACCTTGATAATGGTGACAAACGTACCTTGTGTTGTAGGCTTGTACACAATTTCTCCGGTGGTCAAATTAATCGGGAAATTTGTGGCACTCACCAAAGGCGGTCCGAGCAAACCAGGCAAGGGATTACCCTGACTGTATCCGTTGTTATAGGAATAGGGTGCGGTAGGTGAGGTACCCAACGGAAAATCGATGCCAAATGAAGTGCTGTCAAGGTCTGCATCAAAGGCCAGCGACTGCAAATAAATAGTATCGATTGGGTTAAGGGTCGAAAAGGCCGTGGGGTCCGTCGCGAATTCAGGAGATTTGTCGCAAAGCTGAGCAGGGGTAAGCGTAACATTGGTTATTGGATCGCGGTATGGGAACATTTTGACCACCAACGTCTGGCTACCGTTGGACGCGGTGCTGTTGTTGATTTCTGGTCGGCAACACGGTATCCCGTTTCCGGTTTGGGTGGTATGAAAGGTATATCCAGCAGGAGGTGCGGGGCCAAGAGCGGAAAGGTCCACAATCCCTCTGAAAATATATCGGGCTACCGAGCCTTGATTCTGATTGGAGGCATTGGCAGGGGGGTTGCAACTTAGGTAATTGTTCCCTGGACATCGGGGGGAGATATCTTCCGGAGAACCCGGCAAAATTGGTAAATTGGTTGTCCCATGAGGTCCCTGCAGGGCCAAGGCCGTTTGAGACCATGGAATACCAGCGCAGTCACGGTAAACTTTGATGGTGAATTCAAAGAGACCGCCCCCCAAACATTTGTAAGAAATTTCACCACCTAGAATGTGAGAGGCCTGGACATCGGGTACCGCTAACCAAGTAAGTGTCAGTAGCAACGCCGAAATCAACCAACCCTTAAAATTCGACATCATAAGAAATTTTATTAAAGGCTCAAAATACAAAAGAAAGAAGGCCCGCGGAATCGGGCATACCGAATTTAGTCCGTTTTAATGCCCATAGTGTTTGGGTTATCCTTCGACCTTTTCCATCCACCGGGAATATTCCACGTATCGCAAGGCTGTTTGTTGCATGGACAACAATTGTTCCGGACTTACCTTTTTGACGGCCTTTGCGGGAATTCCCGCATAGATATATCCGGGTTCACAACGAAAGTTCTCAAGGACAACCGCTCCAGCGGCCACGATGCAGCCCTTTTCCACCACGGCATGATCCATCACGATGGCACCCATGCCGATCAAAACATCATCCTCGATGGTGCAACCGTGCACAATGGCACGGTGGCCGATACTGACCCCGGAGCCTATCTGGGTGGCCGCCTTGCGGTAGGTGCAATGAACTACCGCACCGTCTTGGATATTGGTGCGGTCACCGATCCTTATGGAGTGAACATCCCCGCGAATCACGGCCTGAAACCACACCGTGCAAGCATCCCCCAAGATGACATCTCCCGTCAGGGTTGCGTTGGGGGCGATGAAGCAATCCTTACCCCAGGTTGGACGCAGTCCATTTACCGAAACGATGAGGGGCGATTGCCCGGAGGCAGGTACAGCAAATTGGCTCATGGTGATACGATTGAAACAATCATGTACAATTTCGGAAATAAAGTTGATCAACAAAGAAAGGACACAAGGTCTTGAGCCCGAAATTTAAAGCATGGATTCTTCGTTGACATTGCCCACCTACACACGTTCTGAATTGGCCCTGCGAAACGGGCAAGACCGTCCTGAAATCTGGATCGCCTGGGAAGGGAAAATCTTCGATGTCACCGAGAGCCGCCTCTGGAGGAACGGCAAGCATTATGAACATTGGGCCGGGCAAGATCTGACCGAAGAACTGGCCGACAGCCCTCATGGTCGTCGAGTTTTTGACGGGCGCGTACCGATTGGAATTTTGGAAAAAAAAGAGAGCTGCTGACCCCATAGGGTCTGCTAATCAGCTGATATTCTGGGATATTTTGGTGATGGTTTAGGAGGCCACCAAGGCTTCCATATCCGCATCCACGAGAATACGGCCGCAATGCTCGCACACGGTGATCTTTTTGCGGAGGCGGATATCCATCTGACGTTGGGGTGGAATATGATTGAAACAACCACCGCAAGCATCTCGTTGAACACTCACGACGGCCAAGCCGTTCCGGGCATTTCTACGAATACGTTGGTAAGCCGAAAGCAACCTCGTTTCAATTTTCTTGGTCGCTTTTTCCGCCTCTTTGTGGAGGTTTTTTTCTTCTTCTTCGGTCTCGGCAATGATGCTGCCCAATTCTGTTCGCTTGAGTTCCAAATCATTTCTTCGGCCATCCAGCTGTTGGGTCAAATTCTGCAAATCCAAAGCACGGGCATCCACTTGATGCTCGAATTCTTTGATTTTTTTCTCGACAATCTGTATTTCGAGGGATTGAATCTCGATTTCCTTGCTTAGTGCATCAAATTCTCGGCTGTTTTTGACCCCCATGATTTGGGTTTCATAGCGATTCTTGTGCTTTTTGGCTTCTTCGAGGCCAGCCTTTTTCTCCTCAATTAATTGCTTGATTTGCTCAATTTCTTCATTTTGACGCTCCAACCTGGTCTCCATTCCGGCGACCTCGTCCTCTAAATCTTGTACTTCCATTGGCAGTTCCCCCCGGTAGGTCCGAAGGCGATCGATTTCGGACTCAATGTTCTGAAGCTTGAACAGGTTGATAAGTTTGGTTTCGACGCTATGATCCATAATTTTCGTTTCGTAAAGAGAAATATTGAGCTGGGTTCTGCAAACTGTTAGTTTGAAGGACGGCAAAGGTACTGAAAAAGGGTTGAATTATGGCTTGAATCCGTTTGATGGCAGGAATTTCTGTTTCGGCATGGCCGGCCTCAATGAGCAGCATTTCATCCCCGGCATCCAAAAAATGATGGTGCTTGATTTCGGAGGTAATGAAAGCTTGCGCCCCGGCGCTTTTGGCTTTGGGCCATAAATCAGCGCCAGCGCCCCCGCAATACGCAATTCGACCTATGTTTCGGGGAGATATTGTTGAATTTGCAACTAGATTGGAATGGCGCAACGGGCAACCTAAGGTCTTGCCTACCAGAGCCAGGAAATCCTGGGCCTGCATGGTCTGGGGCAGATCCCCTACCACTCCTAATCCAAACGAAGGCGCCGATTGCTCCAAGGAAATTAGTTGATAGGCTACTTCTTCGTAGGGGTGAGCCCGCTTCATGGCTTCCACCACCCTTTGCACTTTCCAAGACTCCAAAACCACCTCCATACGAATTTCTTCCACCGTTTCTCTTTGATTCATTGAGCCCAAAACAGGGTTAGCCCCCTCCAACGGGATAAAGGTGCCCGTGCCTTGCACTCCAAAACTGGCTTCCCCGTAATTCCCCAAGACCCCTGCTCCAGCCTCAAAAAGGGCAGAGCGAACGAATTCGGCATGCGCTAAAGGTACATAGACGACCAATTGCCTCAAAGGGGCCTTCAAGGGTTCCAAGGCTTGCCGATTCACCAAACCCCAAGCATCGGCCACAACCCCGTTCACCCCAGTAGGCATGGCATCCAAATTGGTATGGGCCGCGTAAGCACAAAGACCTTTTTCAAGCAACAGGTGGACTAAACGCTCCACACGGGTTCCCTCCCCCAACCTGTGCAATGGATGAAAAAGCAAGGGGTGATGGGTCACCAACAAGTTGCAGCCCCTTTGTTCGGCCTCATCAATCATGGCCTCGTTCACATCCAGGCCCACCATGATCCCTAGAAGTTCTCTGCTCGTACGGCCGCATTGAAAACCGCATGCATCATAGGCTTGCTGCATTCCCAGAGGGAAGGCTCGATCAAGAATTTGAACGGCGTCGGCAATTTGCATCGTTTAGCGTTAGAGTGTTTAGCCTTAGAGTGTTTAGCCTTAGGATTAGATTTCAAGTGAACCCCGTATAAAGTCCATCAAGCCAAACAATCAAAAATAAACCAACCCCTTACTTTTGCGAAAAGAAATCGTTTCGACTGAAACCACCCCTTGAAATTACCATCTCTCTCTCGTATTCCGGATCAAGTCTGGCTCAGGCCCTTCTTATGGCCCTTATCCCAAGGGTACGGGCTCGTTACTTTTTTGAGAAACCTGGCCTACGATCGTGGTTGGCTGAAATCCCATGTCCCGGACCTCCCCTTGGTTTGTATCGGAAATATCAATGCAGGGGGCTCGGGCAAAACCCCGCATACCGAACTCGTTGCGGCTTATCTCTATGAGGTCCTTGGTCCTGTCGCCATCCTGTCCAGAGGTTACGGAAGGCAAAGCCGCGGTTTCCATTTGGCGAGTCCCACCGACGGCCCGGACATCTTGGGCGATGAAGCCCATATGCTGCACGCCAAATTACCCTTCATCCCCTTGGCGGTCTGCGAAGATCGTTTGAAGGGGATCGAACAATTGCAGGCGGCCCATCCCGAAATCAAGGCGGTGATCATGGATGACGGATTTCAACACCGCAGGGTACGGCCCCATTGGAATATTGTGTTGAGCGATTACGGCAAACCTTTCTTTGACGATGCCTTGCTACCGCTGGGGGGATTGCGCGAATACCAAAGCGCCTACCGTCGAGCGGATATGATCATTTTCACCAAATGCCCTCCTTCGATTCGGCTCTACGACCGAAAATATTATGGGGGACGTATTGCGGATTTCCCTGCAGAACGGATTCTCTACTCCTCATTGATCCATTTGGACCCCATTTTCATGGAACCCTTTGAGCAAGACCTACTGAAACCGGAGGGCCATTATTTGTTGGTTACAGGAATTGCGAACACAGATTTATTATGCGAACACCTGAACAACAGCGGGTTGATCTATAAACATCTCGCCTACCCTGATCATGTGGACTATAGCCAAGAGGTTTTGACCGAAATCCAAGTCGCTTTTGCCAATTTGCATAGCCCCATCAAGGCAATATTGACCACCGAGAAAGATTTTGTGAAACTGGCCTCGAATCCCATGTTTTTTATACAGAACCGGATGCCATTGGCCTATATACCCATCGAAATTGATTTCCAAGAGCGCGATCGCAAACAACTGCAGGTGCATTTGAACAATTTTGCCGAGAAATGCCGAGAACGATACTGATTATCAGCAGATTCATTGCCCAAAGGGCTTGGCTCATGGCAGGGGTTACCCTCTTGGAGCTCTCCGATTCCTCAGCTCAATCCTTATCAGCCACCGCATCAACTCCGCGAATAACTTGGTCCGCCCAAGAGTTGACGGGCTTTATGATGGACAGCAGCCTATTCCACAAGTGGATACGTGATCTTGACACCTTGGATCGCGATACCTCCGCGATTTTTGCCAAAATGGTGCAACCAAGCATTGCCAACGGAGGCCAAGAGATCAATACCGGCGGGGTAGGCTATCCTGCCTATGCCTTATGGTGGAATCCCACGAACAGGCTTTCCTCAATGAACCATCACGGAATTTTCAGCGGCTCCATGCATCCACGTCATGCCTACTATTTTCCAAAAATTCCGCTGACCCGCGTTGAGTTTCAAGCAGGAGGTAACAATTTACAAATCCTTCAACTGAACCATCACCAGCAGATTGGGCCTACCCTCAGCGCTGGCATACAATTTCGGAGCATTACCCACGACGGATTCCTTCAACGATCAGGGTCCAATTTCCGAAACTCCGACCTGTACCTGGTCGGTAGCCTTCGACCAGGCCGACATTTCATGACGGCTACCTACCAGGCTTTATCGGCGGAACTCAGCGAAAATGGAGGGATCGCTTCCCCCGGTCTTCCGTCCGCTTCCGGTTACAACCCATTGAATTTGAACATTCAACTTCGCAATGCGAATTCCATGCACCAAGAGGAATGCTGGAGCCTCGAAAATCGCTGGTCATGGCGGGCTCATCAGCCCCAAGCCCCGCGCTTGGTGCACCTTCTGCGCAAGGAAACACAACGCTGGAAATTTGCCGATGAGGCTATCGCCAACAATTTGGCTTTTTATCCAAGTGCGTCCGACCTCAAGGATAGCAGCTCCGCCAAAGACAGCCTTAGGCAATCCACCTGGACCCATCGATTGGGGATGGAGCACCAATTCTCCTCGGGGCATTTGTTGCAATACGGATTGGAATTATCGCACCTAAATTATTACAGTGGATTAACCCACCCCGCTGCGAATCTTGAACCTAGCAACGCCCTTCGTTCCGATTTCGGATGGTTGGCCTATGGTCGATGGGAATCTCAACGTCAAGGCCTGTGGGTGGATTGGCGTCAGGGTTTCTACCATAGCTATTTGCCGCTGATGAGCGCTTTGAAAATAGGCTGGCAAGCGAGCGTATCCCCCGAGGGGCTGGACAGCGCTGATGCACGAAACAAGACTATCCCCAAACGATTCCTGAACAGGGTCACCTTGGAAGCCTTTGTGGATCCACCAACCTATGCCCAACGATGGATGATCACCAATTCTACGGACTGGAACTTACCGGAATTGCAAGCCGCACAAGGAATTATACTCAGCTCCGAAGGGGGACAACCGGGCCAGGCTTTAGGGCATTGGACACTTCGGGTGGGGTTGATGCGTAACTTAATTGGTCTGGGTATTGTAACAACAGACAGCATATCCTTGCAATTCGGCTCCGGGATACGCAGCCTCCTGATGTCCAACAACCGAGAGGCCGTCGCCTACTTGGGCCTGCGTGCCAAGGGCAGGGTGCAGACCGGCTCCTTGGGGCAAATCCAATGGTCCTGGAATTACCATCATTTGTGGCAATGGTCCAACAACCCCACCTGGGTTCCGTTGCCACTATGGTCTTGTGATGATTGGCTTTATATTCAACGACGTACTTTGGCAGGATGGACGTGGTTGGCGGGCCTTGCCCTTCGTTACCAAACCCCCTTTGTGGCGCCGCATTACCGTCCCGAATTGGGCATGTGGACATTGGCGATGCCAACATGGGAAGGTAACCAGGTGAATACTGTGAGCGGGAATTATCCATGGATTGACCTCCTTGCAGGGATCAGGGTGCAGAAAACCTTGCTCTATGTTCGCTGGGAACATGCCAACATGGGTTGGCCCGCCCAAATTGGTCAATGGGTCCCCGGTTATCCGTTGGGGGACCGAAGACTGCGTTTCGGTTTGGATTGGAAATTCCTGGATTGAAATGCCTTCAAGAGACAAGGCTTAGGTTTTCTGTTTCTTTTTCTTGGCGGCAGGAAAAAGAATATTGTTAAGGATGAGTCGGTATCCCGGGGAATTGGGATGCATGCTCAATTCGGTGGGAGGCTCGCCGACCAGATGTTGGTAATCTTCCGGGTCATGCCCCCCGTAAAAGGTCCACGTGCCTTTACCGAAATTACCGTGAATATAGCGAGCCTCGTGCAGGCTCTTGGTTTCGCCCATGATGAGGACCTCCGGTTTGATCAAATCCTTGTTGAAAGCGGTGGTTTGCCCCATGAATCCTTTGATCACCTGCTGATGGTTTTGGCATAGCATCGTGGGCACCACGTCCCATTTGGCCGAAAAATCAAAGAGGGCAAAGAAATCTTCGTTTTCGGCCATGGGGCCTCTGGTATTGGTCACATCGATATCCGAAAATTCGTACTCCAAAGGATTGGGAGTTAAGGTAAAATCCTTGAAAGCAAAACATTGATCGTAATCCAGGCGGGATGAGGCCGAAGGGGCTGCGGGATCTCCGTCGTACATGGACTCGCAGATGTCCACCCCTATGGCAGAAAGGGCGATATCGTAGGAATCCGTTGCCGAACACATGGCAAACAAAAAGCCTCCCCCAGCCACAAATTCTCGAATTCGCTGAGCAACCGAAGACTTCAACTGGGATACCTTGGTGAATCCCCTGCTCAAGGCGGTTCGTTCGGCCTCTGCAACTTCAGCCTGGTACCATGCCGCGTTTCGGTACGCAAAATAAAATCGCCCAAATTGCCCGGTGAAGTCTTCATGGTGAAGATGCAGCCAATCGTACATCGGCAATTTGCCATCAAGGACCTCCGGATCGTAAACCTTGTCGTAGGGTATCTCCGCATACGTCAAAGCCATGGTCACGGCATCATCCCAAGGCTGTTTAGTAGGCGGGGTGTACACCGCAATGCGCGGAGCCTTCTCCAACTTGACCAATTCCATATTGACCGCCGGATCCTGAATTTCCGCAAGAATCCCTGCATAGGTGTTCTCAGCAATGACCTCGTAACTAATTCCACGCAATCTGCATTCCGCCTCTAAACCCATTTGGTGGGCCATTGCGAAACTCCCACCCCTGTAGTTCAAGAGCCACTGGGACTCTATACCCTTGCTGATGGCCCAATAGGCGACTCCGTACGATTTAAGGTGGTCCTTCTGTCCTTGATCCATCGGAATCAAAATGCGGGTGGCCTCTGCCTGCTGCACAAGACTAAGCCAAACTCCTACCAGTACAACCCACAAGGCTTGGCACGAAATCTCAGTCCTTATAGGGACACACCTTGGGAATCGAACAGGGGCCATGGGACCAAAATTAAAAAGAGCCATCGCAATGCCGTTTATTTTCCTTCACCCTTGAGAATAATCAAAAGCGTATAAATAAGAATCTTGAAATCCACCAGCAGGGATCGATTCTCTACATAAAGGATATCGTATTGCAGCCTTTCGATCATCTGTTCCACATTTTCGGCATAACCGTAACGGACTTGCCCCCAAGAGGTCAACCCTGGACGAATTCTCAAGAGATGGCGATAATGAGGGGCCCTGCGTACAATTTGGTCAATATAGAATTTGCGTTCAGGCCTGGGTCCTACCAGAGACATGTCCCCGATGAGCACATTCCAGAATTGAGGCAATTCATCCAAGCGCCATTTGCGCATCACCTTGCCCCATGAGGTAATCCGAGAATCGTTCAGCGATGAAAGCTGAGGCCCGTCAAACTCCGCGCGCTCGGTCATGGAGCGGAATTTGAGGATTATAAAGGGTTTCCCTTTGAGTCCCACCCTTTGTTGACGGTACAATACCGGTCCAGGCGAGTCCAAACGAACCCTGAGCATACAATACATCATGAGCGGTGACAAGATGATCAGGGCCAACATCGCCACGAATTTGTCCAAGATTGCCTTGAACAATTGCTGCCAGGCGGGCATTACTTCGGTTCGAACTTCAATCAGCAAAGCTCCGAGAATTTGTTGCATTTTCACTTTTCCTAACAACAAATCATACATGGAGGGGACCATCTTCACGATCACTCCCTCCGAACGCAGGCCTTGGAGGGTCGTCGGTAATTTGTCCCGATCCTCGGGTTCGACGGCCAAGATAACTTCTTCAATTTCGAACCGCTGAATGATATCGCTAATGGATTCCACACCCCCCAAATTCGTCAGGATAGGTAAATTCGGAGCTTCCAATCGATCGGGCCTGTGGCCGTTGAGGTACACAAAGCCTACAAACTCGTTCGCCGGGGGAAGACCAGGGGCATTCATCTCCTTATAAATTCGAATGGCCTCGGCTCCAGCCCCTACCAATAAGGTTTGAAAGCGAATCAAACCCGCATTCATCCGCGATGAAATCCTGCTAAGCAAAATCATTCGAATCAACCATGTGAATACAGTATGTAACAACGTCCACACCAAGAGGCTGCGTAAATAAAACCGGTAATCCCGAACATAATCATCCAAAATGACCGCAAAAAACAAAATAATACCGCCCACCATCACCGAGAACAAGAGGCGACCCGTCTCGTTAAGCCTGGATTTCCGGTAAATATCTTGGTAGGAACCGGACAATGCGTATAACAACACCCAAACCCAGGGCAGGGTCAATAATCCCGTGAACAACTGCATATCCAGGTCTGTGTAATGAAGGTCACCAAACCAGTCCTTGACCACAAATATTTTTCGGTAATAAAAAAACAAGGCCCAAGCCATTGCCGCGGCCACCCAATCCCCCGCCACCAGCACCGTCAGGTCCGTATGCCGCCTTTTCATTGCAACCATTTGAGGTTATCCACCCGCACGACGCCGTTGCCTTGCGT
>Ga0194125_10012538_pt1 | contig 11155 bp, 12 predicted proteins | sample TA2KigC250mmetaG_FD_148626 | JGI IMG/M metagenome (GOLD analysis project Ga0194125, IMG submission 148626) | Freshwater microbial communities from Lake Tanganyika, Tanzania - TA2015034 Kigoma Deep Cast 250m | ecosystem: Environmental > Aquatic > Freshwater > Lake | place: Tanzania: Lake... | reverse complement strand
TATGTTTCGCTCTTCTCTTGAAAAAAGCCTATCGCCTCATTTCTCGGCATCACGATCCGCCGGAAGGGCAACTCACCTTTTACTATCTCCCTCATCCGGCTCTCGATAAGCTCCAGGTCCTCAGGAGTAAAGGGGCGAGGAGTATCGAAGTCATAGTAGAACCCCTCCTCAACGGCAGGGCCGATGGTGATCTTCACGTCGGGAAAGAGCTCCTGCACGGCCTGGGCCATGACGTGAGACGTGGAATGGCGTAAAATTTCCAGTCCTTTGGCAGACCGGACGCTGATGAAGTTGAGCGGACCCGACTCGGTCAGCGGCGTGCTCAGATCCACCGCATGTCCGTTGAGGTCAGCCGCGACCATGTCCCGGCTGTCTTCAATCCCGTTATCCCGCAGTATGTCTCGTGGAGTAACACCAGCCGGATATACCTTTTTTTCGCCGTTGATATGAATCTCTACGGAGGGCTTCATACGCTTATGGAATCTATAGGCGGGATAGCGCCAGGAAGGATCGATTTGGCAATCATACTGAAATTAACACCCCTCCTGAGTGAATCGTGCGGCTTGGGTGGACGGTATGGCGATTGTTTCTTACCTCATATGGTAGGCGCGTGGGGATTTGAACCCCAGACCCTCACCGCGTCAAGGTGATGCTCTCCCCCTGAGCTACGCGCCTGCAATTCAAACAGAAAGTTATCAACCTGAGGGTTCGTTGTCAAGCGAAAAGCCCCGGCTCTCACCGGCTCATACCCGCATCCAACGCGCCCAGAGCGCCTTGCGCAGCCGGGCATCCCAGCGCTACAGACATGCGCTTTGGGACAAACAGCGAGAGCGCTATGGTGGATAAGTCCTTCCGGTCGCCCTCTAGGTGGACCTACCACAAGGAACCGAGGCTCTGGGATCCGTTCGGATCATCCAAGCGGCACGTTTTGCTTTCAGCAAGAAGCTTCCGGATGAGACCCTGAGCCGACGCATGGTTCCACGTGGCGGGGCCTACGCTGTACGCGACGGCTTCGCCGCGGCAGTCCACAATGTACGTGGTAGGCAGCCCGGGGATTTCGAGGATGGCCTCTTTGGCGTCATTGACGAGGAATGCAGTGGTCTTGCCCCCGATCCTGACCGTTTGAAGTCCGTTGTTCATGCCGTCATTGCAGAGGACGGGATAGCAGCAATTGGTTTTCGTAGCATAATTCACCACTGAGGCGGGAGAATCCACGAGATTGACCCCGAGGATCTCCAGGCCGGCAGGCCCGTACGTCTTCTTGAGCCAATCAAGGAGAGGCGCTTCAACCTTGCACGCAGGGCACGAGATGGACCAGAAATGCACGAGAACCACTCTGCCCCGGTAATCCTTAAGCGATACGCGCTGGCCACGGGAATTGAGCAGGGAGAGGTCTCCGATTTTGAAGGGCTTGGAATACATGTATATATTCGCGTTCGAAGCAAGGTCGGCGGCGTCCGCTGCGGGGAGCGGGAAGGCAAGAAGGCTCGAGCAGAAGAGCATTGCCAGGACGAGAGCCAGCATGTGTCGATTCATCATACCTCCTGGTGGCGGGCCGTCAATATATAAATATTCCTATTAAGATATATCGGCCTCCGTGTCAACCTTTTTTTCGCATATCAGCTCCATGCTGCCAATTGATGCCTCATCACGATCATGCTATCTATGGCAACTGCAATGGCTAACGGAGCTGCAACGAGTCATGAAAGTCCCCGGCTTCGGAGAGCGCTCCGGGGTCTCGTCTCGGAGAAAGGCGTCAAGAAACGCATCATTGCGTAATAATTTGAAGAGGAGACCGATCTCTCCTCCAATCCTCCCCATGCGCAGACCCGACTAAGGGCGCTTCATTCCGGCGTGTCGCATAGGAAGAACATGGGATCTATCCGACTACAGGCTACGCTGGTATCGGTCTACGGTGTCGGGGCCCTGATACGGGGACCGGCAGGATCGGGTAAGTCGTGGGCTGCTCTGTGTTTGATGGATCGGGGGCACCGATTGGTCGCGGACGACTTGGTGGAGATATCGGCCGATCCCAACGGCGGGCTAACCGGCTTTCCTGTCGACCCTGAAGCGCGGGTGGAAGTTCGAGGGCTGGGAATCTTCCCGGCAACATGGTTGTATCCGGAGGGGACGCAACCGTCGGCCTCAATTGGACTCATTGTTGAACTTGACTCGTATGAGGCGTCCCGAGACGCGGGCCGGACCATTCCCGAGACAAGCGCCTCGAACCTGCTGGGCGTTGATGTGCCTGTGGTTCGGCTCCCATTGCCTGCAAATTCGGACCCGGGCCTTCTCATTGAAATGGTGGTGAGACTGTGGAAGAGCAGACGAGCGGTCATTCCCGCATGAATAGACAACTGGTGATCATCACCGGCATGTCCGGCTCAGGCAAGTCCACGGCTGCACGGACCCTCGAAGACGCGGGGTTCTTTTGCGTTGACAATATACCGGTGGACCTGCTTCCCAAACTCCTGGAACTGACCGACTCGCGAGGGACCGAGTTGGACAGGCTGGCTCTGGTGATCGACCTCCGTCAGAGGGGTTTCTTCCCTCGTTACAGTTCGATTCTCGGTGCGCTGGAGATGAGCGGCACGCCGGTCCAGATTCTGTTCCTCGATGCGCGAGATGAGGTTCTGGTGCGACGGTACAGTGAGACCAGGCGGCAGCATCCCATGGCCGCGGCCGGAGGCGTGCTCGACGGAATTGGAAAGGAGCGCGAGGCGCTTCACGAGATCAAGGAGCACGCGGACTGGATTATCGACACCTCAGACATGACGGTGCATCAGCTTCGGGATGAAATCAAGAAGGTCATCGGCGCTCCCGAAACCGAAGGGCTCAAAGTGGTAATAACGTCTTTCGGGTTTGGACGGGGGTTACCGGTGGAGTCGGACCTGGTTTTCGACGTGCGTTTCCTTCCCAATCCGCACTTTGTCGAAGAAATGAAGCTGAAGACCGGCCGCGACCCTGAGGTGGCCGGATGGCTTAACGCTCACAAAATTACCCGAAAATTTCTGAAAAAACTTGATGATATACTGGTTTTTCTTTTACCGCTTTACATAAAGGAAGGGAAACAGTACCTTACTATTTCGGTGGGTTGTACAGGGGGACGCCACCGATCGGTTGCGATCGCTGAAGAGATTTTGCAGATTTTGCGCCGAAGCGGGTACACAAACCTGGAAGTGAGACACAGAGAACTGGGTCCCTGAAGACCGCAGGGCGAGCCCGGCGAAAACGGCTCATTCTTGATGCTCAGAGTTTCGGCAAAGCGCATGTGTCTTTGCTAGCGGCCGTCGCAAGTCGGAGAACCTGTTCCGGCGCCACGGCCTCTCCCGTGCCGGTCCGGGAGACGCGCGTGAGGGTTAGACGCGCCGTTCGCACGGGCGCAAGGGACACTCAATTTAGGCGGATCACATATGGTTGGCATTCTGATCGTTACACACGGTGAGCTCGGTCGGCAGTTCATCGCGACCGCGCGGCTAATCGGGCTCAATTCCGAAGAGGGGGTGGAAGCTCTTTCGATTGACCCCGCCGAATCCTCCGAATTGCTGAGAGATCAGGTGGCAAAGGCGATTGAGAAGATGAACCAGGGAGATGGGGTGCTCGTGCTCACCGATCTTTTTGGCGGCACTCCGACCAACCTATCGTTGTCTTTTCTAGAAGAAGGAAAGGTTGAGGTGGTCACGGGTCTGAATTTGCCTATGATCATCAAGGCGATCAATTCGAGGGCGGGTCAGGACCTGAAGACACTGGCTCAGTTGGCTTCGGAAGCGGCCAAAGAGAGCATATTTCTGGCAGGGGACGTGCTCAGGCAGAGGCTGCGCGGGAGAGCGCAGCGCGAGAAGCGTGAAGGGAACCGTATCCGCGAGTGACTTCGGGAGTCGCGCCTATGCCCATAGTGCTGGTCAGAGTGGATGATCGGCTCGTTCATGGACAGATCCTCGAGGGTTGGCTCCCGTCTACCGGCGCGCAGGAAGTGCTGGTGGCCAATGACGCCTTGGCCGCAGATCCTGTTCAGACCATGATCGTTCAGTCGGCGGTTCCGTTTTCCGTGCGCCTGGTGGTGGACACGGTGGAACGGATAGCTGCCCTGCTCATGCAGCCGGAGCGAAACCAACTGAAAAGAATGGTGCTCATCGAAAGTCCGGTGGACGCCTTACGGCTCAAGAAGGCCGGTGTGCCCTTCACAACCCTGAATCTGGGGAACTTCAAGACGGAAGAGTCCACGGTATGCCTGAGCAGGACAGTCCTTGTAGGGGAAAGCGTCCTGGCGACCCTTCGTGATATCATCGATCAAGGTGTCCAAGTGCATATCCAGAGCGTGCCTTTCGAGAAGCCCCTCGATCTGGTGGACATATGGGAATCCCTGGCTGGAACCTGATTTCGACCAGGACACGAAGTGAATGGTGGGACCGACGTCCCGCCTGTGTATTAGGGGTGACCGACAAGCCTGCCCCGCGCGCCGATCCGGTGACACCGGTCCCACCAAGATTTCCCAAGCTAGTAGATCGTTTCGTCACGCGTCTCGCGGGACTCGCAAAGGCAGTGTTTCCCCACGAAACTGAATACTTACGGCGATGGGTTCACTGGCAGGCAAGCCGGCTCATGCGCCTTGCCCACTCGTTACTCCCGATCGCGTCAGGTGACCCATGATTTCGCAGGCTCTTGTGGCCAGCGCGGTTGGTAGTCTCCTGTGGCTGGACAGATTTCAGATGCTCCAGCTCATGGTTTCCCGACCGGTGGTCGCCGCGCCTCTTGTGGGTTGGCTCGTTGGGGACCTGGGGGCCGGCTTGGCTTCGGGCATCCTGTTCGAGCTCCTCTGGCTTCGGCAGCCTCCTGTGGGAGGATACATCCCTCCTGACACCACCCTGGCCTCAGTGGCGGGCGCGGCTATTTCCGGCATCGTGAGAACCCAGCACGACATCCCCGTCACTTCTCTGGCTCTTATGGTTTTCCTCTGTGCGCTTCCCGTTGCTTTCCTGGGGATGGTCCTTGACGCGGCGCTCAGGAACGGTTTGACCCGACTAGCTCGACGCGCGAACTTAGCTGCAGAGCAATTGAACGGGTGTGGAGCCTGGCGTTCCATCGTCGGAGGGCTGATCCTGGGTTTTTCCTTGGCTTTCTTGGCTCTCTTCCCCATCATCATTGTCGGCGCGCTTTTCATCGGCCAACTTGTCAAGGTTCTTCCCGCCGGCCTGGCGCCCGCTCTGGGATTCGCGTTCTACGCGGCGCTCCTCGTCGCGGTCGCGGACTGCATGGTGGGACATGAAGAAAAAGCCGGCGTGCTCCTGTTTCTTTTGGGATTCGGCATCATCCTGATAGGCGGCCTAATATTTGGTGTATTGACGTGACCCAGGAGTCTCCATACCCGGGGTTCAAGGCGGACGTGATGCAAGCGTCGGACCTGGACGAAGTCTTGGCCATTGAGAAGGTTTCTTTTGTCACTCCCTGGACCCGGTCCATGTATCTCGACGAACTGGCCAACAGGTCCGCCAGGTCGACCGTTTTTCGGCTGAACTCGCAAATTGTTGGGTACGCCTGCTGGTGGGAGGTGCTCGATGAAGCGCACCTGATGACCTTTGCCGTGCATCCTGACCGGCGAGGTCAAGGCTTGGGTAGAGCAATCCTGCAATACATTGAGGAAGTCTGCCTAAAAGACGGCATACGGCGCATCATACTCGAGGTGGGACGCAAGAACACCACTGCGCGATCTCTTTACAGGAGGACCGGTTTCGCTGTGATAGGATTCCGCAAACGGTATTATCAGGACACTGAAGACGACGCGCTTGTCATGGAAAAGGCCCTGAACAGGCGTAACATGAGCGCTTCCGAGCGCAGAGGAGAGACGGGGTGAGGCTTGCGCATCCCATGATGAGGACCGCTTTATTCTGGGGCGTCGGATTGAGCCTCGTGATAGCTCTACCTGCCGCCTGCAAATCCCCCGGTAGTCCCGATGCGTCGAAGCAGGCGTCTGAGAGTCGTCCGCAGGAACGCGAACAGATGGTCCACACTCAATTACGCGGATTGGGCAGAACCCCTATCATGGACAAAGCAGTCCTGGACGCGATGCTCAAGACGCCTCGGCATCTCTTCATTCCGGAATCCATGAGATACGCGGCTTATGCGGACTCTCCAGTCCCAATCGGCTACGGGCAGACCATTTCTCAGCCGTATATTGTGGCGCTTATGACGCAGGCCCTGGACCTGAAACGCGGTATGAAGGCGCTTGAGATCGGTGCCGGATCGGGGTACCAAGCTGCAATACTCGCCGAGATCACGCCGCATATCTATACCATAGAAATCGTCAAACCGCTGTACGAGCGTGCAAAAGCTACTTTGCAGGAACTGGGATACCCCCAAGTGAAGGTGCGTCACGGAGACGGGTATTACGGATGGCCCGAACATGCTCCCTTTGACCGCATTATCGTGACTTGCGCGGCCCTCCATGTGCCTCCGCCGCTCCTCGATCAACTCACGCCCGAGGGGAAAATCGTAATTCCCGTGGGGGGGAAATTCGAAACGCAGCGCCTGCTGCTGGTTACGAAGACCAAGGACGGTGGGAGAACGTCTCAAACCCTGGAGCTCGTGAGATTCGTGCCCATGACACGCGAGCCCTCTTCCGAGAAGTGACATCTCCAGCGCCAATGTCCAGGCTCGCCCTCCTACCGGCCGTATTCTGCGTCTCAGCCGCCGCGGTGGGCTGGCAACTCGCGCTCATGCGGTGCTTACTGATCTCCCGGTACCACCATTTTTCTTTCCTTGTGATCAGTTGTGCGCTGTTGGGGTTCGGGGCGGGCGGCGCTTTGCTCGCGGCGCGGCGTGAGTGGTTCCTGGGGCGGGCTTCGAGCGTCTTTGTTTGGGGCTTACCCATTTTCGCGATATCGATGCCGACTGCTTTGTGGTTGGGAGAGTTGCTTCCCATAGACGTTTACTTCCCGCCGATGCAGTGGGCTTCCAACCTCGGCTGGTGGTCGGTCTTTTGGCTGGCTCACCTCGTGCCTTTCCTGCTGGCCGGGACCCTCGTCGGCCTGGCCCTCATGACCCAGACAGGGGAAGCGCACCTGGTCTACGCGGTGAGCCTCGCAGGAAGCGCGGCAGGATCGCTGGGAACCATGATTCTCCTGAGCTACCTGCTCCCGAATGGGTTGGCGGTCCCGCTGGCGCTCTCCGTGATCCTTTCCTCTGTATTCCTTGCGCCTGCCGTGAGAGGCCCAGGGAGGCTCTCCTACGCACTGGTTATCACACTAGCGGCCGCGGCCCTGGCGTGGCTCCTTATCACCCCGGCGGACGAAAGTTTTCCTCTCAACATCGACCAGTACAAGAGCCTCGCAGACGTGAGAAGGCTGGAAGCCCAGGGCCAGGCCCAGAGGGCCCGCGTTCTCTTCGGGCCTCGTGGAAGAGTCGATCTCTATTCCGGCCCGCATTTCCACAGCCTCCTTTCCTTAAGCGCAAACACCGGCCCGCCAAATATGGATGTGTTGCTCAAGGACGGCTTCCAGATCGGCGCAATCCTGAACATTCGCGAAGCAACGGAGGCCGAGGCGCTTATGGGGACGCTCGCCGCCATCCCGTATCACCTGGTAACCCCGCGGCGTGTTCTGATCCTGGGAGAAGCAGGGTCGGTCACCCTTTCGCTTGCCCGCCTCAGCCCCGCGCAGGAAATTGTCCTGGTCCAGCCCGACAGCAACATTCTACGCGTGCTATGGGAGCATCCCGCAAGTCCGCTTGGAGATCCACGCATCCGAGTTGTGGAAGCTGAGTCCAGGGCTTTTCTGGACGCGAACCGGAGCGCTTTTGACGTCATTCATCTCGCGGAACTGGAAGGCTTTGCCCCGGGCTCGGGCGGAATAGCCGGCCTTAGGGAGGATTATCTGGCCACTGTGGAAGGCTTTGGGCGTTGCTTGGCTTCCCTCTCCCCCGATGGAATGGCGTGTGTGGTCCGAGGCATCCAGGACCCGCCTCGGGACAACATCAAGATCGTCTTCACATGGGTTGAGGCGCTTCGGGAACGGAATGTGGACCATCCGGGGAATTATCTGCTCATGGCGCGGGATGAGTTGAGCTGCGCGACGCTCGCGGCCGGACGACCGATTGAGCGCGGCACGGTAGAGCACTTCAGGCGTCTGTGTCAGTCGCAGTCCTGGGACCCGGAGTGGTTCCCCGGTATTGAGCCGTCAGAAACCAATCGCGTCCATGGGCTGCCTGGGCCGGCCAATTCCCGGGTCTCGTGGTTCCACCATGCGCTGACGAAATGGCTGGGGACCGGGGCAGAAGAGTTTGCTCAAGGCTGGCGCTGGAACATTCGCCCTGCTCGGGACGATCGGCCTTTTTTCCACGATTTCTTCCGCTGGGTTTCACTGCCGCAATTGGTTGCGGGCTTCGGCCCGCTGTGGCTGACGCGCGCGGAGCTGGGGTTCCTCGTCCTCGTGCTTGCCGCGGGCTGGACTGCTTTGGCGGCCTTTCTCTTGATTTCGATTCCTGTGGTTCTCGACCGGCGCAAGAACGCCCCCTTGACAGAGTCCAGGTTTCGAGCGGCCGTGTATTTTGCGGCCCTGGGCGCGGGCTTCATGTTTGTTGAAATGAGCTTCATTCAGCTCTTTACCAGGTTCATGGGCGAACCGATTCTTGCGGCCGCCCTGGCGCTCGGGGGTTTCCTTTTCTTCGCTGGCCTGGGGAGCATGCTCCAGCCCGGATTGACTCCACGCCTGGGAGGAACGATCTTGGCTACCACTTGCCTTATATGCTGCCTTCTCCTGGCTGATTCCGTTCTGTTACCGTTCGTCTTTCAATGGGCCGCTCTATCCTCCCTGCCTGCAAAAATAGCGCTTGGAGTGGGCCTTATCGCCCCCACGGCTCTCTTGATGGGGAATCCGTTTCCTTGGGGAATAGCCCGTCTTCAGGAGCAAGCCCCGGGACTGATCCCGCTGGCGTGGGCTGTAAACGGCTTTGCTTCGGTCGTCTCCGCGTGCTTCGCGGTGCTCATTGCCATGACGTATGGCTTCACGTTCTTGCTGAGCGTGGCTGGAGCGCTTTACGTGGTGGCAGGCTTCTTGTCCATGCGAATCGGCCACAGGACCGACACTTCGCATGCAATGAACCGTTAGTTCAAAAACGAGCCCCTACCGGCTATGATTCCAGAAATTTTTTTTGTATAAAGGTCGAAAATACTTGTGCGCACAGCAAATAACAGATATATGCTTGCGCGCGAATTGGTGACCTTGAATCAACCAGCCGGTTTCAGGGGTATTTTATATGAAAAAGGTCTTGGTGGCGCTATTAGCGCTCGTCATATCGCTCCCCTTGCTCTCTTCGTGTTCCGCTCTGCGTTCGATTAGCGCGGCCAAGCCCGGATTCGATACGGAAGCCCGCGCGGCAAACCCCACGCCTCCAGCTCTCCAGGATCAAGCCAATGAAAGCTGGGCTGTCCGATACATTCCCGGCCTGAGGTACCTGAGTTCCACCCTACCCCCTCCCACGCAAGCCCGCACCGATTGGGACAAGAGAATGGACAAGCGGACGAATCCTTGGGGCGAATCCGCGCCTTAACGGGCTCCCTAGGCGAGTGAATTCCCAATCAGGATCTTGAAGATAACCTGCGAAGCCGTTCCCGGAACGAGCCGGCCGGCGTCCGGTAATCGGTTTGGGGCGGGCCTTCACGCTCCACCTGCGCCGTCATTTCTCTTTCGTGGGAGTAGGACGACCGTAAACCTTGCCCAGCTCGTCGCCTTTGCTGTCACGGCCGTCCGCGCCGCAAAGAGCCATCACAAGGGAAATCGGGCGCTCGGTTACGGCGCAAACCCCGCCTTGAGGTAGACCGTAGGTTGTGAGATACTGAGAAAAAACCATGATAGACAAATGGATTGGCACCTTCACGAAAAGGACTTCTTTTGGGATATGCCTGAAGAAAAACGGGCATTTATGTCCGTGGCTGTCAGGAAGGCGTTCAAAAAGGGCGCTTTTATCTTCCTTGAAGAAGACCTGGGGGATAAGTGCTTCTATTTGTTCCAGGGCACCGTCAAGATCTGCCGTATGACCTCCACGGGAAAGGAACCGATCGTGTTTCTCCGAAAGAGCGGGGAAATGTTCGGGTTGGCGGAGGTGATCAATGGCGAGACGAGAAAATGCAGCGCGCAGACCCTCGCAGCCTGCGTCGTATTCGAGGTGCGGAAGGATGATTTTGAAAGTCTTCTCTGCGCACACCATTCTCTGGCCAGAAGGGTGATGAGCGTCTTGGGCCGGCGCTTGAGATACCTCGCTGAACAGATCGAGAATCTGATGGTATGTGACGTGAGCACACGAATTCTGAGGCTTCTTTTTTATCTTTCTTCCGAGTGTCTGCTTGAAAGCGACTCGTTGAACCGTCCTGTCAGAGTTCCCGTTCGCCTCACCCAGGAGCAGTTGGCGGCTTGCACCGGTTCGTGCCAGCAGACGGTCAGCGAAACGCTGCAAAAGCTCCAAGCGGAAGGGATCATCCTCATGGCCAAGAAGGAAATCACCCTCCTTAGGCCGGTCGAAATAATGAACCGGCTGCATGACCAGTGACCACCTTTCCACTTGAGGGAGCGCCGTCGCTCTTATCGCTGAACTCCTTCCGTGAAATCCCACTCCTATTGCCACCTCTTGCCTGAAGGAGTCCAACCTAATTCCGAATGAAGGATTCAGTGAGCCCAAGGGACTTCACGTCAGGTCTTGGGGGCTCGAGCCTCGCAATGACCGCGTCCGGCCTATTGCGCCGGCGCCTGCATCATCTTCCCGTTTGTAAGCTCAGATTATCGGCGAGGCGATAGAACCGGGACGGAAATCCAAGATATCGTGATAATGGCCGTTGTCCAAAAGGCGAGAGGGCGCGCCACGTAATCTAATTCCGTTCAATCAAACCTGGAAGTTGAATTTGCTCGATCAACGCTCGCCGAGGGTGCGGGGCGGGCCACTGAGAAGAAAGGGGTAGAGCATGGCCGAGACGCGCGCTGAAGAGAGTTTCTTGGAAGAACGAATGCGGGCAGTCGAGGAGGCCGAAGAGCAGGAAGCGGAGCGCCGGAAAAAACTGATCGGCCTTGTGGTCGGGTTTGGGCTTCTCTTGGCGCTTCATTTCGGTCCGGCGTTGCCCGGTCTGAAACCTCAGGCGCAGTCGGTGCTGGGGGTGTTTCTCTGGTTCATT
>Ga0194125_10012535_pt1 | contig 11157 bp, 13 predicted proteins | sample TA2KigC250mmetaG_FD_148626 | JGI IMG/M metagenome (GOLD analysis project Ga0194125, IMG submission 148626) | Freshwater microbial communities from Lake Tanganyika, Tanzania - TA2015034 Kigoma Deep Cast 250m | ecosystem: Environmental > Aquatic > Freshwater > Lake | place: Tanzania: Lake... | reverse complement strand
GTCAATATCTTTTTCATGGTTGCATTAATTGTTCAAGCTGGTCTACGCAAACCTTCTTAGAAAAATGACGTTCTGCGAAGCGATAACCATTCAAACCTAATCTCTGTAGTCGATCTCTTTCTCTATACATTCGCAACATCAGGTCAGCTGCCTTATTCGTGCCGTCCGAAACTTCTGAATACCCACACCCCGCCTCCCGGATCATCTCGTGCGCATCGCTTTCTTTATTGAGGAAGGCGAGCACTGGAATTCCTGCGGCCATGTAACCGAGGATCTTTCCAGGAACGACCGGTGTCCTGTTCTTGCTTGTCAGGCAAACCAGTCCCACATCCACCTCTTTGAGCAAAACCTGGTAATCCTCCTTCGAAACAAAATGGTGAAAAGCTATGTTCTCCAACCCATATCTCCGGGCCAGCTTTTGGAGCCTTTCTCTCTCAGTCCCGTCTCCAACCAAAAGAATCACGATTTCTTTTCTATCCTTCAGCTCCTTTGCAGCATCGATGAGCAAATCAAGCCCCTGTGACGGTCCCATGACCCCCCCGAAGAAGAAGATAAACTTATCTTCCAGCCCCCATCGTTTGCGGAAGCCGTTATCCTGAACCGGTTGTCCGTCATTCCTGAAATCCACCCAGTTGTGTAGCGTCACCACTTTTTCGGGCGGAATACCCTTTCCCCGAATTAAAAATTTTCTGTTACTTTTGGAATGAACGGTAACGATATCAGCATAGTTGTAAGCAGCTCTTTCCATCCTTTCGAAAAATCTTATCAGGATAGGACTTCGAAGTGCCCCAAGATCGATGGCATTTTGGGGAAAGATATCTTGGACATTCAGAATAAATCTGGCTCCCTGTTTTTTCTTCGCCCTAAACCCAACGTGCCACAATGGGAGAGGTGGACTGTAAACTAAGACAGCGTCTACGCCGTCTTTCAGATAGGGCTTTAATTTCAGCCAGAAAATCAGCGGAAGGGTTAACTGGCTAATCCCCCTTACGATGAAATTGACGTTGTGGTGGGGAAGGGTGTGGATACGGATGACACGAATACCATCCTCTAAGGTAAGTTTATTGAAGTGAGTCGAAGAGGAGGCATCCGCCAGATTATATTTGGGATGGCAGGTGGCCACGGTCACCGAATGTCCGCGATCCCTGAGGTCCTCGGCCAGTTCCTCCATCAAGTGAGACGCGGAGCGAATTTCCGGCGGATAAGCGTCCGTGATGAGTAGGATCTTCAAGATCTTGGCAGTTCGACTTTGTACGGCGCACCTAGGGCCAGGGATTGATGTACACTCAGGACGGCTGCCGTTGAAAGAAATATCTCATCAGAAGTCAATATCGGCCTGGCTTTTCCCGCAACCACATCGATGAAGTGCTGTAGCTCTTCCCTGTACCCCATCGACTGGTTGGATGTTTTGAATGCCCTCTTTTTACCCGCAAAATGACAGATCGTTTCACGAAAATCGGTGGACACCACCGTCTTCCCTTCGCAGAATATCTCGATCCGCTCTCTCGAAAAGGCTTTATCCCCGCTGGCTGAATAAACAATATTGCCAACAGATCCATCGGCGAATTTTACGTTGATGATCACGTTGTCATTGTTTACTGCAGTCCGGTTGTTGCCGGATATTCTTTCGGCAAAAACCCGAATAGGGGCCGACCCCGTGAAGTACTGCATGAGATCGATAAAATGGCAGATCTCGCCCACAATCCGGCCGCCACCTTCTTCTTCCGAGTGCACCCAGTGATCTTGTGGCACGAAACCCGAATTGACTCGGTAATGAATGACCATCGGATCTTTTCGGTTTTCGAAATACTTAAGAATCTGCGCTGCGTGCGGAGAGAATCTTCGGTTGTAGCCGACCAATAAAATAGGAGGGTCGGAGTTCGGAGTTCGGAGTTCGGAGTAAACCCTCATGATCTCAGATAATTGTTCATTGTTGATGCAGAGGGGCTTTTCTACAAAAACATGTTTCCCTTGCTTAAGCGCTTCGCAAACCATCTGTGAGTGAAGGCTGTGAGGAGTCAACACGATAACAGCCTTTACGTCCTTATCGTTCAGGATCTCTCGATAATCCGTTGTGCAGGTCTCGAACCCATACTTTTTGGCCGCATGGTGCGTGTTTGCGCTCGAAGAAGTCGAAAGGGTCTTGAGCCTTACACCGTTTAAACCCCTGAGAGCTGGAAGAAGGAGGGCTTTCCCGAACAAACCGGCGCCGATCACGCCCAGCGAAACCTCAGAGGCGATAGATGATGGAATATGGGCGATAGATCTAAGGGATTTCGACCTTTGGCCTATTACCTTTGTAGTATCACCTTCTTCGGGATACTGAAGAATAACTCCGATATACGGTCCCCCTCTATTATCTATAATGTCTTTATAAACTTTCTCAGCCTCTTCAATTTTGAATCTGTGGGAGACAAGCGATTTAACATTCACCTTTTTTTCAGCTACGAGACGCAAGAATTCTTCAAGATTTCTATTCTCTGTCCACCTGACGTACCCTGGGGGATAATCGCCCCCTTTGTTTTCATAGAAAGGATCAAAGGTACCAGGTCCACCTGCTCTTGAAACAATGATCTCGACTTCTTTGTGCCACATTTCGTTGCGCTGAGGATGGATGTCCGTCATTCCTACTATAACGACCTTGCCGCGAAACATGGCCAGATCAACCGCCAGATTGACAGGACCGGCTTCACTGGTTGCGGCAGTGATAAGGACGGCATCCACCCCATGGCCGGTAGTTTCCCGCTCGACTTTCGACTTGAGCTCCGACTCATCTGTGCAAGCGTAATCCGCCCCCAGGGATTGAGCAAGCTTCGCCTTCTCGGGGTCGATGTCCAGGCCAAAGACCCTGCACCCGTAAGACTTGAGAATCTGTACAGAAAGTAGCCCGAGAAGCCCAAGACCAATAACTGCAACCGATGACCCAAAAGTCAAGTCGGCACATCGAATGCCATGCAAAGCAATGATTCCAAGCATCCCGAAAGACGCCTCTTCGAGCGTCACATTCTCGGGGACCTTGCAGCAGAGATTCGAAGGGACGGTGATGAACTCGGCGTGACTGGCGTATCCAGCCCCGATACATGCCACGCGGTCGCCGGGCGAAAATTCCTGAACCTGGACACCCGTCTCGATGACAATCCCGGCGGAGCTGTATCCGAGGGCTGTGGGGTTGTCCAGTCGTCCGAGGGCCTCTTTAAAAGTCTTGACAAAGCCCTCATTTTTCGCCTTGTCCATGAATCGCTTGACCAGATCCGGCCTCGCCGTGGCCTTCCTCAGAAAACTTTTCTTCCCAAGTTCAATTACCGACCGCTCTGTCCCGATGCTGATAAGAGACGCTACATTTCTCGCCAATATCTTATTGGAGGAGCGGACAGGAACCGGTACTTCAGCCAGCTCTAGTACACCCGTCCTATAATTTTGAATGATTTGTTTCATCGTTCAATTTGAAGAATGAAAAGTGGGAATTACATCAGGAAGAACTTGAATGACTCAAAAATTGAGTCACGGTTAAAGGTCCATATTCTGAAAAAGGTTGTATCAGACTACCTGAAGTGTCAGTTCTTCGATTCTCGAAGTCCTCATTTTTTTGACTTTTACGTAGACGATTGGCTGACCTTGCTCTCTATTTGCCTCTGCAAGCTCCATGTTTCTCCCCGAGAGCTCATTATCGTATTCAGGAAGCAAAACGATCATGGCATTATCGGGAATCGTGTCTTCTATCTCAGGATGTTCAAGCAGATAGAGTTCGAATTCCGTTGAAAGCTGCTGGTTTTTTCTGAACAGCTCCTCTCTTGTCATCTCTTCATCCTCCCTAAGAACCTATCCTTATATCTTTTCCAGTTCTCATTTATGTCGTTGTCGGCAAACGTCAGCGCCTCACTCAGTTCAACCGCCCCTATCAGTATCTTCTCTTTGCTTCCGTCCGGATCGATCAAATCCTTGTGGGCAAAACCATGTGCTGTATCATACCTGACAACCGGCATCCATTTGTTCTTGACCCGTGTTTCATACTGAACAACAAAGCCCAGAACCCTTCCTTTCTCTGTTAAATGCTCGTGTCTCTTTCTGTCCTGATCCGAAAGCATATAAATGAAAGTCTTTTTCCCCATTTGATTTTCAACAATATACTAATATATTTATCAAATACATTCCACGATTTTGTTGATGGCAGGTTTGACAAAATCCAACCCGGCCCTTGCCTTCCCAAGAAGGCTCTTCTTCCCGAGCTCGATGACCGAGCGCTCAGTCCCGATACTAATAAGAGATACTGCGTTTCTCACCAGTATCCTGCTGGAAGAACAAACAGGAACCGGCACTTCAGCCAGCTCAAGCACGCCTGTTCGATGGTTTTGGATGATTTGTTTCATCGCTCAATTTGAAGAATGAAAGGGGGTGAGTTAGAGAGTAAATCAAGCTATGCGGTTTCGAACGGTCAATTTGAAAGCCATTTGTTTAAAAAATGCCTTAAGTGTTTTTGAATCCCGATTTTGAGATATCATTTGCCCCTTTATTTTTTTTACTTTACCAAAGGGCTCAAAATCTCTTCCAAAACCTCCCTTAATTCCGGAATGTGACATGAAAGGACTTTGTCCTTAAGGTGCTTGTGGTCTTTAAAATCGAGGCGCGGCCTGTGCAAAGCATTATCATATCTAAATATCAGTTGACCGTTTTTGTCTTGATAATGATATACATAGGTGAGCTTATCGAGCTTGTATCGGAGATCAACGTACTCCGTTAATAAGAGCTTTGACTCATCGGTGAATTCAATTACCCCTCTTATCAAACCAATCTTTTCAGTCCTAAAATCTGCCTTAATTTCGGAAGAAGTAATCAGACCCGTCCTTGAATACTCGTCAACTTGTGCAGTAAGAACGGATAGATACTCAGCCAGAAACATATTCGATTTCTTCCAGTCTCTTCAGATCCTCAAGGATTTTCTGGCGAACTTTCAATTCTCCCTCCCACCTAACATATTCCTCATCCCCTCCGTGTAAGTCCTCCGCTCCAAATCGAGCCGAAAAAACCTCGGAGCTTACCTTATATTTGTCTTCAAATGCCTTAATCTCTTTCTCCGTCTTCTTCAGCCCGATCTCCAACCTTTTGATCTCGGCAAAAATAGCTGACCTTATAACTTCGGGCATGTCTTTTTGGTCGGATAGAATTCTGATCGTTGTCATCCCGCCTCACCTCGCTTTCTCTTTTTTCGTATTATAACACCCCTGCCCGCTCACGCCGGCCAAACCCAGCCGCAGCAGCCATGCGAAGGGCTGCCCCAGCTTCGCCCCGGGAAACCTTCAAGGCCAGCAATATCTCGTCGGGGATGTCCAAAACAATTTGGTTCATAACGACCCCCTTTTTAAACCTCTTTTAAAAATATTATACCCACCGTTGTAGACATTGTCCAGCCCTAAGAAAGGCATCCGCCACACCCGCACAACTATAACCAAGAGGATTGGGCGTATCGAGCCGTCCCATTGCTTCTTGAAATGTTTTCCAGAACCCCTCTCTTTTCGCTTTGTTCAAGGCTTGTTTAAATAGCTCAGGCCGAGCCCTCGCCTTACCGATTAGACTTTTCTTTCCTAAATCAATAATGGAACGCTCCGTGCCTATGCTAACTACGGAAGCACTTGTTCTAACCAACAATCTTCTCGGCCTACAGGCCGGAACAGAAACCTCTTCTAAATTGATTTCTCCAGTTTTATAATTTTGGATGATCTGCTTCACTCTGTTATTGGCCTTTTCCTAAAAATATACATTACATCATGAAGAGGTTTTGCCCATCTTGAAAAATAGAAAAGATGCGTCAAACTTCTTGAATGAAATGCAGCCAACGCGGGGTAATTCCAAAAATTTCGTTTTAACCTGAATTTTCTCTGAAGCTTTATGGGATCTCCGATGATTTCTATGCCCTCCTCCCTTGGAATAAAACCATACTGGTCAGCCATTCTCAAATGACGAACTCTTCTCCAGTCGATCCCCATCATTTTGGATACGATCATATCGAAGGCTCCGAGGGAATTCGAAGCAACAAACCAATTAGCCTCAATAGGTTCACCGATTATCGGTCCATTAAGATTCAAACCAAACTTGCCATCCAAAAATGCATATTTGAACTTTAAAATCTCAGATACTTTTGAGATCAAGAAATCGAACATGTAATGATTTTTCAGTCGCATGCTATCAGGAACACAGCCCCATTGGTTCTTATACGAAAGCGTAACCTTAGTCATGCAGTGGATTTTTGGAACCGGACAGCTAATTGAGAAATCGATTTCATTAAAGAATATTTCGGGTAACGCAAGCTTATACGGCCCTTTGAGCGTAAGAATTTCAACTTCCGCTGATGGAATATCCGAGAGATTGATAATTTTAACTTTTGGATACTTTCTTTCAAGTTCATCAAAACCCACACTTTTAAATGCCTGAGATATAGAGAAGCTGTTATAACCACCTTCTCCTTCGCCAACATAGATCTTCGTGCTACGGCTTATCCTCCTTAGGGCTCCGATCAGCCTTTCCAGATATTCCTTTCGAGTTACTACCCCTGCCTTGTAAACAGGATAGGTCAGGTTACATTTGATAAAAATAGCCTCTGCTTTTTCAAAAGCATCTGCGAGGCGAAGCGACTCGAAAGATCGATTAAATTGATCCTCCAAACGTGCGTGGTCTTCGACAAGCCTCTCAACAAAAACAGTAGGATGTACTGTATTCATCACTGCATCTTAGCACGGGTTCAATAGTGTCTTTTTTAAGATAATAGCCGTTTATATAGATGAATGTATTTGCTACAAACTACTTCTGGATTATTATTGTCCTGTACGATCCGCCTAGCATGATACGACAACTTCTTACAAAGCACTTGATCGGATAAAACCATCTGAAGCTTGAGTGCACTACCTTTAAGGTCATTGATATCAAAAAAAATACCATTTACTCCGTCCTTAATAAAATCCACCAGATTCCCAACCTTTGTTGTCAGAACAGGAAGCCCACATGCCATTGCCTCAATTAGGGCATTTGGTGTCCCTTCAGATTTGGAAGAGAAAATAAATATATCGCTTGCTTGTAGATATTCGTTTACATTACTTACTAAGCCTCTGAACGAGACCCTTTCGCCAAGGCATAATTGTGTAGACAAATCCTCAAGGCACTTTCTATCCGGGCCGTCGCCTAATATAACCAAGTACAAATCCTTCCTTGACTCCAAAGCTATCTTCCAAATTCTGATTAAGAAGTCTACCGCTTTGCTTTTTATTAGTATTCCGGAAAAAATTCCGATCTTATCTTTTAAAGGCAGGCTCAGTTTCACTCTCAATTCTTCCTTTATTGAACTTTCAGCGGGCTTAAATATATTCGTGTCAACCAGATTTGGAATCCCAACGATCTTTTCTATCCCAATACCGTCCTTTATTAGACCTTTCTCAATAGCGCTCCCACTGGCTCTGAAAATATCAACAAAATTAATCAAGAATATAAAAGGTCCTTTAATGAATGAAAACTTCCCCGTAAGCATAGAACCCGCTTCGACACCTGAAAGCCCCGTAACATGCGCTATGGACTTTTTCTTAAGTATTTTCACTACTGGTGCTGTAAGAGCTGTTAGAATACCAGCACCAAAATAATGGACTATGTCAAACTTCTTGCGATTCAGAATCAAAGCCAGGACTAAAGATGCAGCGTAGCTGACATTCGAAAATAATCGAAGAAGCAAGCGCTCTTCTCCCCTTCTAATCAAAGACCAATTAATATTCCAAAGCCGGGTAACTTTAATTCCATTCGTATTTTCATCACCTTGACTGAACCCGCCTTTAATCTTTCTTGCAAAAACGGTAACATTGCACCCTTTGTTTGCTATCTCCTTAGAAAGGATAATAGCTTGATTTTCCGAACCACCTCCAATCAATGGCACGAAAAGTTGCGTTATGACAAGTATCCTCAAATCTCTCATTAGAAAAATACGTGTTGAGTTAATTTTGCATAGCAGTCGATCAATTCAGAAACCAGGATAAGGTCTTCCTGATATCGGCAAATATTAATCTGGTATTCCGGTAATACGCTCGAGTTAAAGCGCGTCGGAAAAGGGAACCAAAAGACTTATTATGTCTGTCAAACTGTGCAATCATCATTTCTGTAAGCTTCTTGAACTCGTCATGAGAAAATGAATCAGAAAAACAATTCTTAGGATTCTGGTGGCTGAAATTGAATATGCCGTTGTCTGGAAACAGACCTTTTTCTTTCGCAATTGCATAAAGTTTTGTGCCTGGATAAGGAGTAAAGATACTTAAACATACCCAATTCGGACTCAACTCTTTCATAAATTTTAAAGTTTCAAGAATATCTTCTTTTGTTTCGGTAGGGAAACCCATCATGAAGAAACCTGTCCAGAACATTCTATTTCTCTTAAGAATTCTTGCCGCTTCTCTTACTTGATCAAGAGTGATTCCCTTTCCGATGAGATTTTGAATTCTTTCATTTCCTGACTCTATTCCGATATCGATTTTTGTACAACCCGCCATTTTCATGATCTTGATCATTTCATCATCGATCAGGTCGGCACGGGTTATACAAGACCAGCTGATTCTTTTCTGTTCTTGTACAAGGGCCTTACAAAATTCGAAAATTCTTTTCTTATTGACTGTGAAGGAATCGTCTATAACATTGAGGTTTGAAACTCCATACTTCCCCTTGAGATAATCTATTTCACTTATCACATTTCGAAGGCCTCTAAACCTCACCGTTCTATTCCATATGGCTTTGGAATTGCAGAAATGGCAATCATATGGACATCCCCTGGTCGTGATGATCCAGCCCAATTGGTCCTGGGAGTATGTCTCATTATCCATCAGCAGTTCCCTTTTGGGATAAGGGAGGATATCCAAGTCCTTAATCAGAGGCCGAGGAGGGTTGTTGAGCAAATTTCCGTTTTTGCCTTTGAAAGAGATCCCAGATATTTCACTAAATCTCGTACTCCCTCTTTTGATACACCCGGCGAGTTCTTTAAATGTTTCTTCCCCTTCATCCCGCACAACAAAATCTACTTCGTTTGAATGCAGCAAATCCTGTGGAGAGATCGTTGCATGGAAGCCGCCAGCTACAACTTTTATACGTTCATTTATCTCCTTGCATATTTTTGCAATTTTCAATGCCGATGGGACTTTAACAGTTTTCACAGAAATACCCACAATGTCCGGTTTGAATGTTTTTATATTTCGGGCGATTTCTTTCCATATAGGATGGTCATTATCATTGAAGCCTTCATTGTATTTATTATAATTTTTGTAATATTTCTTGATATCGATATAAGGCAAAGTGCTATCATGTTCGGCGTTATATACTCTTGCCTCAAACCCATGTTTTTCCAGTATGGTGGCGATAGAGGTTAATCCGATGGGATACCATTCGCACCTCTGGCCAATGAATCGATCAAACGGCGGTTCTATGAGTAATACTTTCATAACCTATTTTTTAACCATTGGTTCAAGGGGTTGCATTATTCCCACAAAAGGTCATCGGACTGTGCCAAGAAATGGCGGTTGCTTCAGTCCAAATACTCTTGTGCCCAGATTTCAAATACAAGCAGTGCGTAGATGCGATTACTTGCATTTACGATATTGGACCAGTGGTTCTCCAAAAGTTCTGACACCTTTGTTGGCTCAAAGATACCTCGTCGCTTAACCTGACCGGAACTCAGTACGGACTCCACGAATGGTCTGGCCGCATTGCGGAACCACACATCCAATGGGACATTAAAGCCATGTTTTGGGCGTCGGAGCAACTCTTGCGGAATGAGGTCGGAGAAGGTGCGGCGCAAAAGGTGTTTCAGATGAAATGCACGCCAGCCCGGAATTTTAATTTTCGGGTCAATCCTTGCCATAAACTCTACCAACTTAAGGTCGAGCAGCGGGCAGCGCGCTTCTACCGAAGAGGCCATTGTCATACGATCCATCTTGGTTAGCATCTCATCTGGAAGCCATACCAGTATATCCATTAACATCTCATGGCCAACGGGGTCTCTCCCGTTCGTCAATCGACGTTCCAAGAATGCTGGTGTAGATGTTTCTTTGAAGAAGAGTCTAATGTCAGGAGTGAACAAGGCCCTTTTCTCTGATTCCTGCCAACCACTTGTCCACCCCAAACGCCGCTGACCAGAGCCCTGTCGTGCGTTGGCTATAAACCGGGATATACGACCTCGAAGGCGACCGGCACCGCTGTCTAAATGCACCGGCAGCAGACTGATTAAACCGCCGATGACGGAATCTGTACTTCGCGGAAACAGGCGGTAAGCTTCAGCCCATCGTTCATACAGATAGTGTTCATATCCTCCAAAGAGCTCGTCACCGCTGTCGCCTGTCAGAACCACTGTGACATGCGGGCGAGCAGCTTTCGCAATCAGGTACAAAGGAATAGATGAAGAGATAGCAAATGGCTCATCTGCAAAGTGTACTATTTCCGGAAGAAGCTCAATTATATTCGGTTTTGCCACAAACTCGTGGTGGTCAGTATGGTAGTGCTTGGCCAAGGCACGAGCAAAGGGCAGCTCATTGTGCGCTTCCGGCCCTTCGAAACCGATGGAGAAGGTCTTGACTCGTTCTTCCTTAAGCTGGCTCATAATAGCTACGACGAGACTTGAGTCTAAACCCCCACTGAGAAAGGCTCCAAGAGGAACTTCAGAAATCAATCGCTTCTCAACCGCTGCAAATACTAAACGACGAATCTCAGCCACCGCCTCCTGCTCCGGAACGTATTGTTCGTCTACGAGGTCTACGTAGTTCCAATAACGACGCACCCGTATCCCATTAGCATCACATTCCAATAGATAACCAGCAGGCAACTTGCGAATCGCCTTGAAAATAGTGAATGGCGCTGGCACCATTAACAAGGAAAGGTAGTGGTATAGAGCTTCATAGTCTATTTCCCTGCTCACTCGAGGATCTTGCAGGATGGGTTTTAGCTCGGAACCGAAAATAAGTGTTCCCCCAGGGTTGGCATAGTAGAGAGGCTTCTTGCCGAGGCAATCCCGAATTAAGAACAGACGTCCGCTGACGGTTTGCGCTTGATCCCTTCTTTCGGCATACGGTCGGCTGTCATAGATAGCAAACGAAAACATCCCATCCAAGTGGTGAACACAATCTGGTCCATATTCCTCATAGAGGTGGA
>Ga0194125_10012534_pt1 | contig 11157 bp, 6 predicted proteins | sample TA2KigC250mmetaG_FD_148626 | JGI IMG/M metagenome (GOLD analysis project Ga0194125, IMG submission 148626) | Freshwater microbial communities from Lake Tanganyika, Tanzania - TA2015034 Kigoma Deep Cast 250m | ecosystem: Environmental > Aquatic > Freshwater > Lake | place: Tanzania: Lake... | reverse complement strand
GGCGGCTCGGCTCCACCCGAGGTGTGCAGCGCGGTCGAAACTCTACTTGATGCAGAACCGGTGAAATCCATTCCCTTTGCCGAGGCCTTAAACGGTGGGCAAATCATCGTGCGAGACATTCGCGCGCCCTACTTCGCGGCGCTTAAAAAGCTGGCGGATTTTCCACTCATTGCAAAGTCGCGGCTCAAATTCGCGCACGAGGCACTCTTCGGCGTCGGCGCGGGCTGCTTTGAGGGCCTGCTCGGTGGCACGACGTGCCAAGTCACGACCATCAATGCCGTGCACGATCCATTCTTCGGCGGCATCAACCCTGAACCTATTGCCAAGAATTATGGCCGCAGCATGGCCTATCTTGCCAAGCATCCGCACGACCTCTGCCTCGTCACTGACGGCGACGCTGACCGTGTCGGCGGCATGGATGGCCGAGGCCGACCGCTTTCCACTCACCAACTCATCTGCCTGCTCCTGCACCACTACGTCGTAAACAAAGGCATGAAGGGCCGCGTGGTGAAGGCGCTCACCACCACCTCGATGGTGGACAAGTTCTGCGCCGCGCACGGCCTCGAGCTTATCGAAACGGGCGTAGGCTTCAAATTCATTGCCAGCGAAATTATTAAAGGTGGCGTTTTACTGGGCTTCGAGGAGAGCGGCGGCATCGGATTTCCGGGCCACATCCCCGAGCGCGACGGCATTTTGGCCGGTCTGATGCTCCTCGAATTACTCGCCACCGAGCGCAAGCCGTTGAACAAGTTGCTAATCCAGTTGGAAAAGCAATTCGGACCCCACCGCTACGGCCGCATTGACACGCACTTTCCGTTGGAGAAACGCGCTGCGCTGATGGAATTTTGCAAAAGTAATCCGCCCGCGAAGCTGCTCAAATCCCCGGTGGTGGACGTCAAGAGCTATGACGGCGTGAAGTTCTGCGCTGAGGACGGCACTTGGCTCATGCTGCGCGGCTCTGGCACCGAACCCATCCTTCGCATCTACGCCGAGGCAAAGTCCGACGCTGACGCGCAGAAGTTATTAAAGCTGGGCGTCAACCTGACGCGCGAAGTTTAAACCTTGGTCGGCTATCAACCAGCGACTACGACGGCGACAAGGATTTGAGTGTTGCCCATATTCATGACGAGCGACTTGCATTTTAAAGGTTGGGCCAAGCCTGGGCCCATACCGCCTGGTCTAGGGGCTGGGTTAGTGGTCGCCGACGATGAGACGTTGGATGCCATCAGCGGCCATTTTCGCCTCTTTCAATTGCGGGACGGACATCGTTTCTCAACGGATGACATTCTCACCGCGTGGTATGGCACGAGCTGGGTGCCCAGGGCGCGCTCGGCATTGGATCTCGGTAGCGGCCTTGGCACGGTGGGAATGATCGTGGCATGGCGTTTACCTGGCGCACAGTTGGTGACGGTCGAGGCGCAGCCCCAAAGCGTGGCGCTGGCCAGAAAGTCAGCGCAGTATAACGGCGTCGCGCATCGCTATGAGATTCGGGAGGGCGATTTTCGCGCGCCGGGCGTGTTGCGCGAAGGCGAGCAGTTCGATCTCGTGACAGCCAGCCCGCCTTATTTCCCGCCGGGCACGGGCGTCGAGAGCGAGCATCCGCAGAAGCTTGCGTGCCGCTTTGAGCTACGCGGAACCGTGGCCGACTATTGCGCGACGGCGGCCCGTTACCTTGCCGCGGGAGGCTTTTTTGCGTGCGTGTTTCCGTTCGAGCCGGCGCAACTGGCGCGGGTGGAAGCAGGGGCGCACGCGGCGGGGTTGATCATCGTGCGACGGCGGCCCGTGGTATTCCGCGAGGGCGAACCGCCGCTGGTCGGGCTGTTTGGAATGATGCGCGCAAGCGACCTGCCGGAGTGGCTACGAGGCCATACGTGGACAGAGCCGGAATTGGTTATTCGCACGCGCGAGGGAAAGATTCATTCCGAATATTCAGCCGTGAAGTTGGCTATCGGATTTCCACCATAAAACTTACGCCTTCAACAGGCATGTTCTCATAGCAGATTGGTCGAGCACTGGAAGAGCGCGACGGCATTGAGCAATGCCAAACGCAGGCAAGGGTTCCCTATTTTGACTTCGTGGTTTGGCTTCATCCATGAAGACAAGCACGAGTCGGCAGCTTGCCAAGTTATTCCAGAACCGCTGGACATGACGCGCTCCCCAAAGGGTTTGAAAAGCAAACGGCGGACTGTGGTCAGTCCGCCGTCAGCTTGAATTTAGTGAAACTAAGCTTACTCCTCGGGTGCTTACTCAGCAGCCGGCGCGGCGGCTCCACCTTCGGCCTTCTCGCGTTCTTCCATCGCGGCTTTGCGCGAAAAGCGGACGCGGCCGCGTTCGTCGGTGCCCACGCACTTGACCCAGATTTCATCACCGAGTTTGACGATGTCGTCGACCTGCTTGACGCGGAAGTTGGCAAGTTCGCTCACGTGCACGAGGCCCTCGGACTCGGGCAGGTACTCAACGAAGCAGCCAAAGTCCTTTATCGAAACGACTTTGGCGCGGTAGATTTTGCCATCCTCGGCAGGCGTGGCAGGTTCCTTTCGGCCGCCCTTGGGACGATCGCCCCGGCCCTCACTGCTGCGACCTCCGCGATCGCCTCGTCCACGGCCGCTTCGGCCTTCTGATTTGGCTTCACCGTCGCCGCTCTCGGTGGGCGCGGCGTCGGCGGCTTCGCCCTCGCTGGAGGCGACGGCTTCGCCGCGCTCTTCCATCGCGGCTTTGCGGCTCAGACGCACACGGCCTTTCTCATCTACACCGAGGCACTTGACGTAGATTTCGTCGCCCATCTTGACGACGTCATCGGTCTTGTTTACGCGCTTGCTGGACAGCTCGCTGATGTGGACGAGGCCGTCCTTGCCAGGCAGGAATTCCACGAACGCGCCGAACTCCTTAATCGTGACCACCTTGCCTCGGTAGATCTTGCCAATCTCCGCTTCGGCGCACATGCCCTCGATGGACTCTTTGGCGAGACGCATGCCGTCTTCGTTGACAGAGTAAATGTGAACTGTGCCGTCGTCTTCGATGTTAATTTCGCAGCCAGACTCTTCCACAAGGCGTTTGATGTTCTTACCGCCGGGTCCGATGAGCGCGCCGATCTTCTCAGGGTTGATCTTCACAGTCACGATGCGCGGGGCATACTTGTTCAGCTCCTTACGCGGCTCGGCGAGCGTGGCGAGCATGGAGTCCAGAATCTTAAGGCGCGCGAGGCGGGCCTTCTCCAGTGCCTCGGCGAGAATCTTGTGCGGCAGACCGCGCAGCTTGAGATCCAGCTGGAAGCCCGTAATCCCTGCCGTGGTGCCGGCGAACTTGCAGTCCATGTCGCCGAATCCGTCCTCCCAGCCGATGATATCAGTGAGCAGGCGGTAGTCAGAGATAACGTCATTATCATCGGTCTCGGAGCAGAGGCCAATGCTGATGCCGGCGACAGGCCGGATGAGCGGGACGCCTGCGTCCATCAACGCCAGCGTGCCAGCGCAGATGGAGGCCATCGAGGTGGAGCCGTTGGACTCCATAATCTCGCTCGTGACGCGGATGGCGTAAGGGAACTCCGCGAACGGCACCATCGGCTCTAACGAGCGCTCCGCCAGCGCCCCGTGACCGATCTCGCGGCGACCAGGACCCGTGATGCGGCCCGTCTCGCCAACGGAAAAGTTCGGGAAGTTATAGTGCAGAATGAAGTGCTTCTTGGTCTCTCCGCCGGTCCAGGCATCGTATTCCTGCGCGTCCTCGGTTGTGCTGAGAGTTGCCAAAGCGAGAGCCTGCGTCTCGCCCCGGACGAACACGGCAGAGCCATGTGCACGGGGAAGCAAACCGACCTCGCTGGAGAGCGCCCGGAGGTCGTCCACTCCGCGCCCGTCGAGGCGCTTGCCGTTGGTCATGATCATGTCGCGGGCGGCTTCTTTTTGGATGTAATAGAAAGCCTGCGAGACAGTGAACGGAGTAACTTTTTCCTCGCCGTATTTCTCAACAAGCTTTGCGCCAACTTCCTCCTGAATCGCCTTGCAAGCGGCTTCGCGCGCCAGTTTGCCTGGCGTCAGCAGCGCGGGAACGATGCGGCTGCCGGCGAGTTTCTTGGCGTCCTTAAGCACCTCCTCGGGGACGACGTTAAGCTTGATGTCACGCTTCTTTTTACCGCACTTGGCAGCGAGTTCCTTTTGGGCAGCGATGATAGGCTGAACGGCCTCGTGCGCGAAACGAAGGGCTTCATTGAACTCAGCCTCAGGAATTTCCTTCGCTGCGCCTTCGATCATCACCACGTCCTTCTCGTTGCCGACATAGACGAGATCGAGATCGCTTTCAGCCATTTGTGAGTGGGTGGGATTCGCGACGAACTCCCCGCCGACCCGGCCAACGCGCACCGCGCCCAGCGGCCCGGCGAAAGGGATGTCGCTGACCATCAGCGACGCGCTTGCGCCGACGATACTGAGGATGTCGGGGTCGTTCTCGCCATCCGCACTCAGGAGAACGGATTGGACTTGGACCTCATTGAACCAGCCCTTCGGGAACAGCGGCCGGATGGGCCGGTCGGTGAGGCGCATGGTAAGAATTTCCTTCTCGGTGGGGCGACCCTCGCGCTTGAAATAGCTACCGGGGAACTTGCCGCAAGCCGCGGCCTTTTCGCGGTAGTCCACCGTGAGCGGGAAAAAATCCTGGCCGTCCTTGGCTTTTACCGCGGCGACGGCGGCGGTGAGGATGATGGTCTCGCCGAGGCGGACCGTGACGGCACCGTCTGCCTGCTTGGCGAGTTTGCCGGATTCGATGATGAGGTTTTGGCCACTGACTTTGGCCGTGACTTGGACTGACATGTTTACTTCTGGTTGGTCGGCCCGATCACCCGGAGGAACTTCAGTGAGCAGCCGCGCAGGCGGATGCTGAATGAAATTTCCCCATGGTGACGAGCCGGTTTTACTGCGGCGGGATTGGTATAGGTCGGAATTAGGCGTCGCCGCAAAGGCCGCATAGCTCCGAAATGAGTGAAAGCCCCGCGTTTACTTGCGGAGCTTGAGCTTCTTGGTAATCGCCAGGTAACGTCCGTTATCCGTGGTTTGGAGGTAGTCGAGCAGCCGGCGGCGTTGGCCGACCATGATGAGCAGGCCACGGCGTGAACTGTGGTCCTTCTTGTTGCTTTGCAGATGCTCGGTCAGGTGATTAATCCGCCCGGTGAGCAGGGCGATTTGCACGTCGGCGGAACCGGTATCCTTGGCGTGCAACTGGTGGCTCGCGACGAGCTTTTTCTTGGTCTGTGCTTCCATACGTTCGTTTGTCGAATAAGAAAACGAAATTACTTGGTTGACGGCTGTATGTAAAGCCGTTTTTAAGGCCCCACTCACTGAGCCGCGCGAAGCTAAAACGAGCCGCCACCAACTGCGGTTTAAGTCGGGAGCTTGCGGAGAGATGTTGGACATCAAGAACGTCTCGCGTTGCGCGTCGTGCCCGTAACGCGTGCCAATCGCATAGTTCGGTGCCATGTGGCCACGGTCAAAACCGCTGCCGGTGTAATCGTCGTGCGTGGCGCTGCGCGTCCTTGTGTCCGTGGTGAACTTGCTGGGCCGTTTGGCAGTCGAGCCGATGGAGATACTGCCCACGCTGAAAGCTACCCAAGCGGGATTGCGCCGCGCTTCACAGTAGCCGGTGAGGTAAGCGGCATTCGTCAGGACGATCACGGGATGGCCGTAGTTGGAGGCGTTGGGTAATCCGCCGTAGATGCGAAGTTCGCCCGTGGGTTCAGCGCGAGGGGTGCCTGAACCGCTGGGCTTGCGCCGCTGCTGTTCAAGCATCAACGCCCACACAAGCGCAGTGCGCCGAATGAAGAGACGCCGCCTCCGCCCGCCGGTGGGGTGTGCCAAGATGTGGCCACTTTTTCCCTCCAAACCTGCCTCAGGCGGTTACCACCGGACAAACAGCCGTGTCCCTTGCCACACAACCAAGAAATGCAAGGAAAAGGGGTTGACGCGCCTCCAATCAAGCTCAGGATCAGTTCCCAGAACCAAAAGCAAATACCTCTCAGTTGAAGCCTCTAAACAACGCGGTGCTGCTTGTGCTCGGAAGCGCGTGGGCGATTCTGTCAGCCAGCGGTCAGGAGTCTCCGCTCTCTTTGGAAACGGCCAAAGAGCTGGGACGCGAAAGATCCAGATTTTTGCAAGAGACTAAGGAAGTCGCGAGAGCCCCCGGTGTCACTCCAAAGGCGAACCTGGCCTTCTTTCAAAAGTCGGTGGGGCCGATCCTGAAAAAGAACTGTCTAGCCTGTCATGGTCCCGAAAAATCCAAGGGCCGACTTCGCATCGACCAGCTGAATCCCGACCTGCTGACCGGCCCGGACGCGGAGCGGTGGCGGGAGGTGTTTAACGCGCTCAGTAAATCAGAGATGCCCCCCAAGGACGAACCGGATTATGTGCTCGCGGATGCGGATCGCGGACGCATCGTTGACTGGCTCAGCGGGGAACTGAGCACGGCGTCCCTCGTCCGCCGCAACAGCGGGCAGCATTCGTCTTTTCGCCGCCTGACGAATTACGAATACAATTACGCCCTGCAGGACTTGCTTGGGCTGCCCTTTGCTCTCGCGAACAAGCTGCCCCCGGAAACCGCGTCGGAAGACGGTTTCAAGAACAGCTCGGAACTGCTGCAGATGTCAGCCATGCAGTTTGAGACCTATCGTGAGATCGGACTGAAGGCCCTCAAGCGAGCCACGGTGAGCGGGGAGCGGCCACCCGCCATCACTTACATTATCTCAATGCCGGAGGAGATGGCCAAGGCGGCGTCCGGAAAGCAGGCCCAGGCGTCCGAAAAGAAAGCGAACAACAAGAAGGCCAAAAACCAGCAGCAGTTATTTAACCGGGAGACCGGCGAGAGCCTCCCGTTTCCCGCCGGCAAGTCGCTGCCCCGGACGGAGGCGGTTGCCGGCCAAACTCCCGCCGTTTCTCCGGTGGTGCTGGTGCTTCCCCGCGCCAGCGAGGTGAAGCTGGATCTGGATCGTTTTCTGCCCGACGAGGGGACCATGCGCGTTCGCATCCGCGCTGGCCGCTCGACGATGAGCCCGGACGAACACGCAAGCCTGCGTCTGAGTTTCAGTGCCCACACCAGCAACAACGCCAACTACTCGCAGGTGGTCAGCGAGCACGACATCCCGGTTACAGCATCGGCCGACAACCCCGAGTTCATTTGCTTCGACATCCCACTGGGTGACATCCAACGGAACCCTTTCCGGAAGCTCACCACCACGTTCCCCCGGCGGGATGAGTTCCTGCACATTCTTAATGTCTCGAATGCCACCGGCGGGGCGGACCCCCTGCAGGTGCTGATCGACCGCATCGAAATCATCGCTCCCTTTTACGAGCAATGGCCCCCGCAGACGCACACGGACATCTTCATTGCGAGCAACCACAAGGGTGACGAGCAGACCTACGGCCGCGAGGTGCTGAACCGATTCCTAAAACGCGTCTGGCGGCGCCCGGTCACCGCCGCGGAAGTCAACCAGTTCATGGCCCTGTTTGCGAAGTATCGGCCGGAGTTCCGGACTTTCGAAGAGGCCATGGTGGAAGTGCTGGCGACGGCGCTGGCCACCCCGGAGTTCCTCTACCTGACGCAAAGAGTGGAGGCCAGCGAGCCCAGGGGATTCCTCGCTTCGCTGCGGTCCTTCCTCCACCTGAATCCAGGACCGAAGGCCCACGAGACAAAATCTCCGGCTAGGATCAGTGAGCTGGAGTTTGCCAGCCGCCTCTCCGTGTTTTTGTGGTCCAGCATTCCCGACGGCGAATTACTGAAACTCGCGGAACAGGGAAAGCTGAGAAAGCCGGACGTCCTGGCGACCCAACTGAAGCGCATGTTGGCCGACCCGCGTTCGCAACGATTTCCTCGGCACTTCGTTGAGCAATGGCTGGGGTTGGACCGGATGAACAGTGTGACGCATGTCACAGACAGTGCGTTGCGGGAAGCCATGCAGGAAGAGCCGGTTGCCTTCTTCGATGAAGTCCTGCGGCACAACCGCAGCATCATGGATTTCCTCCATTCCGATTACGCCGTGATCAACGAGCGGCTCGCGGCCCACTATCGGATTCCCAAGGTTTACGGCCCGCAGTTCCGCAAGGTGTCCATCGCCCCGCAGGCGAATCGGGGCGGTCTGTTGACCGGGGCGGCGATCATGGCGATGAACTCCGACGGCAAGGATTCCCATCCCCTCAAGCGGGGCGTCTGGCTGATGAAACGCATCCTGGACGATCCGCCGCCACCGCCGCCGCCCAATGTCCCGCAAGTCGATCTGACGAATCCGGAGATTCTCAAAATGACCTTGAAGGAACGGATCGTTGACCACCGAAACAAACCGGCCTGCTTCTCGTGCCACTCGAAGATCGATCCGTGGGGCATCGCGTTTGAGAACTACGATGCCCTCGGCACCTTCCGGACCAGCATCAGGAACCAGCCGGTTGATGCGACGTCCGAACTGTTCAACCGGCAGACGCTGGCCGGGATCGATGGGCTTAAACGCTATTTGCTGACGGACCGGCAGGATCAATTTGCCCGGGCGATGGTGCACAAGCTGACGGCTTATGCGCTTGGCAGACCGCTTGCGTTCGCCGACCGTGCTGACATTGACAGCTTGACCGCACAGTTCCGGCGACGGGGTGACGGCCTGGGTGAACTGATAAACCTGATCGTCAGCAGCAACCTCTTTAACTCCAAGTAAGCATGAAACATCCCAGAAGCGATAAATCCGCCACGCTGAACCGCCGGGCGTTCCTTCGCGGTGCCGGCGTGGCGCTCGCCTTGCCGTGGTTTGAAACATTTGCGGCGGGCGGCCTGACCCAGGACGAGACCCCGAAGCGTTTTGTCAGCATCTATCATCCGGACGGGGTCGGTTTGCCGCTCAAGTCTGATCCCGCGTGGAATGATTGGAGCTGGTTTCCCCGGGGCGGCGAAAAGGACTTCGAGTTTACCAAGGTGCTGGAGGTGCTGGAGCCGCTGCGCAGCGACGTCACGATCTATTCCGGCCTGTCGCATCCTGCGGCCAGAAACGTGCACGGCCATTCCAATGCCGATCAATATCTGACCGGTGCCCCCATCGGTGGGCACGGCCCGTATCAGAATACGATCTCGCTGGATCAGGCCTATGCCGAGCACGCCGGCGATTTCACCCGGCATTCCTCGCTCGTGATGTCCACCAATGGCGGCGTAGGGGGGCCGCGGGGCGCGCAGACCCAGTCCTTCAATCGTGAAGGGCGGCCGATTCCTGCGATGAACAAGCCGAAGCAAATCTTCGACCTGCTGTTCGTGACGAGCGGCCGGGACGCCGCCGAACGACTGGCGAGAAGCAAGAGCGCCCTTGATCTCCTGATTGAGAACACCCGCTCGCTGGGACGCCAGCTTTCCAAGCATGATCAACAGACGCTCCAACAGTATCTGGATGCCGTGCGCGATACCGAGTTAAAGCTCGTGCAGGCCCAAAAGTGGATCGATGCTCCGATTCCCAAGGTGGACACCCGCAACCTGCATCTGGATGCCGAGCCGAAAGAAGCCCGGCTCTATTTCCAGACCATGTATGAATTGATCTACCTGGCTTTTCTGAGTGACTCGACCCGCGTCGCCACATTTCAGTTGGGGCGGGAAAACGGTGAAGGTCCCCACGACCTGCTGTCACTGGCCGTCGGGCTTGGCGGTGCCCATGGCCTGACACATGCCGTCAAGGAGCCCGGCGGCTGGAAGAATCTTGGCACCTATAATCGCTATCAGGCCGAGGAATTCGGTCGTTTCGTGCAGAAACTGAAAAACACTCCTGAGCCGAACGGCAAAGGCAACCTGCTGGACAACACCTTTGCGATGCATGGCTCGGCTTCCAGCAGCTTCCACCTTTCGCGGAACTACCCGATCATTTCCGCCGGCGGCAAGAACCTCGGCTTTACCAACGGCCGCTATCTCAAGTTCGGCAAGGGAAATGAAGACAATCAAGCCGGCGCAGGCATCGACACGGATGTCGCCGGATGGCAAAGCAAGCAGGAAGTGGAAGAACTGCCTCTGGCCAAGCTCTTCGTCACCATCTTGCAGCGGTTGGGCGTGGAGCGGGACTCATTCGGTGGACACACCGGAACATTAACCCGGGTTTGATTCGGGTTGGCCCGGTCTTGGGCTCCATCAGGTTTTGCGCGAGGCCGGTGGCGGGGAGGACCGCGACGCCGGCCAGAAACAAGGAGAGGTTTTTCATGGGAATCAGGGTGCGGGGAGGTTAGTTGCCGGTGATGACGCGGTAGAAACGGCCGGCACTCGGCGGCGAGTCCGTGTTGGGCGCGCCATCATCCAGCCAGTTGAGGCGGTTGCCCGTGCCGTTGATCACCACCGGTGAGGTTTTCCACGGAACGCCCACGGCGTCCTTGTATTGCACGTAGTAGGTCAGGCCCACCGTGGTGGGGAACTCGATGTAGAAGCGGATGCGGCCGTCCGGCGCGTAGCCGCGAAGGCCGGTCACGGCGGCCATCACCGGGTTGGCCGGCGGGGCGATCACGCGCGTCGAGTTGAGCAGCTCCAGCTTCAGGCCGGGCGTGACGGCCCCGGCGCGGTTGGCGTTGTAGTATTCCAGCGTGAGCGTGACGTTGCTGCCGGAGCGCACGGGCAACTGGTATTCGATGTAGGCCAAGCCCCCGTTGGTGATGCTCGCATGGCGGACGACGTCACCCCCGCCGCGCCCGAGTGCTTCACGCTCCGGCCACCGACCGCCGAGGAGCTCGCCACGTGGACGGCCCTCGGCGAGCAGATGCGCCGGCGGCTGTGCGGGCCCGACCACACGGACGCGATCATCGCCCTCGACCACCTGCGAAGGAAATGGGCCAGCCTGACGCCCGCGCTCCGGGCCGAATGGGCCGCGCATTTCCGAACGTCGCCGCATGAGGAGGTTCGAACGTGGGCCGAAAACGCGTGAAAGCCACGATCGCGCCGCGGCGTGCGCCCTGCTTGTCGCCGGGCGCGGCGAGAAGACGCCTGCCGAACAGCCGCTGACGGCGCTCTTTGAGTGAGAGTGGGGACCGAGCGCGGCAATACGGCGAAAAGGTGTCAGTCCCGGCTATTGGAGAATGTAGAGGTTGCGCATTCTTCCTTGATTGGCGAGTCTCGCCGCCATGCCGCGCCAACTTCGAGTGCAGTATCCCGGGGCCATCTACCACGTCATGAACCGGGGCG
>Ga0194125_10012527_pt1 | contig 11163 bp, 10 predicted proteins | sample TA2KigC250mmetaG_FD_148626 | JGI IMG/M metagenome (GOLD analysis project Ga0194125, IMG submission 148626) | Freshwater microbial communities from Lake Tanganyika, Tanzania - TA2015034 Kigoma Deep Cast 250m | ecosystem: Environmental > Aquatic > Freshwater > Lake | place: Tanzania: Lake... | reverse complement strand
GAAAAGTATGAGGGCATAGGCGCATGGGTTGATGTCACAAAAGATTACCTGACCATTATCAGTCCAATGATAGGGTCGCCAGCCGAAAAAGCAGGTCTAAAACCCGGAGATAAAATCATCGCCATTGACGGGGAGGATATGACTGGTGTTGATGGCGAATTGGTTCGTCAACGTGTTTTAGGACCTGCTGGTTCCACCTTAACACTTACTATTTTACGTCGCGGAGTGGAACTCCCCTTTGACGTCGAGATAATCCGAGCGGCAATAACTTCTTCCAATGTCATTGGTAGAATGACGGACGAAAATATCGCTTATATCCAATTATTAACCTTTGGAGATAAGAAAACCATCCAGGATTTCCGTAAAATACTGAGCGATTTATTGGCGCAAAAACCAGATGGCGTAATCCTGGACTTACGAAATAATGGTGGTGGATTGCTCGATTCTGCCATCGAGATCGCATCCGAATTTATTGGGGATGGCGTGATCGCTTACGAAAAATTTGGAGATGGCAGACAAAAAGTATTTAATGCCAAAAACGGTGGGAAAGCATTAAAAATTCCACTGGTCGTTTTGATCAATGAGGGCAGTGCATCCGCTTCGGAAATCGTGGCGGGAGCTATTCAAGATCGAGAGCGAGGCATACTGGTGGGTGTACCATCCTATGGTAAAGGTTCAGTTCAAATCTGGAATGAACTGATGGATGAGCAAGGAGCAGTAAGGATTACTGTCGCAAATTGGTTAACCCCTAACAAAATAACAATCCATGGAATTGGATTGCAGCCCGATGTATTGGTAGAATTTACCGAAGAAGATCACCAAAATGACATCGACCCACAATTAGAAGAAGCCATTAAAATCCTTACCACAACCAATGAATAGACCTGAATAAAGAGGTTAAATATGTTCTTTTTCGATCCCAGATATTTAATGTTTATGGCGCCAGCCTTTGTACTGATGCTTATTGTACAAATGTACGTTAATTCGGCATATAGCAAATGGAGCCGGGTACCATCACGGATACGCCTGACGGGTGCACAAGCTGCACAAAAATTAATCAGTTCAGGTGGATTAACTGGCATCAAAATCGAGCCAGTAGCAGGCAACCTGACCGACCATTATGATCCACGCAACAAAACATTACGGTTATCTCAAGGAGTCTACCAGGGAGGTTCTGTAGCCTCACTGGCAATAGCTGCTCATGAATTAGGCCATGCCATGCAGGATTACGAAGGATATTTTCCATTGAAACTGCGATCAGCTTTGGTTCCAGCAGTGAATATTGGATCATATCTTGGCTGGATTTTGTTATTAATCGGCATGTTTTTACAATTTCAAGAGGTTGCTTGGTTGGGAGTTTTGGTATTTTCCGGTGGTGCGTTGTTTGCACTGGCAACATTACCGGTGGAGTTGAATGCCTCTGCACGCGCCAAGAAGCTTCTCGCAGAAAGTGGTATGATCTATAATCAGGATGAAATTCGGGGGGTAAATCATGTTCTGAACGCCGCTGCCTTAACATATGTGGCAGCTTTGGTCACGGCAGTGATGCAATTGCTATACTATGCCATGTTGGTTGTTGGAATGGGTCGGAGAAGAAGCTAAATTTTCTATATCCATCATAATCAACCAATGCGAAAATTTCTTTTTGCAGTAATTCTTTTTTTAACAATCATTTTCATTATTGGAAGAATTGCAGAGGTCGAATCGATCCTAAACACGCTCAGCACCGGAAAGGGACGGTTCATTTTTTTGGCAATACTGATTGAGTTGTTACTTTTAATAATTATAGCTGCCACATACAAAGCTATCTTCCGGGCAATGGGAGTGGAAGAAACGCTAGGGAGATTGGTTTTGATGGCAGTAGCAGCAAATTTTGTGAACATTGTCGCCCCTGTAGCTGGTATCGGTGGAATGGCAATATTTATCAATGAAACCAGACAATCTGGTATCTCACTTGGACGAGGTACTGTAGCAAGTGTGTTGTATATCCTTTATGACTATGCTGGTTTTCTTAGCGTCCTGATGGTTGGTCTGATTGTTTTATTCCGGCGCAATAACATTACTGCAGCAGAAATCTCCGCTTCAATCATCTTGTTGTTGATTGCGATTTCCCTGGCAATAATTCTCTTTTTAGGCACACGATCACCCAAGAAATTGGGGGATACTCTTGCCTGGGCGGCTCGCTTTGTGAATAAACTCGTAAAACCGTTCATCCGTCATAATTTTTTGCAAGAAAGAAGAGCGTATGAGTTTGCCCAGGAAGCATCCAATGGATTACAAGAATTGCGTCAAACACCAAAACACTTACTATTACCAATCTATTGGGCTCTAGGACACAAAGCATTACTGATAACGATTTTATTTCTGGTCTTTTTGGCATTTGATGCACCATACTCTTTTGGTACACTTATTGCTGCTTTTAGCATCGCCCACTTATTTGTGATTGTATCCCCCACTCCATCTGGCATCGGGATAGTCGAAGGCGTTCTTACCTTGGTGTTACGCTCGTTCTATCTACCCCTTGGGACAGCAGCAGTTATCGCACTGGCATACCGGGGGATTACATTTTGGTTTCCTTTGGGGATTGGTTTTATAGCTTTCCGAATACTTTCAGCTCAATCAGATCGACGATAAAGTATAATATTTTGCTTGTGGAAATATTTAATGTATGGATAATCCTACCGGTACAACTGTAGTACACCGTAAGGGCGCTTTTACACCCAGGCGATCGTGGAGAACCTGGCTAATTGGACGTCCTCTACGAACTGCCGACGCGGCAGACCAAACCATTGGGAAAAAGATAGGTTTGGCTGTATTTGCATCTGATGCGCTCTCCTCAACCGCCTATGCCACCCAAGAGATCTTGATCATACTGGCAGCAGCAGGGTCAATAGCTTTTGGATACTCTTTTCCAATCTCTATAGCCATCGTAATCCTGCTGGCAATTGTAACCATATCATATGAACAAACCATTCACGCATATCCAGGAGGTGGTGGGGCTTATATTGTGGCACGGGATAATATCAACGACCTGGCTGCCCAAATTGCTGGCGCAGCCCTCCTGACAGATTATATATTAACCGTGGCAGTGTCTGTTTCATCTGGTGTAGCCCAAATCAACTCGGCATTTCCAGCTACTTATCCGCATCGCGTGATTATCTCGATCAGCCTGGTATTTATTATTATGTTGATCAACCTGCGAGGGGTGAAAGAATCTGGCGCCATCTTTGCCATCCCCACCTATTTCTTCATCTCGATTATGTTCCTCACCCTGGGAATCGGGATCTTAAAATATTTCACCGGGACCCTTGGTACGGTTCCCGATCCACCCATGATGGAGGTTCACAAGACCATAGCAGTAATCAGTCCTTTCTTGATCTTGCATGCGTTCTCCAGTGGTACTGCTGCGCTTACCGGCGTGGAAGCAATTTCCAATGGAATAACTGCATTCAAAGAACCTCGCAGCCGCAACGCAGGGATTACGTTAATATGGATGGCTATGATCCTGGGGTCATTATTTGTTGGCATCACCTTTCTCAGTGGGCAGGTGCATGGTATTCCTTCAGAGACTGAAACAATCATCTCACAACTGGCACGAACAATTTTTTCTGGGCGAGGTGTTATCTACCTGGCAGTAATTGCCGGAACTACGATCATCTTAATCATGGCAGCCAATACCTCTTTTGCTGATTTTCCAAGATTGAGCGCCCTGCTGGCAGGTGATCGTTACCTTCCCGGGCAAATGACATTTCGCGGTAGCCGCCTGGTTTTTTCCTGGGGAATAATTGCTCTGGCATTCTTTGCTTCCCTGTTAATCTTGCTCTTTAATGCCAGCGTAACTGCATTGATACCACTATACGCAATCGGGGTTTTTCTATCCTTTACCCTATCCCAGGCTGGTATGGCACATCGTTGGTGGAAAACTGGTCAACTGAATGCAAATCAGCAGATCCACGAACGTGGTTCCACCCTGACATATGACTCAAGGTGGCGGTTAAAAATGATCATTAATAGCTTTGGGGCTGTGTGTACAGCCGTGGTCATGATGGTTTTTGCTGTTACAAAGTTTCGGGATGGCGCATACATTGTCCTGGTTGTGATCCCGGCAATCGTCTTGCTTTTCCAATATATCCACCGTCACTATAAACATCTTGCAGCAAACCTATCACTGGATGATTACGGCGCACCACCTGGCATAAAACGCCACCGGGTTATTCTTCCGGTTAGTGGAGTTCATAGGGGCTCACTGGCAGCCTTGCAATATGCATTGGAATTAAGCAATGATATTACTGCGGTTCACATCTCCATTGACCCAGATGAAACCAAAAAGGTACAACAAAAATGGGAAACCTGGGGGCAGGGGGTGCGCCTGGTGGTGCTTGATTCTCCTTATAGACTACTTGTCGAGCCGCTACTTGAATATATCGAGGATATTGACAAAGACCGGCAACCCAATGAGATCATAACGATTGTTGTACCACAGTTCATCCCACAGCGTTGGAGTCATAATCTACTTCATACCCAGGCAGCATTGTTTTTACGAATGGCGTTAATAAATAAACCAGGCATCGTAATCACAGATGTAACGTATCAAGTGGAATAGGAACAAATAAATGAATATTATTGTAGTAGGTTGTGGTAGAGTAGGAGCAGAGTTGGCTTTCAGGTTATTCTCAAAGGGGCATAGAGTATCTGTTGTGGATAACAATTCCGCTAATTTTCAAAACCTGAATAATGATTTTCGCGGGCGTACAATCCAAGGCGATGCCATGAATATCGAAGTACTAAAACGTGCAGGCATCGAGTCTGCACATGGTTTGGCAGCCGTGACAAATTCTGATACCTACAACGCAGTAATCGCGCATCTGGTTCGCACCATCCATAATTTAACGAATGTGATTGTACGAAATTACAATCCAGACTGGCTGGATATTCATCATACCTTTGGTTTTCAAACCGTCAGCTCTTCGAGCTGGGGTGCCCAACGCGTGGAAGAATTGCTATATCACTCCGAAATACGCACTGTTTTTTCAGCCGGTAATGGCGAGGTGGAACTGTACGAATTAGCAATCCCCACTGCCTGGAATCAAAGAACGATCTCCGATTTATTACCACCTGAAGGGGTCTGCCCTGTTGCACTTACTCGTGCAGGTCAGGCGCTAATCCCTCATTTGGAAGACACATTACAGGTGGGAGATATCTTGTTGCTCAGCGCAACCCTGGAAGGTATAGAAAAAGTCCGATCTCTCATCATGGCTGAGGAGAAATAATAAATGTTTGTATTGATTGCAGGTGGTGGACGAACAGGTACTCAACTGGCAACGATGCTTTTAGCACAAAATCACGAGGTGCATGTAATCGAAAACCGCCCAGAGGTATTGGAGCGCCTTCATAAAGAACTGCCTACTGAGGTGATCTATGAAGGATTTGCTGCTGACCCGCATGTTCTCGAGCAGGCGGGTGGAGCTACAGCACATGTCATAGCAGCCTGTACAACCAGCGATGCAGAGAATTTGATCATAAGCTATTTAGCGCGCATGTTATTCAAAACACAACGCACCATAGCCAGAATCAACGATCCTCGCAATGCCTGGTTGTTTAATGAGACTTTCCATGTGGATGTGGCTTTAAATCAAGCTGAAGTGATGGCGCGATTGATCGAAGAGGAAATGTCGCTTGGCGACATGATGACATTATTAAAATTGCGCCGTGGAGATTACTCATTGGTGGAAGAAAAAATACCGCCAGGGGCTTTGGCTGTGGGTATTGCTATCAAAGACCTTGCTTTGCCAGAAAGTTGTGTAATCGCCTCGGTGATCCGGCATGGAAAAATCATCTTGCCAAGGGGGGTGACCACCTTTGATATAGGAGATGAGGTGTTAGCCATTACTGACCGAAACGGAGCAGAAGCTCTCTCACACTTGTTTGCTGCACCCCAAGATCGAACCAAGAAAGATTTGACGAAGGGTAACCGTTAAGGTATAATCCAACTTCGTCTAGCCTATACCACAGGAATAATGGTAAGCAGGATATATTATTTGTTATTATCAAATCTTTTTTATCAGGGATAAAGTATGCCAAAGCGAACATACCAACCGAAAATACGCCGCCGGGTGCGGGTGCATGGTTTTCGCACCCGTATGTCCACCTCTGCAGGCAGGCGAGTATTAAAAAACCGACGCCTGCGAGGAAGATATCACTTGACGGTTAAGAAGAATAATCACGTCAAGAATGTAAATTGGAATGCCTGATTGAGGTGAACACACAGGATATAGCCAGGTTTCCTTTGGATCATGAGTTGCCGATTAACTATCTGTGAATCGCCGGTTTCGACTGAAAAAAACAGCCGATATCAAGCGGGTGAGGTATTTTGGCAAATCAACCTCTCACCCGCTTGTTGTGCTGGTTGGTTTCAGAAATAATCTGGATAAATCTCGTATTGCGGTCACTGCTGGCAAATCGGTCGGCAAAGCCGTTCAACGAAACCGAGCAAAGCGAATAATCCGCCAGGCTGTGTATCCTTACGTGCAACTTATTTCACCAGGATGGGACTTGCTTTTCATCGCTAGAAACCCGATCACACATTCTACGTACCATCAGGTGGAAAATGCTATAAAATCCATCATGGAACGTGCCAGAATTTTTCAGATAGAATATGATGTCTGAGCTTTTTGATAATGAGTTATATAAACCTGAACCCAGTCTTCGAGAGTTACCACTTACCATCGGGTATCTTCCTCGATTGTTTCTATTAGGGTGTATCCGTTTGTACCAGATGACTGTTTCAAAAGCCTTACCCCAAGATACATGCCGGTTTTATCCAAGCTGTTCACATTATGGATACCAGGCAATATATAAATATGGAGCCATTCGAGGAAGCTTGATGGCAACCTGGCGAGTTCTGCGTTGCAATCCTTTTAATCCTGGTGGTATAGATCCGGTGCCATAATCTTCGCCAATAATCTAAGGAAATAATTACCAATATCCGATGAAAATTAACAAACATATTTTATTAGTAATACTTGTTTTAACAGCAAGCCTGCTACTCAGTTCTTGCTCTGGTTCAGTAGATATTGCCTCAAGCTGGCCTGGTCTGGCAGTTTATGAGGATACGGCTTACATCGCTAATAACCAACACGTTTATGCTGTCAGTCTTAGCAATGGAACTGAAAAATGGCGTTTCCCTGGAGAAGCCAATAACCAGGTGAGCTTTTTCGCCCCTCCTGTCATGACTCCTGATGGTCAATTACTGGTAGGCGGGTACAATAACATCCTGTATAGTCTAAATCCAGCCAATGGACAGGAAATCTGGTCATTCAAAGGGGCAAATGATCGCTATGTCGATTCGCCGTTTATTTATAATGAAAAAATCTACGCTCCAACGGCAGGCAACAATCTATATGCGCTGGATTTAAAAGGCAATCTACTTTGGACATTTAGTTCGAATGGCGCGCAGTGGGCGCAACCGACAGCTATTCCAGATTGCGGTTGTATTTATCTTCCATCCATGGATCACATTCTGTATGCCATAGATGCAAATAACGGCACATTGTTATGGAAAACAGAGAGATTGGATGGTTCTATTGTGGGCACACCTGCATATGATGAGAGCGGCATGTTGTATTTTGGTACATTTTCTAGTGATTTGGTAAAGGTGAATAGTAAAACCCACCAATCAACAACACTGGTATCCACTGATGGTTGGATATGGGGTGGACCGAAGTTGCAAAATGGCATTCTCTATTTTGGTAACCTCAGCGGGTCGTTTTATGCTGTGGAAGCGGGCAATGGAAATATTCTATGGCAAGAAAAACCAGATAAAGCAATCATTGGATCTCCGCTGGTAACCGATAGCCAGGTATATTGGGGGGCTGAATCTGGTCAATTCTATGCCTACTCTTTGGACGGTATTCTCGCATGGAGCGCCACACTGGAGGGCAGCATTTTCACCACCGCCCAGATCTCAGACAATAAAATCATTGTTGCTCCATATAAAACCGAGAAACTTTTAACTGCCCTGGATTTGAATGGCGCCACCGTATGGTCATTTACTCCAGCAAAATAATGATACAGTTTATCAATATGTAAATAGGAAAAAAAATCAATGTGGGATACGATTATTATTAACCCAATGGTCAATACGCTATTATGGATATACAGCGTTATTGGAAATTTTGGAATTGCGATCATCATATTTACGATTGTGATCCGTCTCATCACCCACCCACTCACGGTATCGCAAATCAAAAGCACAAAAAAAATGCAAGAAATGCAGCAATCCAAGGAATTTCAGGAAATCCAAAAGAAGTATAAGAACGACCGAGAAAAGTTATCTCGTGAGCAGATGAGGTTATACCAGGAGATGGGAGTAAATCCGTTGGGATCCTGCCTTCCCACTTTAATTCAACTGCCCATCATTATCGGTCTATACCAGGCTATCATCCGTGCGCTGGCAGTAACCCCAGCACAATTGCTTGAACTTTCTAATCATATCTATCCATTTATTAATGCCTCCAACCTGATCCCACTGGAAAACCGTTTTCTGTGGATGAATTTAAGCCAACCTGAACGCTTATATGTCTTCGGCGTCGGTATCCCTATTCTGGCAATTTTCGTGGTGATAACCACCTATCTACAGTCCAAATTGATGACACCGGTATCGCAACCTGGTGATCAAGGGGCTGCCATGACAAGAGCAATGAATATATATATGCCATTTCTCATGGGCTATTTGGCGTACAGTTTTGCATCCGGGCTTTCGTTGTACTTTGTTGCCAGTAATGTAATCGGGATTGTTCAATATAGCGCCATGGGCAAAGTCGATTGGCGAAATCTATTACCCGGTAAATTTAATCTACCCGAAAAGATTATCCGGAGCAAAAAATGAGCAGTAAAAGAACCAGTTTAGAAATTATTGCACCGACTATTGAAGAAGCGGTCACAAAAGGTCTTTCTGAATTAGGCATGTCAGAGCATGACGTTGAAGTGGAAGTTCTGGATGAGGGTAGCCGGGGCTTGTTTGGTTTAGGTTCACGTCAATCGCGCATCCGGCTAACCATAATCTCCACCCCAGAAGTTAAGGAACAATCTCCTCAAAAGTTGGAGATGGATAAACCCGAGATCAAATCTAAAATCCAACCAATGGAGGTAGCTCAAGAAATTTCAAGTTCTGATGATCTGAAAGAAATGGAAGCGCTGAAAATGATTTCTAGAGATACTGTGCAAGAACTTCTAGAACGAATGGGGGTGAAGGCTGAAGTACAGTCTGATGTAGCTGATACACCAGATAACCGCGGGCGTCGCCAGGTAACTGTCGATATCTCGGGAAATGATTTAAGTATTCTAATCGGAAAACAAACTGAGACTTTAAATGCTCTTCAATATATTGCCAGTTTAATTATTGGAAAAGAATTAGGCACTGCCGTATCCCTGGTAATTGATGTCGAAGGATACCGGCGCCGACGCGAGCAACAATTACGCCAATTAGCGCGACGGATGGCAGACCAGGCGATTAAAACGGGTCGCCGGCAAGTGTTGGAACCCATGTCATCCAACGAGCGTCGCCTCGTTCATATCGAATTACGTGAATGCCCCGATGTGGAAACTGAAAGCATTGGGGAAGAACCACGTCGTAAAGTGACCATTATCCCCAAAGAAAACTACAGAAATTAAGCACCGATTTCCACCTGCGCTCAGGAGTTGAGCGCAGTTTTTTTATTGCTTCATGAACAATCGGGTATAATTCTTCTATGATGTTTCCATTACAAAATCTGCAACCAGTTGATTACCTGGTTTTTGGTCACCTGACAGTAGATCTTACCCCGCAAGGTCCACGTATCGGTGGCACGGCTGCTTTTGCAGCATTAACAGCCCAGGCATTGGGTCTTCGGACTGGAATTGTAACCTCGTGGGGCGCCGAGATTCACCTGGATAGCTTAAGTACTATCCCAATTGTCAGTTATCCAGCCGATGCCAGTACAACTTTTGAAAACATACACACTCCAACGGGAAGAATTCAATACATTCGATCGGTCGCTGAAGATATTCACATGAACATTATTCCCGATCCCTGGTTCAACGCCCAAATCATCCACCTCGGACCCGTTGCACAAGAAGTCGATCCTACTATCATACGCAGTTTTCCCAATTCGCTAATCGGTCTCACCCCTCAAGGATGGCTACGAAGCTGGAATGAAGAGGGGTTGGTGACTCCATGTGAATGGCCTGAAGGCGCGTTTGTATTGGGTCAGGCAGGCGCAACCGTTCTGAGTGCTGAGGATGTGGGGAATGATGAATCACGCATAGAGGAAATGGCTGCCTCCTGCCACATTCTGGCAGTAACCGAAGGCTACCTTGGCTCCCGAGTGTATTGGAATGGTGATGTACGCCGTTTTCACGCCCCACCCGTTTCAGAGGTCGATCCAATTGGCGCTGGTGACATCTACGCCACCTCTTTTTTTATCCGCCTATATGATACCCGTGACCCTTGGGAAGCAGGACGGTTTGCCACTCTAATCGCTTCCAATTCAGTAACCCGTTCGGGACTATCCAGCATACCCACGGCTGAAGAAATCCTAGATTGCACAATCGAGGTATTTTGAACTTATGGGGCGAGTGTATACATTAGTCAATCAAAAAGGTGGGGTTGGGAAAACCACAACAGCCATTAATCTGGGAGCATACCTGGCATATTTCGGGCAGAGGGTTTTATTAATTGACCTGGATCCACAGGCAAACGCCACATCAAGCCTGAAAATCGATAAGAACACAGTGCGTGGCGGTACCTATGAAACCTTGATAGGCGCTTCTCCTCCAGAAAGTTTTATTCTACACAATCCTCGTTTAAAACTATCTCTACTTCCATCTTCGCCAGCACTGGCTGGTGCAGAAGTAGAATTGGTGAATGAGCTGGCGCGCGAGAATCGTCTTAACAAAGCGCTTGACGCCATCGTTGATCGATATGACTACTTGCTCATTGATTGCCCACCTTCGCTGGGATTGCTTACCCTGAACGGTTTGGTTGCTGCACGAAACGGTGTGATTATTCCTGTCCAGTGTGAATACCTGGCGTTAGAAGGCTTGGGAATGCTCACCATGACATTAAAAAAAGTGCAAGAAGCAATCTATGCTGATTTATCCGTTCGCGGTGTGTTATTGACCATG
>Ga0194125_10012525_pt1 | contig 11163 bp, 11 predicted proteins | sample TA2KigC250mmetaG_FD_148626 | JGI IMG/M metagenome (GOLD analysis project Ga0194125, IMG submission 148626) | Freshwater microbial communities from Lake Tanganyika, Tanzania - TA2015034 Kigoma Deep Cast 250m | ecosystem: Environmental > Aquatic > Freshwater > Lake | place: Tanzania: Lake... | reverse complement strand
GGACGATACGCTGCGCGAGATCGACCGCGACAGATTCCTGCTGCTGCCGAACACCTCCGGGGCCCGCAACGCCGAGGAGGCGGTGCGTCTGTCCCGGCTGGCCCGCGCCGCGACGGACATCAACTGGGTGAAGCTGGAAGTGACGCCCGACCCGTACTATCTGCTGCCCGATCCGGTGGAGACCCTAAAGGCGGCCGAGATCCTGGTCAAAGAAGGTTTCATCGTCCTGCCCTACATCAACGCGGACCCGATCCTCGCCCGCAGGCTTCAGGATGCCGGTACGGCCACGGTGATGCCGCTGGGCAGCCCGATCGGCTCGAACCAGGGCCTTAAGACGCGGGCCGCATTGGAGATCATTATCGAGCAGAGCCAGGTGCCGGTCGTGGTCGATGCCGGACTGGGTCTGCCGTCTCACGCCGCGGAAGCTATGGAGATCGGCGCCGACGCCGTGCTGATCAATACGGCCATCGCCACCGCGACCGACCCCTGCGAAATGGCCTTGGCCTTCAAGCTGGCCGTCGAGGCGGGGCGAAAGGCGTACTTGGCCGGACCGCGCGCGCCGGCGAGCAGAGCCGAGGCATCCAGCCCGCTGACCGGGTTCCTGAGGGATTAGATGACGGTTTCGACGGCTCCAACAAGTTCCGGCACTTCGATGCAAGCCATCCTGGCACGCTTACAACTGGATGCACGCCGGGAACTGTGGGAGCAGCGACTGCAAGCAGTGACCGCTCTCGATGTCGAGGCAGCCATTGCCTCCCGGCCGGGCTCGTACAGCCAGTCGAAGTTGCTCGCTCTCGTATCCCCTGCCGCCGAAGGTTATCTGGAACCGATGGCCGCGCTGTCGCAGAAGCTGACCCTGCAGCGCTTCGGGCGGGCGATCAGGCTCTATGCCCCCCTTTACCTTTCCAGCTTCTGCGTGAACCGCTGCCAGTACTGCGGCTTCAATAGGGACAACACGCTCGACAGGGTCCGCTTGACCGTTGACGAGGCTCTGGCGGAAGCGGAAATCCTGGCCCGGGAAGGGTTTAGGGACATCCTGCTGGTCACCAGTGAGGATAAGCAGTCTATCACGGTCCCCTACCTGACGGAGTTGGCCCAGGCGCTGCGGGGCAAGTTCAGCTTCATCGGGGCCGAGATCTACCAGATGTCGGCTGCGGAATACCGCAAGCTGTTCGATGCCGGCATCGAGGGGATCACGCTCTACCAGGAGACATACGACCGCGACGCTTACGCCCGCTACCATCTGGGAGGTCCGAAGGCGGACTATGACATGCGATTACGCGGTCCCGACGACTTCGGCTCGGCAGGCATGCGGGAGATCGGTTTGGGGGCGCTCCTGGGGCTGGCGGATTGGCGCATTGAGACGTTGGCGCTGGGCGAGCATGCCTTTCACCTGTTCCGACGGTACTGGCAATCGCGCATCTCTTTTTCTTTCCCGCGTTTGCGACCGGCCTGCGGCGTGCCGACCGAAGCGTTCCCCCACCTGGTGACGGATAGAAACCTGGTCCAGATGATGCTCGCTCTGCGGCTATGCTTTGCGGATGCGGGACTGGTGCTCTCCACCCGGGAGCGGGCGGACCTGAGAGACCGGCTCGTCAGGCTCGGCGTGACCCGGATCAGCGCCGGCAGCCGGACCAGCCCCGGCGGCTACTCCCACGATCAGCAAGAAGCCGGGCAGTTCAGGGTCAACGATGAGCGAAATGCCTCCGAGGTTGCCGGCATGCTCAAACGCCAGGGCTACGAGCCGGTCTGGAAAGACTGGGATCGCGCATTCCTAAGTGTTTGATGCCAGAACAGTTACGCCACGGACGGCCGGCATCTGGCTGTTTCGCATTGCACACCGGCAAGTATTCCTGTAGGATTGCTCGTATATTTAGGGGTGCTTGAGCAATGTCTTTGACGGAAGAACAGATTCACAGGTATAGCCGGAATATCATCCTGGAGCAGGTGGGCGGCAACGGGCAGGAGAGACTGCTGGCCTCCAGGGTGCTGATCGTCGGGGTGGGCGGTCTGGGGTCGCCGGCCGCTTTGTATCTGGCCGCCGCCGGCGTGGGGACCATCGGGCTGCTGGACGGCGATCAGGTGGACCTGACCAACCTCCAGAGGCAGATCATCCACCACACGCAGGATGTGGGCAGGCGGAAGATCGCCTCCGCGCAGGAGAGGATCGAGGCCCTCAATCCGGATGTGGCGGTCCGAACCTATGACGTGTGGGCCCGGGCGGACAGCATCCGGGAGATCGTCCGGGAATACGACTTCGTCATCGACGCCACGGACAACTTCCCGGCCAAGTTCCTCATCAACGACGCCTGCGGCCTGGAGAAGATCCCGTTCTCCCATGCGGGCATCCTCCAGTTCGACGGCCAGTTGATGACCGTGATCCCGGGCAAGACCGCCTGTTACCGCTGCGTCTTCCCCGGCCCGCCCCCCGGCAACCCGGTTGCCCCCTGCGGCCAAGCCGGCGTGCTGGGCGTCTTGCCCGGCGTCATCGGCTCGCTCCAGGCAACCGAGGCCATCAAGTACCTGCTCGGCATGGGCGGCCTGCTGACCGAGTCGCTGTTGACCTACAGCGCCCTGACGATGGACTTTCGCAAGGTGCCGACGCGCCGCCGGAGCGATTGCCCCCTGTGCGGCCCGCATCCGACGATCACGACGCTGGTGGACGAAGGAAAGGTATCCTGCCAGCGAAAGGGCTGCAAGTGCTGAACCGGCAGCGTGAGCACCCGTGTGGGCGGGCCGACCTTTCAGCGAAGCCGGTGGGCCGGCTGCGGCTCGTGCAGGCCGTCGCACTGGCCGGCCTGCTGCCGGCGATCAGCCTCACCAACATCGCCTGCCATCGGACCTGCACGGGGCGCACGGCCGGTTTCACGCCCCAGCCCGGGGATCTGCTCTTTCAGGATCTGGATGCCGGCCCTCTATGCGACGCCATCGAGCAGGTGACTCTCGGACATGACGGCGCCAACCTTTCTCACGTCGGCCTCGTGGCCCGAGACGCCCGCCGCGCGGGGGTCGTGATCGAGGCCGTCTCCGCCGGTGTCGTGGTGACCCCGCTGGAGGTCTTCCTGGCCCGAAGCCTGGACCCGCAGGGCCGACCGAAGGTGCTGGCCGGGCGTCTGAATCCGGCCGTCGTGGCGAATGGGCGCCGCCTGGCGCTCCGGGCGGTCGAACACGCGCGGACCCTGGAAGGGGCCCGGTACGACCGGCATTTTCTGGTCGACAACGACTCGTACTACTGCTCCGAGTTGATCTACGAAGTATTTCGCCGGGCCAATGAAGGCCGGCCTCTGTTCGACTTGCGGCCGATGACGTTCAGGGAACCCGGCTCGGAGGAGCCGCTGGCGGCTTGGACCGTCTATTTCGCGGGGCTCGGGGTGGCGATTCCGGAAGGCTGCCCCGGGATCAATCCCGGCGGCATCTCGCGCTCGCCCGTTCTGACCATTGTGCACGAGTATGGGGCCGTAACACGAAAACCGGCCTCGTGCGGTTCCGACCCGATGGTGAGGCAACAGCAATGAGCGCGGCGAGGCCGCCATCTTCGGAGCCCCAGGGCCTGATTCACAAGCTGGACTTGTGCGGCGTGCCGTGCCCGCTCAACCTGGTCAAGGCGAAGCTGGCCCTTGAGAGAATCCCTGTCGGCGATATATTGGAGATCGAGCTCGACGAGGGCGAGCCGATCCGGAATCTCCCCGTCAGCCTCGGCCGCCAAGGCCAGGAGATTCTCGAGGTGCTGAAATGTGAGAACCACGTTTGCCTGAAGGTGCGTAGAAAGCTGTAGGGTGTGCTTGGCACACCATTTTCCGTTGCGTCAACGCTCCGCTCGAAGGCTGAAGCCTCTGCCGGGTGGCATACCCGGTCTTAGCTTTTGAGCGGGCCATTGCTGAGGATGGACGGAGTACTACCGTCCAAACGGTGTTTATGGAGACCCGATACGACATCAAGCTGCTGCCGCCCACGTTTTCGCCGTGGGAGCCGACGAAGTCCGTCGACCGACGGGTGGCGGTCTTGATGAGCGGCGGCGTGGACAGCAGCATGACCGCGCATCTGCTCCAGTCCGCCGGCTGGGATGTCCTCGGCATCACCATGAAGATCCCGGTGGCCTGCGATACCGGCCGGCGCGGCTGCTGCGGAGCCGACGCGGCTTTCGTATGCAACGACTTGGGTTTGCCGCACTACTTCGTCGATGTGACCGAAACGTTCCACGAGGTCATCATCCAGCCGTTCCGCGACGCCTACTCGCGCGGGCAGACGCCCAATCCCTGCGTGGACTGCAATACCTTTCTGAAGTTCTCGCTCGTCTGGGACCGCTTGGAGGAGGAGTTCGGAATCAGACAGGTGGCGACAGGGCACTATGCGCAGGTGATCCGCGACGGGGCGGGCGTCTATCTCCGCCGGGCGCAGGATCCGGACAAGGATCAGAGCTACTTTCTCTATGGGATTCCACGCCGCCGGCTCCCGGACTTCCTCCTGCCCTTGGGGAACTTCACGAAACAGCAGGTGCGGGCCAAGGCGGCGGAGCTGGGTCTGTCGGTGGCCCAGAAGGCCGAGAGCATGGAATTATGCTTCACCGGGGAGCAGGATTACCGGCTGGCGCTGGAGGACGAAGCGGCCCACCGTCCCGGCGACATGACCGACATGCAGGGCCGTAAGATCGGCGTGCACAAGGGGATCGCCAACTACACACTCGGCCAGCGGCGCGGTCTGGGCTTTGCCGGCGGCCAGCCGCTCTACGTGGGCCGGATCGACGCCGTCACCAACATGGTGGCCTTGGGCACGCGCGAGGAAGTCAGCACGCACGTGGTACGGGCCGCGTGCCTGAACATCCTGCTGCCCGAGAGCCTTACCACCGATACGAGGCTGTTCGGGAAGATCCGCTCCTATGGGGATCCGCGGCCCTGCCGGCTCGTGGACCTCTCTCCCGATGGCATGACTGTGGAATTCGAGCAGACCCAGTTCGCCCCCTGCCCCGGCCAGCGTCTGGTCCTGTACGATGAAAACACCAATGTCCTCGCCGGCGGGGTAATATGCGTGTAGGGTGTGCTGTGCACACCGCTCTTTTAACGATTATGCAAGTCCAATATGAGTTGGAAGAAAAGGTGTGCACAGCACACCCTACGGGATGTATCGCGGCGGAGCCTTCTTCAGTTCCTTGAGGGTCGACAGGACCTGGTAGTCCGAGACGCCGGCTGCCTCGCTCATGCGCATCACCGTTTGCCGCACCATCTCCGGCGTCGTTCCGTGCACCATCGTATAGAGACTGTAGCCCCAGCCGGGGGCCGTCTGACGCTCGTAGGCGTGGCTGACTTGCTCGAAACCGGCCAACAGCGCCCCCACGTGTGCCACGCGCTCGGGCTCGACCTTCCAGACGACCATCGCGCCGTCGGCCAAGCCGATCTGGAAGTGGCTCACGATGGCCCCGATCCGGCGCAGCGTGCCGTCCTGCTTCCACCGCTCCAGGACCGCGAAGAGTTCCTCGGTGGAGATACCAACCTGGCGAGCCAGATCGGCATACGGCGTACGGCTCCGGGGCAGGCCGTCCTGCAGCGCGGCCAGGATCCTGCGCTCCATGTCGCTGACTGATTCTGCCATCTGGAATCCTCGACTGACTCGGGAAATCGCGTCGCGGCCTCACTCGGACTCGGTCGCAGGTTGCCATTATACGCCGGCACACCGATCCACGCAACGAGGCGTCGGCACCGACTTCCTATGCTCTTACGAGCACACTGATATGCGTGGATTAGTCCTGCGGGGGTACGTCGTTGGGGGAGGGTACGGCGCCTTCCAGGGACTTGCGCAATCGCCCCGGGGGGCCGCCGCCGCGGGGCCCGAACGGTCCGCGGGGGCCCTGGCCATGCCAGCCCGGTCCGCGCGGAAACGGCCCGGGCAGGCCGCGCATCAGCTCCCACCAGAGCTGCTGCTGCTGGGGACTCAGGACGGCGGATATCTCCTCGTGCATCGCCTGCAATTCCCTGGCAATCTGGACACGACCCTGCTCGCGGATCTCTTCGAGCCGCTGCATGCGCCGGCGCAGGACCGGCCCGGCCTGCTCGGCTTGCTGGGGCGTAAGATGCAACCGGGGCATGATCCGCTCCAGCGTCACCTGGTAAGCCTGGTTGGGGGGGGCCGCGCCCTCTGGAGGACCGGGCCGGTGCAGCACCAGCACCGTAGCCGCGGCGCCGGTGATCAGGCCCGCGATCAGGATCATCAGCCCGAAGAAGGCCATGCGCCACTGATGCAGCCGGCGCAACAGGACCGTCGGGCTGTCCTGATTTTCGGATTGGCTCATTGGATCGCCCATGAAATCGCCTCGGCTATCTCGTGGAGCGGTTGGGCGGACCGGGTGTACAGCAGAACGGCCGCCGCCGCGACCGGTACCGCGATCGCCGATGAGGCCGCCGCCAGGCACAGCCAGAGCCGCTCCGTCACCGTCAAAGGCTCCGCCGGGCCGGCCGTGAGAGCGCCCAACACGCGGCACGTCACGTCCACGCGCGGCGGGCTCTCGCGGCGGGCCTGCGCCGCCAAGCGCTCGATTTTCTGGTCCCATTTCATTCGATCCACTCCGTCCCGCTCTGTTCCAGCAGTTTGCGCAGCCGGTTGCGGGCGCGCATCGTCTGCACCTTTACCATCGTCTTGGTCCACCCGGTGCGCCGCGCCGTCTCCAGGACGTCGCACTGCTCCAGGTAGCGCAGCGTCAGCACCAGCCGGTCGCGCGGGGCCAGTTGCTCAAAGACGCGATGCAGCAGCTCGGCCGCCTCGTCCGATTCGAGCCCCTGGGCCGCGCCGTCGCTGCCGGTGGCTTCTTCCCATTTCTGTAGGTCGAAGGGCTGCGCCCGCCGCTGGCGGGCCTTCTGCTTCCAGTAGCGGTAACCGACCCGCGTGGTAATCCGCGTGAGCCAGTGTTCGAACGGCGCTTTGCCGCGATACTGGCTCAGGCTCAGATAGGCTTCCACGAACACATCCTGCACCAGCTCCTCGTGAACCCCGCGGTCGCGGTCAAAACGCCAGAGAATCCGTGCGACGTGGTCCTGGTGGCGTTCCACCAGCCGCCGATAGGCGTCGGCATCGCCTTGGCCGGTGAGCCGCACGTCTTCCAGGTCCGCCCGCCCCGGATCGGCCGCCGGAACGACGGCATCGACACCGTTCGCAGCGACATCGCCGGACGTTGGGGTCGCGGCCCTCAGAGGGTGTTTGAGCAGCCAGCCTTCTCTGGGTGGCATCGTCAAGCGGAGTCTTCGGAGCTTGGCGATGGCGGATTTCCCGCGCGTCGAACCATCGCCAAGGCCTACCGACGGGTGGCAGCGGCAAGGCCGTAGGCTTTGCGCAGGTCTTGCCGATGGCGGATGGACGAAACCATCGGCAAGCTCCGAAGACTCCGCTTGCCGCTGCCACCCATTACTGAGCTGGGTTCTCACACACCCTCTCAGGTCCGCGTCGTCTCGGAGGCATTCCGCCTGCGAAGTGCGAGCGGGACGTCCGCGACACGCGTTCCACGCTCCTGCAACCATCCGACGAACCAGGTCTTCGGCCGCGATGCCGCTCCCGGCGGCGCGCATCACCGCCCAAATAGCGGCCTCATACCTGTCACGCTCCGGCGTTAAAGAACTGGCCTCGATCATATAGAGGACAATAAACAGAAGATGCGGTTTCGATCAAGCACATTCCGCACCCGACCGCGCATCCGGCGCAAAGCACCGGTCCCGCCTGCCGCATGGGGCTCAGGTGGGACCGAGGTGCCCGTGGGAATCTGGAATCACTCGCGCTGCCGGCCCGGTCCCATTCCTCGAGTCTGGTGAAAGGCCCGCAGCTCTTCTCGGGTTAGCGCTCCATCTCCGTCGGTATCGGCCTGCTCGAACCACTGCTCCAGCGGCGGCTCACCGCGATTCCAGAGGGGTCCGGGGTTCGTCGCTGGGGCGCCGGCGGGCGGCTGCCGCGCCGGATCGGGCCGATCCAGGCCTCTCTGCGGCGGCCCGCCCCGGCCGGCCCCGGGCCCACCCGCCAACGGTGTGCCGACAGGACCCTGTCCGCGCGGTCCCATCTGCGCCCCACGGCCTTGGCCACGCTGGAAACCCGTACCGCGGGTTTCCTCCGGCACCGCGGGAACAGGCTCGCGCTGCGGACGCGAGGGCGGAACGATCCCCACACGACCGCTCGCGGGGCCTCTGGGCTCAACCTGTTCGGCCCGACCTTTTATCCCCCAACCGCGTTGCGCCGCCCTGTCCCGCATCTGTTCAAGCTGCTTGATCTGCTCGTCCGTCAGGACCTCCTTGATCGACGCCAGGGTCCTGGTGCGGCCCTCGGCCACAATGTCCCTGATCTTCTGAGCCTGATCCTCTGTCAAATCCAGCCGGTGGGCAAACAGAGGGCCAAACTCGGTCTGCCCCCATCCCGGTGCGGCGCGCCAACCACGCCCGCGCTGGTCGGCGCCGGTACGCCATGCTCCGGCCCCTCTCTGCGGGCCGACCGGCCCCATCCCCTGCCTCATAGCACCCGGTCCACCGGCTCTGGAGCCCATGCCCATTCCCGGTCCACGGCCATACCCCGGCCCCCGTTGGCCGGCGCCGTAGGGGCACCAGGCGCCCGGTCCTGCCTGTGGGCCAACCGGGCCCATTCCCGGCCCACGCCGGCCCGCACCGAAGCGTTGCCAAGCGCCGGGGCCTCTTTGCGGTCCAACCGGTCCCATTTGCTGCCTCATGGCACCCGGCCCGCCGACTCTGGAGCCCATGCCCATTCCCGGTCCACGGCCATACCCCGGCCCCCGTTGGCCGGCACCGTAGGGGCACCAGGCACCGGGTCCTGCCTGTGGGCCAACCGGACCCATTCCCGGCCCACGCCGGCCCGCGCCGAAGCGTTGCCAGCCACCGGGGCCTCCCTGCGGTCCGCCCGGCCCCATCCCCCGTTGCATGGGTCCGGGCGTATCGGATGTCCAGCCCAGACCCTGTCCCGGCCCGCGTCCGAAACCGCGGCCCCGGCCCGGTCCCCCGCCCCACGGCTGCGCCATAGCCTGGCTACTCACCAGGGCCAAAATCGCGCCCGCTCCAACCATTGCTCTCCATTTCCCGTTCATATCCGGCTCCTTTCAATGCCTGATCACCGATCTGCTGTCTTCGTTTCTCAGGGCCCTTCTGACAGGATAGTGAAAGGAACACCACCCCGGGTTACACCCCCGGCGTGAAATCTGCTGAGAAGGTGTGTGAGAACCCAGATCAGTCATGGGTGGCAGCGGCAAGCGGAGTCTTCGGAGCTTGCCGATGGTTTGGTCCATCCGCCATCGGCAAGGCCTGCGCAAAGCCTACGGCCTTGCCGCTGCCACCCGCCGGTAGGCCTTGGCGATGGTCCGGCGCACGGGAAATCCGCCCTCGCCAAGCTCCGAAGACTCCGCTTGACGATGCCACTACAAACAAGCTATTTCTTCTTGGCCTTGTTCTTGTTCGCATTGCCGCCGGGCGGTTGCAGTGGGAAGACCTCCGATTCAGTGCGGCCGTTCTGGAGAATGTCCTGCATTTTCGCCACGATCTGGGGATGCTGGTCCCCGATATCGTTCTTTTCTCCGATGTCGGTCTTCAGGTTGAAGAGCTGGATCTTTTGATTCGGCTTGAGGCGCACGGCCTTCCAGTCGCCCAGGCGGACCCCCTGCTGGCCGTTCAGTTCCCAATAGAGGTACTCGTGTTTCCTCTGGCCGGGCCGGCCCAGAAAGGTCGGCAGCATCGAGATTCCGTCAATGCCTTTGGGGGGCTTTTCGCCCAGAAGCTCGGCGCAGGTCGGCAGAAAATCCCAGAAGGCGCCGAGATGGTCGCTGGTGCTGCCCGGCTCGATCCGGCCGGGCCAGCGCGCGAGGAACGGGACGCGCACGCCCCCCTCCCACACCGACCCTTTCAGGCCATTCAGCGGTCCCGCGCTCTCGAAGAAGCCCGCGTCCGACCCTCCGGCGTTCGTGGGCCCGTTGTCGCTGGAGAAGATCACCAGCGTGTTCTCGTCCAGGCCGAGCTTCTTGAGCAGGGCCATGAGGTCCCCGACCGCCTTGTCCAGGCGTGTGACCATGCCGGCATAGCACGCCCGGGGATGCACGTGGGGCACATAGCCGCGCTTGCCGTCATAGGGCGGGTCGGGCCACTGGTCCTTGTACTCGGCCAGCGAATCCTCCGGCACCTGCAGCGCCACGTGCGGAATCGTCGACGGCACGTACAAGAAGAAAGGCCGGTCCTTATTCGTCTCAACGAACTTGAGGGCTTCCTGCATGATCAGGTCGTGGGAATACACCTTCTCCTGGCCGTCCTTGTTCTCTTCGATCCAGCAGATCTCGCTGTTGCGCCACAGGTGGTTCGGATAGAACGTATGGGCCTGGCGCTGGCAGTTGTAGCCGAAGAACTGGTCGAAGCCCTGCTTGGCGGGTTCGCCGGTGGTCCCCACGCGGCCCAGGCCCCACTTGCCGAACGCGCCGGTCGCATAGCCGGCCTTCTGGAACAGATGCCCGACCGTAAAGGTGCCTTCGGTCAGCGGCCACTGGCCGCCGGTCGTCGCGCCGAGCACCCAGCCTTCGTCCCCGCCGACCTGCCTGTTGTTCCGCACCTGCGCATGCCCGGTGTGATAGCCGGTCATCAGGGTGCACCGCGAGGGCGCACAGACCGGATTGCCCGAGTAGCACTGGGTGAACCGCATCCCTTCGGCCGCCAGCTTGTCGATATTGGGCGTCCTGATCTTCTTCTGTCCGTAGCAGCCCAGGTCCGCGTAGCCCAGGTCGTCGGCCAGAATGAAGACCACGTTGGGGCGCCGCCCGCCCGTGGTCCGGCCGGCGGCAAACGTCGAAGCTCCGGCCCGGGAGGCCACGGCCCACCCGGCGGCTTTCAGGAAATCGCGTCGTTTCATGGGAAATTCTCCTTGTTCATTTCTTTCGGTTTTGGGTCCTTCGAGATTCCAGGGACCGCAGGGACCCAAAGGACCTGAACAGGCAATAGAAGTTACTTTGATTCCGAGGCTTCCTCCTGCAACGGGCTGCCGTTCGTTCCACCTGTTTCGGTGGAGGGCGCCGGGCCATTCGGGAGTATTCCCAGCTCCGCCGCCCGCAGCAGCAGCTCGATAATATTGGCCGCGCCCAGCTTCTGCATCAGGTGGCTGCGATGCGCCTCGACCGTGCGCGGGGAGCGGCCCAGCACCTCGGCAATCTCGCGG
>Ga0194125_10012522_pt1 | contig 11169 bp, 9 predicted proteins | sample TA2KigC250mmetaG_FD_148626 | JGI IMG/M metagenome (GOLD analysis project Ga0194125, IMG submission 148626) | Freshwater microbial communities from Lake Tanganyika, Tanzania - TA2015034 Kigoma Deep Cast 250m | ecosystem: Environmental > Aquatic > Freshwater > Lake | place: Tanzania: Lake... | reverse complement strand
ATCCCCGCCGGCAAGTCGCGGCTTTCCGTAGTGATGGAATGCCTCCCCGCCTCCAGCCAGCCATCGACCGGCGTCCGCACTAACCTCCCGCTGATGTCGAACATCTGCAACTTCACATCAGCGGCTTGCTCAAGTTCAAACCTCACCTCCGCCAACGCATTGAAGGGATTCGGCGCAATATCGAATTTGGAATTTGGAATTTGGAATTTGGAGTGAACAATCCTATCGGGTATTGCAACATTAACTGTCCAACGCTGGCTGTCGGTCTCGGCAAGTTCCCAATTGACGCTGTCCACCTGCATCGAGTCCACAACAAACACCCCCACCTCAAACCTGCCTCTATTCGGGAAAACTAGCCGAACTTCAGATGAATCTTCGTCCACTATGTCCACTTGGTCCACTTGCCACCGGTAGGACAAACAGGGACGCCTGTCCTCCGGCTCGAATGGCGCCACGCCGAACGCCGCCTCCTCCCCCGGTCGAATCGACACGACCTCGCATCGAGGCCAATACGCCCTTATGATGCCGCGCACTTCGACCTCCCAAGTTACGCTGTCCCTTGCATCCCTCAAATACGCCAGCCCTTCGACGGCATAGCGTCCTTTCCGCTCAAACCTAATTGCCGCTGTTGAATCCTGCCCGGCTTCGGCGCGCCGGTCATCGTCCAGCCGGTCGATGAGCGTCCACTGGTAGGCCGGGCGTCCCCGCCCGTCGTCGATGTAAGCGACGCTGTCGATGGAGAAAATTATATTATTCCCGCGTTTTATAGTTAATAAAAGTGTGTCAGGACGATATGAATGAATAAATAGCTCACAAGTAGTGATATGCCAGTTTATATTAGAAGTAAATTCACCATTTGACACTAAGCAAGAAACTAAAGATTCACCCAATTCATCAAAGTGAACTGTATCTGTTGAATCGAAAGACAACGTATCTGCATCGTGTAACCATAGATAATTTAGAGGTCTTCGATGATGGTCCCGGGCTTGAATTTCAAATTCCACAGAGTCATTTAACAAAACCGAAAGGATAGTGTCTCTAGGCGACCAGAAGAATATGACCGGTTCGAAAATCTCCGGATTAAATTTAAGTAGAATGCCATCCTGATTTGAGGCGCCATGCATAACTGTGCCGGCAGTTATAATTCCATTATCAGGAGCGCTAACAACGGAGAAAAACACATCAAAACCAATGCCAAAATCCTCCCGTTCAAAGAAATCGGGGACAATTCGCCAACGTTCCTCACCGTTCGCTGTGGTTCGGATAATAAATGGTCCAGCGCCATCATCGTTGCTTAATCGTCCGGAGATCGCAAAATCGTTATTTTGTAACCGCGTTATTCCATACCCCTGCTGTAAGTAATTTCCTTCGTCAGAATTGAACACATTTAGCCACTCTTGCTCGCCGTCAGCGTTAATTTTCATCAGAAAGGCTTGATCGCGCCAATTATTATTTAAACCGTTCAACCACCCTGAAATGCCAAATCCGCTCGGACGGCAGGATGCCATCGTCCAACTTACACATAAATTGCCAATTCGATACAACCGATTCCATATTTGTTCACCGTTGAAATCAATTTTCAGATTCCACATAGACACTGCAACTCCACAGAGAACTATACCACCATCAGTTTCACGCATTGCATATAATTGAGACCAACGCGCGCCTTGAGCGTTATATTCTCTTGACCATTGGATTTGACCTTCATCATTTATACGAACAACATATCCAATTTTGAGACGATTACCTAAATCACGCCAGCCAGCAAGTATGAAATCGCCGTCTTTTAATTCTATAACGGCTTGACAATGACCCTGCGTATAGCGATTTAACCAAACTAAATTGCCTTCATCGTCCACACGCATACCAATGAAATCACCATCGCCGGCTGCACCGATGATATAATCATTATCATCGGTCTGAATTATTGAAAAGGCTGTGCCGTGGTCAAATCCATTTTCCCATATTATTCTTCCCATATTGTCAGTTCTAAGTATCCAGATTGATCCGCTATTATATCCGCCATTTGAGTTGTTCTTATAACCACATAAAACATAACCGCCTTGTTCAAGCGGGAATATATCTTGAAAACAATCGTTTATCGAGTCGCCTCCATCGAATGTGCGCAACCATTCAACCTCAGGTTGTGCAAATACCCGAGGAAATAAATAAGACAATAATAGAAGATAGATAACGATTTTCATTTTTTCCTTTCTACTGAGAATCGAAGATGAAACAGACATCTTCGGCTCTCAGTATGTTCAATACTATTCTACATAATGAATATTAATAAAATTTTCCCCGCCAACATTAATCACTCCACAGTTGTTTGGCCATTCCCACCATTCATCTTCTGCCCAATTAAGCGCGCCGCCGGGACGCAACAGAAACCAGTCTGTCTCGGGTGGGTCGTTGATAAAACACACTTTCCAATGGCTTACACCACCTACGGTATTAGCGTAACTCGCTTGATAATCTGTCCCATCTATTTTAATTTTAAGATAGGTTATCTCGGTGTCGTGCCCACCTAAACCCTGCCAGTCAATATTAATCCAAAATATAGTTTCTGCCTCGGCAATGGCTGGCTGCAAAAAACACCATTGGAAAATTATCAATAGAATGAATTTGTATTTTATGTTAATATTTTTCATTTTGTTCCTCGATTGAGAAAGAGTTAATCGATTAAAGAGAATAACCAGCGTTTAAGTCCTTTTCGTTGTATTGGACGTCAGTTTATAATGACTACGCGCCGAATATACAACCTGTGCAAAAAATGGCGGCGCGCGACTTGCCTTTGGCGTATGAAATCGATGGATTTGCTGTGGAATATTGGCAAAGAGCCTTATCAGATAAGGCTTTATGGGGTCGGCAGGCGGATATGGAAGGGATAGAGATGTTGCTTGCGGACGCTGCGGCGACACGGCAGTATTCGCCCAGAAATGCCCAACGGGTGCAACTGGACAGGTCCCCCCCCCGTAAGGTTTTATTGATTTCGGAGAGTAAATTCACAGCCGTGAAAATCAGTTAAGTTATCGAATCGCGAAGGATATGATGACGATGAACTTATATTACTACTAAAATATACAATCCAAATTTCGGCTTGTCAAGCAGCGACATTCAGAATTTGCGGAAAATTTCTTTTTTTATAGATTTCGTCATTCAGTGAAATGAAGAATCCCCTCCGATCCATTTTCCAGACTTTGATTCTTCTCTGAAGAATAACCTCCGTGTCCTCGCACCTCGCCCCTACTACGATTATTAGACACTGCCATTAATTTCGCCTTCCTTGAAAAATCTCACGACCGGCTGGATATTCTCATCGAAGGCTTGTTGCAGTGCGCCGTGGAAGGCTAGTCGGCCTTTATCCAGAAAGGCAATTTTATCGGCGATGCGCTTGATGGACGCAATTTCGTGGGTGATGACGACGATGGTCAGTCCAAGTTGGCCGCGCAGACGCAGCAGGAGGTCGTCGAGAGCGTGCGATGTCGGCGGGTCGAGGCCAGCGGAAGGCTCGTCGCAGAAGAGCAGTTGCGGGTCGAGCGCCAGCGCCCGCGCCAGCCCGGCGCGTTTGCGCATTCCCCCCGATAACTCCGACGGCAGATTGCCCGCAGCCTGTTCAAGACCCACCTGATGCAGTTTCAACCGCACTACCCGCGCGATGACATCGTCCGACAGATTGGTGTGCATCTCCAACGGCACGGCGACATTGACCGCCAAAGTCTTCGAGCCAAGCAGGGCGCCATTCTGAAACAACACGCCGATGCGCGCACGGATAACCTCCCGTTCGGCTTCGTCCAGCGTTCCCCAATCCCGACCGAATATTTCGATGCTGCCCTCTGCCGGCGTCATCAAGCCTATAAAGTGTTTGAGCAACGTCGTCTTACCGCAGCCGCTGCCGCCGAGAATGGTCAGGACTTCACCGCGCCTAATGTCGAGCGAGATGTCGCTTAAGACCGTGTGTTTGCCGTAGCGGGCAGTCAGGTTCCTGGCGCGCGCCAGAACCTCGCCATCGGCTTGGCGCGTCAGCGCGGTAGGTGACAATGACACATCCATATTTTCATAATAAAATATTAAATTCAATTCTGCAAGTTCTATATGATTTTATTGTCTATTTCTTATCGATTTGCTAAACAGCATTTAGATTTAGACTACACTTATATATTTTGATTTTAATTTTGTATATTTGTATATAATTATATTTTCGCCCGGCTGGCATAAGGCTTGCTTGTATGAATTCTGATTTTTGTGTTCAGCAGTAGTGGATAGTGAATTAATTTGAAGTTTCCTAGATCATTCCCGCCGTGGAGCGGTTGGATAAAATTGATTTATCAATCTAATTCTTACACCAAACAGCAGGGATAGCGACTTTCTCTTAAGGAATATATTGGCGACATCGAAATTATCCATCAAGAACCGTCGGCTGGCGCTGCTGGCTGTTCTCATCATCCTGATTGGCGCGGCGACCTTATTGCCTTTGCCGCAGTCATTTACGACACCTTGCCTGATAGAGCCGACGGCAATCTGGTTTATTATGCGGGATGGCAACAGCCAGGTTGTAACCGGCTGGCAGCAGAACCTGCTCGGCACAGGCGGCGCCCGCACCTTGATTCAATTTGAGCGGCCGGATATCGTCGAAATTATATTGTCCGACCGGCTCGCTGAAGGCACAGCGGTCGCCAAGGGCGACACCATCGCCTATATCCATTCCGGCATCGGCGAGGAAACGCTGCTTGTTTTGGAAGCCGAGCGCGACAAGGCGCTGGCGGAGTTGAATGCTTTGTCAGCTGGCGAGCGACGTGAAGAGCAAGCCGTTCTTGAGCAGGAAGCGCGGCTGACTGAAACCGCCCTAATAGAAAACACCCCGGCTTACGAGCGCGTGCGCGATCTATTTGAGTCCGGCACGGCTTCGTTAGCCGAATGGCAAGCCGCCCAAGCCCAACATCAATTACTAACTATCAAACTTGAGATCGCTAAAGCCAAATTGACTGCCGCGCAGGCGCCGGCGCGACCGGAAGATGTCGCCGTTGCCAAGTTCGAAGTCCGACGGCTGCAGCAAACGCTCGACAACCTGCGCAATTCGTTGCAGAGGATGCGAATAGTAGTCGCGCCGGTGAGCGGACTGGCGCATTTAGGCGACGAGGACGGATACATCCTGCGCCTCGACCAAACCGATTCGATGGCGGCGGTAATTCCCATTCCCGAAACAGTCGCTGCTAAACTAGATGTTGCGCAGCCAATCGAAATAAAATTATACTCCGAATCGATGACCATCCGGCGCGGCTCGGTCAAGCGGCTCGAATTTAGAGATGTCCTCGGCTTCAGCGCCGGCATAATTATCCTGCTGGACAATACCGACGGACGCCTGAAATCCGGAATGAACGGCACAGCGAAAATTCTGCTCGGGCGAATGACCGTCTTGGAAGCGCTAAAGGTCAGAGTTAGAGGTATGGTGTGATGATGATGATGATGATGATGATAATAATAATGAGAATGATGAGAAAGTATGGCAACTTGATAACTTACCAACTTGCAGACTTTCCATCCACTAAATTGGACTACGGGAAGATTCTAAGGACATCTGAATGAATCAGCCTTTGAACCTCACTTGGGATAATACTCCATTCCAGCAGTTCACGCTCATCGAAATTCCATTGAACTTGGGAATGGCGCTGATTATTGGCATCTTAATCGCGGTGGTTTATCGAATGACGACCCGCAACACCGCCATCAGTCAGTCGTTTTTAGTGACCATCGTGATGCTTTCGATGGTGGCGGCGCTGGTGATGATGGTCGTCGGGAACAGCCTCATCCGAGCCTTCAGTCTCATCGGCGCTCTGTCTATCATCCGCTTTCGGACTGTGGTCAAAGAGAATCGTGATATAGCCTTCATATTCTTCGCGCTGGGCGCGGGGATGGCATCCGGCATCGGCAACTATCCGCTGGCGTTATACGGTTCGGCGACCATCTTGATTTTCCTGTTGATTCTGGATTTTATCCGCTTCGGCGCACCTATCAGCCGCGTCTATCTATTGAGGTTTCTACTTACCGCCTCGACCGATATGCCGATTTTCCTGCCGATTTTTGACCGGCATTTGTCTTCCTATAGTCAACTATCCGCCAAATCGGCAAGAATGGGGCAATTCGTGGAGTATTCCTATATTGTGCGCGGGAAGCGCAAGTTCAACGAACAGGCTTTCTTAAACGCGCTCGGCACCGTTCAGGGCATAGAAAAAATCACTCTTTCGGCTGATGAGAGCGAAGCAGAGTTATGAGAAAAAAGTTATTAATGGGGTCAGAATATAGCGTCCCCTCTCCCCCCGCAAGCGGGGGGATGAAAGGGGGGTGTAATGACTATTTGATAACACCCCCCCTTACTCCCCCCCGCAAGCGGGGGGGGAAAGAATATAGCGTCCCCTCTCCCCCCGCAAGCGGGGGGATGAAAGGTGGGTGTAATGACTGTTTGATAACACCCCCCCTTACTCCCCCCCGCAAGCGGGGGGGGAAAGACAATCACACAGCAAACTATATTCCGCACCCATTAACAGCAATAAGGATTCGAAACACCCTGACCCGGTTTTGGCAATGCAAAGAAAAATATCATCTCTTTCTTTACCCTGCAAGCGGTGTGGTTTTTTTGTTCATTCTTCTAATTATCGCTGCATTTCTACCTGCCGGGGCGTCTTGCGCTGCCGAGCCTCTGCCGATAGATGAAGCCGTCCGTCAGGCGGTCGGGCATCATCCGCAGACGGCTGTCGCCAAGTCCTTGGTCGCTGAGGCGCGCGGCTTGCAGCGCAGCGCCATCGCGCTCAACCCGCCGAACCTGTTTGTCCGCTGGGATGATATCCCCTCCGGCCAAGGCATCTCCGATTTCGCCGAACGCCGTATAGGTATTTCACAGGAATTCGATTTTCCCTTGCGATATGTCTGGCAAGCCAAAAAGGCTGCCTTATCCTTCCGGCAGGCTCAATATGAGAGTCTAATTCTTTTAGCCGATTTGGAATCCGATGTCAAAAAAGCCTATCTGGAGGCTTGGTCGCATAGCGAACAGGCGATAATATACAAAGAATTCGCCGATACCTTCGGTTATTACGGTCAACGCATTCAAGCGATGGGCGCGCGCGGCGAGTATTCTCCCCTATTGGCAAGGGATTACGCCTTGAAAGCACGGTTGGCTGAAGCCGAGGACAACTCGGTTCGACGCAGGATGACCGCAGCATTCGAAAAACTTACCGCGCTGCTTAAAGTTGCGCCGGACGAATTCGAACTAATCTCCCCGCTGAAATCTAATCCCATCGACACGATGCAACTAACGGCTTTCACGCCAGAGTCAGACGCGCCGCAATTATTTTCCGCTGCGACCGCGCTGCGCATCCGCGAATATGAGCGAACTTTAGCTAAAAACGGCTGGCTGCCGGAATTCCAGTTGAACTATTTCAAGCGTTTTGAATTCGACCGCCGCGACAACGACAGTTGGGCGCTCGAAATCGAAATGACAATCCCGCTATGGTTCTGGCAAGAAGGAATTGGAGATATTCGGACCTGTGAAGCGCAGACGGTTCGCGCCCGTGCCGAACTATCGGCGGCTCAAATGCGGTTTAAAGCCGAGCGTCAACTTCTTATACAGGAAATTGTGTCTGGATTTGAGCAAATGATGTTATATCAGACCGAGGTCGTGCCTGCCGCCGGCGAAAAAATGCAATTCGTCCGCCGCAATGTTCAATTGGGTGGCGCTAATTTCATAGAATTCCTCAATGAATGGACCGAATACAGAGATGTTATGCTCAAAGATATCGAGATTAAGACTGAATTGTATCTGAATAAAATTAGACTCGATGAATTATTAGGGGTTACAATTGCTGCCGATGGCAGTAATATGCCAATAAAGCCTGGTAAATGACCGTTGTTGAGAATTCGCTATTTTTAATTCTGCGCCTCTAAAACACCTGCCTCATTTCTTCTGGGGTGAATATAATCCGGTTGTAAGCCGGCTGGCAGTTGTGCGTTTAGTCGGCGCGCTTGGCTTTGCGTTGTCGATGCCCTACCTGACTATCTACCTGCACGAGGAACTAGGCGTTCGTTTGACCTTGATTGGGGGAATGCTGACTCTAGCGGGGATTGTGGGGTCTGTCGCCGCGCCTGTCGGCGGGAGCCTTTCAGACCGGTTTGGCAGACGCAATTTGCTGCAAGCGGCGTTAATCGGCCGGGCGCTGACCTTCGGCTTCCTAGGCTGGCTGGTCTGGACGCACAAACCATTCCACTGGTTCTCCGCCTTTTATATCATCTCTTCGCTGCTGGGAACATCCATCTTCCCCTTGATGGATGCGATGATTGCCGATGTTACGGATGTCCGCCGACGCGCCGGGGCTTACAGCATCCTGCGGGTCGCGGCAAATCTGGGCTGGGCATTCGGTCCCGCTTTAGGCGGATTTATGCTTTTATTGGGTTATCACAGCCTGTTTTGGGCAACCGGCCTGGCGGTGCTGATTTCTTTCGCCATCGTCCGCTTCCGTGTTCCGGAAACCGTTCAAATCCAGCCACTAAATAGGACTGCGTCAGCTAATCCCTTCATTACAATGTTTAACGATAAGAAATTACTGGCGTTCTTAATCATTTTCATTGTGCTTGGACTGGTGCGCGGGCAGTTAGTAGCCACCCTCTCGGTGCACGCTTCGGGAAATGTCGGGCTGTCAAAGCCGCAAATCGGCTGGCTGTTTGCTATTAATGGTGGAATGGTCGCCTTTCTGCAGGTCGCCATTACAAAAGTTACCGACCGGTTTCATCCCTTACGAGCCTTAGTCGGCGCGGCATTGTTGTATGCCGCCGGGTATGCTTTAGTCGGCGTCGCCAGCGATTGGCGCCAGATGGCCGGCGCAATAATAGTCATCACTTTTGGGGAGATGGTCGAATCGCCGACTGCCGCAGCCTACGCTTCGAGCCTGGCTAAGGAAGGTATGCAAGGCGCATATATGGGGGCGTTTAATTTAGCGCTGCACCTCGGCTGGACAGTCGGACCGTTACTTGGCGGTTTTCTCCTAGATATAATGCCGCAGCCGATGCTGGCCTGGGAGATGCTGGCGCTGTTAGCCGCAACCAGCGGAATCGGATTTGCAGTTATGCAGAAAGCGATTAGATAGTGATGTCCTGAATGTCGATTTTTCCTTTTTCTTACACTATACACAGCGTCATAATTCAGTTCGTATATTTCGCGGGTGTTATGCCGACCCCTGCGCAGGTAGGGGAAGCATCTCGTCTGGTTGAAGCGGGAACGAGCTCCTTCACTTCGTTCAGGATGACGACGTCTTACGCTTGACATAGCGCTAGATTATAAGATAACACTCGTCTAATTCTTCCCAAACAACCCCGCAATAAAGGTTATCGCGACGAACAGCGCCGAGACGATTAATAGCGCCAAAGCCGCGCCGTTCGATATGCGCAAGGCAGAGCCTCCCTTCCGCAATTCCTGCAATAGGCTGACCGGCTTCCAGCGGATGATGGTGAACAACACCATAAACAAACCGCCCAACGGCAGCATATATTTAAACGATAGATAATCGAACAGGTCGAACAAGGTCATACCGAGCAATTTGATATTACCCAAAACACCGAAGGATAAGGCTGGAGGGACGCCCAATAGAAATATGGCTATACCCCAGACGACAGCCGCCCGGTGTCTCACCCAGCCACGCTGCTCGACGAAATAAGCGGTAACGACCTCAAGCAGCGAGATGGCTGATGTCAACGCGGCGATGGACAACAGTAAAAAGAATAGAACGCCCATAATCCCGCCGCCAGGCATTACCGCAAATATCGCCGGCAGAACATTGAATATCAAGCCGGGTCCACTGCCGGGCTGGAAACCCAAAGCGAAAACGGTCGTGAATATCGCCACTCCCGCCAACAAGGCGAAAGCCGTATCCATAACTATCACCCATAAAGCGCTTTTAATGAGATTTTCACGCTCTGATAGATACGAGCCATAGGTCAGCATCGCGCCCATTCCAAGCGAGAGCGTAAAAAAGGCGTGCCCCATCGCAACTAACATTCCATTGCCGGTCAGTTTGGTGAAATCGGGCGCAAAGAGAAATTTTAAGCCGTTCAACGCGCTGAGATGGGCTTCGACGCCTTTGAGGGTGATGCCGCGCACCGCCAGGACTATGACGATGACCGCCAACAGCGGCATCAAGATGCTGTTCCAACGTTCAATCCCTTTCTTAACGCCTTGATAGACGATGAGAATCACTAAAAACATAAAAACAGCATGGGTCAGGAGTGGTCGAATCGGATGGGTGGCATAGGCTTCGAAGGCTTGCCTGGCGACTTCCGGTGAGTGAAAGCCCGCAAATCCACCAAACAAGGCTTTGAAAATATAAGCCAGCGTCCAACCGGCGATGACGCTGTAATATGACAAAATGATGAAACCCGCCAGCACGCCCATCGCGCCGATGAGCCAATAAAACGTTCCTGGCGCCAGCGCCTTAAATGCGCCAACCGGACTGCGCTGCGTCCGACGCCCGATAGCGTATTCGATGAGCATCACCGGCAGCCCAATCATTAAAATCGAAAACAGATACCACATAACGAACGCCGCGCCGCCATAAACGCCGGTGATATAGGGGAACTTCCAGATATTCCCCAGTCCGATAGCGGACCCACCAGCCGCCATAATGAAGGCTGTACGCGAACCCCAATGCTCGCGCGGAATATATTCTCCCTCCAAATCCGACCTCCGATGGTTAGATGAAAGTTAGAAAGTTAGCAAGTAAGAAAGTAATACTGATTTGCGTTCATTAGGTCACAATTAATCGAACACATTCACAACGGATTTAACGGATCAAACGGATAACTTATTACATCTAACCTCTTATCCGTTCCATCAATTTCATCCGTTGTGAATTATATTATACATAGCGACATAATTCAGTTCGCATATTTCGCGGGTGTCATGCTGAACATAGTGAAGCATCTCGTCTGGATAAACGGGGACGAGATCCTTCACTTCGTTCAGGATGAAATATATAAGAAACGCAAAGAATAATGTCGCTATGTATAGTTTTAGCGTCCTTAAGAACGCAACTTGTATAAGAAAGGAATCCTTGCTCCCTTGTTTCCTATATTATAGGCGCATACATATTGGATGAAGACCAATTATGCTCAAAAATAATGTCAGAA
>Ga0194125_10012521_pt1 | contig 11169 bp, 7 predicted proteins | sample TA2KigC250mmetaG_FD_148626 | JGI IMG/M metagenome (GOLD analysis project Ga0194125, IMG submission 148626) | Freshwater microbial communities from Lake Tanganyika, Tanzania - TA2015034 Kigoma Deep Cast 250m | ecosystem: Environmental > Aquatic > Freshwater > Lake | place: Tanzania: Lake... | reverse complement strand
CCACCACCACAGCCGACATTCAGATCGATCTATCTGGAGCAACAAACACAACGTCAGATGAAGAAGTCGTATTGAAAGATTTGATCTCGTTAATCCAGGATGAGTTCGATACAGCGTTTGGGGTAAATGCACCAACCGTGGGCTTCAATTATGTGACACGTGAGTTTCTCTTTGAGCCTGCGGATGACACAACCGCGAAAGTGACAACCTACGAGGCCGACGAGGCCGAAGACAATGATCTCTTCGGGATTCCTGCGCAAGAGGCGGACGAGGAATGGCCAGAGGGTGGGGTTTCGGTGAGCTCCACTGGTGATTTCGGCGGCTCCACGACGACTGAGGCACAAATTGCCGTCACTCTGCGTGTTGACAATTCCCCGACGCCTGTTCGCGTAGACCTTGGAGACCTGTTCAGTCACACGGCACCCCCTAGATCCGGGGTCGAGCTCGCCCGAATTTTTGAAAACAGAATCAACAAGGCCTACGGTGACCAGCGAACCTTCGACTTCTCTGACCTTGAATCGGCCTCGGGCAGCAAGTTTCTGAATCTCTTCAATCTCGAGGTCGATGGTGTGCCCAAGGATGTCCAACTGAACCTAAATGATGAGGTGGATGCTCTCGGGAACCCATTGACTGTTGATACGCTTCGTGTGGAAGACTTTGAACGTGTCTTGCAGGCCAAACTCAATACACTTTTTGCCACCGATGCGCCGGCATTCTCCTATTCACCATCTCAGCAAAAGCTGATTTTTGTACCTTCTGAGACGGCAACTTCTGAGGTTATTAAGATCAAGGCCTACGGTACTAGTGTTTCCAATGAGCTCTTTGGTCTGACTTCAAATCCAGTGACCCTGGATCCCGATACAAACAGCTACTCTTCTCTCCTAGTCCCGAATGGCGATCCCATTCGGGAGTTCGACGCCCGTTACACAGACAGTGATCAGCGAACAGGAATTCGGGTTCGCTTTGACGATACAACCGGCAAGTTCAGTATCTTCTCTGGCACCACCGGCGATGAGTCGGCCGTGGAAATCCTCTACCCCCTTGAGGGAGATGAGGTTGACGAGACCGAGGCCGATTCGACTCGCCTCACCGCAGATACTTTTGAGAGCGATGTAGGCCGCAACAAGCGGGCTTTTCTGGCGTTTCAAGCACTCTTTAACTTCCCCCCGGGAGACACTCCCACCAGAGATCTCCCCACTCGTGGGGTGCGATCGGTTCCTGCCGCTGTGGTTGGGACACCAATTGGATTGAATCTCGACAACAAGTTTACGCTCAGCTCTGAGACCAATAAGTTCACGGTCACTGTGGACAACGTGACGGGGCTGATTGAATTGCCGATTGGCGAGGAGTTCACTAAAGAATCGTTCCGGGAGTTGCTGGAGTTGCGAATCAACTCACTTGAGGATTCACGTGGACGAACCGTGAACGGTGTTCGCGTGACTTACGAAACCGTTGGAACCACCACACAGCTTCGGATTACAACTGGAACAGAGGGCGACGACTCGTTCCTGAAGGTTACCGGGCCGAGCATCTGGGGCCTGAAGGATCTGCCAAGTGGCCGGGGCAGCACAGAGCGCTGGTTGGTTCCGCCGCAAGCGGAGAACGCCAACGGCGTGCCACTGTATGTCGATCGCGATGGCAATGAAACGACTCAGGCGGGTGACTTCTCAGAGGACGAGACTCGCGAGCTCTGGTCGCCAATCTTCCTCGACAAGGGCGAGCTGACCTTCAACACCGCCGGTAAATTGACGTCCCCACGGGTACCCATTGGCTTTAAGGCCACCACAATTGGTGACACCGGCGCCACACTCCAGTTCTCCATTAACTACGACGGTTCCACCCAATTCTCATCGCCGTTCTCGGTCTTGGCACAAAACCAAAATGGCCGGCCGGAGGGTGATCTGATTGGCCTGGACATTGGCGACGATGGTCTGGTCTCCGCGAACTACTCCAATGGCTCGCAGAAGAACCTGGCCAAGGTCATTCTTGCCAACTTCTCCGCCCCCACGGGACTTCGTCAGATTGGTGATGCCAGCTATTACGCCACCTCCAAGTCGGGTGCTGTGACGCTCGGTGAAGCCGGCACGGCGGGCTTTGGAACGGTTAGAGCAGGTGCACGTGAGCGTGCGAACGTGGACCTCACTCAAGAACTCATTGAGCTGATCACGGCCCAGCGAAACTTCCAGGCCAATGCCAAAGCAATTGAGACCAATAACACCCTGACCCAGGCCATCATCAACATTCGAAGCTAATCGCCTCGATAAACCAATGAGCTAGCCCCATGGACCGCCTTGCCTATACCGTTCTCAACTCAATCAATGAGCGTCGCATTAGCCGCCATGTCACTGCCAATGAGCTGGCCAATGTGGCCACCACGGGCTTTAAGAGAACCTACGAGGCGGCCATGACAGCTGTAAAGACTGAGGGCATGGGTTACGACACGCGCATCGCGCCGCAGATTGAGAAGTTCGAGCGCATCATGCTCACCCCCGGGGCCTTGATGGTCACTGGTCAGCCCACTGATGTTGCCATCTTGAAGCAGGGTGTCTTGGGGGTACAGGCACCCAACGGTGATATCGCATTTACTCGTAGAGGAGACTTGCGAGCCAATGAGAATGGTGTACTTGAGAATGCCCAGGGGCATGCCGTGGTCAATGATGCGGGTGTGCCCATCACGATTCCCCCTGGTTTTGCGGTCAACATCACCCGCAACGGCGGCGTCTTTATCAAGGACCCCACGGCTGTTGGGGTACAGGCCGAGGTGCCTATCGCGCAGTTAATGCTGCGCGATGCCAGCGAGACAGTCATGGTGCGTCGCGAGGATGGCTTGTTTGAAGCGTTCATCGACGGTGAGCGCCGTCCGGGCGACTTCCCTACCGGGCCAGAACCCGTCGAACTCATCTCCGGTGCGCTCGAGGGCAGCAACGTCAATCCTATCCAGTCGATGGTCAAGCTCATCGACGAGAGCCGCTCCTTCGAGTCCAGCATCCGATTCATTAAGAACGCCAAAGAAATCGACGAGAGCGGGTCGCAGCTACTTCGGGCCTAGTTCTTGCTTATGAATGGGTAAGGCGGCCACCTGACGTGTGGTCGACATGACTTAACGAAGGGAAACGGCATGGACGCTTCACTCTGGATTTCAAAAACCGGCCTTGATGCGCAGCAAAAGCGCATGGGGGTGATTTCAAACAACCTCGCCAACGTCAACACCACTGGCTTTAAACGAGATCGGGCGGTCTTTGAAGATCTGCTCTATCAAAACGTGCGCCAGGCCGGTGGTCAGACCAGCGCAGACACCCAGGCACCGATTGGTCTGATGATGGGTACCGGTACCCGTGTGCTGGCCAATGAAAAGATCCACTCTCAGGGTAATATGATCAATACTGAGAATGCCCTCGATATTGCCATTGATGGTCCGGGCTTTCTCCAGATCACCCAGGCCGATGGCACGATTGCCTATACCCGCGATGGTGGTTTCAAGATCTCTGCCACTGGTCAGGTGGTAACTGCCAACGGCGACTCGCTCATTCCAGCCATTGTGATTCCGGACAACGCCTCCTCGATCACCATCGGCCGAGACGGCATCGTTTCCATTGAGATTGTTGCCGGCGGTGGCCAGCAGCAGCTCGGCCAGATCAACCTTGCGCGGTTCGTTAACCCGGCCGGTCTTCAGCCCATGGGTCAGAACCTATACAAAGAAACTGCATCCAGCGGTGCCCCACAGGTGCTCGTCCCGGGTCAGGCCGGTGCAGGCTTCCTGCGTCAAGGAATGCTTGAGGCATCGAACGTGAATGTGGTTGAAGAGATGGTCAACATGATTGAGACCCAGCGGGCCTACGAGGTGAACTCCAAGTCCATCTCGGCCACCGACGGCATGTTGCGCTTCCTCAACCAGAACCTCTAAGGAGCTGCTCATGCGCTCGATTAAACTTATTCAGACCCTGGGGCTGGCCGCACTGGCCACTGCAATGGTGGGTTGTTCGGCGCCAGCAAAGATGTCCGAGGCCGAGTTCAAGCCCATTTTGTCGATTCCTCAAGATCCCGCTCCGTTGGTAACGGGCTCGATTTACAACGGTGGGCGCAACGACAACTGGTTTGGGCGTAAGAAAGATTATCGAGTGGGCGACATCATTACGGTCGTACTCAATGAGCAGACCCAGGCCAATCGTGTAAACAACACCACCGCCACTCGCGAGACGGAGAACGATGTGGCTGCGGGGTTGGTTCCCATGATCACCAATAACCTCCCCGGCTTTGCAAGAGACCGCGCCGGTCGCCTGACCAACGGGCTCAAGCTCGACGGCTCCACCATTGGCAGTGAAGCCACTGGAAGTGCCGATCAGCGTGCGAGCCTGACTGGTTCGATTGCTGTGACCGTCACTCAGGTGTTGCCCAATGGCAATCTTGTGGTGCGTGGCGAGAAACAACTCGATCTCTCGGAGGGTGGCGAGGTGATTCGTGTGGCTGGAATCGTCCGCTCCGATGACGTGGCTCCGAATGGAACGGTCTTTTCTCGGCGCCTGGCCAATGCTCAGATTTCGTATACGGGCTCGGGCGATCTGGCCAGTGCCAACAAGGTGCCCTGGGGAACCAGCGTCCTCTTCAAACTCTGGCCTTTCTAATTATGAATATTCTCTTCACCTCACAAACCACAGGGCCTGAGCGCCTCATGTCAAGGCTGGCCCGCTATGCCGGTTACCTGGCCTTTGTTGTTTTGCTTGGCCTTGCACTCAATGGCCATGCTTACGCCGATCGCGTGAAGGATCTCGCCTCGGTGGCGAGCATGCGCAGTAATCAGCTGCTGGGCTATGGCTTGGTGGTGGGCCTTGAAGGAACGGGCGATGGCGCCGATGTCTCGGTCACTGCCAGTTCCATGAAGGCCATACTGGGTCGCCTAGGGGTGAATATCGATGGCTCCCTGGGTGACTTCGACACCGCAAGCGGCGGGAAGCTCGATGTGAAGAACGTCGCGGCTGTTATGGTCACCGCAGAACTGCCTGGTTTTTCTAAGCCCGGTCAGAGAATTGATGTCACTGTCTCCGCCATTGGCAAGGCCAAGAGCCTGCGTGGTGGAAGTCTCATTCTTACAAGCCTTCGAGGTGTGGATGGGCAGGTCTATGCCTTGGCGCAGGGCTCGCTCACCGCTACCGGCGTTACGGAGGAGGCGGCTGGCTCAAAGGTGACCCGAGGTGTTCCTACAGCTGCAAGAATTCCCAGTGGCGGAATTGTGGAGCGCTCGGTGGCCAACCCCTTCGATACGGCAGAGATGGTGCTGCTTAATGTTCATGCATCGGACTTCACCACCACCACAGCCATTGTCAATGAGATCAACAAGACCTTTGGTGCCGGTGTGGCCACACCGCTCGATGCCGTCTCAATCTCGCTTCGTGCGCCTCAGGACATTGCCCAGCGCGTCTCATTTATGAGCATGGTGGAAAATCTTCGGGTCACCCCCGGAGAGCCGCCGGCCCGGGTGGTAGTCAACTCCAAGACCGGCACTGTGGTGATTAGTCGCAATGTGAAGGTCACGGCCGCGGCGGTATCCCACGGCACCATCTCGGTGACGGTGGCTGCGACCAATGAAGTTGTGCAGCCCAATATCTTGGCCGGTGGCCAGACCGCCGCCCAACAGAATGCCGATGTCGAGGTGGCCGAGCCCCAGCGGCCCATGTTCCTCTTCCAGCCCGGTATTGATCTTCGTCAGATTGTCGATGCCATCAACCAGGTGGGCGCCACGCCCTCTGCACTCATTGCCATCTTGGAGGCACTCAAGAGCTCGGGGAGCCTAAGAGCCGAACTCGTGGTGATCTAACACAGGGGCCTTTCCGAGCAGATGAAAAACCAATGAGTGATTCGATCAACTCCGCTATTCCTGCCTCGACCATGGGAGCGGTAGGACCGAACACCGCACTGGACTTCCAGGGCCTGGGGCAGCTGCGTGCCCAGGCGGCGCAGACCACCGATGCCGCCAAGAACCCCGCTCTTCGCAAGGCCGCCGAGCAATTCGAGGCGCTCTTCTTGCACCAGATGCTCAAGACCATGCGAGAGGCCACTTCGTCGAATGAAGACGGCGACATCATGGGCTCCTCGACCACCAAGACCTATGAGGCCATGTTTGACCAAGAGATTGCCCAGCAGATGGCCAAGCGCGGCAGCGTGGGCCTGGCCGACATGCTGGTGAAATCCTTTGAGCGAAACGTTGCACCGCCCTCCACCGATCAAGTCTTGGAACAACGTCTGCGCTTGAATAAAGATTCGGATACACCGGCGCTTCCTTTAGTGCCTCCTGCGCCACCCATGGCGTTGCCCACCGATGCCTCAAAGGCCTTTGGCCTGCCAAAGGGCAAGGGGGCCATGCCTGTGGACCTCAATAAATTAATTGGCGGGAACCGACCCGCCCTGGGACGTTAAGGGTGAGCCATGGCTGATTTGGTCAGCATTGCCGGCTCTGCGGTTGCCGCCTACCAGCGTGCCTTGGGCACGGTGGCCAATAACATTGCCAACGTCGACAGTGCGGGCTACTCACGCCAAGAAATTAACCTCATCGAGAATTCCCCACGGGCCTATGGCACAAGCTTTCTTGGTACCGGCGTGAATGTGGCGGGTGTTCGCCGCCTCTACGATGCATTCATTGAGAACAGTTTTCGCAATGCCAACACCGAGTTGGGAACGCAAGAGCCATTGGTGAACTATGCCAATCGCGTGGTCGACATCATGGGCAACGAAGACGTAGGCCTTCTCTCCGCCTTCGATCAGTTTTTCGACTCTGCACGGCAACTTGCCACTGATCCATCTTCTCTCATTCTTCGTGGGCAATTCTTAACCAAGGCGGAGGGGCTCGCCTCGCGTTTTCAGACCCTCAATAGCCAGCTCGAATTGGTGGCCAAAGAGACGCAAGAGGCCGTGGAATCTGAGCTGCGAGAATTCAATAGCCTTGCCGAGCAACTGGCGTTGGTCAATGGACAACTTGGCAAGACCAAGATTCTGCAGCGACAGCCCCCCGCTCTGATGGACCAGCGCGACGAGATTCTGCGCAAGATGTCGAGCCTCGCCAAGATTCAGGTGAAAGAGGAGACCAATGGCGTGGTGGAGGTCTCGATTGGGTCGTCGGCCACCCGTGGGGGCGTGGTTGCCTATGACAAGGCCCTGCCAGTCGCTGCAGTATTCAATGACAATGCCGTTGGCAAGGTGGACCTACTCATTAACCCAGGGGCACCTTCGGCCGAGACCGTCTTTGGCTTCACAGGCGGCAGTATCTCGGGGTTGCTCGGATTTCGTCGTCAGCTGCTCGAGCCCACTTTCTTGGAGCTCGATAACCTTGCGAAGACTCTGGTTCAAGAGGCCAATCTCATACATCGTGAGGGCCTCGATCTTGAAGGCCGCTCTGGCCTTGATCTGTTTCGCATTGACCCACAGTTCAAGCTTACCTCGGAGATCGGTGAGACCGGCGTGCTCTACAAGGCGCAGATTACAGACCTTGATGCATTCTCTTCATCGACCTTGCGTCTCGATTACAGGGGCAATGCCGGTCAGATCAACAATGTGCTGCTCACCGGGCAGTTTCGAGTGGGTGACACCATTCGGGTGAGCCTCAATGGCAGCTCCAAAGAGTTCACGCTTTTTGATCCGCCACCGATTCCCACGAATCTCACTCCGGAGCAGCGAGAGGCGCGCCAGTCGATGCCACTGGAGATGGACACCGTGCGTCGCCAGATCATGGAATTCCTTCAGGGCGGCAATGGCGATTCCATCGACGGCGCATTTGGCCGTGTAATCGATGTTCAACTCGGCAGCCGCGATGACCTTTTGATCACCAGCCCGGTGCTGGGCGCCTACAACTTAACGGTCGAGGCCGTCAGCGGTGCGGGGCGGGTGGATGACCGCATCACCCGCGGCCAATGGACGCTCACCGACACCACCACGGGTCAGTTCACCACCGGCACCACATCGCTCACCCTCAATGGCATTGACCTGGAGCTCTCTGGAACTGCCCGAGATGGCGAGATTCTGTTTCTCGAGATTGGCAACTCTGCCTCGGCAGGAATTCGTCTGGGTCTCGACGACCCCATGCGTGTGGCCGCTGCTGCTCGCTTCCGAGTCATTGAAAACCAATTCAACCCCAGCGGTACCTCGGCGCGGCTTGTGGAGTCGCCCGAAGATTACTCCGCGGACCGGGCTTTGTGGTTAGACCAGACCCGCGGAACCGATGATCGACTGCTGGACAACAATGTCTTGCCGAATTCCGACGTGGTGGTGAGATTCGATCGACTGCCGACCACCCCGGTCACCATCATTCCGGCTGGCTACACCAACACCAGCCTTTACCTCGGTGACTTGGGTGGCGAGCCTGTTGATCTCCAGGTTTTCACCCGCGATGGCCGGCATATTGTTGGCCGGCAACTGGCCGATGTAGCCCTGGCTGCCCGCGAGGCGGCCCTGGGACGCCCACTCAATGACGATGAGCGGGCCGCAATTATTGATGAGGCGGGCGAGGACTTTGTTCGTAATGCCCGGCTCGCGGGTGTGAGCTTTGCGCCGAATTCAAGTTACTCGGCCCGTTATCTGAATGGCGTGGAAGATGCCGCCTATCGCGACATGGAGGTCTTCTATGGCGTGAAGGCCAAGGTGGAGCGCACACCCGAGCTCACGCTCGACCACGTCTACAAGACAATCAATACCGACGGCACACCGATTGAGCAGCCAGCATCGTTGCGGTCGCAGGCGATTGCCCCTCTGGTTGCGAATGTCGATGCGCCAATTTTTACCGAGGGAGCGCTCAACCTCAATGGCCGCAGCCTTGCGCAGCTCAAGGTGGTTCAGCTCAAAGACCCCGATGGCAATCTAAGGCTCACCGCGGGTGGCGATCGTATTCATCTCCTGGAAGTCACCGAGACCGACGAGCTCGGTGATGCACGAGAGATCTACATTGAGGCCATCAAAGACGACGAAGACAATTTGATTGCCACCCAGTACTGGGAGTGGAAGCAAAACAACGACTCGAGTTGGACTCTGATTAAGCTCAATTCGAGTCGCAATCCGCTCTCCCCGCAGGTGACGGGCACTCCCGTGGGTCTTGCCCTCAACAGCGATGGCAAGGTCGAACTCGGTGCGAGTCATCTGAAGGCTTGGATGGATTTCTCGGCCAGCCCCGGGCAGTCGATCAAGGTCACCAAGCTCGAAGACGCGCAGGGCCGCCCCTACGAAGTTCTGGATTTTGAGCGATCGATCAACCGCGACCCCGAGGCCCGTGAGGAAGACTCCGAGATTCGGATTGGCCTAGGCCGAGATGGCCGCACCACCGATCTGGCCAAGCTGGGCTTCAGAACGGGTGTCTACATTCACGGGGCCGCCAAAGAAGACCTTCTGGTGTTTGCCACCAATACTTCGGTGGGCGCGGACTCTACCCCGACCTTCACCCTGGGCGCAACCTACACCCAAGGCAGTGTGGATGCCATTGAGGCGGCCCGGGCCGAGCCCTTCGAGGTGGTCTTCACCAGCTCAAGCCACTATGCCATTCGCGAGATTCGCACCGGCACTGTTCTGGCCGAGCGCAGCTACGACCCCAGCGTGGGCGTGCGCTACCGTGGGCTCACCCTGAGTTTCAATGCCAACCCCCAGGCGGGGGATCGCTTCCTAGTGGATGGCAACCAAGACGGCATTGGCAATAACGGCACGGCGCTGCGGCTTGCCGACCTTCAAAACCAGCGCGTGGTCGGCGGGGGCAAGGGCTTGACCCTGTCTGAAGCCTACGGCGAGGTGGTGGGCAATGTGGGCAACACGGCCTTCCAGGCCAGCATTGCGCAAAAGGCACTGGAGGTCGTTCGCGATCAGGCGGTTCAGGCGCGAGACAAGGTCTCGGGGGTGAGCCTCGATGAAGAGGCCGCAGACCTCATTCGTTTTCAGCAGGCCTATCAGGCATCGGCCAAGGTGATGCAGACCGCCAACACCCTGTTCGATGCGATTCTGGGAATTCGATAAATGAAGATCTCTACAAGTTATTTGTATGACCGGGCCGTGAGCCAAATGAGCACAAGCCAGGTGAACCTGGCCCAGTCTCAGGCGCAACTCTCGAGCGGCAAGAATGTATTGCGGCCTAGCGATGCCCCCGAAGAGGCCACGGCCATTCAGCGGCTAAAGAGCGTGATTGCGCGCCAAGATAGTTTCGAGCGCTCGATTCAGACAACCGAGAACCGCCTGAAGGCGGAGGAGAGTGCGCTCACGGGCGTGACCAATGTTCTCACCCGTCTGCGTGAACTGGCTGTGCAGGCCTCTAACGACACCTATTCGGACAAAGACCGGGCGGCCATTGCGCTGGAGATGCAGGGCCTTCAGGATGACTTGCTCTCGTTTTCCAATACCCGAGACGCCAATGGCGCCTACCTATTTAGCGGCTCGCGTGTGTTCACCCCGCCGTTCTCTAAGAATGATCAGGGTCAGATTGTCTACAAGGGTGACGAGACCATTAATTTGGTTGATGTGGGCGACCAGCGCCAGCTCGCGGCCAATCGGACTGGCACCCAGGTCTTCACCCGAGTGGTTCGCACCGAGCCCGACGGCAGCCGCGCGGGCGTAAGCTTCTTCCAGTCGGTGCAGGATCTGGTGAGCGCTGTTCGCAACTCCGACCGCGATGGTATGAACCGCGGCATGAATGAGTTGGAGGATTTGTCTCTGGGGCTCTCTTTGGCACAGGCCCGAGTCGGCTCCGACATGAACGTGGTGGACAACCAGCGGCTGGTCTTGGAAGAGACCAAGCTGCAGCTCAAAACGGTGCTCAGCCAGGCCGAAGACCTGGACTACACCGAGGCCGTCACCAAGATGCAAAAGCAAATGCTCGCTTTGGAAGCGAGCCAGGCCAGCTTTGCCCAGATTTCTCGCTTAAGTTTGTTTGAGTACATCCGATAACCACTAAGTTATGGCCGTGGACACCAACCTTATTACTGCCCTGGGCGCTGGCTCGGGGGTAGACATTAAATCTCTGGCCAAGGGGTTGACCGACGCCGAGATTCAGCCCCGCAAGAACGCCATTCAGGCCAAGATTGACAAGTCTGAGGCCCACATTTCGGGCTATTCGGCCATGATGGCCGTGCTCAATAGCTTCAAAGAGAAGGTCGATGCCATTGACAGCACCACCGACTTCGCCTCGACCTCGGCCCGAATCTCGAATTCAAG
>Ga0194125_10012518_pt1 | contig 11172 bp, 17 predicted proteins | sample TA2KigC250mmetaG_FD_148626 | JGI IMG/M metagenome (GOLD analysis project Ga0194125, IMG submission 148626) | Freshwater microbial communities from Lake Tanganyika, Tanzania - TA2015034 Kigoma Deep Cast 250m | ecosystem: Environmental > Aquatic > Freshwater > Lake | place: Tanzania: Lake... | reverse complement strand
GGATAAACATTCTACAACATATAGTAGCAAATTATAGGTGATATGTCAATATATTTCTGAAAAAACGTCTCACAACATTTTGCATTGTGAAGGCTGAAATTGTATTTGATGGGTAGATGGTCTAGCTTCGGTGGTAATTTTCAACTGTTAAAGTCAAGGCTGAGCGATTCTACCTTGATATCTTCGGGCATTTCGCTCTTACCCCACCGGCTGTAAACCCTGGTGGCGATGTAAAGATATATCTCGCTCCAATCGTGGTCAAGCGGCTGAGTCAAAGCAGCCGTGTAGAGGTAAGCGCAAGCCTCAGCGTCGGTACCAGTAGGCTCTTCACCTTTAAGCTCTCTCATGTTTATCTCCAATCTTTCCAGGGTGATGGCGTTTTTAAGCCAATCAGGGAGAGTATCTCCCCAGCCACCGGGGAAGGCGATGATTGGGTCAGCGAGAGCGCCCACCAGCTCGGAGATATGATGCTCACCCGACTTCTGCTTGGCTTTAACTCTCGGCATAGCTGCTTCTAGCTCATCAGTAAACAGCTCGGTCATGGTTATCTCCTCCTTACCTTATTTTGGGCATAGCTAGCCTATCGACCTTGAAGGCTGAACCTTCTGGCTATCCTTTGAGAGCCATGTTCAGTGCCTCCTCAACTACCTCAGACCAGCACTCAAGCCCGAACTCGACGCCTTTTTTAATCTGGTAAAGGACATCATCGGTAATCGCCTCCTCGGGTATCCCTAGTCGCTCGGCACACTGCATAACATCATCCCTAGTGATGCGAAAGATGATGTCAGCCACTGGTATAACCTCGGGCAGAAGCCAGTCACCCGCATTGAATTTGGGCATGTAAATCACCTCCTTTTCTGCCTAAAATGGGCGTAGTTAGCCTATCGACCTAATAGGTCTAGAGACCCAGATTTTGCTGAATGCCTTGCTTTTGACGGTTTCGCTCCGCCTCTATTGCCCCTTCAGGAATAGCATTGCGGACAGACTTGATAGCGACCTTTATGTGGTCTATCCGCTCAATTTCAGTGATTAAACGGACAAGGCGGTCATCCACATAGGCAGGCAAGCTAGCTGTGTTTCTGGCTTCTCTGGCTTTCGCTTTAGCCTCATCAAGAAACACCTCCGCCAGACTGAGCTGATGCTCGACCTCATCCATAGCCTGGCTAACCTGAAGGGCGCTCCATTTGATAGGCACGGTTTCACCTCCATTTCGTCAGATTTTTGAGCATAGTTACCCCACTGGGATATCGACCTTTATCCCATTAGCTGACAGCTTTTATATGCAGGCAGTCATAATGCCGCTGGTACTGACTGACAGGACTTGACCAAAAGCCGTTCCAGAAGTCGAGCAGATACTCTGTCTTGCCTTTGCCGTAGCGCTGTTCCCTTACCTGGTAAAGCCGCTCGGGGTGGAGTATCCTTATCTCAGCGTTTCCCCTGCCTGCTAGCACTATCACTGCTGGACATCTATCGAGTTCGGGATTGTAGAACTGCGATCCCCACTGCACACTCAGCCGACTCAACCGCAATCCTTGATGCCACCAGAAGTCGCAGTGCTGGCTGACCACTATGTCCTTGCCCTCAAGCTGGTTAAGGATTCCCTTCAGTTTGGCTAGAGCCTCTCTGTTCCTTCTGGCTAAAGGCACTTGAGCAGACCTCTTGCCCAGCCTTACTGTGGTTCTGGACTCTACGTGGCACTGTTTGAGTTCCTCTCGTTCAAATAGACCAATCTGGCTCACTTTGCCTCCTTTCCGTCAGATTTTTGGGCATAGTTACCCCAACAAACTCGACCTTTTAGCCTGTCTTCTTCTTTTTTGCCCACCACGCCTCAAGGCTCAGGATATCGGTGAGGATATGGACTTCACCGCAGTCAACGGTTACCGCGGGAAATCCGCTGCGGTGCTCCTTGACTGAGACGGGAATACCCAGCTCTACAAGCCCATCAATGAGCTTGTAGGTTTCTTCCTTCTCCTCATCCGGTGACAGCCTGATGTCTTTGCGTTTTACTCTGGCCGCGGTCATGGTTTTCCCCTTTCTTTGAGATTTTTGGGCATGGTTGCCCCAACGAACTCGACCTTTCTATTACTTGTCCTTAATTCCCAGCTTTTGAGCCAGGTCATCAGCCTCAAGCTCACGCTCGACAAGACGAAGCACAGCCAAGATGCTGGCAGCGCTCCACACCTGAAAGATTGGCCAAAGCTCATCAGAGACATCGGGATAGCTATCCTTGTAGCTGTTGACGAAGGCTATTCCACCAGCTCTGACAGCTTTCCCCAGCCACGTAGAGCCACGGTCAATCTCCAGACATAGCCTCGCCAGGTCATCGTCTGGGCTATCGCCTCGTACTCGGGACACCAGCTCAGGCAGCTCTTTATCAACCATCACCTGAACCGAGTCACCAGTTGGCTTGACCTTGTGGCACAGGTAGTCAAACACGTTACATCACCTCCTTTCGTTCTTTATTTGGGCACTAATAAAGGGTGGGTTACTCTAGGCCTCCCACCCCTTGCCTTTCCCTTTGCAGGTTTATCTATTCTTTTGTCTGGCTTGCCTTTTGACCTTGGCTACCGACAGATAGTCGGGGCACTTGGGCGAGCATCTCTGATACCCTTTAAGGCATTCCCGACATAGCCAGTAGCACTTCCTAGTATTGGCGCACTTGTAAGTTACGCTTACAGCGCCCTTTTCTAGCTGTATAAAGTCCTTGTTTTCTCGGTCACATTGATAAACGTTAGCCATCTCATACCTTTCCAGCCCTCTAAAAAGAAAAAAGAGAGGGTCTCTTCCGAAACCCTCTTTTTTCGGCTTTCTTTTTCGGCGTTGCGTTCTATTCGGCTTTGTTTAGCCTACGGTTACAGGCTCTCTGTCCTCTTCTGGCTCGGTTGCCTCTTCTGGCTCGACTTCAGGCTGTCTAGCCTTTCCCTTGCCTTTCCCCGACTTTAGTCGGGGCTTGCCTTCAGCCTTTGTCTCTGCCTCTGCCTTCGCTTCCGTCTCTGTGGCTGCTGTTTCGGTTTCAGCCTTGCTTTCAGGTAAACGCATGGGCATAACCAGGCATCGGTAACCATCAACGGTCAAGGTTATGGGCGATTGTGGACTTGTCAGCTTCATTTCAGCTATACCACCACAAGCCCTCAAGGCTTTTATCAGGTAGTTTCCAGCTACAGCTATCTTTGCCTCTCCACTGGTTTCGGCTGATATTGCCATTAAGCCTCTATCCTCTTTAGCCTCGATAGTAACCTTGTTATCGGCTACGGTTAAGGTTAAAGGTCTATACAGCCCTTTGGTGTTATCGTCAAACCAGATAGCCAACAGGCTTTGACAAGCCTTGACCATCTCTTTGGTGTCAAAGCTAGCTGTAGCGATAAAATCGCTGGGAAATACCTTGCCATAATCAGGATAGCTACCCTCTTGGCTTGGCAAGCTATACTTGATTAGCTCGGTATCAACGACTAGCGACTTGGCAAGCCCCGATACATCGGGGTCGCCGTCTGGCTTCTGCTCGAAGCTAACCTTAACTCTCTTGGCTTTCCTTAAGGCTGGTATCAAGCCTTTAACATCGTCTCGATTTATTAAGGCTTCAGCCTCTCCAGCCTCGAAGTCAAGGCTAATCTCTCCCAGCGTAAAGCCATCGGCAGCTATCAAGGTTAGCTTGTCGTCTTTTTGGACTACCTTGACGCATTGGAGAATTGGTCTAGCGTCGTCGGCATCGGTAAACGGTAGCACCCTTGACAAGGCATCGGCTAGCTCGTTACCGCCGAGATTAGGCATAACAGCGTAGCTTGGGCTTACTCGGACTTGGCAGAAGGTAAGGGGCGTCTTATCCTTTAGCCAAGCTCCATCTGTGATATAGCTTTGATGATTGCCACAGCCTACCTTTAAGCCTTTGCCGTTAGCCTGCAAACCGCTAGCACTACCGTTGGCGGGTATAACCTTGACCACGTTACCGCCCGCCAGAGCTTTAAGGTAGCTCAAAAAGCCTTTCCTGCCTATAGTGGTTTCGCTGTCGAATAGCATCACCCTTTCGGCAGTTGCTCTAGAGAGAGCACTTACAAGCCTTTCCTTATGGCACACAAAGCCATCGCCAGAACGCTTGCCTTCGATATTAAGTTGTTCCGTCTTAAATCACCTCCCTTGTTTCAGACGCCTGACGGTGAAGCGCCATTAGTATTAAGGCTACTGGCTACTCCGCTAACCGCTGGCAGTAGCTCCCGCCTCTACCTATATAGTTCCAAAAGAGGGTTGAAATTGGACATCATGCCAAAGCTATCTGATGCTTTTTAAGCTCTTTTTGCCGATAACGCTCTAGGTATTTGTAGTCGCTCCATTTCAGAGGCTTGCCAGCATACCTCTTATAAGCAATTCTAACCAATGCCTTTGGACAGCCTAACAGCCACCGCTTGGCATCAAGCCAAGCCTCTAGGTCAATAGCTCTATCATCGGCTAGTGTCTGCCAAAGCTCGGCTGTGTCTCCGTCTCCATCTGATAGCTCACCGTTGAGACTTAAGATAGTTGGCTTCCGCATCAAGTCTCGCCAGTAAGCCATGACAGTATAGCTGGCTACTCTGACCATAGCGCCTTCGGTAAAGGGCTTATGACCGTTGTTAGAGGCTACTTCGGCAAGCCTTAAAATGATGTCCTGTCTCAAGTCCTCTCTATCGGCTGCCTTCGCCTTGTGTTGAAACTTGTCGGCTATCTCGATATACTTTTGCCAGTCTAGCTCCATCATGCCTCCATTCGAGGCAAGGCTAGATTTCCCTAGCTGGTGTCGGCTGGCTAGGGATTTATATTGCCTTGCCTTGTAGTGAAGGCAAGCGCTCTGGCTTCAAGCCTGTTCAGTTGTTAAGGTGCTTTAGCTCGGTTCAGCCACAGCCAGATAAAGTAGCTTGCTCCGTCTTGTGGCTTGTCTCTGCCGTCTTGGAGTATTCGGCTTACCTCGGCTTTAACCTCGTCGAGGCTTACCTTATAGCCAAGCCGATTAAGCCAGTCGGCGAATAGCTCATAGCTATCAGGCTGATAGCGGTATAGCTTCGCCTCTAATGCTACCTGTCTCCAGCTTGTTGCCATACCTTTGCCTTTACGTTTGTTTAGCTTCAGTATGTAACAAAATGAGCTAAAGTAAAATAAGAAAATGAACCTTCATAGCCTCCCCCTCCTCGGCTCTTGCGCTTCAGTTTGTTGACAAAAAAGAAAAGCCCCTGGTGTACCCAAGGGCTTTATGTAGGTGGATAATTATGGCGGGTAGCTAGCTTTTCCTTGTTTTTCTAGGGCGTCCTCGTTTGCCGCCGGTGATATACTTACGTTTTTTCCTTAGCTGTCTCAGATGCTCTCTATCCCATCGTTCACCATAGAGGGTGAAAAGTGGGTTTGACCAAGCAGCGTCGCCCGCTTCCTTGCCCGCTTTGGTCAGGCGGAAATATATTCTCGGTGGCCCTGGCGGATAATGGTCCTGAAACTGGGATACCTCTTCCTTGCCGGTGGGCTCCACCCAGCCAAGCCTTTGAAGGTTGGAGAAATAGACCACAAAAGGGTGAAAGCGGCACAAGCTTCACCATCTCCTGCCGCACTGCACTGTCCTTGAAGTGAAACACTTCCGTCAATTGCTTGAAGCTATAGCCACGTTCAAGGTAAACTCTTATCTCCTCGGCAATGCTCTCATCATCCTGCGCTGGCTGAGTCTCTTGCTTGCCCTGTGACAAAGCTGCTTGTTCCTTCACCTCTATTGGCTGAGGTTCCTGCGTTACCTGCACCAAGGCCGCTGGCTCTGTTGGCTGGGATTCCTGTGCTTCTGTAGGATTGGTGACTTATTGGTGGGCATGGGACGTATACCTGCCCAAAGCAGCCCAGGGTTTAAACTTTCTGCCGCATATCTTACACGTCAACATCCGATCAAATCCTTTCAGTAACTTTGCTCAGTGGTATTTACTAGCCGTATTTACCGAGTGAATACGTGCCAGTAAATACGCATCCAGTAAATACGTGTCCCTCTTTTTCTCATACCCTTCCCCGCGGGGGTCATCCACTGCCCCTGACCTCTATGATAGCACCTACCAGTGGGTCACCCTTCTGCTGCAAAACTATGTCGTGACAGCCAATCTCTTATCGCAAGGAGATGCCGCGGATTCACATCGTCGTGGAACAGCAGTTGTTCCAGGTCGAAGCAGTTCTCACAGGGGCCAAGGTGAATCACCGGCTTACCTTCTCTGGTCCAGATATCTAATGCCTGCTCAATGGTCATCCCCAGGGTTTGCGAAACCTTGTCCTGTTCCATTTGTGCCCCAGCCTCCTGATTTAATAACTGCACCACGAGCGCCAAATATTCCAGGTCAACATCGTCTGAGAAGAAGCTCTCCAGGTCAGCTAATATATCTCCCAGCTTGATCTCGATCTGTGGCTGGCCTAGCTTCTGCCATAGCTTAATGAGCTTCTCTGCGGCAACTGGTGTGCCATCAAATAGGAAATAGTCGACCTCAGCATCTTCATCACCCCCCACAGAACTGCCCATCAGTATTTGAATCTGCGGCTGAAGCTGAGGTAGCGGTTGGGCGGTTTTTTGGGGGTGCTCTGGGGCATCTTCCGATAGATCGAGCCCCCAGCAAAATTTGAGCGTAGCCAGCAATTGTTGTTCCACAATAACGACCCTGGTGCCATCAGGCAGGAAATAGTCGAACTTTTCACCTTCTCCACCACCCACAAAAGTGTCCAAAGTGTCCTTCTGTATCTGTTTCAAATTGGACACTTCTTCAGACATTTCCAAGGACACTTTGAACACTTCGGACACTTTTTTCAGGGGCTCCAGAGTTTCTTCTGGAAATTCCAACCCCCAACGCACCTTAAGCGTGGCCAACAACCGGCGGTCAACTATAATAACTCCAGCCCTGCCTTTGCGTCATCAATTATTAAGCATATATGTTGTTATGAATTGCTGAATTTTCACTATGGAGCGTATTTTTCTATTAAAGGTGGTACAGTTGTTTTCAGGAAGTTGACGTGTTGAATCTTAGGTGCTTGAGAGGCCTGAGGTTTGAGCAAAGGTTGCCACTGAGGTAAGTAGAGGTAAATGGTGGTATCTCTAATTCGTATATCGCCCAGCTAAGAAGGTGTCGGAAAAGACCGCCAGGGACGGACATATTCAAGAAGCTGGCTTGGGTGTATAATGTGCCGGTAAGGGGCATCTGGTATTATCACGATCTTTATTGGATAGCACTATAAATAGAAAGAGAGTTTACAAGGTAGCGCTAGTGGTAACTCTCCTTCAGGATAAGAAACTGCTGCAGCCGCAGATCGAACGGACAAATCCGGTTATTATTGACAGTTTTCACCACCACTTGTAAGTAAATATTGGGAGGACGAAATGAATAGTGAACAAAAGAGAGCAGCCATTTATGCCAGGGTGTCATCAGAAAAACAGGACACCGACCTCTCTATCTCTGCACAGCTGAAGGCCATCAGAGAGTATGCGGCACGAAACAACTATCATGTGGTCAGGGAATTTGTCGACGAAGCTGAAAGCGGCAAAACGGCAGCGCGCCCTGCCTTCCGGGAGATGGTATCCATGGCCCGCCGACCTCAGAAGCCCTTTGACCTCATCCTGGTGTGGAAATATTCTCGCTTTGCTCGCAGCCGTGAGGACTCAATAGTCTACAAGACCATGCTGCGAAAGAACAGTGTGCAGGTAATCTCTATCACTGAACCTTTCGAGGATACTCCCACTGGTCGGCTCCTTGAGGCCATGATTGAAAGCTTGGATGAATTCTACTCAGCTAACCTGGGGGAAGAGGTTACCAGGGGAATGAGAGAAAGCGCCTCCCGTGGCTTTTATCTCTCCAGCAGCCCGCCCTATGGCTACCGCAAGGTGAAGGTAAAGGATGGCGATAAGGAACGACCCAAACTTGAGATCGATACCCATCGGGCTGCAACTGTAGCTTCCATTTTCAAAGGTGTAATCCAAGGTAAAGGGCTTAAGGAAATAGTAAAGGAGTTGAACTCGAGTGGAATCGCGGCTCCTAAAGGAAGAAGCTGGGGAAAGACCTCGATACACATGATCCTAACCAACGAGGCATACACCGGTGCCCTCATCTGGGGCCGGAATAGCAAACGTAATTTAAGTCCGATTCGGGTGGAGAATGCCTGGCCGGCCATAGTGAACAGGGAGACTTTTGATAAGGTTCAGGCTCAACTCAAAGACCGGGCGCCGGCTCAACTTAATCCCCGACGGGCTGCTAGTCCATATCTTCTAAGCGGCATTGCCAGATGTGGACATTGTGGCAAAGCCCTTATTGGCCAGGAGGCTAAGGGAGGACAATTTTCTTACTAGTTTGTGGCACCTTGCTTAAGAAAGGGGCTGGCTCCTGCCAGGCTCATTACCTCAATAGCCGGAAATTTGAAGGATTGGTGGTGGGTAAAATAAAGGAGCATATCCTGACCGAGGAGAATCTAAAAGAGCTGGTTCGTCTGGTCAACGAGGAGATGGATAGCGCCTCTAGTGAATATCAAGATGAGTTGGATACCATTTCGGGCGAGGTGGTTGATATAAACCATCGTCTGGAGAGATTGTATGATGCCTTGGAAACAGGGAAAATAGGCCTGGAAGACGTAGCACCTCGTATCCAGCAATTGCGACATCGTCAGCAGCAGCAGCAAGCTAGAAAATGGGAACTTGAGGCTCTTTTGTCGAATAGGCGAGTTGAGTTAGCCAATCTGGAAACGGTGACACAGTATGTGGCTGACCTGCGTAACTTGCTTAATGAGAGCTCCTTAACAGAGAGGAAAGCTTTTATTAGGAGCTTTGTTAAAGAAGTGCAGGTAACGGGTGACGAAGTGCTGTTAACCTATACTATGCCACTCCCACCACAAGGGATATCTCAGGAGAGGGTTGGAGTTCTTTGTTCCGTACAGCGTGGTGGGGCGTAGTGTCATCAATCAGATTCTTATCTAACATGAGCTCCTTCTCAATTTCCGCCTCTACGCGAGATGGGAGCCTGGGGCGGCTCCGCCTTTGATAGGTGATGGAAAACCTATCCGGGTTATAGCGATACTCCTTTAAAAGGGCAAATAACCTGGATCTACCAATGCCTAAAACTTCCTCAATTGCTGACCTGTCTAACAATCCCTGGCAGTACCCTTTCAACAACACTTTTACTTGCTCAGTAGTCAACCGTTTGTGAACCTGGGCCATTCGATTCCTCCCTTTTTGGAGGAATGTACCAGAGTCCACTTTTCAGCCTTTAACAGTCCAGTTTTCAACTTTAAACAGTCCACTTTTGAATTTTTTTTAACACTTTTTACACACCTATTGACAAGACCTCCTATAATGAGACTACTAGTAACTATTCGCCCTTTCGTTCAAGCTTCATCTCCCTCGACGGGAGAGGACTGAGGTGATGGTAGAGGGAGAATCATAAACAAATGGGCCAACGTGAGAACTAATTATCGTCGTAGCGGTTGGTGATGTATTTGTTCCTTACTTTTGCCAGCAGTGCCGGGATTTCCTTGGGGTTGGGCATGTTTCTAATCCCCATGACGACAACAAGGACTAAGGAGTAGACGACTAGTACCAAAGAATGCTCGAATTGCCAGATAAGCGCCGGTAAAAGAGGACCAACTATGCACATAGCGATGAAGATACGGCGGAAGAAATAGTAAGGGATAGCTAGTAGTGCAAAGGTAATGGCCATCGCCTCAGGTGCAAGAACCAGGAGAATACCCATTGTGGTAGCGGCGCCTTTGCCGCCTCTGAAACCGATGTAAACCGGGAAGTTATGGCCGAGTAAGGCGGCAAAGCCCGCCGCCAGCACCCAGGGTTGAGGAACGCCAAGAGCTTGGGCAACGAGTATAGGTACAGCCCCTTTTGTCACGTCCATCGCCCAGACGGCAACTCCCTCCCGGGCGCCGATTTCCCGGAAGGTGTTGGCGGCTCCCATATTGCGGCTGCCAATATCACGGATGTCAACACTTCTTTTGCGCCTAGCCAGAATATAGGCTGAAGGAATAGAACCAACAAGGTAACCGATGAGTATTAATGTGAGATTTAGCCACATATCTTCCACCTCCCGTATAATTACCTAAATTATACCATCTTCTTACCAGAACAAGCAGATCCCCGCAATATTACCCAAACAAACGAAACGCTGAGTCATGTAACGCAGCGGGTGGTGAGTCTGCAGGGGCCGATAGGATGTCGAAAAACCACTGCCTGTTCCACTACCATAGCCCTCGGTTCGGTGATAGAATTAGACTAGCGCCAGGCATTACCACACCCTGCGGACTCATGTGCCTGCAATTCTGATAACGCTGGAGGCAATGCAATGGAAACCACAGAAGATGTTATGGACTTTGTTGATTGCTCGGGGAAGCAACACAGGTTTAAATTTAAGGCGACCGAGACGGGACGGCTGCTTATGCGGCTAGAAGCTCACGAAATTAGAAACGACGGCCAGCCTGGATATTACTTCAGAGAAATCGGCATGATTGACCATCTCATCCTGCTCAGGGGCAATCTCAACCAGAAAATTAGGGAAAGCCTCTCGAAGCGATACATAGTGCCACGGAAAGAAGGGGTAGACAGGTGGAAGATGCTAACGGATGAATTGAGAGGGTATGTAGAGTATGACGATGTGAATGAGGAGATGTGCCTAGTCGTGGATGGCTACAAGGTAACGTGGGAAGAATTCAAAGCCTTGGTGTCTTCGCACGAAGGTTTTTTCTTCCAGATCAAATTCGAAGATTAGTTCAGGGAGATTATAGGAGTTCGCAGTGAAGGGGCAGAAGAAGCCACTACGAGAGTATCAGCAGTCCATGATTGATGCATATTATGACAGCTGGATGAAGGAGATGTTGGAGCCTCTATATGAGGCGTTCCAGCAATGGAAACGGGGCGATTTGAAGCACGACGAGCTTACAGAGTTGATTCACAAGGTTCACCGGGAAAACCAAAAAGGCTATAGCTTTTTCACGCAAGGTCGAAGCCACATTATCGCTTGCATTAAGATGGACAGCGACTGGTTCCCTGAATGGTTGAGAAACAACCCGCCTCCACCCGGAGTGGAACCGTAGAGCCTCAGGTGCGGTAATCAAGTCATTTTGCTCAGTCTCCAGACTATGACCGACCACACTTTTTGAGTCTTTGTGCAAGATGACTTATGCATCCCGCAAAGCGCTCTTTCGTTAAAGTGT
>Ga0194125_10012517_pt1 | contig 11172 bp, 10 predicted proteins | sample TA2KigC250mmetaG_FD_148626 | JGI IMG/M metagenome (GOLD analysis project Ga0194125, IMG submission 148626) | Freshwater microbial communities from Lake Tanganyika, Tanzania - TA2015034 Kigoma Deep Cast 250m | ecosystem: Environmental > Aquatic > Freshwater > Lake | place: Tanzania: Lake... | reverse complement strand
TCTCATCGCGTGCGGTGCGCGAGGTGATCGAAGAAAATGGCGGTCGTAGCCAGCGCACGCGCAACGGTCACAGTTACATGAAGGGCGTGATGGCCGAAACCGGTGCGGTGTTCGCCGGCGAACACAGTGGCCACTACTACTTCGCCGACAACTATCGTGCCGATTCCGGCCTCATCGCCGCGCTACTGGTGCTTGAAGAGATGGGTCGCACTGGGTTGCCGCTCTCCAAGTTGCGCGAACCCGTCGAACGGTATGCGGGCAGCGGTGAGATCAACACCCAGGTGAAGGACATCGAGGCCGTGATTGCCCGCATCGCCGCGCAGTACGCCCGCTTCCCGCAGGATCGCCTCGATGGTCTCACCGTCGACTGTGGTGACTGGTGGTTCAACGTGCGCGCCTCGAACACCGAGCCGTTGCTGCGCTTGAACGTGGAGGCCTCGACGCGCGAACAGTGCGACACGCAGGTCGCCGAACTACTGCAACTCATCACGGCGTAATTCATTGCGGGCATGCCGATGCGCTGCTGCTGTTCCACGGCATCGCCTAGCGTGGGGGAGCGATGAGCACCATCGATGAGAGACTTCTCGCGATTCTCGCGTGTCCGCAAGACAAGGGTCCGCTCTATTTCATCGCCGACGAAGACGCGCTCTACAACCCGCGCCTGCACCGTCGCTACACCGTGCGCGACGGCATCCCTGTGATGCTCATCGACGAAGCCACGACGGTCAGCGACACTGAGCACGCGCGCATCATGGCCAAGGTCGCTGCGCAGAACATCGCACCCACGTTCTCGGCATAGCGCCAGCAGGCGCAACCGAACGAGTAGCCTGATCTTCGTCGGCTGACCCGAATTGGTGCCAGCAGGCCCCAGCCCGACACGGTCGTTGTGCAACGACCTGCGTTACCGAGTCATCTGCAGTACAACTACGAAACGGGGTCAGCCATGTCGTCATCCACATTCGCCCAACGCAAGGACTATCGCGTCGCCGACCTGTCGCTTGCGCCGTTTGGTCGCAAGGAAATCCACCTCGCGGAGCACGAGATGCCAGGTTTGCGGGCCCTACGCAAGGACTACGGGGCATCCAAGCCACTGAAGGGTGCGCGCATCTCTGGCTCGCTGCACATGACGGTGCAGACCGCGGTGCTCATCGAGACGCTGGTCGAACTCGGCGCACAGGTGCGCTGGGCCAGTTGCAACATCTTCTCCACGCAGGATCACGCCGCCGCCGCGGTCGCAGTCGGGCCGAACGGTTCGGTCGAGTCACCCGACGGTGTGCCGGTGTTTGCCTGGAAGGGCGAGACGCTCGAGGAGTACTGGTGGGCCACCGACCAGATGATGACGTGGCCTGACGGCGACGGCCCGAACATGATTCTCGACGACGGTGGCGACGCCACGCTGCTCTTGCACAAGGGTGTCGAATACGAGAAGGCCGGCCAGGTGCCCGACCCGACGACGGCGTCGAACCCCGAACTGGCGATCGTGCTCGGCTTGCTACAGCGCAGCCTGAAGACCGATCCGACCAAGTGGACGCGTATGGCCAAGGGCATCCGTGGTGTCACCGAAGAAACCACCACGGGCGTGAAGCGCCTCTACAAGATGGCCGAGCGCAAGGAGCTGCTCTTCCCGGCGATCAACGTGAACGACAGCGTCACGAAGAGCAAGTTCGACAACCTGTACGGCTGCCGTCACTCGTTGATCGACGCGATCAATCGCGCCACCGATGTGATGATCGCCGGCAAGGTTGCCGTCGTTTGCGGTTACGGCGACGTCGGCAAGGGCTGTGCACAAAGCTTGCGCGGTCAGGGTGCGCGCGTCATCGTCACCGAGATCGACCCGATCAACGCGTTGCAGGCGACGATGGAGGGATACCAGGTCGACGTGCTCGAAGACATCGTGGGCGATGTCGACATCTTCGTCACCGCAACTGGCAACGAGATGATCATCACCGTCGAACACATGGCGAAGATGAAGCACAACGCCATCGTGTGCAACATCGGCCACTTCGACAACGAAATCGACATGGCGGGTTTGGCGCGCAGCGGCGCCAAGCGCGACGAACTGAAGCCGGGCACCGATTTGTGGACGTTCCCCGACGGCCACGCGGTGATTGTGCTCGCCGAGGGTCGGCTCGTCAACCTCGGATGCGCAACCGGACACCCGAGTTTCGTGATGAGTTGCTCGTTCTCCAACCAGGTGATCGCTCAGATCGAATTGTTCAACAACGTCGCCAAATATCCAATTGGTGTCTACGTGTTGCCCAAGCACCTCGACGAGAAAGTTGCGTCACTGCACCTCGGTGCGCTCGGCGCAAAGTTGACCAAGCTCACCGACGGACAAGCCGAATACTTGGACATGGACCCGAAGGGACCCTTCAAACCCGAGCACTATCGCTATTAGGAATCGCGACTCGTGTCGTCGCGAGGACTCGCGGGCGCTACTTCATCGCGAGGCGTGGTAGCAACGCCTGCACGAGCGGCCCGATCAACACGGCGAAGGCGACGGTGCCGACGCCGACTTGTCCGCCGAGAAACCATCCGACGAAGAGCACGGTGACCTCGATGCCCGTGCGCGCGACGCGTAGCGGTATTCCGCGCGCAGCGAGACCGGTCATCAAACCGTCGCGCGGCCCCGGCCCGAGCCCGCTACCGATGTACAAGCCCGACCCGATCGCGACCACGAGCACTCCTCCCAGCATCATCGGCACCTGTACGAACACCGACTCCGGTTGAGGAAGCAACGCCAGCGCAACGTTGGCGACGAGACCAATCTCGATGGCGTTCAAGATCGTGCCGATGCCAGGTTTCTGTCGCAGGGGTATCCACAACAACATCAGCGCGGCACCCGTGGCGATGATCACCGTGCCGATGCTGCGATCGACACGCTGCGCAACACCTTGATGGAACACATCCCAGGGCGGCACGCCGATTCGTGCATCGATGATCAGCGAGATACCGATGCCAAAGAAGGCAAGCCCGAGCACACACCGAGATGTGCGCTCCACGAGACGGTCGGTCGCCATCGGCGGCATCGCCGACGAACCGCTCACTGGCACCGTGCCACCGTACTTCACACCTCACGACATCGACCGTCTCGCCGGCACTCCGCACATCATCGAGTCGCCGTTCGTCGTGGTGTCGCTCGGCGTATATCGCGGCGAGTTGCGCCGTGCGGTGCACCAGATGAAGTTCCGCAACGCCCGTTGGATCGCCGCGCGCTTCGGTTGCAACGTTGCCGCAGCGCTGCAAGCGCAGTGCAATGGTTGGCAACCCGACATCGTCACATGGGCACCCACCACTGCGCGGCGCATTCGCCTGCGCGGTGTCGACCAATCGGTGGTTATCGCCACCAATCTGGCGCGTCGGCTGGGAGTTCGACGTGTGCGATTACTGCGCCGCATCGACGATCGCACGCAAACTGGCGCTTCACGTGCGTCACGACAGCGCGGGCCTCAATATGTGGTGCGCACGAATGGCGCGCGTGGTCGCCACATCCTGCTCGTCGATGATGTGATGACGACCGGCACCACACTTGCGCGTGCACGTGAGGCGCTGCTTGCTGCCGGTGCGATCGAAGTGCGTTGTGCGGTCATCGCGCACGTGATGCGCCAGAATTCGCCAGGTTCTGCACGGGTAGACTGAAACACTCATGGCCGTGCTCGACCGCATTCTGCGCGCCGGCGAAGGCAAGAAAGTAAAGGCGTTGTCGGCCGTCGTGCCGGAAATCAACGCCCTTGAACCCACGATTGCGGGACTGAGCGACGACGCCCTGCGCGGCAAGACCGCCGAGTTCAAATCGCGGCTGACCCGCGGCGAAGACCTCGACGACCTGCTGGTCGAGGCGTTCGCCGTTGTGCGCGAGGCCGCCAATCGTGTCATCGGTCAACGTCACTACGACGTGCAATTGATGGGTGGTGCCGCGCTGCATGCCGGTTGGGTCGCCGAGATGCGCACCGGTGAAGGCAAGACGCTCGTCTCCACGTTGCCGGTGTATTTGAACGCATTGTCAGGCAAGGGCGTGCACCTCGTGACGGTGAACGACTACCTCGCCCGCCGCGACGCGGTGTGGATGGGTCAGGTGCACCGTTGGCTGGGGCTCACCGTTGGGCTCGTGGTGCCCGGTGTGCGCGGCTCATCCGCCGAGAAGCGTGCCGACTACGCCTGCGACATCACGTACGGCACGAACAATGAATTCGGTTTCGACTACCTGCGCGACAACATGGCGACGGTGCTCAGCGACAAGGTGCAGCGTGGTCACAACTTCGGCATCGTCGACGAGGTCGACTCGATTCTCATCGACGAAGCGCGCACGCCGCTCATCATCTCCGGCCGCATTGCCGACGCCGCATCGCTGTATTACAAGTTCGCCTCGATCGTGCGCACGTTGGTGCGCGGCGTCGACTTTGATGTCGAAGAAGACAAGCGCATCGTCGTGCCGACCGAGTCGGGCATCAACAAAGTGGAGAACCAACTCGGCATCGAGAATCTCTACGACGAGGTGCAACGCAACCTCGTGCACCAACTGCAAGTGGCGTTGAAGGCTTCGGTGCTTTACCACCGCGACAAGGACTACATCGTGCAAGAGGGCGAGGTGAAGATCGTCGACGAGTTCACCGGCCGCATCCTCGAGGGTCGCCGATGGAGCGAGGGCATCCACCAAGCCGTCGAGGCCAAAGAAGGCGTGAAAATCAAAGAAGAGAACCAGACGCTCGCCACCATCACGCTGCAGAACTACTTCCGCATGTACTCGAAACTCGCGGGCATGACCGGCACCGCGCAAACCGAGGCCGCCGAACTGATGAACACCTACGGCCTCAACGTGGTGCCGATTCCCACCAATCGTCCGATGGTGCGCGAAGACGAATCCGACCTCATCTACAAGTCGGAAGATGCCAAGTTCGCTTCAGTGGTGGACGACATCGTCGAGCGCAACGCGAAAGGTCAACCCATTCTGGTCGGCACGGTGAGCGTGGAGAAGAGCGAAGTGTTGTCGCGCAAGTTGCAACAGCGCGGTGTGAAACACGAGGTGTTGAACGCCAAGCAACACACCAAAGAGGCGGCAATCGTTGCCCAGGCCGGCCGCATCGGTGCCGTCACCGTCGCCACCAACATGGCGGGTCGTGGCGTCGACATCTTGCTCGGCGGCAATCCCGAGGGCATGGCCCGCAACCAGGTGCTGAAAGAAGGTCACCATCCCGACACGTTGGTCGACGAGTTCGCGCTGCCCGTTGCGCTCGAAGAGATGCCGCTCGACTACATCACCGCGCGCCGCAAGGCCCATGAGCGCTTGGCCGAACTCGTGCGGGAGTACACCAAGGTGTGTGACGACGAAGGCAGGCGCGTGCTGGAGGCCGGCGGCCTGCACGTGCTCGGCACCGAACGCCACGAAAGCCGTCGCATCGACAACCAGCTGCGCGGGCGCGCCGGTCGGCAGGGCGACCCCGGGTCGAGTCGTTTCTATCTGAGCCTCGACGACGAATTGATGCGGCTGTTTGCCACGGGTGCGTTGTCGTGGGTGATGGGTCGCGCACTCCCTGACGACGAAGCGATTGAGGCCAAGATGGTGACGAAGGCGATCGAGCGCGCGCAAAACACGGTTGAGCAGCGCAACGCCGAGATTCGCAAGAACGTGCTGAAGTACGACGAAGTGATGAACGAGCAGCGCAAAATCATCTACCAGCGCCGCGACCAGATTCTGGAGGGTGGCGATCTGAAGGCAGCCGCGATGGAGTATCTCGCCGAGGCGGTCAACTCGCTCATCGAATCACACTGTGTATCGGAAGCCGACGACGAGTGGGACATCTCTGGTCTCGTCACCGAGCTCGTCTCGTTCTGGCCGCACAACATGACCGCCGAGCAACTGACTGCCTGTGCGAGCACCGACGACATGTACGACCTGATCATGGCCGATGCCTCGGCGTATTACGTACAGCGCGAAGCCGAACTCGGCGATGCCACGATGCGCGAGATCGAACGCCAGGTCATGCTGCGCATCATCGATCAACGCTGGCGCGAACACTTAGAAGAGATGGACTACCTGCAGGAGGGCATCAATCTGCGCGCGCTCGGCCAGAAGGACCCGCTGACGGAATGGCAGCGCGAGGGTTTCGAGATGTTCGGTGCGTTGATGAAGGGCATCGCCCAAGACTTCGTCAAGTATGTGATGCGCGTGCAGGTGATTCGCAACGACGGTGAGGCGCAACGTGCCCAGTCGGTGCAGAACATGCAGACATCCGATGCGACGAATGCTGGGCCGAGCGCTAGCGCGGCCCGTGCGGTGCGAGCGGTGGTGCCCGGTGCGCGGGGCGGTGTTGGCGGCGATGCTGCGCCCGCCAGGCAGGGCACCGTCGTGAACGACGCCAGCGACTGGTCGAAGACGCCGCGCAACGCCCCCTGCCCATGCGGTTCGGGCAAGAAGTACAAGCAATGCCACGGCAAGGTGGCGTAGGCCAAAGGCGGCCACCACATGCGCGACTTCACCACCGACATTGCCGACGTCGCGCGCCGCGTGAAGGAGGCTGAGGCCTATCTCAAGGTCGCCGCTTTGCGCGTGCGACTCGCCGAATTGGAAGTTGAGATCGCCAAGCCCGATTTGTGGAACGACCAAGACAACGCCAAGCGGGTCAACAGCGAGTACTCCAGCGTGCGCGGCGATCTGGAGGAGTTCGATCGCATCGCTCGCACGGTGGATGACGTGCATTTGCTGCACGAGATGGCCCGCGAAGTCGACGATGCATCGCAAGAGCCGGAGATCGAGCAGAGCATCGCGCGGGCCTGCGCCGCTCTTGACGAGGTGGAGTTGCGCAGCCTCTTCATCGGCGAACACGACGAAGCCGATGCGATCGTGCAGATCAACGCCAAGGATGGTGGCATCGACGCACAGGACTGGAGCGCGATGCTCTTGCGCATGTTCACGCGTTGGGCCGAGCGCCGCAACTTCGCGGTGGAGATGGGCGATGTCTCCGACGGCACCGAGGCCGGCATTCTGTCGGCCGACTTCACCGTGCGAGGTCGGTATGCCTACGGTCTGCTCACCAGCGAGCGCGGCACGCACCGCTTGGTGCGCATCAGCCCGTTCGACAACCAGGGTCGCCGTCAAACGAGTTTCGCCACGGTGCAGGTGTGGCCGGTGCTCGAAGAAGTGGACGTGGAAATCAACGATGCCGACATCGACATGGAGGTGTACCGCGCGTCGGGTGCGGGCGGCCAGCACGTGAACAAGACGTCTTCGGCGGTGCGACTCATCCATCGCCCAACGGGTTTGGTGGCCGCATCACAGCAAGAGCGCAGCCAGTTGCAGAACCGCGAGAACGCGCTCAAGAAATTGAAGACGATGGTGGCGACGCGCATCGAGGAAGAACGCGAAGCCGAACTCGCCCGCATCGCCGGCAAGCAGGCCACGGTGGGGTGGGGTACGCAGATTCGCTCCTATGTGTTGCAGCCGTACCAGATGGTGAAGGACCTGCGCACCGATGTGGAGTCGGGTAACGTCACCGCAGTGCTCGACGGCGACCTGGACGAGTTCATGGAGGGCTATCTGCGCTGGCGTCGCACCGAGGCGGGCAAATAGATGATCACGCTCGAGAACGTCACGAAGGTCTACGGTGCCGACACGCTCGCCGTTGATGATGTGTCGTTCGACGTAGCAAAGGGTGACTTCATCTTCTTGGTCGGCCCGTCGGGTTCGGGCAAGTCCACGTTGCTGCGGCTCATGAGCCGTGAGGAAGTTGCAACCGACGGCGACGTGTGGGTCGCCGGTCGCAACGTGACCGACATGGCTCCATCGCGCGTGCCGTATCTGCGCCGTTCGCTGGGCAACATCTTCCAGGACTACAAACTGCTGCTCAACAAGACGGTGTTCGAGAACGTTGCATTCGCCCTCGAGGTGATCGGCAAACCTCGCCACGTGATTCGCGAGCAGGTGCCGTTCGTACTCGAACTCGTCGGCCTGGCCGACAAGCACGAGCGGTTGCCGAACCAGTTGTCAGGTGGCGAGCAGCAGCGCGTGTCGATTGCCCGCGCGTTCGTCAACCGACCGCTGATCATGTTGGCCGACGAGCCGACGGGCAACCTCGACCCAGCGACGAGTGAGGGCATCATGGCGTTGCTCCAGGCGATCAACGAAACCGGCACCACCGTCGTGATGGCGACGCACGACCACCGCGTGGTCAACATGATGCGCCGCCGAGTGATCCAACTCGACCGCGGTGTCGTGGTGCGCGACCAAGAGCGCGGGGTGTACGAATAATGCTTGCCCGCATCGAGTACGCGCTCCGCGAAACGTGGGCGAGTTTCCGTCGCAACCTCACGCTCACGATGGCGGCAGTGCTCACCTCGGCCATTGCGCTGCTGCTCGTTGGTGCGACGTTCCTCATTCAACGCGCCTTCGAGAACCTGCTCGTGCAGTGGCGTGGCGATGTGGCGATGATCGTGTTCGTGCGTAGCGATGCATCTCCCGAACAAGTTGCCCTCATCGACAGCACGCTTCGTGCAGCGCCGAGTGTGATTGATGTCGAGAAGTTGCGGTATCTCGACAAACCCGAGAGTTACGCCGAAGCGCAACGCATCTTCGCGGGCGACCCCGTCACGCTCAGCCTGCTGACGCCCGAGACGATTCCAACGCAGTTCAAGGTCGTGCCGCTCACGGAAGACACCAATCTCGTGCGCAGTCTGGCCGACCAGTACCGCACATTGCCCGGGGTGGAGGCTGTGGCGCTCGCCGAAGACGAGTTCGAGGTGATCTCCACGTTGTCGGGTTTCGTGCGCACGGTCACGCTCATCATGTCGCTGGTGCTTCTCGCTGTCGCGATTGGTCTCATTTGGAACACGATTCGCACCGCGATGTTCGCCCGCCGACGAGAAATTGAAGTGATGAAACTGGTTGGTGCGACGAATTGGTTCATTCGAATTCCGTTCATGCTTGAAGGTTTGCTGCAAGGCCTCATCGGCGGAGTGGTGTCGTGTTTCGGTGTATGGGCGCTCAACAGCGCATGGACGAATGGCGTCGCCACGTTCCAGCCCGGTACGGGAATTTCGAGTCTCGTCGTGCCGAGCGGGTATCTGTCTGGCGTGATGGTGATCCTGCTCGCGCTCGGTGCCATCGTCGGCGCAATCGGGTCAGCGATAGCGGCTTCACGATTCCTGGATGTGTGACCAACATGGCTGACTTCACGCAGATTCACTACGAGGTGAGCGAAGCGGTCGCCACCATCACGCTGGCTCGTCCCGACAAGATGAATGCCTTCACCGGTGTGATGATGCACGAGTTGCTCAAAGCGTTCGACCAGGTCGACGCCGACGACGCCGTACGCGCCGTGATCGTGACGGGTGACGGCAAGGCGTTCTGTGCGGGTGCCGATTTGTCCGGTGGAGCCAAGACATTCGATGACGGTGACTGGTCGAGCCCCAATGACGACCGTGTGCGTCGCGATGGCGGTGGGCAGGTGACGCTGCGCATTTTCGACTGCAAGAAGCCGGTGATCGGCGCCATCAACGGGGCGGCGGTCGGCATCGGCGCCACCATGACGCTGCCGATGGACGTTCGCCTCGCGTCCACCGCGGCACGCATCGGTTTCGTCTTCACGCGTCGCGGCATCGTGCCCGAAGCGTGCTCGTCGTGGTTCTTGCCGCGCGTCGTCGGCATTTCGCGTGCCGCTGAGTGGGTGTACACCGGCCGCATCCTGAGCGCCCAAGAGGCACTCGACGGTGGATTGGTTCGCGCATTGCACGCACCCGATGACTTGTTGCCGGCGGCTCGCACGCTCGCCCGCGAAATCGCCGACAACACGTCGGGAGTATCCGTCGCGCTGTCGCGTCAGATGTTGTGGCGCATGCTTGGTGCTTCGCACCCGATGGACGCCCATCGCGCCGATTCGCGTGGTATTCAGTTGCGCGGCCGCAGTGGCGACGCCCACGAAGGCGTGACGAGTTTCTTGGAAAAGCGGGCCGCCAAGTTCACCGACTCGGTGTCGCGCGACTTGCCCGACATCTTCCCCGAATGGGAAGATCCGAGCTTCTCATGAACGCGTTTTCGTGAACGCAATGCAGTGAGCGCGTTGCCGTGAGTGACGCAACGCTCTTTGACCGCGTCGGCGGTACCGAGTTTTTCCAGCGTCTCGCAGCGGCGTTCTATGCGAGCGTGCGCACCGATCCGGTGTTACTCGCGCTGTATCCGCAGCCCGATGATCTCGACGGAGCAGCGCAGCGCCTCGCACTGTTTCTCATGCAGTACTGGGGTGGTCCGACGACGTATTCAAACGAACGTGGCCACCCGCGACTTCGCATGCGACACGCTGCGTATCCAATCGATGAAGCGATGCGTGACCGCTGGCTGTCGCACATGAATGCGGCACTCGACGTATGTGCGACGGTGGCGGGCCAATCCGGCGCTGATCGGTTGTCAGCCGAAGTGGTGCAAGAGATGCGTGACTACTTCGTGCGCGCTTCTGATCACTTGCGCAACGTGTAGCAAGCAATCGCGCTCGCGGCTGCCACGTTCAACGAGTCGACACCCGCGCCCATCTCGATGCGCACACGGTGTGTGCACGCCGCCATGATGTCGGGTGCAAGACCCTCACGCTCCGAGCCGAGCAGCAACAATCGTCGCTTGGCCTCGATGCGCACTGCCGAGAGCGGCGTGGCATCAGCGGCAGGTGTAAGTGCAATCGTCGCCACGCCAGCAGCATTCAACGATGCAACGAACGCCCCAACTTCGGGCACCCGTGCGTACGGCACCTGAAAGGCGTTACCCATCGACACTCGCAATGCGCGACGGGCGAGTGGGTCGCCACTGTCTTCGTCGAGGAACATCGCATTCCACCCCAGTGCGGCGGCATTGCGCGTGATCGACCCGATGTTCACCGGATTGTCAACATGGTCGACGAGCACACCATGAGTGAACATGGTGGCGAGTGTTGACATCTCCGTCGGATGAGGTCGCTTGAACAGGCTGATCACATCGAGTGGCACTCCCAGCCCGGTGATGTTGCGTCGCAAATCTTCACTCGCCAGATACGTGTACTTCGCGTAGTCCGCGGCGAACATTGCCAGCCGCGCTTCGCCCTTCTCGCTACATAACACCGCGACGGGTTCACATCCAGCCTCCATCGCGCGTTGTGTGACGAGGTCGCCTTCGGCGATGAAGAGCGGCCCACCGGCGCGTTGCTGCAGCACTCC
>Ga0194125_10012516_pt1 | contig 11173 bp, 8 predicted proteins | sample TA2KigC250mmetaG_FD_148626 | JGI IMG/M metagenome (GOLD analysis project Ga0194125, IMG submission 148626) | Freshwater microbial communities from Lake Tanganyika, Tanzania - TA2015034 Kigoma Deep Cast 250m | ecosystem: Environmental > Aquatic > Freshwater > Lake | place: Tanzania: Lake... | reverse complement strand
CAGAACCAGGTGATATCAGAAGCCGGACTTCTGGACATAGTGAGCCCGTCCACCGTGATCCTGTCGGTCGGAACTGGCAACTCGCACAGGCATCCGGACCCAGGCACGGTCCGCGCCATCTGCGCCCGAAGGGACGTGCGCCTCCTGTGCACCGAAGCGACCGAGCTGTGCTTATGCTCGGGCCACCAAGTGCCTGCTGCCCGACCCAGCGGAGCGGTTCCATGTGCAGGGACAGTGACGGTAATCCTCGGAGCGGGCCCGATGCCTACGGTCCTCCCCTCTGAGGAGGTGCACAGCCGGACAATAGACGGTTTCGCGTGCCCCGCCTGTCGCAGGAGGGTTTGATGACCGGAGCAGGTTGGCTCTGCCTTCGTTCGCGCGATTGGCGTGATTCGCGGGCACCCTCCCCCTCTTGATCCGTGCCATCTGTCTCATCTGTGGTCCATTCGTCCTCGCTCCCTTGACTGGCCTTGGGCGTCTGTGGTAGTCTCAAGGCTACGCGGGCAGCCGGCCCGCTGGTAAGAGCATACCCCTTTCAGGAGGCGCATGGCATAATGGGCAATCCAATCACCCGTCGAGAGCTTCTCCGCGTCGGAGTGGCCGCGTCGGCCTCGCTGCTGGTCGGGCCCGCCGCCATGGCCCGGACGTTTGCGGCCAATGAGAAGATCCGCTTCGCCTGCATCGGCATCGGGGGGATGGGGGGCAAGGGCGTCAACGTGGCCTCTGGCGAGCAGATCGTCGCCGCGGCCGACGTGGACGCGAGCCACTCCGCCGGCGCGGTCAAGCGGATCAAGGAGAAGTTCGCAGACGCGAAGATCTACACCGACTACCGCAAGCTCTTCGACGAGCAGAAGGGCCTCGACGCCGTCTGGGTCGCCACGCCCGACCACCATCACTTCCCCGCCGCCTACCGCGCGCTGGACGCCGGGCTGGCCGTCTACTGCGAGAAGCCGCTCTGCCATGACCTCTACGAGGCCCGCAAGCTCCGCGAGCTGGCCAAGGCGAAGAAGGTCGCCACGCAGATGGGCAACCAGGGCCACTCCGGCGAGCACATCCGCCTGCTGTGCGAATGGATCTGGCAGGGAAGCCTCGGCGACGTGACCGAGGCCCACGTCCGCCCGCCCTACAAGCAGATGGACTTCGGCTCGCGCGACCCCGGCCAGCCGGCCGAGGTGCCGAAGGGCCTGGACTGGGATCTGTGGCAAGGCCCGGTGAAGGAGCGGGAGTTCCGCACCGGCATCGTCCCAGCGAAGTGGCGCGGGTGGCTCGACTACGGCACGGGCCTGCTGGGCGACTGGTTCTGCCACAACGGCGACGGCGCGGTGTGGGCGCTGAAGCTCTACGAGGCCGACACCTGCGAGGTGGAATGCGAGGGCGAGGAGCCGAACGCGACAAACTGGCCCCACGAGGTCCGCGTCTCCTGGAAGTTCCCCAACCGCGGCGACATGGTGCCGTGTATCATGAGGTGGAGCTCGGGCGAGTACAACGACTACAACGCCAAGCCGATGCCATCGTCGGTGGACCCCGAGCGGGTGAAGGCGGCGGCCAGCCAGCCGAGCGCCTACTACGGCACCAAGGGGATGGCCGTGTCGGGCTGGTGGATGAACGGCACGCGGCTGTTCCCGGAGAGCTTCATGAAGGAGGTCGGCAAGCCGAAAGCCGTCCTGCCGCGCTCGAAGGGGCACGAGGCCGATTTCCTCAATGCCATCCGCACGGGCGAGCGCTCGTCGGCCGACTTCGATTACTCCGCCCGCCTCACCGAGGTCATGCTGGTCGGCAACGTGGCCAACCTCGTCCGCGAGAAGCTCACCTACGACTTCCGCGAGGGCAAGTTCACCAACAGCGCCAAGGCCAACGCCCTCGTGAAGCGCCAGCCGCGCAAGGGCTGGGAGCTGGGATACGCATAGCGTCCGAGAGACCGTCCCACGGAATCGAGGCGCTGCGCGCCATGCCTGCAAGGAGGTGTGTCCATGCCTGCCAGTGGCCCCGCAGACTGCGCCGTCGTGACCCGCCGCCGGTTCCTCGAACGCTCCGCCGCGGCCGCCGGCGCCCTTGCCCTCCCCGCAATCGTCCCCTCGTCCGCCCTGGCGAGGGAGGGCGCCGCCGCCCCCTCCGAGCGCGTGGGGCTGGGCTGCATCGGCCTCGGCATCCAGGGGATGGGGAATATGCGGACCTTTCAGGGCAACAGAGAGGTCCGGGTCGTCGCCGTGTGCGACGTGCATGAGAACCAGCGGAACCAGGGCAAGAACGCGGTGGACCAGTTCTACAGCAACAAGGATTGTGCGGCCTACGGGGACTTCCGAGAGCTGATGGCCCGCAAGGACGTTGACGCCGTGCAGATCACGGCTCCCGACCACTGGCACCCCCTGATGATCCTCGAGGCGGTCCGCCAGGGAAAGCACATGTATTGCGAGAAGCCCATCGGCTGGAGCGCCCACGCTGGACAGGTCGTGCGGAAGGCGGTGAAGGAGGGCAAGGTCGTCTTCCAGTTCGGCACCCAGCAGCGGTCGGGCGGCAACTTCCGCCGCGCCTGCGAGCTGGTGCGCAACGGGAAGATCGGCCAGCTCAAGACCATCCTGGTCGGAGTGCCCGGGAGTTGGACGTGTCCCAAGCAGCCCACGGAGCCTGTGCCGAAGGAGCTGGACTACGAGATGTGGCTCGGCCCGGCCCCGATGGCGCCCTACTGCTTCGAGCGCTGCCGGCCCTACACCGCGGGCAAGGGCTGGAGCATCTGGTACTGCATCTCCGACTACTGCATGGGCATGATCGGCAACTGGGGAGTCCACCACCTCGACATCGCCCAGTGGGGAAACAACACCGAACTCAGCGGCCCGGTAGAGGTCGAGGGCACGGGCACGTTCCCCAAGGACATGCTCACCGACTGCGCGACGCACTGGCAGGTCGAGAACCGCTACGCGAACGGCGTGACCCTCGTTCACATGGACGACGCCACCGCTCGCAAGCACCCCCTGCAGCAGGAGGGGCACGGCCACGGCGTTTTCTGGCTGGGCACCGAGGGCTGGGTGCACGTGGACCGCTCGCGCATGGACGCCAAGGACAAGACGCTGCTGAAGGCCAAGCCTGGCCCCAACGACGTCCAGCTCTTCCGAAGCGACAACCACCACGGCAACTTCATTGACGCGGTGAAGGGCCGCACCCAGCCCGCCGCCCCGATTGACGTCGCCGTGAGCACGGACCTCGTGTGCAACCTTCAGGAGATTGCGATACGGCTGCGGCGGAAGCTGCGCTGGGACCCGGCGGGGGAGAAGCTCATCGGCGACGACGAGGCGAGCCGGATGCTGGACCGGCCGATGCGCGGGCCGTGGACGCTCTAAATGGCTCGCCACGATTCCCGGTCGTTGTAGCCACAAGCGTCCCGCTTGTGGACCGTGCCGTCGCCATCGGCTGGCAAGCGGGACGCTTGCCGCTACAAGAGCGCCCGTGGTGCCCAGTGATCGAACGACCGGGAATCGTGGCGAGCCATTTAGTCCTCGCGCCGGGGACAAGGAGGACGATGGATGGATTGGAAGCCTGGTCTGCTGGCCACGCTGGCAGCCACGAGCGCCGCGGCGTTCTGCGGCGAGCCCGCGCCCGTTGGCGGCGGGGTGGCGGTGCTCTCCCAGGACAGCTACGTGCGCGCCTTCCTGGCCTTCCGCACGCCAGTGCAAGTCTCAAAGGACGGACAAGTCACCCCTTCGTTGGAGCCCGACCCGCCGAAGGGCAAGGCCCCGGCGCCGCTCCCCGACTTCCAGTCGCCCTTGCCCCCCGCCGATTGGATGAAGCCGGAGTTCGATGACACGGACTGGACTCGCCAGCGCTCCCCCGTCGAGATGCCGCCGGCATGGCAGGGCCGCAATACCTCGCTCCACTCCGCCACGTGCAGCTCGATCGTCTTCCTCCGCTGGAAGTTCGCCGTGGACGACCCCGCCCAGGCCCAGGACCTCAAGCTCTCGACCGAATACGTCGGCGGCCTGGCCGCCTACGTCAACGGCCAGGAACTGACCCGCGCGCACCTGCCGCCGGGAGAGCTGAAGCCGGACACCCTCGCCGAGAAGTATCCCGACGACCTCTACGTCCTGGAAGGCGGCAAGATGCTCTCCCAGCCCTACCCAGGCGAGGCGATCAAGAAGGAGCTGCTCGCGGCCTTCGAGCGTCGCTACCGCAGGCTCGACGGCATCGCCGTGCCGGCCAGGCTCCTGCGCAAGGGGGGCAACGTCCTCGCGCTCGCGGTCTACCGGGCGCCAACCAACGAGGCCGCCGTCGCCGCCCAGCGCGTGCGCGAGGGCGGGATGTACACCAGCCCGGGCATCTGGGCCTACGCCGCGCTGCGGAGCATCAGCCTGGCGAGCGCCTCGGGCTCGGGCATCGTCCCGAACACCGCGCGGCCCAGGGGCGTGCAGGTGTGGAACGTCGCGCCTTTCGACACGCTGACCGCCTTCGACTACGGCGAGCCGGGCGAGGCGCTCAAGCCGATCGCCATCAACGCCGCCAGGAACAGCGTCTTCTCCGGCCGCCTCGCAGTCGGCTCGGACACAGCTCTCAAGAACCTGAAGGTCACTGTGGGCGACCTCAAGCTCGCGGGCGGCGACGGGCAGTTGCCTGCCTCGGCCATTCGCGTGCGCTACGCCGAGCCGGCCCTGCCCGAGAAGTGCTGGACCCCGCCGCACCGCTTCAACGGCCTGCTCGACACCATTCCCGCCGAAATCCCCGTCATCAAGGCCCCGCCCGAGCGCGAGAGGCACCTCGGCACGCCGATCACCCGCCCGGGCATCACCTGTGGCGCGGTCGCTTCGCTCTGGCTCACCGCGCGCGTGCCCAGGGAGGCCAAGGCCGGCACCTACGAGGGCGTCGTCACCGTCGAGGCCGAGGGGCTGAAGCCGACGGCTGTGCCCCTCAAGCTGGCCGTCCACGACTGGGCGCTCCCTGACCCGAAGGACTTCCGCCAGCACCACCTGATCTTCGTCGCGCAGGAGGCCGTGGCCAAGCACTACGGGGTGGACCTGTGGAGCGACAAGCACTTCGCCCTGATGGCCAAGTCGCTCGCACTGCTGGCCGAGGTCAACTCGCGCGAAGTCCCCATGAACCTCGCCGTCAACTTCTATGGCGGCAACAAGGGGGTGATTGACACCAGCAACGAGGAGTCCATGGTCCGCCGGGTCAAGAAGCCCGATGGCTCGTTCGGCTGCGATTTCACGGTGTTCGACAAGTACTGCGACCTGGTGGCCAAGACCGTCGGCAAGCCCCTCCCGCTGCGGCTTAACTGCTGGGGCACGGTGAGCAAGGAGGGAAAGAACGCGTGCGCGGGCCAGGTCACGTGCCTCGACCCGGCGACCGGCAAACTGGAGGCGATGGAGCAGCCCCTCTTCGGCAGCGAGGAGAGCTACGCCTTCTGGAAGCCGGTGATAGACGAGGCCCTGAAGAAGCTAGCAGCACGCGGCTGGCTCGACGTGGCCGCCCTCGGCCACAACAGCTACTGCTACTCGCCCGAGCCGGCCGTGATCGCCGTCGCCAAGCGGCTCTGGCCCGACGGCGTCTGGGCCTACACCGCCCACAACGGCACGCTGGCCGGCAAGTTCACGACGAAGGAGAAGGACGCCTCGATGCCCGTGAAGTACTCGGTCTGCATCTGGACCGAGGGGCGGCTGTCCCCGCGCGGCTCGGGCGCGCTCCTGAAGCCGCGGCCGAGCATCTGGTGCAACACCGCGCGGACCCGCCACCGCGACCACTCGCCCCTCATCGTCATCCGCAACCTGCCCGAAGAGATGCTCCTGCGGGGCCACGACGGCGCAGGCGACTTCGGCTCGGACCTCTTCCCGCTCAAGAAGCCCGTCGGCTCGGGCTACTATTGCATGGGCAACGGGCGCGGCACGGGCGGCCCCAACGACGCCGAGCGCGCCATCCTGGCGCCCGGGCCCGACGGCGCGGTCGCCACCGAGCGCTTCGAGAGCTTCCGCGAGGGCACGGAGCTGGGCGAGGCCATCCTCTACCTCGAGAAGGCGCTCCTGGAGAAGCGCATCAGCGGCGAACTCGAGCAGAAGGTGAGCCGCTACCTCGACGAGCGGAGCGAGGCATTCATCGCCTGGTATCAGCGCAACCCGGCCCTCATCAGCCGCGCGCCGGCCGACCTCGCGGCCCGCGACGCCCAGCTCCTCGCCCTCTGCGCCGAGGCCGCCGCAGCCGCCAGGTGAGGCGCCGCTCAGGCCAGCGCCTCTTTGCAGAACTGGACGCACTTGCCGACTTCCGTCACCGGGTCCGAGCCCTGCGGCACCTTGTACTCCAGCTCGATGTCGGCGGGGAAGGTCCACTTCTCCTTCCGCATGAGCTGAAGGACTTCCTTCAGCGGCGTCTCGCCCTGGCCCCACGGCAGGTTGCCGCCCGCCGCCGTGCGGTCCTTCAGGTGCAGGCTCACCATCCGCTTGTGGTACTTCTCGATCACCGGGATGGGCGACTTCTTCGCGCCGGCGACGTAGTGCCCCACGTCGAAGTTGTAGCCGATGTACTCCCCGTGCTCCAGGATCGGGTCGTCCTTGTCCATCACCGGCAGGTTGCCCGTGTGGTTGTGGAAGGCGACCCAGACCTTGTGCTTGTCGGCGAACGGGGCGAGCCGCTTGGCCATCGCGTCGGAGCGCTCGAGGGTGATGCCGGTGCAGCCCAGCGCCTTGGCCACCAGGAAGCTGAACTCGATCTCCTCGTCCGACTTGCCGAAGCCGATCTTGTGGATGTGGATGTTCACCCCCGCGTCGTTGTACATCTTCCGCAGTTCCTGGGCCTTGGCCAGTTGCGCCTCGCGCGCGGCGTCGGCCGACGCATTGCCCTTGAGCCCCGCGCGGATGTAGCCCATGATCGGCCCGCCCATCAGCTCGACCTCGCTCAGCCCATTCTGGATCAGCGCCTTGAGCGTCTCCTCGGCGGTGTTGACATTGGTGCCGCGGTAGCTGTAGGTGATGACGCCGATGCGCACGCCGTTGAACACCGAGTTCGGCTTGCCTGCCGGCGTCTCGGCTCCCAGCCCGCGCCCCGGCAGCATGGCGCCCGCCGCCAGCGCCGCCGCGCCGCCCATGAAACCCCGCCGGGTCAACTGCCCATGTCTCTCCATAGTCGTCTTCCTTTCTAGAAAGCTGAAACCCACTCCTGACTGCACATCTATACACCGGCTAGGTTCGCGGGTCAAGCGATGGTCGTCAATGGATTCTGCCGGTTCTTGAGGGGGAAGGGGACGGGGGCGCCGGCTCGTTGGGACTCGAAGACGGCGACGATCATTTCGGTGGCGGCCAGGGCCTCGGCGAGGCTGGACTCGGGCTGGCGGCCGCCCTCGATGGCGGCGATGAGGTCCTTGACCGCCGCCACGTTGCCGCCGTGCAGGCCGGCGTCCTTCAGCGGCTCGGGCTTGTCCACGCCCGCCGAGGTCACGGGGAGCCACTTCTTGCCCGTGCGGCCCGGCGACCACGCGGGGTCGGGCAGGAAGCTCACGGGGGGCAGATAGCCTGTGCCGAGTTCGAGGATGCCCTTCGAGCCGAAAATCTGCACGCCAAAGCGGGTCGGCTCGCCGCCCGCGCCGCGGACGGAGTCGAAGGTGGCCGTGGCGCCGCTGGCGAGCTTGAAGAGGGCGTGAACCTCGTCACCAGCGAGAGGGCCGATGCCTTCGGCGCCCTCCTTCACGTCGTCCTTGCGGATGGGCCGGCCGCCCTCGAGCACCGTGCCGAAGCACCACTTCGCGTCGCCGCCGAGGGTGTGGATGAGGTCCATCACGTGGCTGCCGAGGACCCAGAGGTCTTCGCCGCCGCCGCGCTTGTCCTCCTTGCCGCGGCCGCGAAGCTCCAGCACCTGGCCGAGCGCGCCCGAGCGGAGCAACTCGCGGACGATGGGGAGCCGTGGGCTGTAGCGGGTCTGGTGGGCGACGGCGAGCTTGACCTTGTGCTTCTCACAGGCGGCGGCCATCTCGTCGGCCTCGGCGAGCGTGCGGCACAGCGGCTTCTCCAGGTAGATGCCCCGCACGCCCCGCTCGGCGGCGGCCACGGCCATGTCGCGGTGCTGGTCCAGCCAGCGGGGGCAGATGCTCACCAGGTCGGGCTTCTCCTTCTCCAGCAGCTCGCGGTAGTCGGCATAGCCCTTCGGCGCGTTGAGGCGCTTGACTGCCGCGGCCAGGCCCTTCTCATCGGCGTCGGCCACGGCCACCACCTGGCAGCCGGGCACCTCGCGCCAGACTGTGTCGAGCCCATGGCCGTAGTTGCCGCGCCCCGTGTGGCCGATGACGCCAATGCGGTAGGGCGCCTTGGCGCCCTCTGCCGCTGAGCCCTTGCGCCCCGCCGCCAGCGTCAGCCCTGCCGCACCCGCGATGAACGTTCGCCGATCCACTAGACGCTCCCATCATGCCCTGCGGTTCACCCTCTCCCATACAAGACCGCCTGAAGGCCGAACTACGAACGCCGCGTTGCCCTGTTTGTAGTTCGGCCTTTAGGCGGTCTCCACAGCGAAAGGCGCGAAGGACGTGTCGCGCCAGAAAGGCGTCAGCCATGCAGGCAGTGGAGCAAGTCGAGCGTCAGCTCGTGCTGAAGCGGCCGGCCCTGGAGGAACGCCTCGAAGTCGTCGGCCAGCCAGGTCATGATGCGGACGACCGACTCGATGGGCGCGCCGGCGCGGTGGGGGGTGAGCCAGGCGTTCTTGAGCTTCCGCAGCGGGGAGTCGAGCGGGAGCGGCTCCTTCTCGAACACGTCGAGCGCCGCGAACAGGTCGCCCTTCTCCAACCGCCGCGTCAACGCCTCCATGTCCACCAGCCACGCCCGGCCCACGTTCACGAGCAGGGCGTTCTTGGGGAGCGCGGCAATCTCGCGCGCGGTCAGCAGGTGATGCGTCTCCGGCGTGTTCGCCGCGCACAGCACCAGGACCTCCGAGTGCTTCACCACATTGGCTAGCGGCGCCAGCTTGCCGCCCAGGCGCTCGGCCACGAGCTTGGGCACGTAGGGGTCGAAGACCCGCAGGCGGACGCGGAAGGGCTCGAGCAGCTCGGCGAGTCGGCGGCCGATCCCTCCGAAGCCCACGATGCCCAATGCCCGCCCCGTGAGCTGCCGCTCCAGCGGATCAATGTCCACAGGGAAATCGCTCACCCAGTGCTCGGTGCCCGCGCGCATGGCGGCGTGGTAGTCGCTGATCTTCCGCAGCCCGCACAGGATGAGGCCGAGCGCCAGCTCGGCCACGGCGGGCGACCAGCCGTGGCGGGCCTCGGAGACCACCAGGCCGTGCTCGAGTTCCGCCTTGGCGAAGCCCTGCGTGAGGTTGATGTGCCCGGCGAACCGCAGCCGTGGGCACTTCGCCAGCATCTCCCGCGTCACCGTGGGCCAGGCCCACATGAGCACCGCGTCGGCCCAGGCCAGGTCGCCCGCGATCTCCTCGGGCTTGTTGTGCGAGCGCTTCCGCAGCGTGGCCAGCTTGCCCAGCCGCGCGAACACGCCCTTGAGCTGTGGGCATCGGAACACGCCAGGCGGAAGGTTCACCAGCAGACGTTTCTTCTCGCCACCAGCCATTCGACTTCCTTTCGTTCGGTCGCGGTTTGCTCCCGTTATCGCCGTGCGGACAGTGCCGTGACAAGGAGTGCCACCACGGCCACGTAGGCCACGGCGGTGATGCCCAGGCACAGCAGCAGGCGCGATGCCACGGGCCAGTCGTCCTTCTGCGCGATGGCGAAGCAGCCGCTCGCCAGCCCGAAGCCGAGCATCGCCGGCAGCGCCCCGCCCAGCGTGATGATGGGAATCCCGATGGGGAGGACCGACACCAGGTAGAAATACCACTCCATCCTGTAGTCGGCTAGGTTCGGCACCTCACGCTGTCCGCTCAGGAAAGCGGCCAGGTCGCGCGCCAGGCGGTTCTGATAGCTGCCGAACTTCGACACGGCGATCTCCAGCACCCGCCCGGGCTCCTGGGCCTTCAGCCTGTTGCCGCCCAGGTACTCACCTATGGCGCCCCGTGGCACGAACAGGTCCGGGCGCTTCTTGCGCCGCAGGGTAAGCCCCTCGGGCGCGACGATACACTCGTATTGCCCCTTGATGTCCCCTTGCGGCACCGACTTCACGACGACGTTCAAGCCCATCCTTGGCCTCCTTTGCCGGCGCGACACGCCGCCTCGGCCCTCACACCAAGCAGCATAGGGGTCGGGCGGCCCCGCGTCAAGGCCCTGTTGCCGCGGGGGTATGGCCCCCGCCTCTCGCGCCTTTCGTGGGCCAGAGGGTCGGATTCAAGAGTTGGCAGAGGGCTCACCAGAATTGTCGCACAGACTTGATCGCGGCGGAGGGCGCGGCTATACTTCGGGCCACTGTGAAGCGTCCCGCGGACACCTTCGCCCAATGCACGGTGGTGCCCGCCCGCCTTCTGCGGGGGGCGCGATGGGACCCTGCTTTCTGGCACCCCAGGCGGGAGGAACTGGAGGGCGCGTGCGCCCTGCCGCTGGTGCCGCTGGGGGATTTTATCGAGCGGATCACCTACGGGCCAATCCTCCCGGGGCGTCGGCCCGAGCCGGTGGATGAGGGGGTGGTGATCGTGGGGCAGCGCGAGATTCGGGCGACGGGGCTGCTGCTCGACGCGGCGACGGCGGTGGCCGAAGGCAGCCCCTACGACCCGCCCCGCTGCCGCCTGCGGCCGGGCGACGTGGTGCTCGCCCGCTCCGGCGTCGGCTCCCTGGCCCGGAAGAGGTTCACGGTCTTCCGCGAGCCGGTGAAGGCGACGGTGAGCTGTTTCGTGGACCTGATCCGCCTGCGAGGCTTCAGCCCCTACTGCCTGGTGACCTTCGTGCGGAGCAGCCTGGGCTGGGCGCAGGTCGAGCGCCTGATACGGGGGGTGGGCCCGCCGAACCTGAGCTTCGGCCAGATTCGCTCGCTTCGGGTGCCGTTGCTGCCGCCCGAGGCCGAGCGCGCGGTCGAGGCGGCGTGGGCCGACGTGGCGCGCCTTCACGACGCGGGCCGCCTGGCCGAGGCCGAGGCCCGGCTGGACGCTGGGGTCGCCGACCTCGAGCGTCGGCTGCGGGGGCAGCCGGAGTCCGCACCCTCGCCAAGCCCAAGGGTGCAGTAACGGATTTGCACGCCGAAGCGGGCGTTCCTGTTTGTAGTTCGGCCTTCAGGCGGTCTTCAGGGCTGCCAGGGCCGACAGAGGAACCGCGTAAACGCCGAACTACGAACGAGGGCGG
>Ga0194125_10012508_pt1 | contig 11181 bp, 12 predicted proteins | sample TA2KigC250mmetaG_FD_148626 | JGI IMG/M metagenome (GOLD analysis project Ga0194125, IMG submission 148626) | Freshwater microbial communities from Lake Tanganyika, Tanzania - TA2015034 Kigoma Deep Cast 250m | ecosystem: Environmental > Aquatic > Freshwater > Lake | place: Tanzania: Lake... | reverse complement strand
AAAATGAGACAAAAAGTGAAGATTGAACAGACATGTGACCTCGCTTAACTACGTGTCTTTCATACATTAAGCTGCCTTTATGCATTCTTGGGCAAAAGGTCTTGCATAAACGCTGCGAGAGGTCATCGTGAGGGTATCGTGAACAAAGCTCACGATGACTTCCCGATGCAAGCAAGAGCAGAAAGGAAAAGAAATTGATTGACAAAAAAGCGATATTATTATATAGTAATAATTGATTTATACTGGGAGTGTTGTGTAATATGGAAGAAACGACCGAAAAAAAAGCCATCAAGCTGGAACAAGCTTTGAAAACTTTGGAGGAGATCACAGAACGGATGTCCCGAAATGAAGACGATTTGGATGAGATGCTCAAACTTTATGAGGAAGGCATTGAATATATGAAAATCTGCCGCCAAAAACTAGCTGAAGCCGAAATGAAAGTGCAGATATTAAACGAAAGAATGAACAAAGAAATCACACAGGATAAAGAGAATGGACAATAAAATCCTCTTCAAACGCGACCTTAAAGAAAAACAGGAACAGGTAAACATCATTCTTGACCGCTTCCTGCCCCGCAAAGATGAGTATCCCAAGGAAATTCACAAAGCCGTTAGATACAGTCTGTTTGCCGGAGGTAAAAGACTGCGTCCCTATCTTGCCATTCTTGCCTGGCAGCTTTTCAAGGAAGAGGCGGAACCGATTGTCTATGTAGCCGCAGCTTTGGAAATGCTGCATACTTACACTTTAATTCACGATGATTTGCCTGATATTGACAACGATGAATACAGAAGAGGCAAAAAATCCTGCCATGCCGTATTCGGCGAGGAAGTAGCGCTGCTTTCCGGAGATATGCTTTTAATAAGTGCTTTCGAACTGATAACCTGGGCACCTCTGCCGGAAAAGATTAAACGTGAGATGCTAAGCGAAATGTCGGTGGAATGCGGAGCAACGGGGCTGATTGCAGGACAGGTCGTGGATATAGCTTCCGAAGGTAAAAAGCCGGATAAGAAAACTCTGGATTATATCCATACCAATAAAACTGCCAGACTGATTAACCTTGCTCTGCGCTTCGGAGCACGTGCCGCAGGAGCAAAAACTGATGACCTGAAGGCATTGGATGCTTATGGAACAAATATCGGTATAGCTTTTCAAATAACGGATGACCTGCTGGATATTGAAGGAAGTAAGGATGAACTCGGCAAAACCATTGGCAAGGATGTTGATACCGAAAAGATGACTTACCCCTCTGTCTATGGCGTGGAAAAATCTCACAAAATGGCGGAGGAATACAAGCAAAAAGCCAAACAAGCCCTGGAACGTTTCGGTGGAAAAGCGCTTCTGCTGGCCATCTTGGCAGATTTTATCGTAGACAGAAACTATTAAACAATGCCTGCTATTCAGTTTAAAAGGTTGTCTGCTCTTGCTCAGACACCCCGTTTGATGACATCACATGCAGCGGGCTATGACCTTGCTGCCGCTCTTGAACACGATATAATCATTCCATCAATGGGCAGGTTCTGCATTCCCACTGGAATTGCTATCTCTTTACCAATAGGATTTGAAGCCCAAATCAGACCACGCAGCGGATTGGCTGCCAAGCACGGCATCGGTATTCTCAACAGTCCGGGAACTATTGACGCAGACTATCGTGGCGAAATCAAGGTTATTCTCTTTAACAGCAGCAGCGAACCTTTTACTGTCACAAACGGGATGCGCATTGCTCAAATGGTGATTTCACAAGTGGCTCAAACCGAACTGGTGGAAGTGGAAACTTTGTCTGAAACAGGTCGAGAGGAAGGCGGATTCGGACATACAGGGTATTAGCCAATGCTCTGATAAATATGGAGATACAAATCAATGTTCAATGAAATACAACAACAGATTCTTGACCTAAAAAAGGAAAAGAATGCCGTAATTCTGGCACATAACTATCAAGCTGTGGAAATTCAGGATATTGCTGATTTTACAGGCGATTCACTGCAGTTATCCCTGCTTGCGCAACAAGTCAAAACGCCTCTGATAGTTTTCTGCGGAGTGCGCTTTATGGCAGAAACGGCAGCCATTCTCAATCCGGAAGCCAAAGTAATAATTCCTGTTCTTGATGCGGGCTGCCCAATGGCGGATATGATTACCGAAGAACAACTTCTCAGTTTCAGGCAGGAGCATCCGGAAGCCGTGGTTGTCTGCTATGTCAATTCCACAGTGGAAGTAAAAGCAGAAAGCGATATCTGCTGCACTTCATCAAATGCCGTCAAGGTGATGCAGTCCATACCTCAAGACAAGGAAATCCTCTTTGTTCCTGACCAGAACCTCGGAACTTGGGCAGCAGTTCAGACCAAACGTAAAGTAACCTGCTGGCACGGATACTGCCCTGTTCATCAATGGGGTTTTACGGCAGATGATGTTAAGAAAATGAAGGCCGAACATCCGGATTATACTTTACTGGCACATCCCGAATGCACTTGGGAGGTCGTTACCAAAGCAGATTTGGTGATGTCTACCAGCGGGATGATGAAGTATGCCGAAGAACATGATAAGCTGATAATTGCCACCGAACTGGGATTGATAGACCTGCTCAATGCCCGGTATCCGCAAAAAAGCATCTTACCTCTTAGTAAAACAGCGGTTTGTCAGAATATGAAAAAGACAACTCTGTCTCATGTATTGGACGCTTTAAAACTTGAACAGCATCACATTTCAGTGTTGCCCGGCGTGGCAAAAAAAGCAGTGAATTGCCTGAAAAAGATGCTGGCTCTTTCAGGATAATGAATAAAACCAAAGTAAAACTACCTTTCAGTGATATGGAAATAGAGCAGCTTGAAGGTTCGCACGCTGTGACAGAAGCTGCAGATTTATTACAGAAGACTATTATTGAGAATACCAATGCCAAAGCCGTGAAAGGATTGGAACTTGGTTCCGGAAACGGCATCATCAGTCTGATGCTTGCTCTGCAAAGACCCGATTGGCAGTTGACCGGCATTGAACTACAGAAAGATTTGTGTGAACTATCTGTAAGTAATGCTGCCCTGTTAGGAGACCACTGTCAGTTTATTTCAGGCGATATCAGAGAGCATAGAACGCTGCTGAAACACTGGGGTTATCAGCTTATCTATGCCAATCCTCCCTGGGTAAAATCAGGAAGCGGACTTATCAGTCCCGACCAGAGTCGGGCTATCAGCAGACAGGAAGTCACCTGCACAATGAGAGACGTTTTGCAATGTATAAATTGGTGCCTTGAAGATGAGGGATTTGCCTGGATAATCTATCCGCTGGACAGAAAAGCGGAATTGGCAAAAGAAGTATTGAGAACGGAACTTGAGGTTGTCAGCTTGATACAGTCTGACCAAAGCCCCAAGTCATTTATAGCAAAAATCAGACGTAAACCATTGTCTGAACAATGGTAAAAGAACTTAGGCAAGGACGGAGTTATGAGAAAGCAATTTGCCATTCTTGTGCTGACAGGTGTCCTGCTTATCCTCGGCTGGACGATTGTTGAATACCTGTTACAGAGTCAGATTCAGTATCAATACCAGCAACTGTCCACTTATCCTTTGATGGTGTATTCCTGGGATGAGGATTTGATGAAGGATTTGCAGACCAGTTTCAAGGACTATGATTTTGTGAAGGAAATTGTCTACAAGACCAGCGAGCAGTCTGCAACAGAGATGATTCAGAAATACGGACTTACAGGTGCGGAAGAGATTCTGCGTGATAAATCACTGCCCAATACAATGATAGTCTATCTCAAAGGAAATGCCAAAGCACGGCTTAATAAGCTTATCATCAAAGATAAACTGGACAACTCACCCGATATGGACAAGATGATGACGGAGTTTCAGAATGATATCTGGGACTTGACTTACATAAGGATTGACCAGTTGAATCAGATTCGCTGGATAGTTATGGGCTTTATCGGGCTGGTAATTATGCTCGTATTCCTTTTGAAAAGACTCCACTATGAACACCATCTGGCCAGAATCAGACACCTTATACAAACTAAACAGACTGGTAACGTAAAGGTTCATGACCACTTCTGGCTGAATACTTTACTGCTTACCCTGCTTCCTGTCGGTCTTAGTTTTATCATCTACGAAATGCTTTACTACAACGACTGGCTGCTTTATAGCATAGACTGGTATTTCTTTGTGATAGAACTGGGAGTGGTTATGGCTGCTACGCTGATTGCCTATCCCTTTGTCATCAGATACAAGCACGAAGAAGCCGCTCCAGAAAACGAACAATGATAAAATACATTCCCAATGCATTGACCATATTGCGGATAATTTTAACTCCCGTATTTATTATACAGGCGTTTTATTTGCAGAGCACTTCTGCGTTGTATTGGGCTTGGATAGTCTTTGTGGTGGCAGCTTTGACGGACTGGTTGGACGGCATGATTGCCAGAAAGCATCAGGTTATCACGGACTTTGGTAAGATGTGGGATCCTCTGGCAGACAAGTTTATCGTTCTGTCAGCTTTAGCTGCGCTAACCTGGAAAGCGCCCTATCAGCTTCATCAGATTATCTTTTTTATAATACTTTTCAGAGAAATTGCAGTTACCATTCTGAGGGAAGTCTATGCTAAAAAGCAGATTATTCTGGCTGCCGATAAATGGGGCAAGCTGAAAACAGTTTTACAGATGGTCGGGATTGTGGTATGTCTGGGTTTATGGGCGGCAGGAAAAACTCCTGTTTATGTTATTGTAACTGCACAGTTCTGGTTCTGGCTTGTCGCCTTGGTTACGATTATGAGCGGGTTTAATTACCTGCGGATAAAACTGTCTGATAAAAGATAAATCCTTAGTAAAACAAGGAGAGAACATATGAAAAAGAGTTTTAAAGTCTGGCCACTCTCTGCACTACTGCTAATGATATTTACAGCATTACTGTTGCAGATTACTGCCTGTGCAAAGAAAGACGCCAAACCTGATAAATACAGCTTTTATGAAACCACGGTAGATTCCTCCAAGCCCATTGCCTGGGGAAATGATCGGGACATTTATGTTTTCTGTGACGAACCTGCCTGGAAATCGGCTCAGCAAATGCTGAAAAACAGTCTGGAGCGGGAGATTGAAATAGTATCTTCAGAAAAGTATTTTAACATGATCAAGGCAGACATCAAGGACATCGACCAGATGATTAAATACAAGAATCTCTTGTTTTTGGGTGACCTCAAATCCAAGGGTGCTGTATCTGAGCATCTCCGTAATTCCATGCAGCCAAGGATGAAAGACCGAGTCAAAAACTCCGCCGGTGAGATGTTTGTCGCTCGTAACCGCTGGGTCAAAGACCAGTTGGTTATCTACATGGTGGGTGACACTCAGGAAAATATGCTCAAGCTCAATATCCTGCAGACAAACAGGCTTTACACTTTGTTTGTTAACAGATTGGGTGAACGCCTTGCCTATCAGGCGTATCAAACCAAGTTAATCCCTGAGGACTTTTTCCAGCCATTTCCCTTTACCGTCAAAATCCCTGAAAACTACCGTCTATTCTCCGATGACAAGAAAAACCGTTTTCTGAGTTTTCTGTATCGGATGAGGAGCGAGTCCCGTGATTTTCCCGACAAATATATCTCCATTTATTATGAGGATATGGAGTCAGATTCCGTGAAGCTGGACTGGGTGTTTGCCAAACGCAAGGAACTGGCATATAAATATTACGATAAAGACGAGTTTGACCCTGCAAAGTTGCGGACAGAACGCCTCAGTTTCGGGAAATACACAGCCTGGAGAATTATGGGTGCTTGGCAAAACCGCAAACATGATATCGGTGGCGGATTTCAGAGTTTTGCTTTTTTCGACAACACCCAGAAACGTGCTTATCTGATTGATAATGTAGTCTATTATCCAACTGGTGACAAGCTTCCCGAACTTTTGGAACTGCATAAACTCTCTGCCACATTTAGGATAAAGTAGTCGTTTTTGGTTATTCGCGGCAAACAGGCATTGGGGACTGCTTTTTTAGGCATAGTCACAGTGTTGTTTATTTTTTCCGGTTGTTCCCAGAATATAATTGAAACACCTGATGGTTCCCGTCCCAACGAATATTCTGCTTATCTATATTCCGCCGGAAACCTTTTGTATTACCAAAACGATTATGCCGGCGCTGCTGAAGTCTATCGAATGGCTTTGCGATATGACAGAAATTCCAGGCAGATAAAAAAAGCGCTGTTCAATGCTCTTTACCATCAGGTTTACCACGGCAGGATTCCGATTCAGGTGTTTTCCGGTTTTGTGGATACTCTATTAGTCCAAAAAGCAATGGACAAGCAGATGCTGGAAAGGACGCATGACCTTTATACTCAGAGAAAGGACTTTACTGGTGCTAAAGCTGTTCTGGAAGTGTATCTGCGCAGTTATGCCTCTGCCAATGCCTATACTTCGTTATTCTATCTGGAGCAGCAATTGTTTAACAAAAACCGTCTGGAGCTTTTGGACAAAGCTTTTAAGCTTGCCGATAAGGATGCGGTTTTTCTCAATTCATTGGGTTATCTGTATCAGCATTACAATCAATCCAAAGCAGAGAAAATCTGGCTGCAAGCTTTGAAGTATGATTCCACCAGTCAGGCAGCAAGCCATCTGTGGAATCTTTATAACAAACAAAGTGACAACAAGAAACTTATCAAGCTATGGAACACCTTCCATCTACCGCAGGATAAGGAAAAACTGGCACAGGTAACGGCTCAGTCAATATCATCCTATAACTTTCAGTCTTTAATCAATCTCAGTGACCTGCTTCTGAAATCAGATGAAACTGAACTGATTATCAATCTGCTGATGGCTGCCAATCTGACCAATAACAACAAGGTGTTCACTGAAGCCAAAGAAAAACTTGAATCCCTGATGTTAACCAAAGCCCAGAGCCAGTTCAAAGCTTTTCTGGTTGCCCTCCACAGTCTCAATAACAATGATATTGAACAGAGCATTACCGCTCTGTCCGTGCTGGAAGGTAAAAAAGCCCTGGATGAAGTGCTGACTGGTTACAGAAGTCTTGCTTTGACATCTGAAAAAGACAAAAATCCCTTAATTCTGGAACAGGTGAGAAACACCCTGAAAGAAACCTTTGTTCAGGCAAGTGAGGAACAGCTTCCCGCTTCTGTCAGAAACTATCTTTTAGCAGCGACAGATAGTCTTGGAATAAGCAATCAGATTGAACTTTCCGATTCTCTGACTCTGCCTTGCGTACAGTGGTTTTATGATAATAACAAGCGCACCTATGACACCTATCTCTGGCTTGGAACTTATTACACACGCACCAAGCAGATGGATAAGCAAATCTCCCTTCTTGAAGAAGCCATTGAGCAGTTTCAGGAAGATGCCTCTCTGCTCAACTGGCTGGGTTACAGCTATGTGCTGATGGCAGATAATCTGGATGAGGCGGAAATCCTGATTAAAAGAGCCCTCCAGCTTGCTCCCGATAATCCCTATTATCTGGACAGTCTGGCGTGGCTGGAATACATCAGAGGTAATTATGAAGAAGCGCTCAGGTTGATGGAAATACCCTCACAACTGGAAAAGATGCCCTCTGAAATCGCCTTCCATATAGGAAAAATCCTGCTTGCATTGAACAAAATAGAAGATGCTGTAAAGTATTTGAAGCTTGCTGTTGAAATCAATGACGACCCCGATTTTGTCAGCCAGTCCCTCCAAATCTTAAACAGTCTTGAACCCTGATAAACAGACACTTTACAGCCATCCTGCCTAATTACATATCCCGAAGCCTCCCGGAGCCTCCCGAATAAAATTCGGGAGGCATCGGGGAAAACTCGTGACATCTATGCAGGCAAGACCCTGTACATATCACAATTTGATTGACAAGACATCTATGTGCAGAGAAAAGAATATACAAGGGAAAATTATGAATAAAACTTTTCAGCCACAGGGAGAGGAAGATGGATAAAATACTGATTACCAATGGAATAATATTAACTCTAAATCCAGAACAACCCGTGCTGTTTGACAAGGCATTGCTGCTGGAAAATGGGACAATCAGTAAAATTGCTGACAAAGGTGAAATCACAGATTTTAAGGGCAAGGAAATCGATGCGGCAGGTAAGGTTATCCTGCCCGGTTTTATCAATGTGCATCACCATTTTTACAGCACACTGGTACGAGGTTTGGGCAAAGCCAAGCCCTCCAAGGATTTCAATCAGGTGCTGGAACATCTCTGGTGGCGTCTGGATAAACAACTGCTGCAGGAGGACGTCTATTATTCTGCGTTGATTTCTGCAGTGGATGCCGTCAAGCACGGAACCACCACCATTATTGACCACCATGCCTCTCCGGGAGCCATCAGCGGTTCTCTGAACGAGATTGCCAAAGCCGTTACACAGTGCGGTATCAGGGCTAATCTTTGCTACGAGGTTTCCGACCGTGACGGCGATTGTAAAACGCATGAGGGCATCAAAGAAAATCTGGACTGGCTCAGGCAGGTGAAATCTGAGCAAAGCGACTTTCTGAAAGGGCTGTTCGGTATGCACGCTGCTTTTACCCTGAGCGATATTACACTGCATACAATAGCCGAAGAAAGCCGTAAACTGAACTGCGGTTATCACATCCACGTTGCGGAAGCCGCTTCCGATGAGCAGTATTCCCTTAAGCATCATAACAAACACGTGGTCAACCGCTTGAAAGATTTTAAGCTGCTCAATGACAAAACCATTGCTGCGCATTGCGTTCACATCAATGAGCAGGAAATGGAGATTCTGTCGCACTTTAAGGTTGCTGTGGCGCACAATCCGCAGTCCAATCAGAACAATGCAGTCGGCATCGCCGATGTGGTCAAACTGGCTAAAAAAGGAGTGCTTGTAGGACTCGGCACGGATGCGATGACGGTCAATATGCTGGAAGAAATCAGGGTTGGTCTATGGGCGCAACATCTGAAGCACGACCCTTCGCAGGGCTTTATGGAAATAACAAATACCTTATTAAAAAACAACGGCGAAATTGCCAACCGTTATTGGGGCGGCAAACTGGGGATGATTGGCGAGGGTAAAGCGGCAGACCTTGTCCTGATAGACTATTATCCGCCTACTCCTCTGGATTCAAATACCTGGCTGGGACATATTATCTTCGGTATATCGCAGGCAATGGTGGATACCACCATCTGTGGCGGTAAAATCCTTTACCAGAACAAGAAACTTCTCCTGGACATCGATGAAGCGGAAGTTGCCGCCAAGTCCAGAGAATGCGCAACCAAACTGTGGGAAAGATTTTAAAACATAGTTTGTAGTTCCGCCTTTAGGCGGTTTTAACAAGCTAAGGTATACATGTATGTATGAAATGAGGAAAATGACTCAGACAGATCGAAAAGAAATGTATGAGTATAGGAAAACAAAGCTTTTACCTTGGCATAGTCCTCCCCACTTTGAAGATATCAGAAATACATATTTGATTACAGCAAGTAACTTTAATCACGCCCAAATAATAGGAAACACATTTGACAGATTGACTTATTTTCAAAATGAATTGTTAGATGCATTAACGAAATATACAAAAACAACTTTGGCTTGGTGTGTACTTTATAATCATTATCATGTTCTGATAGTAACAGATGATTTGAAGTATAGCTTATATGGACTCGGTCAACTGCACGGAAGAACTTCCAGATACTGGAATCTGGAAGATAAAACGCCTGGCAGAAAATGCTGGTACAGATGTTGTGACAGATTAATAAGAACAGAACGGCATCTATATGCTACTGTAAACTATGTTCATTACAATCCTGTTAAACATGGCTGTGTGGACAAAATCGATCAATGGGAATTCTCCAGCGCAAAGGATTTTCTGTCACAGGTAGGCAGGATAAAAGCGACAGAAATATGGGAGCAGTATCCTATACTGGATTATGGAAAGAATTGGGATGATGAGCCTGATTCCCTTGATGAATAAAACCGCCTAAAGGCGGAACTACAAACGGAAAAGGAGATAGATTATGTATAAAGATATAATGGAAAAAGCCAGACAATATGAAGCTGAAACAACGCAGTTCCTGTGCGACATGATAGGGCATCCCAGCTTTTCCACAAAGGAAAAGGAAGTCATTGAGTGTATCAAAAATGAAATGGAAAAGGTCGGTTTTGACGAGGTCAGAATAGACGGACTGGGCAACGTTATCGGCAGAATAGGTAACGGAGAGAGAGTAATTGCCTTTGATGCACATATAGACACGGTTTATGCAGGCGATTTGTCACTCTGGAACACTGACCCTTTCAATGCGGAAGTCAGAGACGGAAAGGTTATTGGCAGAGGCAGCGTTGACCAGGAAAGCGGTATGGCGTCAATGGTGACGGCTGGGCGTATCATCAAGGAACTGGGTCTCAATAATAAATTCAGCATCTACTTTACCGGAACCGTTATGGAAGAGGATTGCGACGGCTTGTGCTGGCAGTATCTCATCAAAGAGGAAAAACTGGTTCCGGAACTGGTGGTCATCACCGAACCCACCAACCTCAATATCTACAGAGGGCACCGAGGCAGAATGGAAATGATGGTGCACGTCAAAGGGCTGTCCTGCCACGGTTCTGCTCCTGAACGGGGTGACAATGCGATTTACAAAATCAGCAGGATTGCTCTGGAAATTGAAAAACTGCACACCCGTTTGAAAGACGATCCCTTTCTGGGAAAAGGCAGTGTCACTGTGACACAGGTCTTTTTCTCATCTCCATCCCAGTGTGCAGTGCCTGATGCTGCTTCCATCCAACTGGACAGACGCCTTACCTTTGGCGAAAACAAGGAAAGCGCTGTTGCGGAAGTGAAGGAAGCATGTCGTCTGGCGGGTTATCCTGATGCAGAAGTAGAAGTCCTTGAATATAAAGAAACTGCATACACTGGACTGGTTTATCCCGCGGAAAAGTATTATCCGACCTGGGTTTTGCCTGAGAATTCTCCTTGGCTGAAAACTGCTGCGGAGAGTTATAGTCAGGTTTTGGGACGTCAGCCCTTTGTGGATAAATGGACTTTTAGCACTAATGGGGTTGCTATTATGGGAATGCATAATATTCCATGTCTGGGGCTTGGTCCGGGCAATGAAGTTTATGCCCATGCACCTAACGAAGCTTGTCCGGTAGAGCATCTGACGCTTGCTGCAGCCTTCTATGCGGCATTCGTCTATGCTTTGAATAAATAGGGCAGGAAATCCCTCTATGATATATTTTAAGCATTATCTGTGTATTCAATGC
>Ga0194125_10012506_pt1 | contig 11181 bp, 8 predicted proteins | sample TA2KigC250mmetaG_FD_148626 | JGI IMG/M metagenome (GOLD analysis project Ga0194125, IMG submission 148626) | Freshwater microbial communities from Lake Tanganyika, Tanzania - TA2015034 Kigoma Deep Cast 250m | ecosystem: Environmental > Aquatic > Freshwater > Lake | place: Tanzania: Lake... | reverse complement strand
GTTGCATACTTTTTCGCATTGTCAAAATCACCCCTGTTAAATGAGACTTTTCCTAACCCATAAAGTCCATCCGCGGATTCGGGAAAAAGCTCAAGCGTTCTTCGAAATTCTCGTTCAGCACTGTTATTATCACGAAGCATTTCGTATGAACTTCCCAATAAAAAATGAGTCCGAGATGATTTAGGATCAAGTAATACAGATTTGCTTAGTACTTGAACAGCGTTTTTAGGTTGGTTGTTTTGCAAGTGATAAACTGCCTGCTCATTTAAATATGAAACCTCTTTAGGATGAAAATGTAATTTTTCCGGTTCGAATTTAAAAACTTCGAAGTATTCAAATTCGTCGATCGGGACGTAAACTGGTTTTTGATTTACTGCTTCGAACCAATTTCTTATTGATGCAAAATATGAAACGTTATTTTCCGAAAAATACTTTCGCATGTAATCTGTGAAATTCTTTTCATTTAAATGAGAAATAACTTCAGGATTTACTAATCCAACCATATCAACAATTTTTCTCTCAGAATAGAAAGCAAGCGCTCCGATATCGTGAGTTGCAATTACAGCATCTTTTGGAGTGTTATTTTTCAGCCAGTTGGCAATCGCAACGTGACGAACATTGTGGTAATTCCAAACTTCACTTGTCTCATCCATTTTTTTGAAATTTTCATCCAAGCTGAAAATAATTGTTATACCGATAAACAAAGCGAACAATAGATTCAATCCAAAACTTTGATCAGACTTTGATCGTTGTTGAATAAATTCAAGAATAATTGCAAAGGTATAGAGCGACGTTAATATCATCATCGGGATTACAGGCATCAAATATCTTCCAAAACGGTGAGCGAATGGGAGTTTTATATAGTAAATGGCGATTAACCCGATTGTGAATAATACAAAAATTAGTACTGGATTGTATCGTCTTTGGAATAAGCTTACTGCTAAATGTATAATACCAATACAGAAAGTCACCCCTATCAAAACTAATTCCCCCTTGGAAAAATATTCCAGCACATCACGTTGGAGAAAGCTTTCTCGATTTGATCCGAAGTAATACTCAATTTTTGCTGCATATGAATTTGGAAGCAAAGAGCCCGAAAGCAAAAAATTAAAAATGAAGTAAAGTGCGACTAATCCAAGTCCAATTGCTAACAATTTAGCTAACTGCTCTTTGTTGAACATCGGAGTTGAAAATTCATCGTTCTTGCTTCTAGAAGCGACAAAAAATTTATAAAAATAATCGATAGTTAAAGCAATCCATAGAATTAATCCTTCCGGCCTTGCCCAAACACTTAATCCTAAAAATATTCCAGTAAGAATAGAATTATTCTTCTTGTAAAAATAAATCGTGGAAACTAAGAAAAATATGAACATCGTTGTTTCCATTCCGGAGACTGAAATCAAATTTAATTTTGGCTGAATTGCGATCATCACTGTTGCAGCTATTGCCAAAATCGTCTTTGATGGAAAATCGATATAGACTATTCTGTATGTGAAAAAAACAGTCAGTGCTAAAAATGAGATACCAATAAAGTAACTTAATATGAATTCATTTTTAATTATAAGATAGAATAAAGCTAAGATTAAAGTGTAAAGCGGTGAAGTTGAACCGGATGTGATGACATCACTCTTGAAATATGAATATGCACCATATTCAATCAAATTTTTCGCAAATGTTAAATGTATCCATGGATCATCCAAAGTAAATCCATACGAATTGTTCTGACTATATGATTGGATAACATACCACATCCCGATTATAATACTCAGCAGCACCGCTCCTATCACGAAAAAAATGTTTTGCTTCTTATTCAGCGACTTCGATAAATAGAGTGCTGGCTTCTCTTTTTTCGATATTTCTTTTTGCTTAGCGTGTTTCTTTTGAAATTTTTTGCTCATACGATTTAAAACATTAACTTTTCGATGGTTTCACTGCTGAGATGATGATGCCTGTCCCAATATTAATATTGCTTTTGAAATCCAGATACATCATCAATAGAGTGAATGGAAAAGTCACTAAATAATAAATTGGTAAAAGTAAAATTAGAAGTTTTGAAAGATTTGCTAACATAATAGGGATTTTAATTCCAAGCCTCCAAGCCTTATCTCCCCAGAAACCATAGGTATAATCCAACTTCCTCATTTTGAATCCGACTGATTCAAGCTTCTGTGTAAAATCCTCTTTTGAATAACCATCCCGAAAATGTTCACCGATAAAACTCTCTTCATCGTGGGCATGAACATCGCTTCCACCGAACAAGGATGGAGTATTTATTATAACAATCCCGTCCGGCTTTAAAGCGGTATAAAAGTTTTGAAATACTTTTACATCTTCCTCAATATGCTCCATCACATCGATGCAGATAATAAGATCAAATTTGTCGGTGTGGTTTATCTTTGTGAGGTCTTCAATGCCGAAAGAGACGTTTTGAAAATTGTGATTTTCAAAAAATTTTTTGCAATCTGATATGTAATCATCTTTGACGTCGATTGCGTAAATATTAGCGTTGGGAATTTTTTTTGTAATGTAATAAGAATACTGTCCAAAGCCGGTTCCGGCATCATAAACTGAAAAATCAGAAGTCTTAATTTCTTCCACTGCGAGCAGTATCTCTCTTCGAACATACCAAGAACGAAGGAACATTATATCTAAAATTTTATAGAATAATTTTCTTAAGATGGGACTCTTTCTTATGAAAGAAGCAAAAACATTTTTGACCGGATCGTAATGCATCAAGAATTAAGAAGAGATTTTTGAATTTCGTTAAAAACTCTTAAGTGTGAAATACTGCTCATGCAGTTTGGATTGAAATCGCATGTCATTTTATAACAGCCAAGGCAGTCGAGCTCTGAAGTAACTTTGATGATCCTGCCGTATGTTTCAATCTCGGCAGAGGAAGTCGGTCCGAAAAGCAAAACAACTTTTTTATTTAACGCAGTTGCTGCGTGCATTGCCAATGTATCGCCAGTAACAAGCAAGTCGCAAAGATTTAGAAGAGAAAAAAATTGTCGCAGAGAATTATCAGTGCCGGTATTTATAACGCGATTGTAATCAATCAAGCTCAATCTCAAGTTTCTTTCTTTCTCATAATGTCCGCCGTAAAGAAAAACGTAAAAATCTGTTTCATCTAAAATTTTCTTAATTAGATTTTCGAATCCATGATAAGTCCATTGCTTGTACTGCCATCTTGGGCTTGCACCCGTGTTCATTCCGATTATCTTTTTATTGTTGGCGATCTTAATTTTATTTCTAAAATTTTTCGCGAAATCTAATTCATCCTCAGTAAGTTTTAGAATAATCTCAAATTCCTTTGGATTTATTTTAGCTATCTTTTGAATAATTGACTGATAAGTTTTTGTGTTTTTCTTCTTAACATCGTCAAAAGCTCCCATCTCAAACCACTCGATTGCTTCATCATTAAGTGCAACTACTTTTCCTTTTTCATCAAGTCCGAAGCCAAGTTTTTCATAACCCTGGGCTTTAGTGCAAATAGCAGAACTAATAGGAGAAGGATCTAAATTTAAAACAACATTATAATTTTCAGCAGCTAAAAAATAATTTGTATCGAATGATTCGAGTGCAAGCAATTTGTCAACAAAAGGATTATTTACAAATAGCGGTAGTGCGTTGCTTCGCGTTAACCAAGTAATTTCGGAATTTGGGTTGTTTTCTTTCAGCCCCTCAAGAATTGAAGTCGTTCTTAAAACGTCACCGATTGCATCGAGCTTTATTATTAAAATTTTAAACTCAACAGGTTCATAATGTGGACAAGTATCGCATTTCACACCTTCAGATTTGTGAAATGAACAAGGCCTATCGCCTGGAAAATGTTTGCAGTCGTATTTTAATATCATGTTTCAATCAAATTTTCGCAACGAAGTTACTAATTTTTTTTCAGAGATTGAATTTATTATCTATGTACTGCGAACTAAATTTAACTTGGTTTTTTTCTCGCCAATTCAAAATCAATTTTGATAAAAAGAGATGAATAATTTATGTTTGACTAACAACTTGAAAGGAATTGTAATGAAATCGATAAGAGTAAATCCAATTGTATTCATATTGCTTTTGATTCTTACCCTGATCACTGGTTTTTTTATAAATGAAAGTAACGAGATAACTCTATCAACAATTGAGCAAGCAGAAAAACTTTTTGGTTTGAAATTTACTGAAGCAAAAAGAGATTCAATGCTCGACGAGTTGAACGATAATTTGAAAAGTTTTCAGAAGCTTCGTGAGATTAAATTGAATAACAGTGTTATGCCCTCTTTATTGTTTAATCCAATCCCACAAAATTTTTCTTTCGAAACGAAAAAAATTCCATTCAAGGTTGAACCGGTAAAAATAACTAGACCTAAAAATCTGGAGGATGCAGCATTCTATTCGATTCTTGAATTAGCTTACTTGTTGAAAAACCGCCTCGTAACATCCTTAGAACTTACCGAGATGTATCTTAATAGATTGAAAAGAATTGGACGAAAGCTTGAGTGTGTAGTCACGCTGACTGAGGAATTAGCAATCAAGCAAGCAAAGCGTGCAGATGAAGAAATTGCATCAGGAAAATATAGAGGTCTCCTACACGGAATTCCTTACGGGATAAAAGATTTATTCGCAACGAAAAACTACAAAACAACTTGGGGTGCACCACCATATAAAGAACAATTAATTGACGAAGATGCTGAGGTTGTTAAAAGATTAGAAAAAGCAGGTGCAGTGCTTGTTGCAAAATTAAGTATGGGAGAGTTAGCTTGGGGAGAAACCTGGTTTGGTGGTTACACTCGCAACCCGTGGAATTTGGAACAGGGTTCAAGCGGTTCATCGGCTGGTTCTGCTTCTGCCACTGCTGCTGGATTAGTTCCATTTGCAATCGGCTCGGAAACTTGGGGCTCGATAATTTCTCCCTCAACACGATGCGGCGTAACTGGATTACGTCCAACTTATGGAAGAGTAAGCAGAGTTGGAGCAATGGCATTAAGCTGGTCGATGGATAAAATCGGTCCAATCTGCAGAAGTGCTGAAGATTGTGTAATCGTTTTCAATGCTATTTATGGAAAGGATGGAGTTGACCCAACACTTTACGATGCGCCTTTCAACTATTCACCGAAAGTAAATTTGAAAAAAATAAAAATAGGATATATCAAAAGTGAATTTGATAAAGAACGACCTCAAAAAGAATCTGACGACGATGTTCTCAAAGTTCTAACATCACTTGGAGCAGAGCTTAAACCAATTGAATTGCCAAATTTACCCGTGAATGATCTCAGTTTTATTTTAAGTACTGAGGCATCAGCAGCATTTGATGAATTAATAAGAAGCGGTCGGGAAGATGAATTAGTGCGTCAGATCAAAAACTCATGGCCAAATGTTTTGCGTGCACATCGTTTTATCCCAGCCGTTGAGTATATCCAAGCAAATAGAATCCGTACACTCTTAATAAACGAAATGCAAAAAATATTTAATGAGATTGACGTTTATGTTGTGCCGACTTTCGGAGGGAGCAGTTTATTGTTGACAAATCTTACTGGTCATCCATCTGTAGTAGTTCCAAATGGATTTAACGAAAAGGGGAGTCCGACAAGCATAAGTTTTGTAGGAAAATTATTTGGAGAAGGAGAACTATTAGCAGTTGCAAAGAAATTTCAAGAGGCGACGGAGTTTCATAAGAGGCGGCCGGAATTGTGAAGGTGGAATTAATTAAAATACATCGGTGTTTAGATGTTTGGTAAATAGTTTATTTCAATTTCGGGTAGTTATTTGCTTAGTAGCATAATCTTTTTCTAATATATATTTGTAATTAGTTAAACGAATTTGTAATTTTAAATCGATAATAAGCTACACTAAAAATCAACAAGTTCAGATGGAGAGTGAAATGAAAAATGAGAATAATCAAAAAGAAATCTTTGAAGTATTTGAAGAACTTGAGAAAAGAGCTAAAGAAATTTACCCAACTATAGATAAGGATATAGAAACATTTAACTCTATGAGGGTTGAACAGGAGAGCTATTTAAATTATCTCTCATTATTAAATGAACAACCACTTCCAAAAGCATCTAATCAAACTTGTATAGAATAAATGCCTACTTGGGGAAAAATATTAGCTGAAATCCAAAAAGAAATAAAGAATAATAATCCCGCCGCTTTTGACACTGTTCGAAATAAATACTTAAAAGAATTAACAGAGAAAACTCATAGAAACACCATCATATATGCAGCTCGTTGGACAACCGGCGATGTTCCGGCAAATATTATATCAATTACTGATGAAGATTTGCAGGCATTTATGGAAGCTATCCACGGTTTAAAAGGTGATAAGTTAGATTTAATATTACATACAGGCGGCGGTTCGGCAGAGGCAACAGATGCTATTGTTACTTATATAAGACAAAAATTTATTGATATTCGGGTTATAATTCCTCAAGCCGCAATGTCTGCAGGAACTATGCTTGCATTAGCTGCAGATGAAATGATAATGGGAAAGCATTCTTTTATAGGACCAATAGACCCTCAATTTATTTTAAACACACCAGTTGGTGTGCAGGCAGTGCCGGCACAGGCAATTATGGAACAATTTAAGAAAGCACAAAAAGATTGCGCTGATAATCCTAAGAATTTAAGTTCTTGGCTGCCAATGTTGAGCCAATATGGACCAGCTTTACTTGTTCAATGCCAGAATCAAATTGACTTTGGCAGAGACTTAGTAAAAACTTGGCTTGGAAATTATATGTTCAAAGGTGAAGATGGAAAGAAGGCTGAAGAAATTTCTGAATTTTTATCTAACCATGGTAATTTTAAAACACACGGTAAACATATAAGTATCAATCAAGCTAAAGCTATAGGATTAAAGATTGTGGACTTGGAAAGGGATCAAGATTTGCAGGAAAAAGTTCTATCTGTTTTTCACGCTACTATGCATACCTTAAATACAACCGCTGTAAAAGTTATTTGTAATCAAAATGGAAATGCTTTCATTAAACAGTTCCAGATACAGTTACCTATAAAACGACCATAAAAAATACTCTCATATCTGAAATTTTTCATCCGTCTTCGCTTATAGCTTCGCCGGACAGGTACTCTTTCTCCGTTAATGCGAAGGCGGGGTCTATTCTACCAATGGGGAATGGGTATTGTGCGATTGATATACAATTAGGACAATTCATGTGCAAATGTTTTATCCGCTAAGTAACCACCATTACGGACATTTATTCGGCAATTAATTGCCAAGAACGCCAAGTAAATGTCAAAAAGATTAATCAACTTTTAGATGTTTACCTTCCTCGGATTCATAAAATGCATTGTGAACATTTAAGTAGTCATAGAAATTATCATAATTTTCAAAATGAAGGTTTTCACTAAACTGGTGTGCTCTCGAAAGCATATCAACATAAGGTGCAGGATCTTTTTGACCTGCCTGTCGGACAGGCAGGTTAGTCAATCTCTTTAATGTAAGCAGATAATCATCTCGATAGACTGTCGGGATAATGATCTTACTTTGATTTTTACTAATGAGTTCAGCATTCATCATTACACGTGCAATTCTGCCGTTGCCGTCTTCAAAAGGATGTACTTCACTTACGAGAAACATCATATATGCTGCTCTTGCAAATGGATCAGTCAAAATTTTGTAATAGTCAAATCCACGTATGAGTGTACCACGAACAAGTTTGAAATCAACAAACAAGGTATTTCCAGCTCTGTTATTTTTTTCTTTGAATTGACCAGGAGATTTACCTATACGTGCTGATAGCAATGTTTTATGTCTTGAGAGAAGTAATTCTAGAAATTCATCAGAACTATTTGGAATTATTTTCATTTCGTTTCTGTTCGAGACTATTTGATATGTACCAAGAATATCGTGTGAATCATCTCCGCGGTTAGGTAAAGGAACACCGGTATCTATTATATTTTTTGCTTCAGAGACTTCGAATACGGTTCCCTCAATGTAGTTGGAAAAATAAGCTTCAAAGAAAGCGAAATTCCTAAAAGAATTTAAGGATAAATTTTTCTCCGGGCGTTCTTTAAAAGTTTTGTTGTGCAGATAGTTAGAGAGTAACTCAAAGAGTTCTATTCTGTTTCTATCATAAGGCAATCCTGCAGCACGTGATAAAGCTAAATCTGATTTTAATATTTTAGAGGGCTTGGTGGCAAACAAAGCACCTATAATTTTGTTTAGTGATTCAAACTCTTTTTGCATATCAAGTATTTCAGATAATTGCTTTGCTATATCACGCAATTGATTTAAACCATTTTCCCCTTTTATTCTTAAAATATCATCTAACTTTTCCTCAATCTGAGGAATGGTTAAAGACTTTGAATCGGGACCGGATTTTTTGGTTATCTGAAGATTCTCAAGAAAAGCTCTTTCCTTAGATGAAACATACAACTCACCAATCATTTTATTGTCCCCTTCAATAGGTCCCTTTCCCTCAAGAAAATTTATTGTTATACCAGGAAGTTTTATTTTTCTCGTATAGGAATAAGTAACAAAAATCTGATTAGTTGAAGTTGGTTTGAACTCAAAAGCGGAACGATGGCTTAGCACTGAGCCGGGATATAAGTTACCAAGAATTTCAAGAATGTTTCTGCTTATAATTTCAGAAGGTTTTTCTTCAAGATTTGTAGAATAAATCCTTGGGGCAATCTTCCGAAGTTTGTTTTCTTGAAGCAGTTTCGAGATTTTATAATTCTCTTGACGATTTGCTGAGGCAAATATTAGCTCACTCATTGAAAATATTTTCCAAAATAGTTATTGAACTGACTCTAAATTGTAATAATTTTCCAAAATAAACAAGTTTATTTGTAATATTTTCCAGAATAGGTCTTTATTTTGAGGAAATTTTCTAAAATAAGATTGGGGATAGCGGTTAAATTTAACAATATAAAAAATAAGTAGTGATTTTTATTCGAGTTTTATTTTTATACCGAAAGCGAGATTTTCCCAACGGTGATTCCTTCGAAACGATTTCCATTCTACTGTATCTCAAATTTGTCATAGTCTTCCTTAGTTATAATGCTAACTACTTGCGGGTCTATAATCTCAACTTCTTCATAAGTGAGGTTGTAGAGCTTGTAAACCATTATGTCTATTTAGTCTTATGATTTCTGGGTTTAGATTTTTCTTCAATATTTTTTAGATAGAAATCAAATCCGCGTTTCCCATGCAACCGTTTTTTTAATCCATTTGTTTTTTTATAGCTAAAAAATTCAATGTGGTCATCTGGTAAAAATTGTAAAAATTTATGTGCATATTTTGCCCCTCCAGACTTTAAGGCAGTAATGAGATGTAAACTATTTCTCGCGCGAGTTATAGCTACATAAAATGCATTCTTAGTTATCCACTTCATGTTTACATTATCAAAACCAAGGATAATAACGTGATCTGCTGAAAGTCCCTTGGAACCGACTACCGTCATTAACTCCACAGCACCCATTCGCTTTACTTCAATTTCCTCCATCTCCGCTTCTTCCTCCTCTTCATGTTCTAATCCCACAATTTCTTGCTGATTGATAGCGTTTCGTTCTATATCATCCTGAAGTTTTTCTTTATCGGTAACAAGGAAAAGGTCAGCAATTTGCATTATCTTTTCTGCAATGGTGCCCTCACCTTCTAAAATGATTTTAATCTTTTTAGATTTGTGAAGTGAATTCTTGATTTCTCGAATATCTAAGTCGCAAAGGTTCTTGCCAGCTTGCATAGCCTTGTCAATTAACTCATGCACTTTATCTACCGAGATCTTTTCATAATGAAGCACTTTTCGGAAAGTGAAATTGTTATTGGGTTTGTTTGCGAGTGAATAATAGCTTAGTAATCGGTAATAATCGGGTGAAAATGACCGCTTCTCTGTTTGATATCTCTCTACTATTCTTTTTATTTTTTCCTTCGATTGACCATAAAAATTGATTTCTTTTGCTGGTGTCAATATCAGCAAGTATGCATCTTTTGCCTCACCAGCTTCCAATTGTTTCCTGCGTTCATCAATTTCCGCTTTCTTATCCGCGACGAATTTTGCAATATAATCAACTGCGGTTATAGGAGTGGCGCACGCAATGACTTGAACTTTCGGTTCACCACTGTTGGTATTTAACGGTAAGTAGATTTTTTCAATACTTTTAATATCTTTATTTTTTCGGATGAAATGTTCAGCAGTTTTAGTTATGTGATAACTGCTCCTCCCACAGAATGGAAGCATTCCTTTAGCAGAATCTTTGTTTTTATACAAATTGCGAATCAAACTAGGTTTGCTTGACTTCAGCTCCTCATAAATCGCTTGTTCATCATCCCCAACAATAAGTAATCCTTTGTGATCATTTGTCAGTTGGTTAATGAGTGCTTCCTCTGAAAGATTGAAGTCTTGATATTCGTCAATAATGAAGTAATTACCTTTATTTAAATCCGGATTTTCTTCCAATGATTTAGTGGCTCGCAAAATCAAATCCGCAAAACCAGTAGCATTGTAAAATTGACAAAGGCTGAAATAAGTTCCCCTTAGTTTTTTCCATTCATTTAATTCTTCGAGGTTATTATCGTGTAATTGTCGTTCAAATTTCCTCCATGTGTACACACTTCTATTCACATTGGGGTAAAATGCTAGCACATCATACCATAATAATTCCTTCCAAGACTGTCCTATTATTCGAATGTGTGGATTAAACTGCCATTCAGTCGTCCCATTATTTTTTTCTACAATGCTACGGGCAAACTTATGCAAAGTTAATATAGTTATTTTGTTTCTTTGCACATTAGTTATTCCTTCGCTGTTTATAATTTCATTTTGCAAGTCCGCCACTAATTTCCTGACAAAGCTTATTACAACAATGCTTGCCTTTTGGTCTTTCTTAAACCAATAATTAATCCTATCTAGAAATAGATGGCTTTTGCCTGTTCCCGGAGATGAAACAACCAATATTTTGTCAGCATCATGACATGCAATAGCTGAAGCGTTTTGATCGCGGTATTCCTTCCTTTTATCATTACTGCGGGAATCTAACGTGCGGTATAATGATTGTAATTCCGAAAATGTAAAAGGAATACCGTCATCATTGATAAGAAATCGTATAGTCATCTTTGAGTATTCTCAATAATTTGAATCTCCTCCTCGGTGAGATCATAGAGTTCATAGACAAGCTCATCAATCTTTTTTCCATATTCTTTAACTCTTTCTTGCTTTACCTGGTCTTGCAAGC
>Ga0194125_10012503_pt1 | contig 11183 bp, 8 predicted proteins | sample TA2KigC250mmetaG_FD_148626 | JGI IMG/M metagenome (GOLD analysis project Ga0194125, IMG submission 148626) | Freshwater microbial communities from Lake Tanganyika, Tanzania - TA2015034 Kigoma Deep Cast 250m | ecosystem: Environmental > Aquatic > Freshwater > Lake | place: Tanzania: Lake... | reverse complement strand
ATCTATCCTTCGCAAACGGCAGGATCCGACGCGGGCGAAAAGCGATAATGCAAAACGGTGGTTTCAATCTCTTCTTCCTGGGCGGGGTGGCCTTCTTCTTATGCGGACCGCGGATCGGGAATCAACAACTCGGGGACCTACGGTTGCACCATCATGATATGGGGCGATAAGCCGGAGTTGCACATTTCCCCCGGACGACCCGACCAGGCGTCTTTCCGGGTTCTCGGTTTTAAATCCCCATCGCGGGATTCGCCGGCCGCGTGTCCGGGGAGCTTAGCCGATTCGGCTGATGATCAATCGCCGCTTGCCGGCGGCCGTGGCTTCGATCCGGGGAACGGGTTTGATCCGGACGCGAAGCTCCCCTTCGAATCCCGTCTCCAGGCGTTCGGCCATTTCAGGTTGTGGCATCCTCCTCTTTCATCTTCCAGATGGAGCGGACGAAGCGTGCCTCCGGAACCCGTAGACAACGGCTGGAGGGCGATGGGACGCGCGTCCCGGGGAGCCGATAAACCTCCCCGGGGCGCGCTTTTTCGACGAGATCCCCAGATAGGGCCGTGATCATGGGCGTCCGCGCCCTCATCTGCCTCATGGAAAAAGGGGAAGAAGAGGCCGCCGTCCCTCCGGCTCACAATCCGAGAAAAAGAGAAAGAATTCCCGGGTCCCGGCGCCCGACGGGCTTATTGGAAAAAGACCTTGTCGCTTTCGACGCCGCCGAGCCCGACGGTCGCGACCGCGAAAGCCCGCCTTTGATTCAGGTCCCTGAACATGAGGGTGGTCGAAAGGGTCGAGGCCGGAACGGTCGTGAGGGAGACGTACTCGCCTGATCCCGTTTTCATATAGAGGTTGTACCCCTGAATCTGCTCGCTCTTGTTTTGGGGATTAGGCGACCAGGACAGGGTGTATTGGATCTCGGGGTTCCTCCGCAAACGCAAGACGGAAATCCCCAGAGCGGGATTGAGCGGGACATGGAACACCCGGGGTTCGATCTTGGCGATCGAATAGACCCAGACATCCGAACCACCGATGGCGAAATTGAACGAACTCTGGCAGACGGCCACGTTGCCGAACGGATCGGCCGTGATGCCCGGAAGCTTGGGCCACGTGGCGGCGATGGTCTGGGGCCCGGACCACGTCCCCTTGGCGTTATGGGTGTAATGCAGCCCGTCGCCGTAATCGCCCGCCCCGATCTGGACGGCGACATGGATGACGCCCTTCGCGTCCACCGCCACGCGAGGGAAATGGTAGGCATAGGGAGGGAGGGCGATCTCGCGGGGAGAGCCCGTTTCGATCTTGATAATCCGGACCTCTGCTCCTGAGACGGAGGGATCCACGTCTCCCCAGGCCGCCACGGCGACGTTATCGGGACCGACGGTCAGATGGGGGTGCGCGGAGCTCGCCCCGCCGGTCGTCACGATCTGGGCGGCCGACCAGGGCGTGGACTTCGTCCGCTTGGAGTAATAATTCTTGTAGGCGCTGACGCCCTTCTCCCTCCAGAGGGCCCACACCACGCCGTTCGGACCGATGGCGATCCGGCAAGACTTCCCGAATCCCGAAGACAGGCGGTAGGTGTCCTCCCAGACGCCGTTGATCTTGCACCGGGCGTAAGCCCGGCCCTCCTCCTCGCTGTAGAACGAGACAAAGACGTTCCCGTCGGCGTCCACGGCGCAGTGCGGTTCCCACCCGCCGAAGCCGATTTTCACGCTTTCGACGGGACTCCAGCTCTTGGACCGGGGATCAAACAGCCTCATGTAGACGCCCTTTTCCGGGCCGACGCCCCAAACGACGGCGACATGTCCGCGGGCGCTCGTGGCCACGTGGGGGCGTTCGCCTCGGATGACCATCGAGTTGGTCACATTGAAGGGGTCCGTCGCTTTGGTCCCGTCGAAGGCCACATGCCAGATCGGATGCCCCGGCCCGTCCGTATCCTCCTCAAAGACGACATGGAGAACGCCGTCGGGCCCGAAGGCGCATTGAGACCAGCGAACGCCTCCGCCCACATGGGCGATCTTGGCTTCGAAACCTAGCGTTTGACCGTATTGGACGCCGCTCAACGCCAGGGCAAATGCCGTGGTCAGGACGAATCTCTTCATGATCGACGACTCCTTATACTCGGACGGTGCCGACAGCTTCCAAAAACGCCCGGCAGTCCTGCTTATACAGAGCTTTCAGCCTCAGGGTTTCATCCAACACCAGGGCGACTTTTTTAGGATCGAGTTCGTAAGCGTAGGCGTGCCGGAAGAAATGCCGGAACGCCCGCAGGGAATCCAACAGGGCAAAAGATTCGGCTGACAACAAAGAAGGCCTCACGCCCTCGACCGAAACCGTCATTCTCCACAGAAGCTCCCGGTGGTACTTTTTCTTGTCCTCGATGTTGTTTTCGAAGAATCCAGCGATGATTTTAACAAGGTCCTCGAAGGCGCAGTAAAGATTGTGGAGCTGATAAGCCAGGCTCTCCAGGACGATCTTCTCCTTGATCGCCTTACGCTTCTCGATGCGGGCGAAGATTTTTCCGATTTCCGCGAGCTGAGTTTCCAGGTCGCTTTTCAGGAGCTTGAACCGCGTTTTTTCCATCTCACTCCGTCCTCCCGGATTTTGTTCTTCAACCGTCCGCTGTTTTCGATCTGGACGACATCGACCTCGCATCCCAGATCGCGGGAGAGGAACGCCTGCGCCCGGAAGAAGTCCGCGTCGGCCAGGCCGGCGAAGGCAATGTCGATGTCCGATTCGTCCGCGAACTTCCCCTTTTTCGTCAGGGAGCCGAAAAGAATCGCCTCGCCGAAAGAGATTTCACGGGACAGCATTTGAAGCGCCTCTCGGACATCAGCCAGGCGTTTTCGCCTGGATCGTTCCCTCTCCGCATGTTTCCTTTTGAGCGCCTTCTCGAGGACGTCCACAGGGTCATTTTTTCAAAGAATCCCCCAAAAAGCAAGAAGGCGCGGAGTATGTCCGATTAGCGCCATTCAAGGGATGAGACATGAAGATCGCTCAAGATATCGCCAAGAAGATCGTCAAATCCTTTATCAAACACGGCGATCCCCTGCCACCCGAAACAAAACGAGCAAGAAAGCAGGCCAAGAAAGAGGTCAAGATCCCCGTCGCCGTTTCCATCTGACCAAACTCCCGTCCTTTCTCAAAGCGGCCCGCTTAACGGTAGCGGAGTTCTCGAAACTCTAGAAAAGACCGAACCGCCGGTTACTGGCACAAGGTCCCGACCGAGGCCGGAAAGATTGAGCCGGCCGCCCCGTTGACCGCCCGAAAACGATCATGTTATAAACCGGACGGAGCGGAAGTGAATTTATCCGTCTTCGGAGAGATCGTCGTCGTCCTGGGCGCCTCGGTCTTCATCAACTTCATTTTCCACAAGCTCAGATTGCCGGCCGTCATCGGTTTCATCCTGACCGGCATGCTTGTCGGCCCGAGCGTTCTATCGCTTGTCGAAAACACCGAGATGATCAATTTCCTGGCCGAGGTCGGCGTGGCCATGCTCCTGTTCATGATCGGCCTGGAATTGTCGCTCGAGCACCTGAAACGGATGGGGAGGACGTTCTGGCTGGGCGGCGGAATCCAGGTTCTCCTGACCCTTGTGATCGCTTATGGAGCCTTCAGGCTCCTCGGATTGCCGTCGGCCTCGGGGATCCTGTTCGGCTTCCTGCTGACTCACACGAGCACGACCGTCCTCCTGAGGATCGCATCGGACCGCGGCGAGGTCGATACGCCTCCCGTCCGCATCGCCCTGGGGATCTCCCTCTTCCAGGACATCTCTTTCGTGCCGATGCTGGCGCTCCTCCCCGCCCTGACCGCCGCCGGAGCCGTGTCCGTGGGCCTTCTGTCCTTGAGGCTCGCCCTCAGCCTGGCCGTCCTGGCGGCCGTCTTCATCGTCGCGCGCGTGGCCATGCCCAAGATCCTTTTCTGGATCGTGGGCACCCGGGCCAGGGATCTTTTCATTTTCGCCGCGTTGTTCGTATGTCTCGGGATGGCCCTCGTCTCGTCGACGCTGGGGATGTCCCTGGCCCTGGGGGCTTTCCTCGCCGGGATCATCATCTCGGAATCCGACTACAGCCACCAGGTGGTTTCCGACATCCTGCCCTTCAAGGACGTGTTCAGCGGCCTCTTTTTCATCTCCATCGGAATGCTGCTCGACGTTCGAAGCGCATTGGCCCATGGGAAGAACATTCCCCTCCTCCTGGCGATCGCCGTGGGCATCAAGCTTCTCACGGGATTCGTCGGCGTCCGAGTTCTGGGTTTTCCCTCCTCCACGGCCTTCGTTTCGAGCCTGGGGCTCATTCCGATCGGCGAATTTTCCTTCGTCCTGGCCACGGTCTCCTTGGGAAAGGGGCTCCTCGCCGAAAATTTCTACCAGGCGTTCATCACGATGTCGATCCTGACCATTCTCGTCACGCCCCTCCTCCTCGCGAATGGCCGGGCCATGTCGGCACGGCTGGGGCGGCTGTTCAAATGGAAGGCCTCGGCCTCCGAATCTCGGCCGCGGGGCAAAGCGTGGACGGACCACGTCATCATCGGGGGCTTCGGCATGGCCGGCCGGAACCTGGCCAAGGTCCTGAGGGAGACGGGCGTGGCCTACGTCATCCTCGAGCTCAACCCTGATACCGTCCGATCGGCCGCGGCCGAAGGGGAGCCGATCATCTTCGGCGACGTCACGAGCCGCGTCCTCCTCCGGGAAGTCTGCATCGATAGGGCAAAGATCCTCGTTTTAGCCGTCTCCGATCCGATATCGGCCCGGCGGTGCGTCCATGCCGCCAGGGAAATGAACCGGGATCTCTACATCATCGTCCGGACCCGGTTCGCCTCCGAAGTCGACGAACTCATCAACCTCGGCGCCGACGATGTCGTCCCGGAGGAGTTCGAGACTTCCATCGAGATCTTCACCCGCGTTCTGGACAGGTTCCACATCCCCCAGAACGTCATCGACGCCCAGGTCGGCGTCTTGAGGAGCGAATGTTACGGCATCCTCAGGGGAACCTGCCGGACCTTCAGGCCGACCATGGACAAGATCACGGACCTGCTCAGCGCCGGGACGGCCGAAACCTACTATGTCGGGAAGGGATCGTGGCCGGCGGACAGGACCCTGAAGGACATCGCCCTCAGGGAAAAGACCGGAGCGACGATCCTGGCCGTCGTCAGGGGCGAGGCGTCGTTCACCAGCCCCGGCGGCGAGTTCAAGGTCCTGGCCGGGGACACCCTAATCCTGGTGGCCAACCACAGGGACATGGACTTGGCGTTTCGGCACCTCAAGTCGGGCGACGCTTAAGGTCAGCCGTCGCCTCCGCGGAAACCACGAACGCCGCCCTGCCGACGATGGGCTCCGGGCGGATCCGGGTGTGTCACTTGCCCTTCTCTTCAGAGGCCGGGCCGCCATGACCCGGAAGGTCGATGAGGCCCCCCGCGGATCAGCGGCCGGACCTATCGCCGGAAATTCATCTTCAGGGGGCCGCCCGAAGTCCACCTTAAGCCTGCCATAAAAGGCCGCCGAGGGGGAGTCAGCCTCAACCGCCTGGTCAGCGCCAAGCGAAGCAATCTCCGAGTTCTCTGATAGAGATAACGATTTTCTTTACCTCACGGTTTATAATAGGAAATTGCTTTTCTGCTCCGCCCGAACTGGGAACCAAACTCATCCTGAAATCCCATCGCGCCACCGCAGACAAGAAAAAAACTCCGTCCAGGGGATGTCAAGAACGGTTGGAGGATGGGGCGGAACGGTCCGGGGCGGATCGGCTTAAAGAAACGTGCCCGAAATCGGCCGGTCCTCCCCCCCGGGATCGGGAACAATCACGAAAAATATTCGGCCGGAGGATCGGCGGCCATCAAAAGATCCTGTAAGGCACTTGCCGGCGGCGGCCAGCAGAGCCGCCCCAATTCGACTGTTTCTATAGGATATATGAAATGAGGTCTGGGACATCGAGCGAGCTCCTTTGGGTCGGATCGTGGGGTGCGGAGAAGGCCCGTTGTGTAAACGATGTCTTTCAGGTCTAGAAACCCGAATCTATCGCCTGAATCTATCGCCTCCCCTCCCGGCCGCCGCGCGCTCAGACCGCAGGCGCCTCGCCGGCCGTCGGGCATGCTTCCGGCGCCTTGGCCTTGCGCATGAACAGCTCGTAGAAGATCGGGACGATGAACGGTCGCAGGAAGATGGCCACGAAGAACCCACCGATGTAGACGATGGCCAGGGGCTGGTGGAGCTCCGACCCGGTGCTGCGGCTCAAGGCCAAGGGCAGGACGCTGACGATCATGACCAGGTCGGTCATCAGGATCGGCCGGAACTTGGTCACGGCGCCCTCGACCACGGCCTCCCGCAGCGACCTCCCCCGCCGGCGCAGGTCGTTCATCTTGGCCACCACGACCACGTCGTTCTGGACGCAGATCCCGAACAGGGCGATCAGCCCGATCATGGAGGAGACGTTGACGGACTGGCCGGCGATGAGCAGGGCCAGAACGCCGCCGATGAGGGTGGAGGGGATGTTCAGGAGTATGAGCAGGGCCTGCCGGGCCGATCCCAGCGAGGAGAAGAGGACGACGAAGATGACCAGGATGACCAGGCTCATGACCACGGTCAGGTGGCGCAGGGCCCGCTGCTGGCTCTCGAACTGGCCGCCGAAAGTGACGTAGTACCCGGGCGGCAGCTCGACCCGGGAGGCGATCTTCTGCTGGGCTTCCTGCACGAAGCCGCCGATGTCGCGCTTGACGACGTTGCCCAGGACGATCTTGCGGCGCATCAGGTTCTCGCGGAAGATCGTCTGCGGCCCTTCGCTCCTCTCGACGTCGGCCAGCACGGCCAGCGGCACGCGCTGCCCCCCCGGCGTGTCGACGAGCAGGCCGCGGATGGAGTCGGCGTCGCGCCGGAACTCCTCGGGCAGCCGGACCAGGACCGAAGTCACCCGGTCTGTCTCGTAGACGTCGGTCGCCTCGAGCCCGTTGAGAGCCGTCTCCACGGTCTCGGCGACATGATCGACCGAGAGCCCGTAGCGGGCCAGCGCCTCGCGACGGAGCCGGATGGCCAGCTGGGGGACGCCCGTGGTCTGTTCGACCTGCAGGTCCGCCGCGCCGGGGATCTCGGCCAGGACGCCGCGGACCTCCTCGATCTTCTCGTTCAGGACGGCCAGGTCGGGGCCGAACAGCTTGACCGAAAGCTGGCCCTCGGTGCCGGTCAGCATCTCGGCCAGCTTGTTGGCGATGGGCTGCTCGAAGATATAGGCCACGCCCGGGAGCCGGTCCAGGGCGACCCGCATGTCCTCGGTGATCTCCTTGAACCCGCGCTTGCGCTTCTCGCGCGGCAGGAGCTCGACGTTGTAATGGCTGTGGTTGACCGGGTGGAGATGCTCCGAGGCCTCGGCCGTCCCCGTCGTCCGGGAGACCGAAACGACTTCGGGAATGGCCAGGAAGGCCTTCTCGACCCGAGCGCCCATGGCCATGGACTCCTCGAGCGAGGTCTCGGGCAGCATGACCGTGGAGGCCATGATGGAGCCCTCGTCCAGGGGGGGTACGAACTCCTTGCCCAAGAAGGTATAGGCCACGACGCCGACCGCCATCAGGACTCCGAGCACGGACAACAGGATCTTCTTCCGCCCCAGGCTCGCCTCCAGCAGCCGGCGGTAAAAGGCGTTCAGGCGGTCCATGGAGGAGCTCCGGCGGGCCTGGCTTGGCCGGCCAGTCAAAAAGATCGAGCCGAGGATGGGCTGCAGGGTCAGGTTGAGCAGCATGGCCCCGAAAAGCGCCGCGGCCACGGCGAACGCGGTCGGCTTGAACATGGCCCCCTCGTACCCCTGCAGAGTCAAGAGCGGGAGGAAGACCAGGATGATGATCACGCTGGCCGAGAAGAGGTAAGGTCCGACGTCCCTGGCCGCCGCCCGGACGATCCCGCAAACCTCCTCGCCCGGCTTCCGGTCGCGCAGCGACCGGACCATGTTCTCGACCATGATGATCGACCCGTTGGCCATCTTGCCGATCCCGATGGCCAGCCCTCCGATGGACATGACCGTCAGCTTGACGGCGAACAGGCGCATCATGACGACGGCGATCAGGATGGAGAAGGGAATGGTCAGCGAGGCGATCAGTGCGCTCCGCCAGTCCTTGAGGAAGAACAGCGTGACCACCATGATGAGCAGAACACCCTCCAGGATCGAAGCCTCGACATGCTGGATCGAACTGCGGATGAGCAGCGATTGATCGTAGAAGGGCTTTACGGCCACCCCCGGCGGAAGGTCCCTGGAGATGGCCGCCAGGGAGGACTTGACGTTGGCGATGGCCGAGAGAGTGTCGCCTCCATACTGCTTCTCGACGGTCACGTAGACCGCCTCCCGGCCGTTGTGGCTGGCCGATTCGCGGCGGAACTTGGCCCCGACCCGGACGTCGGCTACGTCCCCGACGAAGACCGGCACGTTGTCCCTCTCCATGATCACCGTCCCGACGATGTCTTCGACCGAGCCCAGACGCCCGATGCCCTTGACTAAATACTCCTGGGCGCCGCGGCCGACGATGCCGCCGGAGAAGTTCCGGTTGCCCGCGGCGATGGCCTGGCGGACGTCGCCGATGGCGACGCCGTAATGGCGAAGCATGTCGGGACGCAGAAAGACCTGGAACTGCTTGACGAATCCGCCCAGGTTGATCAGGAACGACACGCCCGGCACGCCCTGCAGGCGATGGCGGATCGTCCAGTCGGCGATCGACCGCAGCGCCATGGGATCGACTCCGTCCCCGGTGACGGCGAACTCGAAGACCTCGCCCATGCGGGAGGAGACCGGCCCCAGAATGGGGTTGGTCGTGCCCAGGGGCAGGCGGCCGGAGATCAGCTCGAGCTTGCTGGAGACAATCTGGCGGGCCAGGTAGATGTCCGTCCCCCAGTCGAACTCCACCGTGACCACGGAGTCTCCGGTCGTCGACTCGGAACGGACCCGGCTGACGCCGGGCGCCCCGGAGAGCAGGCTCTCCAGGGGGAAGGAGATGAGGCGTTCGACGTCCTCGGAGGCCATGCCCGGATTCTCGGTGATGATCTTCACCAGGGGGGCGTTGAGGTCGGGGTAGATGTCCTTGGGGATGCCGAGGTAGGCGACGACGCCGCCCAGGCAGGCCAGGACGACGATCAGGACGAAGAGGAGGCGATGGGTCAGCGCCGCGTCGATCAACCGGCCGATCATGGCTGGCTCCTCAATGAATGTGGGCCTGGCCCGCGCCGGCGCCGTGCAGCTTGGACAAGAGCTGGAAGCCGCCGGCAACGACCACCTCCTCTGCCTCGGACAGCCCGTCCAGAACCTGGCAGAGGCCGTTTTCCTCGATGCCCACGCGGACCAGGCGCGGCAGGAAGCCGCCGTCGCGGGGGATGAAGACGATCCGGTCGCCGTCGTCATCCAGCACGGCGGCCGAGGGGACGACCAGGGCCGAACCCGTCTCGCCGACGATGATGCGAACGTCCGCGAACATGCCCGCCTTGAGCTTGAAGGCGGGGTTGCGGACCTCGGTCCGGACGGCGATCGTCCGGGTCTCCTCGCGCAAGGTATCGCCGATGTAGGACAGCCGGCCTTCGAAGGCCTCGCCCGGATAGGCGGGCACGGCGATTTCGGCCGTCTGACCGACCCGGATCCGGGCGATGTCGCGCTCGTAGATTTCCGCCTCGACCCACAGCACCGAAGGGTCCATCAGGGTCAGGATCTCCGTGGACTGGTCGACCATGGCCCCCAGGACGGCCCGGCTTTCCGCCACCTTGCCCCGGATCGGCGCGAACAGGGTGATGGTGGGGTTGACTTCGTGGCTGCGGCGGAGCGTATCGACCTGCGCCTCGCTGAACCCGAGCAGGTGGAGCTTCTTCTCCGCGGCTTCAAGGAAGGCCTGGGCGACCTTGAGCTGGGCTTCGGCGGCCAGCACGTTCTTCTGGGCGCCGGCTCCCCGCTCGAAGAGCTGCTTCTCCCGATCCAGGGTCCGCATGGCCAGCTCGTGGTCGGCCTGCGTCTTGTAGAACTCGGCCCGGGCAGTGCCGACTTCCTCGCTCAGCAGCGTCACCAGCTTCTGGCCGGCCTCGACCCACTGGCCGGGCACGGCGTGGACCTCCGCGATGCGGGCCGGGAAGGGGTAGCTGACGATGGCCCTTCGATCCTGCGGCACGGAGACCTTGCCCATGGCCCGCAGCTGGTCCCGGACCGGTCGCCGCTCGACCTTGGCCAGGCGGATGCCGATGGCCTCGCGCTCGGCGGCGTTCAGGGCAACCGGCGTGACCTTGCTCCAACGCCCGGGTCCGGCGCCCTGGCCGCGGCCTTCCGGCGGACCGCCGGCGCGACGCCGTCCGGGACCGGCACTGGCCGGCTCGGCGGCGGCTGCGCCCCCGCCGGCCGCCCCCGGACGCATTCCGTTCCCGGAGCCGTCCTCGGGCTCGGAAGGATGCGAACAAGCCGAAGCCGCCCAAACGACGAAGGAGACGGCCGCCATCGCGAAGGCCAAGGATTTCTTACTCATGGGATTCTTTCTCCAGGGGGGCACCGACGGCCCGCTCCAGGGCCGCCAACGCGACATTGAACGTGAAGAGGGCGTCGGCGTAAGCCCGGCGCGCTTCCAGCAGAGTGCGGCGGGCTTCAATGAGCTCGATGCCGCCGATCTCGCCCTGCTGATAGCTGAAGAGAAACTTCTGATATCCTTCCTCGGCTTGGACTAGGATCTCCTTCTCGTAGAGGGAGATCTGCTCGCCGGCGTTGCGGGCGTCGGCGGAGGCGGCCTCGACTTCGAGGGCGATCCTCCGGCGCAGAGCCTCGGCCTGCTCATCGGCCGCCTGCCTGGCGGCCCGGGCTTCAGCGGCCGGCCCCGTTCTGGCCTGCCAGAAGAAAAGGGGGATCGGAATGGAGAAGGTCATGTCCCAGGTCTTCCCCTCTCCGACCACGTTGTGCCGGGAGACGCCAAGGGTCAGGTCGGGCAGGACGTCCATCCCGGCCAGCCGCTCCTTGAGGCCCTCCCTCTCCGAGGCCAGGAGGAGCTTGCGCAGCTCGGGCCGGGCGTCGAAGGCCTTGTGACTGATGTCCTCCGCCGGCGGCGTCCAGCCGTTGCGGCGGAAGGCACCGACGAGGTTCAGGGGTTCGTTCAAGCCGCGGCCGATCAGCATGTTCAGCCGGGCCCGAGCCAGGCGGCGCCCGTTCTCGGCCGCCCGCAGGGCGTTGGCGGCCTTGGCCGATTCGACTCGGGCCCGGACG
>Ga0194125_10012502_pt1 | contig 11183 bp, 12 predicted proteins | sample TA2KigC250mmetaG_FD_148626 | JGI IMG/M metagenome (GOLD analysis project Ga0194125, IMG submission 148626) | Freshwater microbial communities from Lake Tanganyika, Tanzania - TA2015034 Kigoma Deep Cast 250m | ecosystem: Environmental > Aquatic > Freshwater > Lake | place: Tanzania: Lake... | reverse complement strand
ATTCATCGATTTTCAGGCGCCACTGGCCAGAAATAAATTATCCCGTCTGGTCAAAGTCATTGAGTTTTTCGCGGGCCGAAATCACCACCGGTGCTTCAGGGATTTTATCGAGCAGGGTGGTCTGGCCGAAATATTGAAGAAGAATCAGCTTAACGAAGACAAACGAGATTATTGCTATGACCGCCTCATCACCATTATCAGGACGATTAACTCGGAACACCCTGCTTAAGGCACTATTTGCCCATGTTTGTTCTTTTACTCACCCCCTTGCTCCCCCTCTCAAACAGGTTTGTCTCTGGCGCTCCATTTCAATAATGTTTGAAAGGGGGAAAGAATTGGAGAGGGGGCTTTGCCCCCTCTCCTCTCCAGCCATTTATGCTTTGGTCATTGACCGGTGATTCTGGCTGGAGAGGGGTCAGGGGTGAGGCGTCAACTGCCAACCAAAGACAAACAGTACCCTTCTTAAATGAGCTTGCGCTCAATATGCGGCCTGGACTATAATAGAAAGAACTGGCCGGTGTGCAGGGGCTGTCATGGAGATAAATGTTTCCCAGTTGCTCAAAGAGCCAATCGGGTCATCCCGTAAATATAAAGTCAACGAAACCATTGATATTACCGGGGATATAAGCGACTGCGCGGTGAGCGGTGAAGTCAGCTTGCTGAGAACACAGCTCGGCGTTCTGGTCATAGGCGACCTGCACTCTGAACTTGAACTCACCTGCGGTCGTTGCCTGAGCGCGTTCCAGCATCCGCTGAAAATAAGCTTTGAGGAGGAATACCTGCAGACCATTGATATCAACAGCGGACTGCCAGTCCAGCCTGCCAGTGAGCCCGGTTCATTCACCATTGACGAACATCATGTCATTGATTTAACGGAAGCGATACGCCAGTATGCGTTGCTGGCGGTGCCCATGAAGCCATTGTGCCGTGAGGACTGTGCCGGCCTGTGTCAGGAGTGCGGGCATAATCTAAACCGCGGACCATGTGGCTGTCTGGTGCCGACTGTTGACCCGCGGTGGTCAAAATTGATGAATCTGAGATAATTGGCTAAATAGGGTAAAAGGAAAGTTAGATTATGGGAGCGTTACCAAAGAGGAAGCTATCCAAAGCACGACGTGGTAGAAGGCGGAGCCATCTGGCAATAAAACCCCCACAGTTTGATTACTGTCCCCAGTGCCACAGCCCGAAGCTACCACACCGTGTCTGCCCCGTCTGTGGCAGCTATGCTGGCAGGGAGGTTATTAAGGTATCAGGCCCACCAGCGAGTTCCGAATAGCCCGTTTCCCGCTGGCGCAGTGAGCAGTGGCGAGCAATGGTAGAATCAGCTAAAGTGGCTTATGTCTTTCCCGGTCAGGGCTCGCAGTGGGCGGGCATGGGGCATGACCTGTATCAAAGCTCTGCGAAAGCCAGGGCGGTCTTTGAGCTAGCTGATGAGGTGCTGGGATTTTCCCTTTCCCGGCTATGTTTTGAGGGGCCGGAAGAGGACCTGCGCCTGACCTTAAATGCCCAGCCGGCCATCCTCACCGTCAGCCTGGCCTGCCTTGAAGCTGTCCGGGAAGTGAATACGGGAATGCCGCCGGCCCGGTTTGTGGCCGGCCACAGCCTCGGCGAGTATACGGCGCTGGCGGTGTCTGGCGTCTTCGATTTCAAGACTGCCGTTTATCTGGCCAGGGAGAGGGGGCGTCTGATGCATGAGGCGGACAAAGTGCGCCCCGGAAGCATGGCGGCGGTTATCGGCCTGGAAGAATCATTGCTGCAGGAGATATGCCAGCAGACGGGGACCTGTATCGCCAACATAAATTCGCCGGGCCAGCTGGTTGTAGGCGGAGATGAGGAAAAGGTGGCCGAAGCCTCGGAGCGGGCTAAAGAAAAGGGCGCGGCCCGGGTGATACCGCTGGCGGTAAGCGCCGCGTTCCATACCCCGCTGATGCGGCCCGTTGTGGAGAGCTTGTCCGGGATAATATCCCGTCTCGCCTTTGCCGCCCCGTCCATCCCCGTTATCGCCAATACCACCGCCCGGCCCCTGACCACTGCCGAAGCGGTGAAGGCGGAGCTTGTCCAGCAGCTATGCAACTGCGTCCAGTGGCAGCGCTCCGTGGAATATATGATTGGTGAAGGTGTTGATACCTTCATTGAGATAGGGCCGGGCAAAGTGCTTGCCGGCCTGATAAAGCGGACCAGCCGTGAAGTCCGGACGATAAACATTGGGGATGCGGCAGCGGCGAGTGGCAGTCTGGCATAGCCTGAGGAGGTAACCATGGATTTATCAGGGAAAGTGGCCATCGTGACCGGCAGTGCCCGTGGCATCGGGCGGGAGATTGCGCTCAGGCTGGCCGAGGCGGGCGCCAGCATTGTGGTCAGCGACGTTGCCGATGCGGCGCCGGTGGCCGAAGAGATAAGGAAAATGGGGCAGAAGAGCCTGGCGGTGGTGGCCGATGTCACTTCCGCCTCTGATGTTGCTGCTATGGTGGAGAAAGTGATTGCTGAATACGGACGGATTGATATCTTGGTAAACAATGCCGGCATTGCCCGCGACCAGCTTCTGCTGCGCATGTCTGACGAAGACTGGGAAGCGGTGCTCAACGTGAACCTGAAGAGTGTTTTCCTGTGCACGCGCGCCGTTTTGCGGCCGATGGTCAAGCAGCGGTGGGGCCGCATCATCAGCATATCCAGCATCGTGGGCATTGTGGGCAATCCCGGCCAGGCGAATTATGCTTCGTCCAAGGCGGGGATAATCGGCTTCACCAAGACCATCGCCCGCGAGGTCGGCTCGCGCGGCATTACTGCCAACGCCATCGCCCCCGGATTCATTGTCTCCAAAATGACCGACCAGCTGAGCGAGGCGCAGAAAGGCGAGATGCTGAAGCGGATACCGCTCGGCTTTCTGGGCACACCGCGTGACGTGGCCGAGGCAGTGGCCTTCCTGGCCTCGGAAGAGGCGAGATATATCACCGGGCAGGTCCTGGGGGTGGACGGGGGGCTGGGGGGACTTTAAGATGGTTCCGGATTATTCAGGCTTAAGACTGGCCGTTGGCTTTCTTGCCCAGCTTGTCTAAGTCCGGGCGGTGTCTCAGGCCCCACTCTTTGAAACACTGGAGCACTTCCTCATCGCTGGGCTCATGCCAGTAGCGGTAGAAATCAGAGACATAAAATTCCGGGCCGAACCCAGAGATGCAGGCCACAACCCGGTTAGCTTGCTTCTCTACCTTGGGCAGGGCGGTGGCTGAAGCCACCGGTACGGCGACGATTATCTCCCGGGGCTGTCGGGAGCGTATCGATTCCACAGCGGCCATCATGGTATACCCGGAGGCAAGCCCATCATCAACAATAATTGCCGTTTTATCCTTGAGCAGCAGGGGAGGCCTTTTGCCGTGGTAGAGCAGACTGCGCTGGCGGATGGCGGCCCTTACCTGACTCACCTGATAGTTAATCTGATGCTGGCTCAAATTAAACCGCTTTATCATTTCCTCATTCAATATGGTGGTGCCGTCATCGGTCACGGCGCCGAAACCGCCCTCGGGGCTGAGCGGCAGGGGGATTTTGCGGGAGATGATGATATTGAAGTCGGCATTGAGTGCCAGCGCTACCCCCAGCCCGACCAGCACTCCGCCGTTGGGTATGGCCAGCACCACGACTGACCGGTTGCGGTACTCCGCCAGCCAGGTTGCCAGCTGCCGTCCGGCATCGTAGCGGTTCTCAAATACAGGCTGCTGTCGGCTAAAGCGCATGCTCATTATCCTCAGTCCATTATTAGCTGATTAACTTAAATTCGGCAACATCCACCAGCCCAAGGTCGGTGAGCTTGAGTTCAGGAATAACGGGCAGGGCCAGGAAGGAAAGGGTGGCGAAGGGGGAGGGGAGCTGGCTGCCCAGCTCTCTGGCCGCCTGCTCCAGCTTTTTCAGTCGGTCCACCACACTTGGCAGCGGTTCACCGGAGAGCAGACCGGCGATGGGCAGTGCCAGGCTGGCCAGCACCTTTCCATTCTCTATGGCAACGAGGCCGCCCTGCCGGCGCTCAATTTCCCGGATGGCTGCCATTATATCTTCGTCGTTCGCCCCGACGGCGATGATGTTGTGCGAATCATGGGCTACGGAGGAGGCCAGGGCACCTTTCTTCAGCCCGAAGCCGGTGACCATGCCCACACCCACATTGCCCGTGGCCCGGTGCCTTTCCACCACCACCATCTTTAGAATATCCCTGTCCGTATCGGGGACTGCCTGGCCATTGACCGCTCTGACCTTCAGATAGCGTTTGCGGGTAACAATCTGTTCCGGCACCACTTCAATAACAGGAATTTCCTCTGACGAAGCCGTCAATTTTAGCATTTCCCGCGCCACCGGCTTGATGTTCACCGTACCGGTTACGGCATGGTTATCCACCTTCGGCAGGGCGAATAGCGGCCTGCCTTCCCGGGCTACCTGACGGCCGCGATAGAAGACCATGTTCACCGAAAGGTTTTTCAGGTCGTCAAGAACCAGAATATTGGCGAAGTAGCCGGGGGCGATGGCTCCCAGGCCGCGGAGGCGAAAATACGACGCGGGGTTGATGGTGGCCAGCTGGATGGCACGCACCGGCTCAAGGCCGAGGTGTATTGCCTTGCGCACCACGGCGTCAATATCACCATCGTGAAGCAGGTCGTCAGCGCTGCGGTCGTCAACCACGAAAAGGCAGCGTTGGTAGGTCTTATCGGTGACCAGCGGCAGTAGGGCCTCCAGGTTCTTTTCCGAGGAGCCCTCGCGTATCATGATGAACATGCCCTTGGCAAGCTTCTCCCGGGCCTCTGCCAGTGTCACCGATTCATGGTCGGAGCCGATGCCAGCGGCAATGTAGGCATCAAGGTCTTTGCCCCTGACACCGGGGGCATGGCCGTCAATTATCTTGCCCCGGCTCCGAGCGAGCTTGCGCAGCATATCGGCATCGCCGTGTATGACGCCGGGAAAGTTCATCACCTCCCCCAGCCCAATGGTCTCCCGCCAGCGCAGAATCCGGCGGATATCTTCGGGGCTGATGGTGGCTCCCGATGTCTCAAGGTGGGTGGCCGGCACGCAGGAAGGCGCCATTAAAAACAGGTCAATGGGCAGCTGGCGGATACACTCAAGTACATAGTGCATCCCTGCCATGCCGCAGACATTGGCGATTTCATGCAGGTCGGTGACGATAGCCGAGGTGCCCCGCGGCACCACCGCCTGGGCATACTGGCCGACATCAAGCATCGAGCTTTCCAGGTGGACATGGCCGTCAATAAAGCCCGGTACCAGATACTTGCCGGAGAAATCTATGGTCTGCTTCGCCCGGTTATAATCTCCCACCCCGGCGATGCGGTCGCCGCTGATGGCCACATTTCCCGAGGTAATTTCTCCGCTAAAGGTGTTCATCACCCGGGCATTGGCTAGAATGAGGTCGGCGGGCTGGTCGCCCCGCGCCACCGCGATTAACCTGGCCTGTCGGGTTGCCATTACTCTTCCGCCTCCAGGGAGCAGATATCAGGCAGGTTGCGGAATTTCTGATTCGCGTCCAGCCCGTAACCGATGAGGAATCTGTCGGGCACGGTAAAACCCAGGTAGTCAATGTTCACGGGGACCTGGCGGCGTGAAGGCTTGTCGGCCAGAGCGCAGAGCTTCACCGAAGCTGGCTTGCGCCTTATAAGGTATTTCTGGAGGAAAGCGGTGGTGAGGCCGGTATCCACGATGTCTTCCACAATCAGCACATGCCTGCCCGGTACCGGCGTCTCCAGCTTCTTTGTCACCTTGATTTTGCCTGAGGTCTGCGTGCCGCTGCCATAGCTTGACAGTCCGATGAAGTCCACCTCAAGTGGGAAATCAAGAAGGCGGATAAGGTCAGCTAAGAAGACAAAGGAACCTCTGAGAACGCCCAGCAGGAGGGGATTTTTATGGCGGAAATCTTCAGTGATTTCGGCAGCGAGGCGCCTGACAGCAGCTTCAATTTCATGTCGGTTGAAGAGGACATGGCGCTCTACTTTGGAACTCATATCTAGTTGAGATTATAGACCTAACCTCTTGGCCTGTCCACCGCGAATCTACAGGTAAGTCAGGCTCATCTTCGCCATTTGGCATAATTCGGTCTTAAATTTAAACGTCAGTCAGTTAATGCTGACGCAGCTATTCCCAATATCAAGCCTTTATTACCGGAGGGCCTGTAGCCGTCAATAACAGGTTATTGGGCCGGGACGCGGGCCATGCCGGCTCTAGCGCCTGCCCCTTACCACGAAGAACAGGATGATTAAAATAACAACGACGATAATTCCAACCCAAGTTAGCATTGACATTAATCGTTCCCCTCCTTTTGGCTCGTAATTTAAGAGCCTGAATGCATTATGGCACCAGGCTGCAATCTTTCAGAATGATGTTCCTTTCATAGCCGGCGTATATGCCCTGCACCGTGGCTTTTTGCCCTTCGGTCAGGCGCGATAAGTGGGCACCGTGCTCGCGGTTGAAGGTACAGCGTACCTGCTTGGTTGACGGCCTCCCCGCCCCGGCCAGAATGATATAGAAGATATCAAGATTATCTCTGACAAATACCTTATCAACGGTTCCGGCCACCTTGAGTGTTTTGTCCAGTAATTTGGCATTCGCGCCAGCTTTATCTGAATTGAAGGCGGCGTTCAGTTCCTCAACGGTGGCAGTAACCACACCGGTAGTCGCCTTGGGCTCCAGGGAGGGAACAGCCACTGGTGCTGGCGCCGTTGCTACCTGAGGCTCAGCTGGCCTCGCTTCTTTTGTTTCCATTGTTGTAGCTTCTTCTTTGACCTGCACCGGTTCCGCGGGCGCTGCCGGTTCGCTTTTGACAGCTGCCTCGGCTTCCGGTTCAGACGTTATGGCCTCGCCCTTGACCTCTGCCTCGGTGGCAACTTCAGCTACCGGCTCCGGCGGGGATGGTATCTCCGGCTCTATTTCTGGCTCGGGTTCTGGTTCGGGCATTTGCGGGGGCGTTACTGAAGGGGGCGGGGGCGTTGCTGCTGGTTTAGCTTTAGCAACCTGTACCAGTTCCGGCTCGTCTTCCAGGTCTGGCTCTGGACTATAGCCTCTTTCCTCCTGTATCTGCCGGAATGTCTTGGGTACTCTCTTGAAGGCGCCGTAGAGAAGCGGATGACCGCACCACTGGCATGCCCAGTCTTCGGTTCTATATGTATCCCGACCGCAATTAGGGCATTTTGGCATACAGGGCCTCTTTTTCACAGATTATACCATATTGTAAATCAATGTAAACCAAGGTTCCAGCACAGACTTTTGGCAAACAGCTTCTGGCTGGCCCTGCCTTGTCAATCTGTAATATTTTTGGAACAGCGTTCACAGAGCGACGACCACTTTGCCCGCATCTCTGGTGCCCACGACCTCAAAGGCTTTGGGAAGCTCTTTCAGGGGGAAGGTATGCGTCACCACTTTCTCCACCGGCAGGGCGGTTCTCTCCAGCATGGAAAGGGCGTCTTTGAATACCAATGCCGGATACCCCCAGGACCCGTGAATATCCAGGTCCTTATTGCAGATATAGAACGGTATTATATCTGTAGGTCCGTTGTTGGTGAAGTTGCCCACCTCAATGAGTTTGCCCCCACGGCGGACAAAATCAAGCGCCTCGGTAAACGCGCGGGGGGCGCCGGCGGCCTCAATGATAACGTCAGGGCCAACCCCGCTGGTAACTTCTCTCACCTTCTTCAGGCGCTCTTCCATGGGCGACCGGCCATCAATGAGCATGTCGGCGCCGAGCATTTTGGCCATATTCAACTTTTCTGCAAACAGGTCCTGCGCGATAATCAGACCAGCCCCACTGTAACGCAGGGCGGCCACTACCATCAGGCCGATTGGGCCAGCACCCAGCACCATGGCGCTGCGACCGACGCCATAGCCGTGGCCCATGAATGGCTCTCCCGGGCTGTAAGCGCGTTCCACGGCCCTGATTGCCGTGCTGAGCGGTTCCGTCAGTATGGCCCGCTCCAGGGACATGCCTGCCGGCACTTTGAATATATTGGAACCGGGAAGGACATAAATATATTCGGCATAGCCTCCCCACAACCCCGGCTCCCTGGTGGTAGAGGTAAATCCGTAGACTATATTTCTGTTGAGGCAAAATGGGGGGCGCTGCGGCATATTCAGGCAATAATAGCAACGGCCGCACACCTTGCCGCCCGGCGCTAATGCCACCCTGTCTCCGGTTTTTAAAGGCCCGTTAAATATGGTCATGCTCTCATTGGCCTTGCGGCCCAGTTTCTCAATGGTGCCGACGATTTCGTGTCCCGCGATGAAGGGGAATGGCGAGGTGGGGGAATGCCCGATATAAACATGTTTATCGGTGCCGCAGATACCGGTGGCTTCAACTTTGAGCAACGCGGTATCTTCCGCCAGTTCGGGTATCTTGAAATCCTCCAGGCTCATCTTCCCCGGCGCAGTTAAAACCCAAGCTTGACATTTGGCCATTGCCTGATACCTCCCTTTAAATAATGAGCTGGTGCTCTAGCCGATTCTGAAAAGATATCATACCATATATAACTCTGGAAAATAAGTCGCACCGGCGAACTCTGCCTATTGACATCACGGCTATCTTGGTATACGCTTAAGCACAAATAACCTTGCAGGGGGGAAGTCCATGGAAAAATCGTCTACCGGTCTGGAAGCAAATGTCGCTGGATTACTGTGCTATGTGCTGGGCTGGATAAGCGGGCTGGTCTTTGTCCTGCTTGAGCAGGAAAGCAAGTTCGTGCGCTACCACGCCATGCAGTCGATTTATATTTTTGGCACCATTACGGTGGTGGCCATCGTTCTCGGCTGGATACCCGTTATCGGCACGGTGATTGCAATCATTATCTGGCTGATTGGGCTTGTCCTGTGGATATTCCTCATGATACGGGCCTATCAGGGAAAGCAGCCCAAGGTGCTCTGGGCGGGCGACCTCGCCGAGAAGTGGGTGCAGAAAAAGGGCGATTAAGCCCAATGCTGGTAGGGCAAATAGCGAGGGGAGGGATTTTGTCCTCCCCTCTTTTTATTTATTATTTTAAAGGTTTAAAATGTTCAGTCTACCTGTTTGAACCGGCTCTTTGGTGCCCCGCATATCGGGCACTTTTCCGGAGCGGTGCCTTCAACGGTGTAGCCGCAGACCTGGCAGACGAAAAATGACTTGCCCTCCAGTTTCTGGCCACCTGCCACCGCCTTCAATGCCTTTTCGTACAGGGCATGGTGTATTTTCTCCACCTTGTTGGCGAAGTCAAAGGTCACTTCTGCCTTCTTCGCGCCCTCCGATTTTGCCCGCTCGATGAACTCCGGGTACATCTTGGTGAACTCGTAGTGCTCGCCACCGATTGCCGCTTGCAGGTTTTCCTTGGTGGACTTAATGTCGCCCAGGGTGTTGAGGTGATTGCGGGCGTGCACCGTCTCGGCTTCGGCAACGGCCCGGAACAATCGGGCGACCTGTGGTTGGCCGTCTTTCTCTGCCTTCTCCGCAAAGAATAAATAACGTCGGTTGGCCTGGCTCTCACCGGCAAAAGCCGCCTGCAGATTTTCCTGAGTATTACCCATCTTACTTAACTGCCTCCTCGTCACATTTTTTAGCTTATTCAATAAAATTATATCATTTTATGCAATCTTGACAAAGGTCAAGCTGCTTGGGTAAAGTGTCCTTTAATGCGGTTTCATTCCGGTTGAGAAAGGAGGCGAGTTATGGCGTCCAAAGTCTTCGTGGTGGTAAGCAGTGCGGACCGGGAGGTGGCGCTTGAGGTGGGGCTGGTCTATCCGCTCAATGCCGCCAAAAAGGGCTGGATGGAAGAGGTAAAGGTCATCTTCTTCGGCCCTTCAGAGAAAGTGGCGGCCAATGATGCCGAGGTGCAGGCCCGGATAAAGGAGATTCTGGCGCAGGGCGTTGAGGTTCTGGCCTGCAAATGGTGTGCCGACCGCATGGGCATTACGAAAAAGCTGGAAGCTGCCGGCATTAAAGTTGTCTATGTGGGGTCGATAATTTCAGACCTTCTGAAAGAAGGCTGGGCATCGCTGACCTTTTAATGGTATTTTAGATTATCTAAGGAGGTATTGATGATGGAAGCTTTAGAGTGTATTAAAACAAGGTATAGTGCTCGTGGTTTCAAGCCCAAGCCCATCCCCAGGAACGTGATGAACCAGATTCTGGAGGCGGTGAGGAATACCCCCTCCTACACCAACACCCAGCCCTGGGAGGTGGTGGTCGTCAGCGGCAAGAAGAAGGACGAGCTGAGCAAGGTTATCTTTGCGCTGGCGAAGGCCAAGGCACCGACCAGTCCCGACCTGCCCATGCCCAAGGGCTGGCCGGCAGCCCATGATGCCCGTGGTCATGAGCACGGCGCCCGCCGGCTGGCCACGCTGGGCATTGAGAGGGGGGATGAGGCGGGGAGGGAGAACCTGCGCCTGCTGAACTTTGAGTTTTACGGCGCGCCCTGTGTCGTCTTTCTCTTCATGGACGGCTCGCTGGAGGAGTGGTCGATTTTTGACATGGGGCTTTTTGCCCAGAATTTTATCCTGGCGGCGCACTCTCAGGGCGTGGAGAGCGTGCTGCAGGCCTCGCTGACCAACTACGCGCCGCAGATTAAGAAGTTCCTGGGCGTGGCGGAGAGCAAGAAATTAATCATCGGCATCTCGCTGGGCTACCCGGACAATGAAGCTAAACTGAACAAGTACCGCAGCCTGAAGCAGAAGCCGGCAGAATTCACCAAGTGGTGTGAGTAGAGGAGAGTAAAAAGAGGGGGCTTTCGCCCCCTCTTAATTTTCTGTATCCCCCCTTATCAGCCTCTCCCCGTACTCCATTAAAACTCTGGCTCGGGCGGGGGGAGTCTTTTTTGTCTCCAGGTACTTTTGCAAAGCGTCCAGGGGGGTGATTTCCTCGGCGGTGAACTGGCCCAGGCGGAGACGGACCTCACGTACCGTCTCCCGCGCTACGGTGGCAAAATGGGCCCCTTCCAGCGCTTCCCTGATGTCAGTGTCGCGGAGCTGCCCCTCAAGCTCTGCGGGCAGGGTGATGTTGAGTCGCACGATGGCCTCTTTGAGCTTTTTCGCCTGTGCCGATATCGCTTTTAGCACGGTGGCGGTGGGGTCAGCGTCCTCCGCCGCCAGCGAGACCTCAATGCTCAGGAAGCGGCGACCCGCCACCGGGTGGAACTCAAAAGACGCCGGCCTTTGCCCGCCCACCTTCTCAGCCCCAATCTCCA
>Ga0194125_10012500_pt1 | contig 11184 bp, 16 predicted proteins | sample TA2KigC250mmetaG_FD_148626 | JGI IMG/M metagenome (GOLD analysis project Ga0194125, IMG submission 148626) | Freshwater microbial communities from Lake Tanganyika, Tanzania - TA2015034 Kigoma Deep Cast 250m | ecosystem: Environmental > Aquatic > Freshwater > Lake | place: Tanzania: Lake... | reverse complement strand
GTTTCAAAGAGCACATCATTCTTCTAAAATTGGCGTACACATGAATATGTTGTTCGATTATGCCAAAACCCAAAATTTTTTTGAAGCTGATTGGATTTTTCATACTGATACAGATTTAGAATTTATCGGCAACTTTGAGGCAAATTTACAGTCAATTAACCATCTTCGGGCTGTAAACCCAAAATTGCTTGTCTCTTGTGCGGGGGATTCGAATCCTATCAGTATTCGCTATAAAAACAAACGATATGAATTTCAGCCTCCGCCTCGGTGGAACGTATTTCAAGATCCAATACCGTCATCTTTTAAATTACATCATCTCCATCCAATAGAACATCAGCATAACTCTCCTGACAACACGGCGGACAAATTAATATTTCAACATAAGTGTTTAAAAGTTCGAAACGATTTTGTCGGGTTAAGCCGAGAAACAGCAACAGAATATAATTTAAATTGGGTGCACACTGGATATTCTCCAGAATTTAAAAAGGATAATGAAAAAAACTCGGAGGTTTCAGTAGCCACGCAGGAAATAAAAGACTTGTGGAATCGACACATCGCACACACCACATTGCCGTTGTATGTGAACATAAACGAAGACAAAGGTTCATTAGTTTTGGATTGGTTGAAATTTGGCAGACACGGAGTTACGTGGATTCAGTTGCGTGCATGGGCAGATATGGTACATCATTTTGGTTCCGGCTGGGCCAGTTGTAAAGAATCTTATGTGGAACAATCTCGTGCTATACTTGAAAAAAATTATACAGACACTGAGTCAATTTGGCGAGGTGACTATACATAATACGGCCGGGTGCGTAGAGAGGTGATACGTCTCCTTTACACGGAGGACGATGCTGGTTCGAGTCCAGCCCCGGCTACCAATTGCCGGATTGGCGGAATGGCAGACGCGACACGTTTAGGGCGTGTTGTCTGAAATGGCGTGGGGGTTCGAATCCCTCATCCGGCACTAAATAAATAGAGATAAGGAGATAATGTATGGAAAATCTATTAAGTGCAATTGAAGCTGTGCGACAAAAATTCGGCGCTACCATGAGTGACGATGAGTGCGCATTACTCTGCAATGAAGTCGCGTGGAAACACCGATCTACGGGATGGGGCTTATCAGGGAAAACTAGCGGAACGCGAGGGCATTTACCTAATGGTACAGAAATCGCCCACGACATTTTGCATCATCGGCCCACGAATACGATTATTGATATTCTCGTCGGTGCAGGAGCACAGGCAACCCCCACGTGGAATGTGCTTGGGACACAGACAAATCTCCAGAATCGCCCGTGGGTAGCACCCATCGACCCAGCGTCATTTGGTGTCAAGCCCACACCGACTCCCACACCGACACCAACACCCACACCGACAGCACCACCTTCGGCTTCCCCAAGCGACGCAGAAGCAACGCGCAATGCTTTGAAAGCGCTTGCTGCTGATATCGCAGCACTCAGAACAGAGATTTTGCGTGGAGCGGATGCTAGCGTTCGTGTAGAGGAATCACTCAAGCGTGGATTGCCGGTTCGTATTAAGACATTCATCGGTAAGATTGTTGGTACTGTCGGCGGTAATTAATATTTTTACTCCCGTAGTGTAACGGTTAGCACCCGGCGCTTATAACGCCGCAGTCCTAGATGAGGGCGGAGTCTTGGTTCGAATCCAAGCGGGAGCACCATTTCAATCACTAAATAGATAATAGGAGTAATATTATGTTATCTATTTTGGCTGTATATGTTCGATACCGTAAACTGTTCATACGAATTACCAGTACATTGGCACTTATTGTACTATTGGCATATATTATTCGTACTGCGACAACTCCCCCGCGAACAATTCAGTTAGATCCTATCACAAGCGTCATTGAAGTTCCCGTAGAAAAACTTACGACTAAAACAGTAACCAAATACGTGCAGGTACAAGATCGTGCTGCGGTGGAACGTCTCATGAAAGATAATGCGGCGCTCAATAGTACAGTACAACAATTAACGATCTCGTTAGCGGAAGCAAAAAGCTCCGGATCGGGGCCGGTAATAGTGACACCACCCCCAACAAATTCAACTCCTACGGTGGTTGAAGTTCCGATGTCTTTAAAGTTTAAAGATTGGAGACTTGATTTTCAGAGTGACGGGGTAACAGCAAACTACACGCTGTCACAAAAATTTTCTATCATCAATACTCTAGGGTATAACAAAAATAACGTCCCCGTGAATATCGTGCGACTCTTTGAAATTAATGAGAAAGATCAGCGTATTCCTATTCCAACGATTGAAACAACTACCATTTATGCACAACCTATTCGTCAACATTTTTATGTTAAGCCCACTTTTCAGGGCGGTGTTGGTATTCTTCCTCGATGGGAAGCTACGACCACTCCAGACATTTACAACAAACACATAGCATATGATACAACAATTGTATTGAGTGTGCCGTGGTGGAAACGAGGCACAACAACCGCCGTAGAAAATACGCGGTATGCCTACCTATCACCAACAACTACTATAAATGACACAGAATTTACTGCCGGAGTTATGCCTATCTCTGTAAATTTTGGCACTTTCAAGCACACGCCGTTTAGTGACATTTGGGGGTCTCCGTACGTAGGAATTAATTTTGGAAACTCTAGCAAAAAATTTGCGATTGTGTTTACAACTACTTTCTAGTTGACATGAAGAGCACTTCCGTATATAATTTGTATTAGTAATTGTTACGGCATGTCGCCGGCAAATAAAGATAAAATATGTCAACAGCAAATTCATATGTTGTTTCTGCCACGTGGAACGGACACAAATTAACGGCTACGATTTATGGGGAAATTACTCCAGAACGTATTGAGAAGACAAAGAAAGAATTGATTTATCGAGCCGAACAATTGCTTTCGCCGCCTGAAAAACCCAAATATACAAACTGGAATCGATCTGATCGCTCCGACTATCATCAATCTTCACGATTTAATGAATATGCTAATACATATGATGACTATGAGCCGAAGCAGTGGATTGATTGGCAGCATGAAGAAAATGCTGAGTTTGATGATATGGCTCCGGGGTACAAAGATGACGAATAACGTCAATGCCCGCGTGTCGTAACAGGCAGCCGAGGCGGACTTAAAATCCGCTGCTCGAAAGAGCGTACTGGTTCGAATCCAGTCGTGGGCACCATTTCCAAAACAATCCCAAATATTAGTAGCTCATCTCTTTGTGGGGACGGCACTGTAAGTTCTATGTTGTCAGATACTTATGTAGCCGCCCGACATAATTACGTCTTTGACAACTAAATATCATCCAAAAAATAGCGCGGGAATGGAGCAATGGTGGCTCATCAGACTCATAACCTGAAAATCAGTAGGTTCGATTCCTGCTCCCGCAACCATCCGCATGTAGCTCAATGGTAGAGTAGCACGTTTACACCGTGCCTATGGGAGTTCAATTCTCTCCGTGCGGATCAATCGGCCCGATTGGCGTAACGGCAGCCGCGCTTGTCTTAGAAGCAAGTGTCACAATGACGTGTAGGTTCGACTCCTACATCGGGCACCATAATATATTTGGGGTTGTAGTTCAGTTGGCTAGAACGCTGCCCTGTCACGGCAGAGGCCGCGGGTTCGAATCCCGTCAACCCCGTCAAGTTTTGGGATGTAGTGTAATGGTAGCACACAAGCCTTTGAAGCTTGCAGGTCTAGGTTCGAATCCTAGTGTCCCAGCCAGAAATTATTAAATATGCCGGGTTCGCATAGAGGCGATTGCACCGCTCTTGTAAGGCGGCGAGGAAACTCCACGTCGGTTCGAGTCCGACACCCGGCTCCAACTTATGCCGCCATCGTCTATCGGCTAGGACATAGGCCTTTCAAGCCTAGAAGATGGGTTCGACTCCCATTGGCGGTACCAGTTTGGGCGCGTCGTTCAACGGGAGGACAACAGGCTGGCAGTCTGTGAATAAGAGTTCAATTCTCTTCGCGTCCACCATTTTGTGATTTTATAATTTCGAGGGCCTGTAGCTCAGTTGGGAGAGCGCCAGCTTTGCAAGCTGGATGTCGCAAGTTCGATCCTTGTCAGGTCCACCAAACTGTATGTTATATATTAATTGTGTTGGGATGTAGCTCAATGGTAGAGCGTTCGGCTGTTAACCGAATGGTTGTAGGTTCGAGTCCTACCGTCCCAGCCACGTTTGCGAATGTAGCTCAATTGGCAGAGCGTCGCCTTGCCAAGGCGAAGGTTGTCGGATCGTGGCCGATCATTCGCTCAGTTTACGCGGGTATGGTATAAAGGTTGTGCCTCAGCCTTCCAAGCTGAAGATGTCGATTCGAGTTCGACTACCCGCTCCATGTTGTCGGGGATTAGCCAAGGGGTATGGCGTTCGCTTTGGGAGCGAAAAATCGGCGGTTCGAATCCGTCATCCCCGACCAATTCGGAATGTAGCTCAACGGTAGAGCCCCTGCCTTTTAAGCAGTCCGATGTAGGTTCAAATCCTACCATTCCGACCAATAAATTTACATTCTAATCATTTTGTTAAGATATAAATATGAATGTGGAGCAATTACAGTATGGAGCAAATACAAGTCGCTGCTACACCTACCAGCCCAACTAATATTCTTTTGCAGGGCGACGCACGGCACCTTGTGCCGACACTAACCTATGATTATCTCTTCACCAGCCCGCCAGACTTTGATGAAGTGGGCACAAGAGTCGCACTCGCTGACTATCAAGCATTCCTGTACGAGTTCTTCTCTCTCTTTCAACCTCGGTTGGGCATTTTGTCAGTCGCTTTTACAGATCGCAAACACCAATCAGCAGTCATTCCTAAACACATTGCTCTCTACAACGCCCTAACTGCGTTAGGTTATACGCTTCGTAGCCACAAGATTTGGATGAAGAGTAACAAAGCGAATCTCTATCGCTTGGCTTACGGGAATGTGATGACCTTTAGCACGGGTAAATGGCACGCTGCACGATCTCACAATGCCAAGGATTTCGCGCCGGATATATGGAATGTCGGGTATGGCAAATACAAGGACTACACTTTCGGTATGCCCGTCAGTGTTCCATCGCGGTGCATTCTCCACTACACCAGCCCCTGCGACATCGTATGCGATCCATTTATGGGCAGCGGCACAACGGCAGTCGCCGCCATTCAAATCAACCGCCGCTACGTTGGAACAGAACTGGATTTGGAGAGTTACAAATTGGCACAACAACGAATTTTGGAATGTACAACTTGACATAACTTTACATCAGTAATATAATTGTATTGGGAGAGGGGCCTAGCGGTTGGGAAACTGCCTTGAAAGCAGTCGCCGGTAATACGGTAGCAGGTTCGATTCCTGCCCTCTCCGACAAACTGATAAAAGGTAAAATATGAATCTGTATAAGAAAATTCAATTTAGTTCATTCGTTGGGTATCGTCGATTCACACGATACTGGTGGAATGATATTCTCCGCTACATGACGGGTCTGTCCGTTTATTCATATCAATGGTCATTTCAACTTTATGCGCCTGGATGGTGTAAAGATATCTATACATACTGGCATCGTGCACGGTATGGATGGGCGCCGCGAGATACATTTAATTTGGATGGATATCTAAATCAAGTACTTGCTGGATCGTTGGAGTATTTCGCTGAACATACAGAGGGATGCCCTCATTCGTATATTGTGAATAACAAGGATAACTTTGATGCTGCCTGTTCTCAATGGGAAACGGATTTACGCCGATGGGCACAAGCGTTTAGTAAAGATCCGAGTGATGTATATATTGAGGATAACAAAGACAGTTCTGTGCCTATCTATCTTCAGCACAGTGCTGAAGAACAGCGAAGACGAAACAATCTACACCAAGCGCTTAAAGAAATTGAACCAGTGTGGGAATCACTTTGGGAGTAATTATGAAATTCAATCTAGAACAAGATTTATTGAATAATGATACGGTGAGACAATCCGTACAGACAGACAAAACGTTCGCGCAAGAATTGTACAGCGCACTTTGTAATACGCAGTTTATTCATTCGAACATGGCTAACCCCAAGACTGAATTTTGGTCATGTTCATGGCGTTATGCGGGCGGCCTTGTTGCAGGAATAGAGGCAAATGGCGGCGATTATATGGACTATTATTGTAATGGGAATGAAGGGCAAATTTCCCCTCGAATCAAAACCATATTGGCTTCGCTCGGATGGTCGAGTCAACCATGGCCGGATAGCTTCAATGACACTGTAATCTGAATATCATGCGGCTATCAACGGAGAGGTAGCCTAATGGTAAGGCAGCAGTCTACTAAACTGCCGCGCAGAAATGCGTTTGCACGTTCGAGTCGTGTCCTCTCCGCCAGTTAATATACCGAGTCAAATACCGCAACTCAAAAATTTATCTTTAAACTTGATTGCAGAGTTGTAAATACAAACAAACAATGATATAATACTTCTTACTATGGATAACCTACTACCACCGGCTTTGAAAGATCACATCGAAGAATCACTTGAACTAGAATTTGTACCCCGTTTCAGTTGGAAGAAGGCTTTGAGTATTATGTTTGCCACATTGCTATTAGTAGTTGGCATTTCATGTACTATCGAGTCAACAATTGAATATAAATTTTTTGGAAGTATTTGTTTCCTTATTTTTGTTCGAATTGTAATGGGATCACCCATTGAAATGACTGTGATTGAAAAATCCAGCACATCCGATGATATAGACGATGATAACGTCTGATTCGTAGATTAGCTGATTCGGCATAAAGGGTAAACTATGAGTTTCTTTTTAACGCCTCCCAAAAATACAAAGTTGGTTTCACAGCTTACTGGTGTTTTATCTAATGCAGACATTAACCAAGTTTTGTCGTATGTTAGTACACAATCTGTCAGTAATGGATTGGTTGGCGGTGGGGCCGGCGGCCGCGAGAATCTAGAAATTCGACGCAGCAAAACATTTTTTTTCCCCACGAATGACGATACAAAGTGGTTATATAACAAGATCGCTCAAATTATTAATGATACTAATCATCGCATCTTTAATTTCACCTTAACAGCACTACAGAACATACAATACACTGAATATCACAGTATAGATAATGGAGTGTATCATGATCATCTAGATTGGATGTGTAATGTTATCTATCCGCGAAAACTAAGCATGTCTATTCAACTAACGGATGGCACGGAATATCAAGGTGGAGACTTAGAGATTAAGTTATCTTCACAAAATCCTATTAAAGCTTCACGAGTCAAAGGAGACGCTTTAGTTTTCCCTTCATTTTTATTACACGGAGTAACTCCTGTCACCTATGGTATTCGTAAATCATTAGTGGTGTGGGTAGAAGGACCAGAATGGAAATAATGAAACGAGGATTTACCTGCGGTGCATTTGATTTACTGCATCCCGGGCATTTGTACTTGCTCAAATACGCCAAGCAGCATTGCGATTATTTGATTGTTGGTCTTCACACAAATCCTCAACACGAACGATCAACCAAACATCGTCCAGTTCAAACCATGTTCGAACGCTGGTCGCAATTAACTGCTGTTAAGTATGTGAATGAAATTATTCCCTATGATACTGAAGAAGATTTATATAACATGCTTACGACCATAAATATTCAAACTCGGTTTTTAGGAAGTGATTATGCTGGTAAACCAGAGTTTACAGGCATGAATTTGTGCGAACTTCTTAAAATTAATATTGTTTATGTGCCGAGGTATCACTCCTTTAGCTCATCGAATATCCGTGCTCGATTGGAGAAATTTATATGTGGCACTTCCACGCCGTCTTCTTCGACCGTGATGGAGTAATTAATCCACTAGTAACACGTCCGGATGGGCGAAACACCTCACCGTGGTCAGTAGATGAGTTTGTTTTACTCCCTAATGTTCAATCCGCATTTGCACTAATCGCCCCCTACTACAAATGTTTCGTAGTAACTAACCAACCACACGTTGGGCAAGAAATGACAACGAATGATATAGACGCAATTAATTGTCATCTCACATCATTGATTCCAGAAATCACAGCCATTGCATATTGTTCGATACAGGGTAGTTCTCATTACAAACCTAATCATGGCATGATACTAGATTTGGTCGCTAAACATAGCCTTTCACCATTGATGCATAATCATTATATGATAGGAGATCGGTGGAAAGATATCGTATGTGGACATAACGCAGGAACTCGCACCATTTTTGTGGGTAATAAATATGTGCAGGGGGAATATCCCTATCAGGATATTGTCCCTGACTATCAGGCACCCGACATTTATACTGCATGTCAATTAATTATGGAGCAAACAGTATGAGAAATCAAGAATTGATTGGTAAAAATGAGATGAACAAAAACGCGAATGGTGGAACAGAAATCACTACACGGGAGTTGTTCAATCTTTTAGATCCAGAAGATCTTGACGGCGTACAAATTATCTCCTCACGAGTTCGTGAACTTGATCCTGATAAACTACGTATCTATCATTTACACGATCTCCCTAACGATCCCGAATCCTCTCATTTACGAGAGCAAGCTTCTCGGGATCGATTTGACCGTATCGTGTTTTCATCAAACTGGCAATATCAACAATTTCGTACAGAGCTTCGTATACCATACTCAACTCAATGCCGCGTCATTGAAACCGGTGTGGAACCAATTTCGTTCACAAACAAAACCGACCCGCGCAAAGACCCCATTCGACTCATTTATACGTCAACACCTCAACGAGGGCTTGAAATTTTAATCCCTATATTTGACCAACTCTATAAACTGTTTCCGTATATTGAGTTAGACGTTTACTCATCCTTTAAACTGTATGGATGGGATGATCGCGACAAAGAATATGAGCGGCTATTTAAGCAATGCGAAGATCATCCCGCAATTCGATATCATGGTACTGTCGGTCGTAATGAAGTTATAAAGGCTTACCAAGATGCTCATATCTTTGCGTATCCATCCATTTGGCCTGAAACTTCATGTCGGTGTTTGATTGAAGCAATGATGGCGGGATGTTTGTGTGTACATCCAAACTACGCAGCGCTACCTGATACTAGTAGTGGAATGACGGATTGGTATGATGGGGATGAAGATAAACAAGTTCACGCTCGCCTCTTCGCAGAGACCTTGGCACAAATTATTAATGCACTACGAAACTCCGATGTATGGGAAAGCTCAGGATTAACTAACCGTCGAAAACTTACTCATACAATTGCAACAACTCGATTTGGGTGGCCCACCGTTATTCGTAAATGGAAAAATCTTATTACTGAAATAAAGACGTAATATGATTTTAGTTAAAGCACCGCTTCGACTAAGTTTTTTTGGTGGAGGATCAGATATTCCTTCACACTTTCACCAATGGGGTGGGGCGACCCTTTCTGCTACGTTTGATAAGTGGGTCTATACAGCCATCATGCATACCCCACAACCGCACGTCAAAGTAGCTTACGCGGTGACTGAATATCACTCTACTGCTGACGAAGTACGTCATGATTTAGTGCGAACCGCACTACAAGAGTTTCGAATTCATCAGCACATTGAAATTAGTTCGTTCGCGGATATTCCAACTATCGGCACCGGCTTGGGAGCGAGTAGTGCATTCAATGTTGCGTTGATTGCGGGACTACAACGCTATAAAGACAGGACGGAAGGACAACCCGTGCCAGGATGGGTGTCCCTCACCGCAGGAAAATTAGAAATTGAGCAAGTTGGATCTCCTATTGGCTATCAAGATCATATTGCTGCGGCATATGGAGGAGTGTTGTTTGCTCAGTATCATAAAAATAATGTTCCTAAACCATATACCGTTACGAAACTAATTTCTTCAGTATCTGATTTATTTGCATGTTTATTTCTTGTGCGTATGCCAGGCCGACAAATTAGTGCAAATCAAATTCTGTCTCGTGGTATGCCCACCACAAACATCGAACGTTTAGTGCAAATGGCATATGTAGCGAAGACTTTAATTGAACGCGGTGATATTTCAATGTTTGGCGCATTACTTCATGATGGTTGGATGCAAAAGAAACAAATGCACTCCATAATTTCGACGCCTGAGATCGATGCTGCTTATGAACAGGCGCGACGTGCGGGTGTGCTTGGAGGAAAACTATTGGGAGCGGGAAACGGAGGTTATCTGTTACTGTGTGCGAAGTCTCCTGAAGAAAAGGAACACATTCAACGTACCGTATTTGCCCACGACGTATGGTATAATGTAGCACCAACAAACACTGGAGTGGAAATTGTGTATGATGACACCCGAAATCATTAAAGCTCAATGGGAGCAGCATAAAACCACAGTGACGTTGGGATTACATCAGATATCATTCGAGTCACTTGAAGAGGCGTTCAAAATACTACATGCTGCGGCCGTTCTTCAACATCCAATTTTTGTCGCGGGGAATGGCGCATCTGCGGCACTATCTCAACACTGGGCATGTGATCATCTCAAAGGCAGTTCAGGAGCTGTTTATACGAATCATGTCATTAGCCTAGCCAGCAACATAGCACTCATTACTGCAATTGGTAATGACTATGGTTACGAGCAAGTCTTTACTGAACAACTAAAGCGACATGCACGTAACAGGTTCGATGATGGCGTGGTTGTGCTAATTAGTGCTAGTGGAAAATCTCCCAATATTGTACATACCGCTAATTTTGTTCGCACGGAACGCCCACATTTGCGATTGATTAGCTTGACAGGGTTTGAAGGCGAGCCTTTACGATCTCTGAGTGATGTAAATATGCATGCGTCATTACGTGAATATGAAGCGGTAGAAGATGTACATAATGCGATCATGCACGTATTAGCCAAACTATTACGCACGGAACTGAACTGACAAAGGTATCTTATATGAAATTATCAAATTTAGGGGAAGTTGCAATGTCGTGGTATCGATCTCTAAATCCTACTCCGGAACAAGAAGAGTTAGCAATTGAGCGATTTGCAGTTTGTGATACCTGCGAGTTTCGCGTGCCTGCAACACTGTTTGATGGATACAAATGTGATGCCTGCGGTTGTCCGCTTCATAGAAAAGTTTTTACTTTTGATCGAAATGGATGTCCTAAAGGAAAATGGTCACGATAAGTCCCGTATAGTCAAATACTAAATAAGCATAGAATTACTTAGCATTAATTTTGGGTGTTTATACCCAAATACGGTAGGAGTATCTATGGCAGAGTTTCCTTTGTGGTCAGACTTTATTGCACAAAAAATATC
>Ga0194125_10012499_pt1 | contig 11185 bp, 13 predicted proteins | sample TA2KigC250mmetaG_FD_148626 | JGI IMG/M metagenome (GOLD analysis project Ga0194125, IMG submission 148626) | Freshwater microbial communities from Lake Tanganyika, Tanzania - TA2015034 Kigoma Deep Cast 250m | ecosystem: Environmental > Aquatic > Freshwater > Lake | place: Tanzania: Lake... | reverse complement strand
TCCGCCCCTTCGGGGCTGCGCCCATGGCATCCCCCTTCCGGCGGCTTACGCCGCCGGCTAAACCCTATCGCTCCTGCGGAGCTGGCCCCGCTGGTGAGAAATGCGGGCTAGTTGGCTTGCCTCTCCGCCTCCCGAGCCAGCCTCTTCTTCTCGTACACGGCATCGCCGCGTCGAACTCTATCGTGGAACTCCTGGGACCTCCTGCGTTCCGCCTCCCGCTCGTGCTCCGTCCACGGGCAATGCCTGTCCTGATAGGAACGCATGGCCTCGGTCGCCGCAGCGCGGAGCTTCTCCCATTCAGCAGCCGGGTAGAGCTTCTCGCAGAGCTCCGCGGCCTCCTTGGCTTCTTCCCGCCTGCCCGAGCGCCGCAGCAGCTCCGCCTTGGCGGTCAGAGCGTCCCGATGCAGTCGAGGGAGCAGGACGATAGCCGGGTTCCTGGTATCGGGCAGGGCATCCCGGGGCACGGTGGCCAGGATGTGGTCGTACGCCGCAAGCTGCTCCTCCGTCCGCTCCGCTGCTTCGCACAGCTCGGCGATCCTGGCCCACGCGAAGTCCTTGATGTAGATCGGGTTCCTGCCGACATACTCCTGCACTTCAACTGCCAGGAGCCTGTTCATGGAGTATTGCGGCATTCGGACAAACTGTGGCGCCTTTGCCTTAGGCAGCGCGCCGGCGAGCCACTTCGCCTTCGCGATGGCCGCGTCCCAATCGCTCTTCCACCACAGGCAGTCAATCACGCGGAGATAGGCTTGAGCGGCGAGGTCGGGATTCTGCGCCTGCTCCTTGGCGAACGCCTCCAGCTTGCTGATCCCCTCATCGAACCGTCGCGAATCCACCGTCTCCCGCCAGATCCGGTGGAGCTGCGCCTCGGCTGGCGATGGCTCTCCGTAGCGGTATCGCTCTCGAACAGCAATGGGCTTCCCAAGCAGCAACTGCCAGGTGGAGAGCAGCACTTCCGCTTTGCATCTTACGTTCTCTGCCATAGGGCCTGCGCCTTCCCACCAATCCACGGACTTGACCTGTTCTTCGAGCTTGGAGAGAGCGCGCGGGGTGGGGCACAGGCTGTCGAGCTTGTCGAGGACGAACTCCCGAAAACCGACACTGGCCTCGCCAAAGCCACGGCGCATTGCTTTCACAGACGGGAGCGATTCGGCCCTGGCCAGCATATCGAGAAGCACATCGCTCGCTTGGCCAAGCTCAGAGCCACCGAGCAGGGAGGCTGCGCCGGCCAGGTTGAGCAGGCCCCCCGCTCGCTCCTCTGAGCCGCGGTCCGCTGTCTTCTCGGTGAGCAGGCCCCGGAGCGGGGGGAGTGACTCTTCGACCTTCGCTCTGGCAATCTTGAGCACCCAGTCGCGTACGGCCCGCTCTTGCGCGGGCAGTTCGGATTCGGGTGAGGCGGCTCCGAGACGCTTGAGCACGGGATCCAGCATCCGCTGCACGAGCGGGGAGTTCGACCGCACATAGAGCGCGCGGATGGGCTCAACAGCTTCCTTCGCCTGCAGCCTGCCGAGCGCTGCGGCCGACGCCACGCGCACTTGCTCCCAGTCCTTCAGGACGAAAAAGCCCTCGTGAACGCCCATACGCCGCGCTGTCTTGAGGGCCTCGTCGGGCGGCTGATCGGCCAGGACCTCCATGAGTGTGCTCATAAAGCGCGTGCTTGGCTTCGCCCTGCGCGCCTCGTCGGGCGGCTCATGGGACAGGGTCGCCATGAGAGCGCGCACGGCCTGCGGCCGAAGTCCAGGAGTCCCCTCAGCAGCGCGACAGACCGTGCATGTCGCCTCGAGGTACACATAGCGAGCGAAGGCGTTGCGTCTCATCCCCTCATCATCGGGCTTGAGGAGCAGCTCGATCGCCCGCTCGACAGGCAGCGGCCGGTCCAGGGACCAGTCCCCCGCGCCGGCGCCAAGAGCCCACAAGAGAGCAGCAGCGCAGACTGCCGTCATCCGGTTCAGTTCGAGGGATACCATACGCAATCCCCTCCTTCCCGGGACGCTGGAGGAGCACCGACCGCCGGGTCATGGTATGGCGCGAGATCGCGGAAGTCAAGAGGAACGGTGGCACAGAGTATGGCCCCCATTCCTGGCGCTCTGGGGTAACGGCGGGCCCCAACCCTCCCCCTACGTGCGGTGCCTGTCACACCGCTGACATGTAACACGCCGCTGCGCCAATGGTTATGGCTCGACATGTCATCGCCTCCGCCGCGGGTCGCCCAGGTGGGGGCCAGAGGCGAAGACCCCAAGGCCCAGCGGACGACGCTCGACGCTCGCTCCCGGCCCGTCCAGACCGAACCGATGCTCCATCCTGCGCACGAAGCGCGGCGTGCCTACAAAGTGTGTGGTGGCCAGGCTGGCCGCGGGACGCGTCGCCTCGGCAGCAAGCAACTCGCCGTAGGCACGGTAGCGCGCCGCGGCGTCCGCTCCGAGGGCAACGTAGAGGGGGTGGAACTCCAGGCTCCCGTGGTCCTCATCGCGCAAGGCGCGGTGCCCGCTCCAGCGGTAGTCGGCCGGGGCACGCGCCATGCCCGCACGGACGGGGTTGAGGTCCACGTAGGCCATGGCGCGAAGGAAGTACGCGGCATCCTCGATGATCGTGCTGCGGTAGCGTCCCTCCCACAGATGGCCGTGGCGGCCCTCGGCCTTGTTGAACCCGCGGGTGAACATGGTGCCCAGCCAGTGCATGGCCTTGGGCAGCGTGTCGTCGCGGCGGACCTCGAAGAGGAGGTGGACGTGGTTGGTCATCAGGCAGTAGTGGTAGAGGGCGAGGGGGAACTTGCCGCGGGCGCGCCGGAGCACGTCGAGAAAGCGCTCGAACGACGCGTCGGTGAAGAGGAACTCGCGGTTGTTGCACCGCAGCGTGGCGTGGTGAAGGGCGCCGGCGTACGTGAACCTGGGCGGGCGCGACATGCTGCAACTCCCTGCGTCAGGTGCAGTATCAGTATAGCACGAAGGCCGGATAACGCAAGGCAACACGCCCGAAGGGCCAGGAAGAGAGTGCCACCGGGAGCCAGCCTTTGACATGCCGCTGCATAAGGCCTTGCATGGACTAAGCTTACATGTCAGCGGTGTGACAGGCACGGATAGCGCGCGGATACGCTCACTTCTTCTGGGCGCAGAGGAGGGTGATCCAGAGGGCGCCGGCCGCCTTGCTGTTGAGGGGGGACTGGACGACTCCAACGCCGAAGTGGTCGGCCGAGCGGCTCAGCGCCACATCGGAGTTGATGGCCTGCTCGGGGTCGTCGGTGAGGAAGTAGGCGGCGATGTGGAGGCGCCAGCGCTTGTCGCGGCGGTTCAGCTCAGCGTCGAGCCACAGGGGGTCGGCCTTGCCCAGCTTGGCCGCGCGCTCGCTGTGGGCGAGGGCCTGGGCGTCCAGGGTCTCATCGGGCAGGAGGCGCCGCAGGCCCTTGGCGAGGCGGGCCTTGTTGACCCCCTCAACGATCTGGGCGCGGACCGCCTCGACGTCGCGGGCCGGCGGCCGGCGCAGGAAGACCTGGGTGCAGTAGAGCCAGCCATCGTCGCCGCGGAGGAAGCCGACGCCGATGTGGGTGAAGTCGCGGCTGAGGATGTTCTCCTTGTGCTTGGGGCTGAGCATCAGGTTGCGCTCGGCCATCTCGACCGTCTGCGCGCGAGCGAGGTTTTCGGCCACCCCGCGGTGCGGGATGCCGGCGCCGGCCACGCGGTCCTGCACGCTTCCCGTGCGGGGCGAGTCGTGGGCGAAGAAGCGGTTGGACTTCATGTCCTCGCAGTGGGCGCGGGCCACGGCGGCCAGCCCCTCGTGGTAGGCGAGCGGCGGGGCCTTCGCCTCCGCTCGGTCGCGGTTCACCAGCTCCGCCATCTGCCGGCCCATCGCCTCCAGCATCTTCGCGTCTTCCTTCGGCGGGGCCTCGCCCGCGCACAGTCCGCCCCCGAACACTGCCATCAGGCCAATCAGGCCGGCCAGTCGCCCCATCGCGCGTCTCCACCAGGCCCCACCCTTCCCCCCCCCATTATAGACGCGCAGAACGAGGGAATCAACGTTGCCCGGGCACGGGCAATCTGCTCCGGCGTTCCCCGCTTCGAGAGCTGCATCGGATGTTGATGACTGCGCGAGCGGAGTGCGCAATGGAGCCATCTGCGTGCCCAAGGCATGGAGGAAGCAACATTCCACAGTTGCACAACTGTGGAATGTTGCTCGAAGGCACCCACGGAGACGCGATGACGCTGCACGGAGCAGGCAATGCGACCGGGCAGGGGGATTGCATGTACCGGCCACCGCCCGGGTACGGCCCCCAGTTCTGGTAACCCGCATCGGCTGCGGTCGTCCTCGTTGTCGTCGTCGTCCTCGTCGTCGAATCTCCGACGGAAGAGCGCCAGAACTCGACGACGACGACGAGGACGACGACGAGCACGAGAAAACGGGGACCCGGGCGTCTGCCAGGATTGGGGGTCATACTCCCACCGCCCGCCGGCCTTGACACCCCGCCGGCTTTGCGGTATCGTGGCAGGCGCTGGGGAGCGTGCGAATCCAGAGGGTGCGACAGCCGTGGGCGCGATGAGCGCATTTCTGCGCCGCTTTCGGGCCGTGTGGAGCCGGCGGGAGCCGTTGGGTCCCGTGGATGGCCAGCTCCACATCCGCCGCATGGGCCTGCGCGACCTGAGCGCGGTGGTGGCCCTCGAGAAGGCCACGTTCGCCGCCCCCTGGCGCTCGGGGGCCTATAGCCGCGCCGTGGCGGACCCGCACCACAACTTCTTCGTGGCCGAGATAGACGGGCGACTCGTCGGCTACGGTGGCCTCTGGGTCGAGGAGAACCGGGCGCACATCGCCAAGATCGCCGTCCGCGAGGGCCACCGCCGCCGCGGCATCGGCATGGCCATGCTCCAGCACCTGCTCGACCACGCCCGCCGCCTTGGCCTCAGCGAGGCATACCTCGAGGTCCGTCGCGGCAACCTCGCCGCCCAGGACATGTACCGCCGCGCAGGCTTCCGCTTCGAGCGCGTCCAGGCCAACGCCTACTCCAACGACGGGGAGGACGCGCTGATCTTCGTCCTCCGCGGCCTGCTCGACCTCAGGTCCCCTTCTGCGATGGAGAGCTGATGGAACGCACGCTGGTGTTGATCAAGCCCGACGCTGTGCAGCGGCGCCTGGTTGGGCGCATCGTGGGTCGCTTCGAGGCCAAGGGCCTTCAGCTCGTGGCCCTCAAGATGATGAAGATCAGCGAGGAGCTGGCGCGGCGGCACTACGCGCCCCACGAGGGGAAGCCCTTCTACGAGCCGCTCATCCGCTTCGTGACAGGCGGCCCCACCGTCGCACTCATCCTCGAAGGCAAGCGCGCCGTCGAGGTCGTCCGCCGAATGATGGGCCCGACCTTCGGCCCCGACGCGCTGCCCGGCACCATCCGCGGCGACTTCGCCGTCAGCAACCGCTTCAACCTCGTCCACGGCTCCGACAGCCCCGAATCCGCCGAGAAGGAGATTGCCCTCTTCTTCGACGAGGCCGAGCTTGTCGAGTGGTGGCCCGACGATGTGGAACAGGTCTACGACTTCAGCGAAGGAGGGGAGCCGGTATGAGCTTTCCCCAGGTCCGCCCCCGCCGCCTGCGCCGCTCCGAGGCCATTCGCCGCCTCGTCCGCGAGACGCAGCTATCGACCGACCACCTTGTCCTGCCCCTCTTTGTGCGGCCGGGCCAGGGCATCCGCAAGCCCATCGCCTCAATGCCCGGCCACTGCCAGCTCTCGGTGGACCAGTTGGTCGAGGAGTGCCGCGAGGCCGCCGGGCTGGGCATCCCTGCCGTCCTGCTCTTCGGCATCCCGTCGGCCAAGGACCCCGTCGGCTCCGAAGCCTACGCCCCCGACGGCATCGTGCAGCAGGCCGTCCGCGCCGTCAAGGCCGCGCTGCCAGACCTCCTGGTCATCACCGACGTGTGTCTTTGCGAGTACACAAGCCACGGCCACTGCGGGGTGCTCGGAAAAGACTCCAGGAGTCTTTTGTGCGAAGCACCCGGAGGGCCGTCCCGGCAAAAGACTCCTGGAGTCTTTTCCGAGGTGGACAACGACGCCACGCTCAAGCTTCTGGCGAAGATGGCCGTGTCACACGCCCACGCGGGGGCCGACATTGTGGCCCCGAGCGACATGATGGACGGGCGGGTGGGGGCCATCCGCTCGGCCCTCGACGACGAGGGGCTTGGCCACGTGCCCATCATGGCCTACTCGGCGAAGTACGCCTCGGCCTTCTACGGCCCGTTCCGCGACGCCGCCGAGTCGCCCCCCCAGTTCGGCGACCGCCGCGGCTACCAGATGGACCCCGCGAACGGGGACGAGGCGCTCCGCGAGGTGGCCCTCGACATCGAGGAGGGCGCCGACATCGTGATGGTGAAGCCCGCCCTGGCCTATCTCGACGTCATCTGGCGGGTCAAAAGGGACTTCGGCCTGCCCGTGGCCGCCTACAACGTCAGCGGCGAGTTCGCCATGCTCAAGGCCGCCGCGGCCAACGGCTGGCTCGACGAGCGCCGAGCCGCCACCGAAGTCCTCACCGCCCTCTGCCGCGCCGGCGCCGACATCCTCATCACCTACCACGCCAAAGACCTCGCCCGTTGGCTGGCAGAGCAGGCTGGCGAAAGCCACAACCAAAGAGGATGATTGGATGGGTGGATGAATGGATGACTGTCTGACATCCATCCACCCATCCACACATCCATTCATCCCCCCGCGCCTGCTGCAAGGACTCGATGTGATCCGGATCAAGCCCCATCACTTCATTGACATCGTGGCCGACATCGGCCGCGGGCAGACGGCTTGGCAGCCCCACCCCTATGGCCACGCCGTCCACACTGTGGCCGCTGCCATCCTGGCCGCCCCCGACATGATGCTGGAGATGGAGCTGGGGGCTGACGACATCTGCGCGCCGTGCATCCACAACCTCGGCGGCCTGTGCGACGACGTGATTGACACCAGCTTCCGCCCCGCCGCCCCCAAGTCCAAGCGCGAGTGGAATCTCCTCCTCGACCGCCGCTGGTGCGAGCGCCTCGGCCTCGCTGAGGGCGACCGGCTCACCGCCCGCCAATTCGCCCAGCGCCTCCGCGACCGCATGGGCGACATCACCGACATCTACCGCGAGGTGCCACCCGACCGCACCGCCGCCCGAGCCCGCTCCCTTGTTGAGGGCATCGGGCGCCTCCTGACCTGACCGCGCCTTAGCCCGCCGCTGAAAACTCCATCTTGCGGGTCTCCGTAACCCGCGTGGAGGCGTCGAGATTGCCCTCCTTGCCCACCCCGAGGCTGCCCATGCGGCTGGGCACGCCCACGCAGCCACCAGGGATGGCAGGCCGACTACTCCGCTGCCCCCTTCTGCTGGAGGAACTCGACGAGGTCGCGGTGGCGCATGTGGCGGGCACAGGCGAGTGGCGTGCGGCCGTGCATGTCCTTGGCGTTGACGTCGGCGCCCTTCGCCAGAAGCAGTTCAACGATGTCCCGATGGTTGTAGACAGCCGCGCGGTGGAGAGGGGTCCACTCGTAGTCGTCGGCATTCGACTTCGCGTTCGGGTCGGCCTTGGCCGCCAAGAGAAGCTCCGCAATCTCCTTGTGCCCGTGCTTCGCGGCCACGTGGAGCGGCGTGGCGTCCTGCTTCCCCTTCGCGTTCGGGTCGGCCTTGGCCGCCAGGAGGAGCTTGACGGCCTCGACGCAGCCGGCGTGCTGGGGCAGGCCGGCCACGTGGTCGGTGGCCGCGTGGAGCGGGGCTTCGCCCTCCTTCGTCTTCGCATTGGGGTCTGCGCCCTTGGCGAGGAGGGCCTTGACCACCGGGGCATGGCCCGCCCGGGCCGCCGCACAGAGGGGTGTGACGCCCTTCTCGGTGGCCGCCTTGGGGTCGGCGCCCTTGGCAAGCAGGGTCTCCACCACCTCGGCCTTGCCTGCGGCGGCGGCGTGGTAGAGCAGAGTCACGCCCTCGTCGTCGGGGGCCGTGGCGAACTCTGGGTTCTGCTCGATCATCGCCCTGAGCTTTGCGGCGTCGCCCTCCTTCGCCTGCTGGATGGCCTCGCCGGGCAGGGCGACCACGCCGCCCTTCCCAGCCTTCGACCGCGGCGTCCCCTCCTCGCAGCCCGTCAGGGCCACGAGCGCGACGCCCAGAGCCACGGACACACGGAGCAGCGTTCTCATCGCCTGTCCTCCTTGCGCTTGCGGGACACCAGTATCATAGCGACTGCGAGCCGCACGTCAACCCCTCTTTCCACGGCGCGACTTGACCCGCCCGCGGCCACGGCGTAGTGTGGGGCCGTCGCCACCCGCGGAGACACGCATGGGAAGCCCCACCGAGTTCTGGGTCGGCAGCGTCCTCGTCTTCCTCTATGAAGATGGCTTCACGCTCTTCTTTGATGAGGACGGGGAGTTTACCGCCTACTGGGCGCTGCTGGCGGTCATCCTCGTCGCTGCGGCGCTGCTGCTGATTGCGAAGGGGGTGCGCCCTGCCACGCTAAATGGCTCGCCGCGATTCCCGGTCGTTGTAGCCACAAGCGTCCCGCTTGTGGACCGTGCCGTGGCCATCGGCTGGCAAGCGGGACGCTTGCCGCTACAAGAGCGCCGTGGTGCCCAGGGATCGAACGACCGGGAATCGTGGCGAGCCATTTAGCCGAGCGCGGGACATCCGAGACCATTGTCATGCCGAGCGGAGTCGAGGCATCTCTCCTCTCGCGGCGCGAGGGCAAGAGAGATTCCTCGACTTCGCTTCGCTACGCTCGGAATGACAAGTAAAGAGGGCGTCGGGTTGGTTCCCTCAGAAGAAGTCCTTCACCACCTCGGCCAGCAGATTGGGGTCCTGGGATTCAAGGATGCGGGCGATGCGCCAGGAGGGGACTTTGAGGTTCTTGAGCGCGGTTTCGGCCTGGGACCACAGGCGCGTGCGCTTCTTCGCGTCGTCGGTGACCATGAGGTCCGACACCAGCTCGCTGAGCTTCTGGAGCATCAGGTCGGGCTTGTGCTCGTAGTAGCGCTTGATGATGCCGCGCTGGTAGGGGGTGTAATCGCGCATCGGGTTGCTCATGGCTCGTTGGGCTCGTAGTAGCGCTCGTAGAGGCTCAGGGCGTATGCCTTTTCCCAACGGCTCCCGGACACTGGATGAGGGTCGTCTAGCGTCTCCCGGAGGTATCGAATCGCCGCGCCCACGCTCGAGACTTCCCTGGAGATTCTGCTGTCCAGCCGGTAGCGCTTGGCCAGGATGTAGTTCACGTCCGGGCCGTACAGGCCAATGAGAACGCACTGGATGTTGTAGACCCGCTGGCGACCCTCCTCGGTCGAGACGTCCACGCGGAACAGCAGGCAGTCCACCGCCCACCCGGATTCTCTGCGGTCTGCGCGGATGAGCGTCCAGACCAGCGGGTAGTAAAGGGTGTGATGGGGCAGGCCACGGCGCGCCTGGTCCGCTTTGGCTTCAGGGGGCGCGTCGTCCCACGGGATGCCGACATCGGGCAGGACGCGATAGGCATCCGAGTTCCGCTGTCGCAGTTCACCGGCTACGCGGACCGCCTCGCCAAGGTGCTTGGCTTCCTCGGCGCTCGGCCTCTCGCGCAACAGAAGGGAGCGCCAGGAAGCCTCGTGAGCGGCATACTGCTGGAGCTTCGGGCTGAGCTCGTCAGTGGCCGAGGCGGGCCCTCGGCGCGGCCGCGCTTGGGCGCATCCTCCTGCGACCCAGGCGCCCACGCAAATCAGCAGAGAGAGCTGCATGGGCTTCATCAGCGGTGCCCCCCTGACGAAGGTGGAGGCGGCCCCATGTGCTTGTTGAACAGCTCGAGCATCGTGCGCAAGCTGGCCTTGCCGCGCGCGGTCTCCTCTCGCTCGATGGCGCGCTGGAGGCGGCAGCGGAAGAGCTCCTCGTCGCCGCACGCGAGGTATACGGTTCCCCATAGCTCGCCCAGGAGCTCGACGCCCTCCTTCGTCGAGGCGTCCACGCCTGCGGCGTAGCGGAGCACGTGCGGGACGACGGCCAAGCCAATGGCATCCAGCGCGATCTGAGCCGGCGGGTCGAAACACTCACGGGGCAGACGCAATGGCGAAACCGCAGAGAAGGGATCCTTTGGCTCCCAGTGGGGCCTGGCCCAGGTATACCACCGCAAGAGTTCAGGGACAGCCTCGACGGCGCGAAGCTCGCCGAGTTGGTGGATCGCCTGCCGAACAGCGTCCGAGTTCCTCGGCGGGATCCTCTCCTTCCGGAGAGTCTCAAGATGTCGGGCCACCACCCGCTGCCGCAACTCGATGAGCTCCCTGCCGGCGCGCCGCTGGGCCTCGCGGTCGGGGGAGTTCAGGGCCTTCACCCGCTCCGCGAACCACTCGTAGGCGATCTGCGGGTCGCTCTTCGCCTCCTCCGCCCATCCAGCCCCCTGCGCCAAGACCAGACCGATGAACGCAAGGCAAAAGATCCTCACTGTTGTCCAGCCCTATGCAGGAACGAGGCGAAGGCGAACGGCGACGCCGAGCTGGCGGAGCATTTCCTCGCAGTCCTCCCAAAGAAGGCCGAAGGCGCGCACGTCCGCGAGGCCCAGACGGCTCACCACGTCGCGAACCACGGTGAGATCAGCCTCGGCGAAGTCCCCCTCCATCATGGCGCGCTCGGCCCAGTCCACGAGTTCGTCGAGCGCGATCTCATGCTTGAGATACGCGGTGAGCTTCGCCGCGACAACTCGCCTGTCAATCGTCATCTCCCATCTCCTCGGGGCGCCGATGCCCCAAGTCCACAGGGAACTTCTCGTGGACTTCCACGAGCGCTCCCAAAGCGTCGTATATCTCCTGGCGAAACAGGATCATACGCTCAGCCGTGGGCATTGTCAATCTACGGCAGGAACTTCCTGGGATTGCGCAGCTTCTCGGGCAGATACCGCTCGACGACGAAGTTCAGGCTGTGGGCGGCGAATGCCTGCTGCTCGACGCGGACGCCCATCTTGATCATCTGGTCTATCGCCCGCTGCCACTCCTTGTGGTGGTGGAAGAACGGGTCGTTCTTCAGGGCGTCCTTCGCACGCTTGATGTCAATTTCCTTGAGCGGCTGGGTGGGCAGGCTGTAGTCCACGATGTCCTGCGGCGTGACGCCGAGGTAGTGGACGGAGGGGACGCAGAAGAACTCGTTGAGGTGGACAGCGTTTCCTGAGCCGACCTTCAGGGTGCGGTAGATGTTGGCGTAGCCGTAGGGGTCGCCGTCGGTGAAGGCGTATACGGGGAGCCGATAGGCAT
>Ga0194125_10012496_pt1 | contig 11189 bp, 9 predicted proteins | sample TA2KigC250mmetaG_FD_148626 | JGI IMG/M metagenome (GOLD analysis project Ga0194125, IMG submission 148626) | Freshwater microbial communities from Lake Tanganyika, Tanzania - TA2015034 Kigoma Deep Cast 250m | ecosystem: Environmental > Aquatic > Freshwater > Lake | place: Tanzania: Lake... | reverse complement strand
GCCCGGCCCACTCCCCGCAGGGCGACGAGACTCCTGGGTCCCAGCGTGTGGTCCGGCTCCGCTGTGTCACGGCTCCGGACGAAGCCCAGAAGGTACTGCTCCATCGCCTGGGTTTGACCCTGCCGCAGCGGCTTCGAAGGATCGACGAGTTGATACAAATGTAGTGAAGACTTTTGCCGAAAAACACCCCTGGCGCTATCAAGAAGGCCTATTGGCCTTCCCAACAGCGTAACTTGGGCTAACACTGACCACCTGGCTATTGGCCCTGCCGGCTCAGGCCAAATACAGCGGCGGCAGCGGCACGGCGAAAGATCCCTACCAGATCGCCACGCCCGCCGACCTGATCGCCCTGGGCGAGACGCCCCAAGACTACGACAAGCATTTCATCCTGACCGCCGACATCGACTTGGACCCCAACCTCCCCGGCGGCAAGGTCTTCCACAAGGCCGTCATTGCACCGGACCCCAGCACAGGTTTGTCAAACATGCGCGAAGGAAAGAGCTTCAGTGGAGTTTTTGACGGCGGGGGCCACACGGTCTCACATCTTAGGATTAGGGGTGTGGACTGCGTCGGATTGTTTGGCCAATTGGATGGGGGTAGGATCCAGAGTGTGTATCTATTGGACGCCGACGTTACCGGTACGGGTTGGTATGTCGGTGGTCTAGTGGGCTACAACTTGGCCTCCGCCATCCTCCGCTGCTACAGCACGGGCACGGTCAGCGGAGATACGAGTGTTGGGGGGCTGGTGGGATACAACTCATCAGGCAGCGTCACCTACTGTTATAGTGCTGCGGCGGTCGGCGGAAGGGCCGTCGGTGGACTCGTGGGGGAGAACTGGCGTGGTGCTTTGGCAAATTCCTACAGCGCCGGTGCGGTAGGTGGCAGGGACCAGGTGGGGGGGCTGGTAGGATTCAACTCGGGTACAGTGTCCGATTGCTACAGCACCAGTCCGGTTAGTGGCATAGGTCAGACGGTCGGAGGCCTGATCGGCATCGCGGGACCGCCGTGGCTAAGTATTGTCTCAGACTGCTTCTGGAACATCCAGACCTCCGGCCAGACCACGAGTGCCGGCGGAACAGGTAAGACGACAGCCGAGATGCAGACGGCCAAGACGTTCCTGGATGCCGGCTGGGACTTTGTGGGCGAGACGGCCAACGGCGCGGAGGACATCTGGAAGATCGCCGAGGGTTTGGGTTATCCTCGCCTGTCGTGGGAGAAATACAGCGGCGGGACGGGAGAACCGAACGACCCGTACCAGATCGCCACAGCCGCCGACCTGATCGCCCTGGGCGAGACGCCCGAAGACTACGACAAGCACTTCATCCTGACCGCCGACATCGACCTGGACCCCAAGCTCCCTGGAGGCAGGGTCTTCGACCGGGCCGTCATTGCGTCGGATACAAACGACACGCAGGACTGGTTCCAGGGAACTCCCTTCACTGGCGGCTTCGACGGCAATGGCCACAGTATCTCTCGTCTGACGATCCGAGGTGGAGACTATGTCGGTCTATTTGGCCAACTGGGAGGCGCACGTTTGGCCACCATCAGCAACCTCGAATTGGCGGAGGTCAACGTCGTCGGTTCGAACCATGTCGGCGGGCTGGTGGGGAGCGTCGGCGGGCTGGTGGGGAGCGGGGGCGGCACCGTGACCCAGTGCTACAGCACGGGTGTCGTCAGAGGGAACGGGTACTACGTCGGCGGTCTAATCGGGTTTAACAGTAACGGCTGCCAGATGACGCGCTGCGCCAGCAGGGGTCTCATCGGTGGTACTGGGAGTGTAGGCGGATTGGTGGGATGCAACTCGGGGACCATTAGCCAGTGCTACGGCGAGGGAGGAGTCAGTGGTGATAGGCAAGTCGGTGGCCTGGCGGGCTGGAATCATTCACAAGCACGCGTAAGCCAGTGCTACAGCACAGGTACTGTCCGTGGAACTGACGTTGTAGGTGGCCTTGTAGGGAGGAACCAGGGTGATATTCGCATGGGCAGTAAAATCTCGAAGGGTCGAGTCTTCGAATGCTATTCCGCAGCAACGGTCGTCGCAGACTGCAATGTTGGCGGACTCTTGGGAGAGAACTACGGTGACCTGATCCATAGCTACAGTGCGGGTGCGGTCAGCGGCGTCTCGAATGTTGGCGGACTCGTGGGATTGGAGGGAGCCCCCGAATGGCAGAGGTTTCCTGGTGGGACAACATCAGGTTGTTTCTGGGACGTCCAGTCATCGGGCCAAGCCACAAGTGCTGGCGGCACCGCCAAGACCACGGCCGAGATGCAGACGGCCAAGACGTTCCTGGATGCCGGCTGGGACTTCGTGGGCGAGACGAAGAACGGCACGGAGGACATCTGGTGGATCAACGAAGGCAAGGACTATCCAAGACTGTGGTGGGAGCCGCGGAATTGATGATTGACGGTGTTTGATTGATGATTGCAGCGGAATACGGAGGACCGAGAATGAGTACGAAGCGCTTCAGGCAGACGATTGTGGCAACTGGCGTGCTGTTTCTGTGTGCCGGGTTCGTTTCGGCCGGGAGGTACACACTGAGTGTGGCAGGCGAACGGCTGGAGTACGTGCCGCAGGCGGAGAGGGGGTACGTCGTGAAACTGGCCGGGACGGCCGGCGGTATCCAGGCGTTGGGCGGGATATCCGCCCTTGACGGCCAAGACAGCAAGGAGGTTCGCGGCCTGGGCCGCCGCGGCATCTGGACCGTGGAGAATAATGGGCCGGCCAGTCGCAACGAAAACACGATTCGTTCGCTCCGGGCCAGCAGCCAAGTGGCCTACGCCGCCCCGCTATTCTCATCTAACGGCGAGACCGTCGCCATCATCCCGGAGATCGTGGTCCGCGTGAAGCCCGGCACGGACTCGGCGCAAGTTGAGGCCCTCTGCCGGCAAGCCGGGTGCCGAATCAAGAAGCAGATGGAGTTCACCGAGCAGGAGTACTTGCTGGATGTCCTTGGGCCGGACGCAGATGCTGTCTTCGCGGCGGTAGAACGGCTCAGCCAGGCTTCGCAGATAGAATGGGCCTGCCCGAATATCGCCTGCCGGCCCCAACTGCCTACCCCGGTCACGCCGGAGAGCCCCTCCGCTGCCGGGCAACCGCTCATCACGGCAGTGGGAGAGGCTCCCCCCAGAAGCGGCGTCTTCCCGAACGACGAGTACTTCCCCAGGCAATGGCACCTGCACAACACGGGCCAATCCGGCGGCACACCCGGTGCGGATATCCGGGCACCCGAGGCTTGGGAGATCACGACGGGTGACCCGAATATCGTCGTGGCCCTCATCGACTGCGGCATAGACACAGAACACCCTGACTTGATGAACAATCTGGTGGCGGGATATGACTTCGTTGAGGCGGATGAACTACCGGATGCGGAACGCGGCGGGTCTGGCCAGCCCCACGGAACGGCCTGTGCCGGACTGGTCGCCGCCCAGGGCAACAACGGGATTGGTGTGACGGGGGTGACGTGGCAGTGCAAGGTGATGCCCATAAGAATAGCCCGTGGAACAACGTTCGTGAGTATGGCAGACTTGGCCAGCTCTTTTCGCTGGGCGGCGGCACACGGGGCGGATATCTTCAGCGACAGTTCAACCTACTATTCCTCGGCACAACCCACCGTGCAGTCAGCCATCACGGATGTCACGACGGTGGGAGGACTGGGCCGCCAGGGAAGAGGATGTGCCTTCTTCACGGCGACGGCGAATAGCTCCGGCCCGATGGAGTATCCAGAGAAATACCCCCAAGTCATTGCCGTCAGCCCGACAGACCACAGGGACCTTCGTTGTACTTACAGCAGTTCTGGGCCGGAGCTGGATATCGTGGCACCGAGTGCACCGAGCCTCAAAGGGGCGGACAAGCTCAACGCCATGGGCAGAGGGTGGATTTGGACCACTGACCTCACGGGTTCGACAGGACTTAGCGCGAGTTCATTCAATCCGTATCCGGACGTGTTGGATTATGCGCTGTTTACAGGCTCGTCGGCAGCCTGCCCGATCGCCGCCGCCGTGGCGGCCCTGATTCTGTCTATCGAACCCAACCTGACCAGCAATGAGGTCCGACATTTCCTGGAGCGATCGGCGAAGGACTTGGGCGATCCTGGACGGGATGACTACTACGGCTGGGGTCGGGTCGATGCGCGGGCGGCGCTGGACATGGTCCTGGCCAAGCGCTGCGATCTCAACAACGACTGGCAGGTGGACGAGCAGGACCTCGCGCTCCTGAACGCCGCCATCGACGCCAATGACCTCTCGGCCGACATCGCCCCGGCCAAGAGACGCGACGGCGTGGTCGATGCCAAGGACCTTGACCTGCTCACGCAGTACCTCGGGACGGTCCTGCCGGAGCTCGGGTTGGTCGGCCGCTGGAAGTTCGATGAGATCGAGGGGATGGTTGCCCACGACAGTGAGGGCAAGAACAACGCCACGGTGATAGGCGGGGCACTGTGGCAGCCAGAGGGCGGCCAGATCGGCGGGGCGCTGCAACTGACCGGCACGGCCAATTTCCTTACGGCCAAGCTCGCCCGGAACCCCTCCGAGGGGCCGACGAGCATCTTTGCCTGGGTCAAGGGCGGCAAGCCGGGCCAGGTGATCCTCTCCCAGGCGGGCGGGGCGAACTGGCTGATGGCGGATGACGCCAGCGGCGCCGCGGCGACGAACTTGAGTACCGGCGCACGCGGCGGCAAGGCGCTGGCCTCCCAGGCCATCATCACGGACGGCAACTGGCACCGTGTAGGACTCGTGTGGGACGGCGCCAACCGCATCCTGTACGTGGATGATGTCGAGGTCGCCCGTGATACGCAGCCCTCTCTCGCCGGTTCGGCGGCGAATCTGACCATCGGGGCCGGCAGCACGTTCGCCGCAGGCACCTACTGGTCCGGCCTGATCGACGACCTACGAATCTACGACCGGGCGGTGAAACCTTGATCTGGGTGTGAAGGAGATTGAGCCATGAAGGAATCGAGGAATGCCTTTACGTTGATCGAGCTACTGGTGGTGATCGCTGTGATTGCGATCTTGATGGCGCTGCTCATGCCGGCGTTGCATCGGGCGCGGGAGCAGGGCCAGCGGGCGGCGTGCCTGAGCAACGTCAAGCAGTTGGCCCTGGCGTGGAATCTCTATGCGGATGACCACGACGGCAAGATGGTCAACGGCAACACGGCCCTGGGCAGCTTCAATCGGGACGGGACGTGCTGGGTCTACTGGCAGGACGGCGGCACGCAGGAGGCCCGGCTCAGCGATATCCGCAGAGGGAGGCTCTACCCCTACTGTCCCAACGTGAAGCTATTCAAGTGTCCGACCGGCATTCGCGGCGAGGTGGTCACCTACGCCATCCCCGATTCCATGAACGGCTACTACGCCATCCAGGGCGCCGAGAAGCAGATCAAGACGCTGCGGACCCAGATCCGCAACCTGAGCGAGCAGATCGTCTTCCTGGACGAGGGCAGGCTCAGTCCGGCCAGTTGGACGATCTGGTACGACCAGGAACGCTGGTGGGACCAGATCACCGCCCGCCACGGCGACGGGACGAACTTCGCCTTTGCCGACGGCCACAGCGAATACTGGAAATGGAAAGACCCGCGGACGCTGGCGGTGGCCAAGGCGGATTACACGCAGTGGCAAAGCACCGCCCGCCACAGCGCGGAATCGATGCAGATGGGCAACGAGGATCTGCAGCGGGTCCAGCGGGGCGTTTTCGGCAAGCTCGGGTACACGCCGCCCATTTGCGAGGGCGGCATCTGTCACCTGCCCTGAACGACACGACCGAGATGGCCGCCCGGCGAAGAGGAGTCTCGTCAATGGGTCCGGCGATGAATCTGACCATGGCTCTTGGTGCCGCGCCGTACGGCGGTGGAAAGGAGGACAGGATAGCGAAGCAGAGAACGTTTGGCACCAGAAGTATTCCGTTCGAGCCTATGATGGTCTGACGTCTGGAACAGGTCCAGTCTAAAGGAGATCGATCATGAACCGGTTCTCAACTCATGCGGCAGCGGTCGTTCTGATCGCGGCCCTGACCGTGGGCGCCACGGCCCAAATCAAGAATGTCCTGCTGGAACAACACACGGGAACATGGTGCGGCTGGTGTCCCGATGGGACGCTGAAGATGGATGAGATTCTGGCGCTGTACGGCGACTAGGTCATCGGGGTGAAGCTCCACACCGGCGACTCGATGGAGATTGGGGAAGAGTCCGTTATTTGCGCCACCCTCGGCTTGTCGGGCGTTCCCACCGCGTCCGTGAACCGCCGGAGTATCGGCGGCTCCGTCTTCTTGAATCGGGGGGACTGGAGGTCGGCCTGCGTCTCGGAGCGGGCCCAGCGGGCCAAGGCGGAGGTCGATTGTTATTACACGCTGGACCGGGCCACGCGGACCGTCCGCATCCAGGTGGTGGCCAATATCACCGAGGCCATGAATCTGCCGCTGCGATTCAACGCCTTCATCATGGAAGATGAGGTGACGGGGACCGGCTCCGGGTACGACCAGAAGAACTTCTATTCCAATCTCGCCGGCATGGGGAGCCATCCCTACTACAACAAGCCGCCGGTGCTCATTGGGTATAAACACATGAAGGTCGTGCGCCGGATGCTGGGCGGGGCCTGGGGCGTCGTCGGGCCACTGCGTGCCTCCGTCAAAGCGGGCGAACTCTATTCGCACACCTTCACATCCACCCTGGATGCGAAGTGGAATATGGACAAGCTGTGGTTTGTCGGCCTGCTCCAAGTCAACGCGACCGGCAACAAGGAGATCGTCAACAGCGCGGTGGCGGTGAAAGATGGTGCGATCGTCAATTGCGTCGTCGATTCCGGCGCCCCGGCGACGAAAGTCATGCCCGCAGGCTCGAGTCACGTCAATGCGTATACCCTGGAAAACGCGACGGATGCCGAGCAGACGTATACCGTCACGCTTTCTGCCACCAGCCGGACACCGGGGGATTGGTCGGCACAGTTCGCCAGCGGGAGGCTGCAACTGACCGCCTCCTGCGTGGAGCCCGCGGCCGGGCACTTGGTGGTCCCGGCGCGGGCCACGGTCGAGATGGCCCTGACCCTGAAGATCGGGTCCACCCTGGGACTGGGAGACGCCAAGGTGGTCCTCGCGTTGGAAGGCATGCCTGCCCTCAAGCGGTCGCGCCTGGTGACCGGCGTTTCCAGCGAAATCCAGCATCTGCTGCTAGAAACCGGCACGCAGTACTCGCTGCGGTCCTACCTCAGCGGCACGGTCGGTGCGGATGCGGTGATCATGACTCCGAGCGACTATCTGGCGCTGGCCGGTCAATTCCCCAACGTCAACCTGGTAATCTGGAACAAAGGGGCGGTGGAAGGCCTTTCGGCCCAGGAAATGGACGTTATCAAGAATACCCCCGGCGTCCGGACCTTCCTGTGCGGCGATGGCATCATTGGCAGCTTGTCTTCCAGCGATCTATCTTATCTGGGTCTGCAAGGCATCGGCTGGAATCCGGAAGGGCAGACGTCCCCCTATGCGGTGTGGCTGGCCGGGCAGGAAAGGGATGTGATTGGCGGCGAGTTGGGGGAGAGCATCCTCGGCCACCTGATCGCCTATTGTCTGAACATGGTGAAGATCACCGATCCGCAGAACGTGTTCCCGATCCTGCATTTTCAAAACAACGGTCAGCGCCGCAGTGGCAATTCCACCTATGCGATCGCAGCCCAGGACGCCATCCTCGGTGTCCGCTCCACGCGGAACAGCAGCCGGACCGTGTTACTGGGCATCTCGCCGTACGTGATCGACGATACCGAGACGCGTCAGACGCTGATCCGCAATGTCCTTGACTGGCTCGCCCAGTGAAGCGCCTGGGGAGACCGACACACCATTGAACGTCAGCAGTGCCTACTTGCCATCAGGGCTGGCGGCCCACGCGCCGCCAGCCCGTGTCTTGAACAGTATTTGCAGTTTGCATCGTATATGGATGGACCACCCCAAGCCCTGCCTGAAGCGCGCAACAGCCGCGCCACAAGGAGATTCGTTTCGCCTTCGGCGCGGCTTCGGCTCCGCTTCGGCCCGCATCATAAGTCCTGTAATGACAATCGTTAATGGTTGTGCCACAAGCACTTACAAACCGGGGTATAGTACGGGTTGAACGTTACCCCTGTCGGCCATATCGTCAATGCATCCGATGTGGCGGGTCTTTCCGTTGTCCGTACGGCGGTCCACAGGGCTCCGGGGCACCTCGTGCTGCGGGTGACGCTCCGATGCCGATAGGGCTTGACAGGATGATCATGTCATGGAACCGTCGAAACCTCTGCTCGAGGAGATCCTCGATCTGCCGGACGATCCCGATAGACCACGGTCCTTTCGACCTCTCTTGGTTGAGGAACACTCCCTCGATGCCGGCATTTGGTAGATGTTCATAGGTTGGGGTTGGTTGTCGCGTGGCCCCGGATCATTGCTGACCAGGGGCACCAGATGCCCGACTGCCTGATCGTCGCCGCGTTCGCCGAGCACGTGCGCTCCACCTATGGCGTCTATCCCGCCTTCAACACGATGAATATGCCGCTCATGGTGGATTTTCTGGAGGATTGTGGAATCAAGAACCCCATCGTCTGCTCCTCGATCAACAAGGCCGGCTACTTCATGAGTCCCGGCATCAAGGAGTATGAGGAAACGCTGCGATCGAAGCGGTTCCCGCCGAGGAAGCCATCGAGTACGTCTGCGGGCTGCCGAATATCCAGGGAATCGTCTTCGGGGCCTCCTCGAAGTCGCACATCCATGAAACCCGGGAACTTATCCTCTCTCGCTCGGTTCCCAGAACGTTGGCCCGCACTGCGTAAGGCGGCCGGAGGCCGTGTTTATGACAACTGGGGGCCGGGAACGGACAACTGACGACCGATAACTGACAACCGATTTTTCCTGCAACAGCCCGGCTTGCCGGGCGGGGTCGGCTCCTTCGCGAAGTTCCACCGAGTCCCGCCCATTCCTCAGCAAGGCCGGTGGAAGAGGGCCAGATTTCTGGCCCTCTTTTTTTTGTGATACTGTTTGTATTCGAGTCGGCCTCGTCGCACGTCAGGCCGAAGCCGCCGCGGCCATACGCCAATCAATTGTCCGGAAGGCACTCGAGACCGCGGGCCCTGAGCTTCACGAGGGCGGTGAGTAGCTGGACCTCGGTCACAGACTTGGACGAGCACATCTCCCACGCCTGCCCCATCCGCTGGTCAAACTCCACGCCCACCCGTTGCCGCAGAGACATCCGTGGACGCCAGAACGCGGGGTAGGCGATGGATCGGAGATCCATTGGGCTACTTCCGCCCTGCGATCATCATCTTGGCGTTCGTTTCGCCGCCATTGAGGATGTAGAGCAGGGGCAGCGGGCGGTCCACACCTTCGACCCAGGCCGGGCGCGCCGCCCAAGGAGTCGAGGACAGAACGTTCGCCATGTCCATCCAGTACTGAAGCCTCGCCGAGGTGAGCCCACTGGTGACCGCCATCCACGTCGCGTGGAAGTGATTCGCAGGAGCATAGTGTTTATACTCGCCCATGGTTGCGAACTTCGGCGTCAGGAAGGTATGAGGCCACGAGGCGGTGGAGGTTTGGGCTACGGCTTTGGCCAGGTCCTCCGGCAACTCCTGGGTGGATATTTCGTCCCAGATCATGGAAAACACGCCCGAAAGCGAGCTGTAGCCCAGTCGGCCGGCGATGCCGCTGATGCCTCCTGGCGAGATGAAGGTGACGGAGTTGCCGCCGCCGGGGAAGTAGCCCGGATCGGCCAGCGGCAGGGAGACCCGCTCCATGATCTGCTTGACGGTCGCGCCCGGCTCGGCGGCCCAATCGAAGGCGGCGCTGCCGGAGTTGTCGCCGTCCACGAGGCCCTTCTTGTACCAGTCGGCGCTGGTGTCGAGCTTCTTGAGGCCGAGCTTGTCCGCCAGGTCCTTGATCTCCCACGCCTCCCAGACCTTGCGGAAGTCCATGAACAACGGGGGATTGCCGCCGCTGAGGTAGGTCATGAACAGCATGGTCAGCAGGCCCTGCACGTCGGCCTCGGTCGCGAAGGGCACCGGGGGTTTGGGGCCGGTGTGGTCGAAGGTGCTGTTGAAGAAGGACTCCATAACGTCCGCCACGGGCAGGGGGATGCCGCGCGGGTCGCTGCCCCATTCGAGCTGGCTCATGAAGCCGCCCCCGACGGCGTTGAGGTCCGCCAGGAGATCGCGGACGATCAGGTACATGGCCAGAGACTGATCGAAGCGCTCGCTGTCCTCGTCGCCGCGCAGGTCCAGCCGGTTGCCGACGTAGCGATCGATCCAACTGCGCAGGTCCTTGAGGTCCTTGTCTTTGTAGGCCTTCTTCTTGAGCATGTCCGCCAGGAGCTTCATGTCGAGGCGGGTGATCTCGATGCCGAAGGTGTTGCGCGTCGGAATGATGTGGGCGAGGGCGGTCTCCATGCCCATCGAGTCATGCCCGAAGATCACCACGCGCCGGCCGCGCAGCGCCACCGTCGCGACGGCGGCGTAGCACCAGTCGATCAGGTTCCTGGCGGTCGCATCGGTCATCTCGGGCTCGAGCCCCTTGTCCGGCCAGGTCCCGACGTTCAGCGTCGCCAGCCGGCCGTACTGGGCCAGGGCGCCGTTGAGGGCATGGGCATAGACCACACCCGGCCGGGGACCGCTGTTGCCACAAGTGATGTTGAACGGCGTGTCCGGTGGAAACTGCTGCAGCAGCGAGATCGCGGTCAACTGCGGAAAGGCCCACGTGTCCGGCACGCAGACGAGGATATCGACATCCGCCTTGCGGAACTGCTGGGCGACGATGTCCGCCTGGGCCTCGCCGTCGACCAGGACGGTCGAGTAGACCACCGGGACCGGGGTCTTGTCCGGCAGGACCACCGCGCCGCTGATCGTTTCGGCCGCCATCTGCGCGATGTTCCGGCACCGGGTCCGGCTCTCCTCGTCGATCCGTGGATCGCTCGTGGCAAACACCCCGATCACCGGCACCTTCGGCGTCGCCTTGCGGATCGCCGGCAACCGCGTCGCTTCTCCTCGTCTGGCCATGCAAAACTCCTTTCGAATGTGGAATGTTGGAATGATGGAATGTTGGAATGATGGGTGGCGTACGAGCGCCTTCCCCAATATTCCATTATTCCACTATTCCATTATTCGGTCGTACCTCGTGATGTTGGCAGAGAATAGTCGAAGAATTGGGCTTCCAGGGGCCTTTTTGCCGATCTGTTATGTGTCTGATAACCGATTTGGGC
>Ga0194125_10012491_pt1 | contig 11192 bp, 12 predicted proteins | sample TA2KigC250mmetaG_FD_148626 | JGI IMG/M metagenome (GOLD analysis project Ga0194125, IMG submission 148626) | Freshwater microbial communities from Lake Tanganyika, Tanzania - TA2015034 Kigoma Deep Cast 250m | ecosystem: Environmental > Aquatic > Freshwater > Lake | place: Tanzania: Lake... | reverse complement strand
CGGATTAAAAAAGGAAGAGTTGATTCGAAGGGTTCAGAAGGCCGAAGGTTATTTTGACTGTTTCGGAACAGCAAACGAATATTGTGACCAATTCCAATGCTGTTTCAGAGACGATTGCTTTCGCTTTATTAAAGACTGATTGAGTTTGAGGAGTGTTAAAGAACCAATCTCAGGACGAGTCTCCTTGAGGTTGACCCGTAAAAGAATATCCTTTTAATATGCAGCTTACAGAAAAAATTGAATTTTTAAGAAAATCCCCGATTTTTTCTACTTTAAATCAGACTGAACTTACAGAACTTTCTAAGATTTGTGGCGAACGTAGCTTAAAGCCGAATGAATTCCTGATTCGCGAAGGTGAAGATTGTTATTATTTTTATATCCTTGTCGAAGGTAAATTGAGGACGTTCTTATATTCTTCCTTAGGAAAGGAATTAACTTTAATTACCTTTTTTCGGTCAGGAGAGATTCTGGGCCCAACCTCTGTGTTCCGAGACAGACCTTCTTCGGGTTCAATCCAGGCATTGTCAGAGACAAAAGTATTAAGATTCAAAAAAGAGGACATTATTTCGTTCATCCTCAATCATCCTCAGGTATCGTTAGAAATGATCAAGGTGTTAGCCGCGAGGGTCTCGGAGCTAAACCGTCGGCTCAGGGATGTGGTAGGAGAAAGAGTTGAACAGCGCCTTTTTCGGGTAATGCTTACACTTTCCCACCGATATGGGACAACTCTCAATATTACCAGACATGAACTCGCAGAGATGGTCGGATCTACAACCGAGACGGTCATTCGGATTTTAAGTTCTTTGAAGAAGAGAAAGATCATTGCATCTATTCGGGGGAAAATCATCATATTGGATGAGGTGAAGCTCAGATTACTAAGTGAAGGTCTGTAATAACAGGAGATCGAACACGAGTTTTTTGGGTGGGTGATGTCATTACGATTATTCTTGAAAGGCCTCCTCTCGCTTCTTCCGGATTGTTGGAACGATTAGGATCAAAAGTAGGAGAATCGAAGCGGTCAGAAGTGCGGCACTGATCGGGCGATTCAGAAAAACAATCGGATCTCCACGCGAGATCAACAAGGCGCGACGTAAGTTTTCCTCCATCAGCGGGCCCAGAACAAACCCAAGCAACAAAGGCGCCGATTCACATCCTGTTTTCGCGAACAGATACCCCAACAGACCGAAAAGGACGGTTAGCCCGACCTCAAAAGCGCTATTGTTGAGGCTGTAAACGCCAATGCAGCAGAAGACGAGGATGGCAGGGAAAAGAAAATAATAGGGAACTTTCAGCAGCTTAACCCAGATTCCGATCAATGGAAGATTGATGATGACCAGCATCAAATTTCCTATCCACATACTGGCTACCATTCCCCAGAACAATTGGGGATGCTCCTGCATTACAGTAGGTCCTGGCGCTATCCCTTGAATGATCATGGCTCCCATCATGAGTGCCATCACAGCATTGGATGGGATCCCAAGGGTTAGCAGGGGGATAAAAGAGGTCTGCGATGCCGCATTATTGGCAGATTCCGGGCCAGCAACTCCCTCAATCGCGCCCTTACCAAAGCGTGAGGGTTCCTTTGCAAGACGCTTCTCCACAGTATAGGAGGCAAACGAGCTAATCACGGCACCTCCTCCGGGCAATACTCCAAGAATCGAACCCAAAAAAGTCCCCCGAACCACAGCGGCCCAGGAATCCTTAAAGTCTTTCTTCTTTGGCAAGAGGCCACGGATTTTAGATGACAATACACGGCGTTCCAGGCCTTTTTCTAAGTTCAGGATAATTTCAGATAGGCCAAATAGGCCAACGGCAAGGGGGACGAAACCAAGCCCATCCGCCAATTCAGGAATGCCAAAGGTATACCGGGCTACACCCGTGCTCACATCTGTACCAATGAGGCCTAAAAACAAGCCCACCAGGATCATCGCAACGGCCTTGATCACAGAACCATGGGCCAGCACAATAGCAGAGATGAGGCCTAAAACCATGAGCGAAAAATATTCGGGTGATGAAAACCTCTGGGAGAAGGAGGCCAGGGAGGGTCCGAAGATAGCGATGAGCAACGTTCCGACGCATCCCGCAAAAAAGGAGCCCAGGGCTGCAATCGAGAGGGCCACTCCGGCACGCCCCTGCTGGGCCATCTTATAGCCATCCATGCATGTGGCTACAGAAGAAGCTTCACCCGGAAGATTGATGAGGATGGAGGTTGTCGAGCCTCCATACTGAGCGCCGTAATAAATCCCGGCCAACATGATGAGTGCGGAGAGCGGTTTCAATCCAAAGCTGATCGGCAACAGCATCGCGATCGTGGCAACCGGTCCGATGCCGGGGAGTACACCGATGAGGGTTCCCAGGAGCGCCCCGATCAAACAGAAGAGGAGGTTTTCTGGCGTTGTGACAGCAGAAAAACCTATTCCGAGAGAATTTAAAATATCTATCATTTCGGCCACACAGAAATGGGCAGACCCAGCAATTTAATAAATACCAAAGCGGTCAATAAAGCCATCGAGATTCCTAAGACGATGGTGTTTCGCCAGCAGGTTTCACGCGTTCCGAAAGAAGAGAGGATGGTCACGAACAATGTGGAGAGTGCGAGGCCCCCCCATGGAATTAAAAAGGCGAAGACCAGTATGGAGCCCAGGACGAAAACCATCGGCCTCCAATGACCTGGTTCAATACGGCTCTCTCCCTGTCGAATCGCTCTGATTGCGATGAAAGCGCCAATGATGATCAAAGCATAGGACAAGACCATTGGCAAATAACCAGGGCCCATTCGGGAGATAGACCCCATGGTATATCCTTTTCCGAAAACGATTCCAAAGATGCCAAGGCCGAAGAAAAAGAGGCCTCCATAAAAATCCTGCCTGTTTTTAGGCCGCAATGAAATGGACATCTCGAATGACCCAAGATGGATAGAGGAAGATCTTTACCCGCCTTCGCAGAATGCCCCGTGCGGAAGGGCGGGGATGAATGCGAAAAGGGTATCCATCGAAGCTTTCGTCTACCAAAGAACTTGCCCGCACTAAGCATTTCAGTGGAGGCAGGTTTGGTGAGTAAGCCAGCGAAGGTGGATATGCTTCGGCGGGTTTCGCCGAAGCTGTGAAGATGCCCCATGCGGAAGCATGGGGAGCTTCACTCCACTTTGACACCGGCGATGCGGACAACCTCTGCCCATTTCTCCGTCTCTTTTTTCAAAAACGCGGTATATTCCTCTGAAGAATTGCCCACGGCTTCGAACCCTTGCTGGGTAAGCTTTTCCCTAGTTTCGGGGGTTCGCAAGATCTTGATGAACTCGGTGTTCAATCTGGCCACTATCTCTCTCGGAGTTGAAGCCGGGGCCATGATTCCGAACCAAGCATTTGCCTCAAAGTTGGGGATGGTCTCGGCGATCGCTGGCAAACTTGGGGAGATTTCAGTTCTCTTCAGGTTGGTTACCCCGAGAGGACGAACTTTGCCCGCTTTGATGTGGGGTTGCATAACCAGCAGACTGTCCAGACCCATCTGAATCTGACCGTTGATCAGGTCAGCCACAGCAGCAGCCCCACCCTTGTAGGGGACATGGACAATGTCAAGCCCTGCCTTAATTTTGAGCAGTTCTCCACCCATGTGCGAAGCCCCTCCGATTGCAGCAGAGCCATAGTTGAGCTTCCCCGGATTCGCCTTAGCATAGGCAATGAATTCTGACACCGTTTTTGCCGGCACACTCGGATGAACGACCAGGACAAGCGGTGTCACCCCGAGCAATGTGAGCGGAGAAAAATCTTTCGTGCTGTCGTAGGGCAACTTTTTATAGAGAGATGGGTTGATCGCGTGACTCGTGTAATTCATTAACACCGTATACCCATCGGGCGTTGCCTTGACGGCAAGTTGCGATGCAATGATGCCGCCGGCGCCAGGCCGGTTGTCTATGATGACCTGCTGACCGAGGCTTTCGGTGAGTTTATGCGCGATAATACGCATGGAGATGTCCGCAGTGCCCCCTGGTGGTGCAGGGACAATCACTGTCACCGGTTTTGAAGGAAAGCTCTGAGGCTGAGCGGAATTCACGCCATAAAGCAGAAAGAGTATGGCAACTACCCCAATGCTCACAATTCGAATGGTCCCTTTCATCTTGTACCTCCTTTTTAAGGACTCCCCATCGGAGCCGAGAGTGTGGATTGTTTCAACAGAAAGTTGTTCCAATTATTAGCCCAACCACCCAAGACCATTTTAAAGCGTCTTTTCAAAATGTTCTATGATTCAGATCATAAAAGGGTCAATTTTTTTGTGCGTCCTTTTTCAGTCGGAAATGGGGATCATTTGTGATCTATATCATAGACGGTCAGGCAATAATGTTCTAAATTGATTTTTAATACTTTTAACAGGATCACGTTAACAAACTATCTGTCAATGGAATGAAAGGTATTTATCCTATGCAAGAACAAACCGTTCTCGGTCCCTATCGTATCCTGGATTTGACTGATGAACAAGGCCTGATCTGTGGAAAGTTACTCGGAGACCTCGGTGCGGATGTCATTAAGATTGAAAAGCCCGGAGGTGATCCGACACGGAACATCGGTCCCTTCTATCATGATCTCCCCGATCCAGAGAAAAGTCTTTACTGGTTTGCTTTCAATACAAGTAAGCGAGGCATCACCTTAGATAGTGAAACCTCTGACGGGCAGGAAATTTTCAAGAAACTGGTGAAGGGGGCAGACTGTGTGATCGAATCTTTCAGGCCTGGATATATGGACAGTATAGGATTGGGATATGAAGACCTTTGCGAGATTAAATCGGATATCATCATGACTTCGATTACCCCCTTCGGGGCAACAGGCCCTTTCAAGGATTATGAGGCGTCAGATCTTACTTTGTGGGCTTTGTCGGGCTTACTGTATATCTGCGGTGATCCGGATCGGCCACCGATTCGAATCAGTTTTCCCCAGTCCTTTCTCCACGCAGGAGTAGATGCCGCTGTGGGAACGGTCATGGCTCTCTACCATTGCGGAATGGAGGGTGAGGGACAAAAAGTTGAGGTATCCATTCAAGAGTCCATGGAGCGGATTGGGTATGCCTCACGGACCACCTGGGATGGAAGAAAGAAAATCCTTCGTCGACCGGGGAGTTCACTCCGAGTTCCTCCCCTTGGTACGGAAACTCCCCTCATCTGGCCCTGCAAAGATGGCTATGTCGCCTTTTATCTCTTTGGAGGTTCGATGGGTGCGATCAGCAATCCGGCTCTGGTCAATTGGATGGAGGAAGAAAAGATGGCCACAGATTACATCAAAGGCATCGATTGGCCCAATTTAGATATAGGAAGGACACCCCAAGAGCAGATCGACCTGATCGTAGAACCCATCTCAAAATTTTTTCTGTCTCGCAAAAAGTCAGAGCTCTGGGAAGAGGGAGTGAAAAGGCGAGTGATGGTTTACCCGGTGGCGAACGCCCGGGATATCCTTAGTGACCCTCAACTGATAGAAAGGGGTTTCTGGGTGGAACTTGATCATCCCGAACTAAACGGAGCGGTGACTTATCCAGGACCGTTTGTGAGGACAGAAAACGGGCTCTGTCGAATAAGGCGGCGTGCTCCCCTGATCGGCGAACACAATACAGAGGTTTATGTGAAGGAACTGGGATTTTCTAAGGAGGAAATGGCTATTCTCAAGCAGTGCATGGTCATCTGATTTTAGAAAGAGTCAGAGCAGATGGGAAAGAAAATATTGGATGGGATCAGGATTGTTGAATTTGGATGGGCGGTGGTGGGGCCAATCACAAGCAGTTGGGCCGGCCATTATGGAGCAGAAGTCATCAAAGTGGAGACCAGCACAAAGGTGGATGTCATTCGAACGATGCCACCGTTCAAAGATGACCAGGTAGACATAAACACCTCTCTCTTTTTTGCAAGAGAGAACGCGAGCAAGTATAGTATTGCGCTCAATTTGGCTCGGCCAGAGGCTGTCGAGGTGGCCAAGAGACTGATCAGCCTTTCTGATATTGTATTGGATAGTTACACATCGGGAGTGATGTCAAGGTTCGGCCTCGATTATCAACATTTAAAGAAGGTAAAGCCTGATCTGATCATGATCAGCTCCTGTATGTATGGCCAGACAGGGGCGTATCGGTCCATGCCAGGCTATGGGGTCCCCTTAACAGCGATCAGTGGCCTCACTGAAATATGCGGGTGGCCTGATCGCAAACCCACAGGGCCTTATGGTTCCTATACGGATTATCTCGTTCCAAGATTTAATTTATTTGCCATTGTGGCAGCGCTTGACTACCGCCATAGAACAGGAAACGGACTTTATCTGGATGCGTCTCAATATGAAGCCAGTGTCCAATTCATCACCCCTCTATTATTGGACTATGCTGTTAACAAGAGGATCAACACAAGGCAAGGGAATGCGTGTTCTCATGCGGCTCCTCACGGAGTTTATCGTTGCCATGGCATTGATCGGTGGTGTGCCATCACCGTGTTGAATGATGAACAATGGAACGGATTCTGCAAAGCAGTGGGAAATCCACCCTGGACGCAAGAATCAAGATTTTCCACCATGCTGTCGAGAAAAAAACATGAAGAGGAGTTGGATCGGCTCATCGGAGAGTGGACTATCGAGCATACGGCAGAAGAGGTGATGACCCTCATGCAGCGGGATGGTGTTCCAGCAGGTGTCCTCAACAACGGTGAAGATTTGGGCAACGACCCCCAACTGAAGCATCGCCAGTACTATAAACGACTTGAACATCCCGAGATAGGTGCTGTTGATTATGCCTCCTACTCCGTTACATTCTCAAAATCGCCCCAGGAAGTGTTTCGTTCTCCTTGCCTTGGAGAGCATACGGAACATGTTTGCAAAAAAATCATTGGCCTATCCGATGAAGAATTTAAAGTATATTCAGCCAAGGGCGTCTTTGAATAAACATCGGTTGCTTAAGCCTGTCAGCATTCGTTTCAGTCAAGAGAACTATGAAAAATCGAAAAGACATGATTGAAGCGGGGATTGAAAGATATAAACGGACTATGGTTGGCACTGTCATCCATCCCCAGCAGGGAAATGAGATAGCCACAAAAGATGCCATCAGGCACTTTGCAAACGGCCTGGGCGATCCCAATCCTCTTTGGCGGGATGAAGCCTATGCAAAAAATAGCATCCATGGATCGATCATCGCTCCCCCTTCCTTTTTGAATGCTGTCTCAGAAGGTCAGGCCATTGTTGGGCTTCCTGGTTTAATTGCCACGTTTGTGGGGGCTGAGTGGGAGTGGTTCAGGCTGATTCAGGTCAATGATCGGTTCTCCGTCACCAATCAGCTTCTGGATCTTAAAGAATTAAAGAGCGCCCATGGAGAGATCCGTTTTCTGCAATCAGGGGTCCTGAGCTACTACAATCAGAGAGGGGAACTCATGGGATCCTGTAAGTGGAACATCATGCGAACTGAGGCCAAACTGGGACAAGGCCATCAGGGAGAGGAGGGGAAGGGGGATAAGAAAACCGAAATCCATAGGTACAGCGAAGAAGAGCTTGCCAAAATCTACAAAGTCATTGATGATGAGGAAATTAGAGGAGGCAACCCACGATACTTTGAAGATGTGAATATAGGAGATGAGTTAAAACTCGTGGTAAAAGGGCCGCTCTCTCTATCGGATATGGTCGCCTGGGCCATCGGAACCGGTTGGCACAGAATTGAACTCGCTCATGGCCTCAAATTATCCCATTTACGGGCGAATCCCGGTCTTTCTTACATAGACCCGGACACAGGGGTCCCTGAACCAATTGCAAATTCACATTTTCTTAAGTCTGCTGCAAAAATTTTAATGGGGTCCCCCCTTCCTTTAGACCTGGGCTTTCAGAGAATCAGCTGGTTGAGCCATACAGTCACAAACTGGATGAGCGACTATGGTTTTCTCAAGAGACTGGAAGCCCAACTCAAAAATTTTGTGAGGTTTGGTGACACCAATTGGTGCCAAGGGAAAGTGAACAGAAAATGGGTAGAAGGAGAGAATCATTTGGTTGAATGTGAGATTTGGAGTGAAAATCAAAATGGTAAAGTTACAACTGAAGGAAAGGCCACGATTGTGCTACCTTCAAGAGAGGCTGTAAAAACATAAACTAAGTACATGATTCCATAAATACACTAACGTGTTATACATGGCGATAAATAGGTCCTTTGTAGTTTGTCATTCCGGGCTTGACCCGGAATCCAGTGTTTTCCTGGATTCCTGCTTTCGCAGGAATGACTCCCTTTTCCATGATTACTGTTGTTGCGTATGGTCCTTTTAGAGGCATAGAGAAAAAATACGTTAGCGAATTTATGAACCAATGTACTAAGCAACGGATTCATCGGTTGTGAGGGAGCAAGATCAATGGATTCAAAAGAATTAGAAAATGAATTGAACCAAATGGGCCTTCTTGTCAGGAAGTTGGAGGAGTGGGCGGAGAAAATACCTGACAAAACCTTCTTCTTTTATGGAGAGGAAGACAGTCGTCTGACCTATAAGGAATTTAATCAACTGGCCAATCGGTTGGCTCATCATCTACGAGCCATGAATGTAAATAAAGGTGACCCTGTCTGTTTATTCCTATCCAATCCTTTCATCATCATTCTATCCATGTTCGCCATATGGAAGATTGGGGCGGTCTTTTGTCCCATTAATTCTCTGTACAAAGGACGCCTTCTTTCCTACCAGATCAACGATACAAAGCCCAAACTTATCATCACTGAAAATGGTCGCGAGCCGGTTCTGAACCAGATTCAAGCTGAGATTAAAGGTTTGCCCATTATCATTCATCGTCCTAAGAGAAAAGAGCATGATTTTAAGCAGGAAAACGCTGGCCTTCATCTCGATCGTTCTTTCAGGCAAACTTCTTTTGATGAACTTCTCGTCGGTGACGATTCTAATCCAGCCATTGATCTTCATCACTGGGATACGGCCAACATCATCTACACCTCTGGGACGACTGGTCTGCCAAAAGGCGTGGTCCAATCATTTCGCTGGCTTCAAAACTACTGTTATTATGGTGTTCAACTTCTCCATCCAGACGATATAGTTTATTGCGACTTACCCCTTTATCATGTGGGGGGAGCCTTTGCCCTCGTGGGTCGTGCAGCATGGCGTGGGTGTACCGTTGCCGTATGGGATCGCTTCAGCACTTCTCATTTTTGGAACAGAATCAAGGAAAGCCAAGCCAGTTATACTCTTCTTTTAGATACGATGATGCCCTGGCTCCTTCAGGCTGAAGAGAGACCCGATGATCACCGTAATACTCTCCGAAGGGCGCATATGCAGCCCTTGCCGGAATATCATTTCCAATTCGCAAAGAGGTTCGGGATTGATTTTGTCAATGTCGGATATGGAGCGACGGAAATCGGATATGCATGTGCGGCGGTGATTGATGAGTCAAGGGAAGGAGAGAGGACTCCTGAAGAATTATGCAAAGGGTACACCCGAGATGAAATGATCTCTGTTGCCCACCGCCTTGGATTGCCGGTTGTTCCCGGGGATGTCCAAATCAAAAAGGGATTTATGGGGAAGCCGTGCATGTTTCATGAAGCATCAATTTTAGGCGAACACGGAGAGGAGCTGGGTCCTGGAGAGTATGGTCAAATCGCCTTAAGAAACAGGTTGCCTTATATTTTATTCAACGAGTATTTAAATAAACCAGAGGTCACCCTGGAGTCCTTCAGAAATCTTTGGTTCCATACCGGGGATATTGCTTACAAAGATAACGACGGAATGCTCTATTTTGTGGACAGGAGAGGAGGTTTCATTCGGGTCAGAGGTGAAAATGTCTCTTCCTACCAAATAGAAGATATGATTAACTCTCATCCTAAAATTGTTGTATCCGCTGCTTTTCCCATACCGGCAGAAGTGGGGTTGGAGGATGATATCGTTGTCTACATCGTTGTGAAACCTGGGCAGATGCTCGACGAAAGAGAACTCAGGGGATGGACTGAAGCAGAAATGCCAAGGTATATGAGACCTAAACATATTCGTTTTATAGAGACTTTACCTCAAACAGCAACGAATAAGATAGAGAAGTATAAACTGAAAGAATTATTCTTGAGGGAGCAGGCTTAAGAAAAAAGAATTTGAAACCTTTCTTAAGATAGGGTAAATTAATTTTGGAATTGTAGTGATTTCTTTGTATGATTTGATCACTGTGGGGTCATTCAAATGCAGGAATCTTATAGAAAGGATGTGCCATGTCAGAAATGACCGTTCGTCTTTTTGAGGCTCTCAACAAATATGGGCGCTTTCCAACTCTTCCATTAGGGATCAGGCTAGTTAGAGAAGGAGAGAAGATTACACAAAAAGTAAAATATCCTCTTAAGGACATAGGGACCCGCCTCTCCATATGTCAGGGATTGACGATCTCAAGAACTTTCGGTTGGACCCTCGCATTCAAGAAAGAAGATCACGCCTGTCCTCTGGCGCATATATTTTTAGGGCATATTAAGCCGGATCTATTTCTGCAAGGCACGATTGCCGGGTCCTATCAAGACATGGAAGAATGTGCGAGGGGCATGGAGGCCTCCTTCCCCCGATGGCCATTAGGTTCTATTCAAGAAGTATGGATCTCCCCTCTCAACCTCTGCGAATTTGAACCGGATCTGGCTATGATTTACGGCAATCCTGGGCAGATCGTTGTTCTGATCCATGCGGCTAATTTCAGAAAAGGATCGGGGATCAAATCATTGAGCCATGGTCGTGGGGGATGCGCCACCTGGATAGCAGGAGTCACCCAATCCAATGAATGCACCTATATGATCCCTGGCTCAGGAGAAAGGGTCTTTGCTGGGGCCCAGGATTATGAAATGTCTTTTGCTATTCCGTCCTCACAATTTGAAAACATGATGAATGGACTGGATTTCATGAGAAAAAAGGGAGCCTACCGGTATCCTGTTCCCAATCTCTCCATATTGTCGCAACCCAAAATCCCCAAAGAATATTTTTCAATCGATCCTGACTTCGGATCTGATGCCACTGATAAATAAAATCTATTATTGGAATGACAGGGCGGAGGTGATGCCATGGCAGCGGCAGGCGGTGCTGATCAGGACGAAGCGGTCGGAGGCGCCACAGACCATTGTGACCAATTCCAATGCTGTTTCAGAGACGATTGCTTTCGCTTTGTGAAGGATTGATTCTCAAGGTTATGTCCGAATGTTAATGCAATGCCCGAAGCTTAACATTCTCTCGGGGTTGTAAAAGA
>Ga0194125_10012481_pt1 | contig 11201 bp, 5 predicted proteins | sample TA2KigC250mmetaG_FD_148626 | JGI IMG/M metagenome (GOLD analysis project Ga0194125, IMG submission 148626) | Freshwater microbial communities from Lake Tanganyika, Tanzania - TA2015034 Kigoma Deep Cast 250m | ecosystem: Environmental > Aquatic > Freshwater > Lake | place: Tanzania: Lake... | reverse complement strand
CCAGACAGTACACGCCACAACTCCAGTCCCCGACACGAGTTAGGGTCTCTCACACGTACTGTCTGGTACTGCCTGGTGCCTGTCTGGTGCCGATCTGGGCGGGCAAGCGAGCAATGGAGGCGGCAGCAGGAAGCGGAGCGGCCAAGAGTCTCAGCCAACTTCACCTCGTCGCAAGGTCCGCCCTGCTATTTGCAGACGTGTACACGTCTGCAAATAGCAGGGCTCAGCCAATCTCACCTCCGCACCCTACGGGAGCTGGGCCTGTCTGTTGGTGACGTGGATTTGCAAAGGCCGTTCGGATCTGGGCTTACAAAGCGTAGGAGATTACACGCGCCCATCTCCGCCACAAGCTCCTCCGCCAAGCGGTCGGCGCGCACTTCGCGGAGGAGCTTTCCGCGGCGGAAGAGGTAGCCGGTGCCCTTGCCGGCGGCGACGCCGATGTCGGCGTCCGCTGCTTCGCCGGGGCCGTTGACGATGCAGCCCATGACGGCGACGCGGAGGGGTGGGGGCGCGCAGCGAAGGGCCTGCTCCACCTGTTCCACGAGGGCGGGCAGGTCAATCTCGCAGCGGCCGCAGGTGGGGCAAGAGATTATCTCGGGGTGGCGCCGCTCGCGGAGGCCCAGCGAGGCCAGGATGTCGTAGGCGACCTCGACCTCCTTGTGGGGGGGGCCGGTGAGGGAGACGCGAATCGTGTCGCCGATGCCCTCGGAGAGGAGGATGCCGAGTGCGAGGGCGGACTTGATGGTGCCGATGCCGGGCGGCCCGGCGGCGGTGACGCCGAGGTGGAGCGGGTAGTCGCACCGCGCGGCCACGGCGCGATACGCCGCAACGGTGGAGAGCACGTCGGATGCCTTGAGCGAGAGGATGATGTCGCGGAAGCCGAGGTCCTCGAACTGATGGACGTAGTCCATCGTCCGCTCGACCATTAGGGGCACAAGCTCGGCTTCGGTCGCGCTGACCTGAAGCCCCTCGCGGGGACGGATGGAGCCGGAGTTGACTCCGATGCGGATGGGGATGCGGCGGTCCTTGGCGGCGAGGACGACTTCGCGGACGTGTTCGGGCTTCTTGAGGTTGCCGGGGTTGATGCGGATGGCGTCGGCGCCCGCCTCGATTGCGGCGAGGGCCAGGCGGTGGCTGAAATGGATGTCGGCGACGAGCGGGATGCGTATCTCGCGGCGGATCGCCGCAATCGCCTTCGCCGCCGCGCGGTCGAGGACGGCCACGCGGACTATCTCGCAGCCGAGGGCCTCGAGCTCGTGGATCTGGGCGGTGGTGGCCGCGACGTCCTCAGTGCGGGTGTTGGCCATCGTCTGGACGGAGATGGGGTGGCCGGAGCCGACGGGGACTGGGCCTTTGCAGACCGTACGGGTTGGGCGGCGGGGGGACATGTCCGTGCCGCGTGCCGCGTGCCGCGTGCCTCAGAGAAGACCACCGGCTCTCGTCTCTTCTCACGTGGCACGCGGCACGCGGCACGCACCTTTCATTTCGATCTCATGAAATCGGGATCAGCACTGAGCTTCGCTCTCGTTTCCTCGAACATCATGACTACGGCGGGATGGTCGGAGCGCCAGGCGCGCTTCGTGTAGTCGGGGTCGGCCTTCATCTTCTCGAGCTCGGGCTCGAACTCGGCGAAGTAGCTACCGTAGAGGTGGAAGGAGTCGGAGATGTCGGTGTAGGAGCCGACGCCGACGGGCTGGCGGAGCCGCTCGGCGATCTCGGCGGCGAGCCGCTGCTGGAGGTCGGTGAGGGCGAAGGCGTTCATGAACCAGGCCTTGTAGGCATCGCGGCTCCGCCAGTGGGTGTTGAGGTTGAGGAGCAGCTTGCCCGCGTCGTCGGGCAGGAGGCGGAACCAGAGGCGTTGGAGGCAGGGGGGATCAACGGTCTGGGGATCGGCGGTGGGCATCCAGGTGATGGCCTGGATGCGGCGGCTGTGGGTGGCCTCTGCTGCCTTGTTGATGACGTATTCGAGCTGGTTCACGGGGGCCAGGTGCCTGGCCTTGGGGTCCTCGAGGTCGGTTGTGGGCTTGTAGGCGCACAGGCGCTCGTGGTAGGTGTAGGTCCACTTGTCCGGGTCGGCGGGGTCCACCCAGTGGTCGTGGATGCCGTCCACAACCTCCTGGCGGTAGATTTCGAGCTCGGCGGGTCCGCCAGGGAAGTTCTTGTGGATGCGCGGCTCGGCGAAGGGGTCGAGGACCTCGACGATCATCGTGCAGTCGCGGCTGGGGGGGTCGAGGAAGCGGCCCGCCTTGTCGCGGCGGTCGTACTCGGTGCGGATGTCCACGCCCTGGTCCCAGAGCGCGAGCATGGCGCGCTCCCAGGCCTGGGGGAGGTTGTCGCCCGTGACCTTGATGACCGGGAGGTGCCCCTGGTTGGTGCGGGACAAGTCACTCTCCTTGGGGCTTGGCCCAGAAGCAGGCGTCGCCTGGCTTCGGCTCGGTGCGTGAGCTCTGGGCGACGATGCTTGCAGCGGAGCCTTTCGGATTGGCGAAGAGGAGGTCGAGGAGGCAGACGAAGGCGTCGCCGCGCCGGACGTTGACTCGCATGCCGCGCCGCGCGCCGTGGCGCGATGAGAGGCTGGTGGCCACCATGTTGGTCTTGGCGTCGAGTGCTGCGACCCTGCCGCACAGGGAGCTCAGGGGCGTGGCTTCGAGGGCCTTCTGGCGGTTGGCCTTCCACCAGGCGCGCCAGGCGGGAAGGGCGCTCCCCTCCCCTGCCGGCCCGCCGGTGAAGGCGGCGAGGGCGTCGGCGGCCTCCTTGCGGGCCGCGGCGTTCCTGGCCTCCAGGAGCGGGTCGAGGGCGTCGAGCGCGCTCGCCTCGCCGAGCCTGTAGAGGAGCACGGCGGCCGCGGCGCGGGCCTCTTCGTTCGGGTCGGCCAGGAGCTTCTTGAGCTCGGGGATGGCGGCCTTGCCCGCCTCGATGATCGGCGGCCAGTCGTCGTAGCTGGCGTCGGGCGACTTGAGCCTGGCGACGAATGCGGCAACGGTCGGCTCGGCGGCGAGGCAGGGTGCCGCGAGCGCCAGGGGAGCGAGAAGGGCAAGCGAGCGCATGAGCGGGCCTCCGCTGTGGCTAGAAGATGGTGCGGCGGACGGCGGAGTCTATGAGCTTGAGGGCGACGGTGGTGATGCCGATGAGGCCGACGCCGCAGACGTAGCCGGCCATGAGGATGGGGGCGTAGGCGCGCCACTTGAGGTCGCCGAACCGCTTCCTGAAGTAGTAGCGGCCGAGCATGGCGCCGACGAACTCGGGGATGGCCATGAACGCGCCCTGGCCGATGCCGGTCAGCATGCCGTAGAAGACGATCATGGGGATGCCGAAGAGGCTGAAGACGGCGACGAGCGCGCTTGCGACGGCGAAGCCGGCCCCGATGTACTCGACGTGGAGAATCCGCTGGATGTTGGCCAGGCCCTCCCCGCCGGGCAGGGTGGTGCGCATCCACATGCAACTGATCGTGGCGTTCAGCGGCCACATCTTCTGCACGAAGGGATAGGTGCTCGACGGGATGACGTCGAGGTTCCATATCCACGACCAGTAGATGAAGCTGCACACCCATACGACGACGAAGGCGAGGAGGCTGGAGTAGACGACGCTGCGGAACTTCGTGCGGGTGAGCTCGAGCTGCTTGAACATGCCGGCTGCCTCGCCGTAGTCCTGGAGGGGCATGGGGGCGAACCAGATGGGGACGCCGAGCGCCTTGCCGGTGAGGAGCTGCGCGCCGTAGAAGGAGGCCTCGCGGAGGTAGGGGAAGGAGACGCTGCCCGAGCCGCCCGTGATGCCGACCATGCGGGCGTTGATGTAGGACTGCATGGGGGAGAAGACGAAGCCGAAGATGGCGGGAATCCACCAGGGGAACTCGGGGACCAGGATTTTGCAGAGGGCGACGAAGACGAGCTGAGTGGAGGCCCAGACGGCAAGCGGCTTCCAGATGGGGAGGTCGCCGCGGCCCTCGGGCAGGGCCGCCTCGGGCGCCTCGCCACGCCTCTCGCGGGCGAGGCGCTCGCGGCGCTGCCGCAGCAGCGCGCGTATCGTGCCGCCGATGCCCAGGTAGAGGATGACCAGCGACGCGCCAATCGAGAAGCTGATCCAGAGGTCGAACTGGTTGCTGATCTGGGTGGGGACGTAGGACATGCCCTCGTTCCAGTTGTACAGCACGCCGTAGTTGTAGAGCAGGCGGGTGCCGAAGAAGGTCATCACCGCCCAACTGATGAACATGCCCACGATGAGCCAGAAGGGGAGGACGAAGCCGACGATGACGGCCACGAGGTCGAGCGTGATCGCCACGGGCGTGGCCGGCAGGATGCTACCCGTGTACGGCGTCAGGTCGAGCCAGGGGATCGGGATGATCTGGACGGTCCTGGTGAAGATCATGCTGGTGAGGACGGGCACGCCGATGTAAACGAGGCCGAAGAGGATGCCGATGATGCTTCCGATGGAGAAGACGCGCCAGCGCCAGCCCTCGCGCTTCGAGGAGGTCTCGGCCAGGGCGGTGGCGGCGCCCGCGTGGACGGGTGCGAGGGGAAAGGGGAGCCGCTCCATGTCCGAGGTCCAGCGGAACAGCACGTAGCCGAGGCTCAGGCGGTTGACGTTGTAGATGAGGTAGGTGGCGAGCGCGAGAAGGAGGGGCTTGAGCCACACGCTGTCGAGAAAGGTGCGTTCGAGGAGCGCCGAGCTGCCGCGCGGCGGCACCGCCCAGGTGGGGAACGCCTGGTGAATGCCGTCGGACATCGGGCACTGGACGAGGTACTGGCTCCAGATGAGCCCCTGGAGCGGCCCCATGGTGGCGAGGCCGGACGCGATCCAGTACATGATGATGATCTCCTGGGTGCGGAGGCGCACGAAGGAGCGCTTGGCGATCTCGATGAAGAGGATGATCGTCACCCAGTCGGCTGCCGTGCCGCCGGCGGTGGTGCCGGTGATGAGGCCGAGGTAGATGGCCCCCGGCATCATCACGAAGCCCACGAAGAGCGCCGCGACCACGATGTTCCAACTGAAGCCCCACTGGAACGGGGTGTCGGCGGCGACGATCTCGAACTTTTCCTGGGCTGCCGTGTCGTCAGGCAAGGGCGTTGCCCCTAACTGATGCTGATCCGACCGATCCGACTGATCCGACTGATCCGACGGATCCGCCCGATCGGCCCTATGCAATGGCCGGCGCCGGCTCCCCCACGATCCGCCTGCCCTCCTCGGCGTAGTCGGCCTTGGTGCCGCCGGGGACGGTGCGCCAGACGAGGAACTGCTTGCGCAGCACGTTGAGGAAGCCGCGGTTCATGCGCTGCCAGGAGAGGGTGTCGCCGCTGACGCGCAGGATGCGGACGACGATGCGGTAGATGTTGAACTCGCCGGTGGGGACGGCCTCGAAGCGGACCTCCTGGCTGATGCCGAGGTCGTAGGGAGCGAGCCAGCAGCGGGCGGAGATGACGTAGTCGGCGCCGCTGCCCGGCTCGCCCTTGCGGAGCTGGACGTCCTCGGTGTAGAAGGCGCCGATGGAGGTCTCGCCGTAGGACTGTAGGAAGCGTGCGAGGTATGAGTACATGCCGAGGATTTCGGCGCCGCCGACTGTGAAGGGGAAGTCGAACTGCCAGCGGTCGCCCTCGGGGGGCGGGAACTCCCAGCGGCGGGTAACGTCGGGCACCGCCATGTCCGATGCCTTCTTCGCGGGGTAAAGGGTCGAGAGGAGCACGGTGATGATGACCACGAGGCTGGAGTAGATCGTGGAGGTGGACGAGTAGTTGAGGGTGATAGCGCCGAGGAGGCCCAGGTGGAACACCACGCTGGCCACGAGCTGGCCGAGGAGGTAGCCCGCGACTGCGCCCACGGTGGCGTAGACGATGGACTCTGCGAAGAAGAGCGCGGCGACGTGGGTGGGCGCGAGGCCGACCGAGCTGTAGATGTAGATTTCGCGGAACCGCTCGTAGACCGCGCCCATCATGGTGTTGAGCACGATGAGTGCGGCGATGAGGATGGGGACGAAGAGGTTGCCCACGCCGCCGAACGAGGTGGTCTGGAGCGAGCTCCAGACGCGGACGCGAGCGTCCTCGCCGCTGCCCTGGGCGATGAAGAGGTTGAGGGCGACGCGCTGCATGAAGCGGCGGATGTCCTGGCAGAACTCGTCGAACGGCTTGGTCTGGACGGCTTCGGCGCCCTTGCCGGCGGGCGGCTCGCGGAAGGTGGAGAGTGCGATGGAGTGGAGCATGCCGCCGATGTCGCGCGCGAGGCCGTAGGGCACGAGCATGGCGTTGGATGCCTCGATGTGGGTGAAGGCCTGGATGGGCGCCTTGGCCGCCTCGTCGGGGTTCTCCTCCACCACCATCTTCGCGCCCTCCTGCTGCGTGTCCACCGGCGTCAGCTTCTCGTCGTCGAGGTCCTTATACTTGTTGAAGCTCTCGGAGTTCAGGAGGCCGACGACGGTGAACTCGTGCCCGAGCATGAGGATGCGCGGCTTGTCGGGGTCGGACTTGTCCTTGATGGCTTCGGGCTTGATGCCCACGCGAGCCGCCACGTCGTCGGGCAGGATGCACACGTGGCGGTCGCCCTCGCGGAACCAGCGGCTGCCTGGGAGGAGAAAGGACTGCGGCCCGCCCTTGGGGTTGACGTAGACCTCCTGGGGCGTGAGGCCGACGATGCCGTTGACGTTGCTGCGGCCGCCGGCGGCGGTGAACTCGAAGTACTCCTTCTCGCCCCTGGTCTTCGAGAGGAGCCAGGCGCGCGGCGCGATGGTGGCCGCGGCGCCGAACTCGCTCCGCAGGTAGTCGAGCACGATCTCCTGGAGCCCGCGCCAGTTGCGGTCGCGCACCAGCACGCCCTCGTAGCTGGGGGCGTTGGGGCGCGAGAGCTCGAAGATCTGGATGGACGACTGGATGGAGGTGAAGGATAGGACGGTGAAGGTGAGGAGGGTGAGGGTGACGGCGGTGAGGGTGGTGCGGACGCGGCGCTTGCGGAGGTTGGAGATGCCGAGCATGACGGCGGCGTAGGTGGCGGAGAGGCGGCCGACGTCGGCCTGCTGGATGCCGGTCGCCGCCTGCTTCATCTTGCGTATCTGCTCGTTGAACTTCCCCACCACGATGAAGAGGACGACGACGCCCATCGCCAGGATGACGAAGGCGAGCAGGATGATGTAGGGGCTGCTCGAGAGCTTGAAGGCGGGGTGGACGTAGCGGAGCGCCATGAAGACCACGAGGAAGATGGCGGAGAAGCCGGCGATTCGCTTGCGGATGTCGGCCGCCCCGATCAGCAACCGCTCCATGAAGAAGGCGAAGGGGATGAGGAGGATGAAGTAGAAGACGACGCCCTGGACGGTGTCGTTGGCCTGGCTAGCGACCTCAGGGTAGGCTTTTGCCTCGTAGCCCCAGGCCTGGCGCGATTGGGTCATGAAGCGGGAGTAGTCGAGATTGCGGAGCGCCTTGTCGGCCTGGATGAGGGCGAGGCGGGCCTCGTCGTGGAGGCCGGGCTTGCCGCCGAGGCGCGGCGGGCGGTCGCGCTGCGGGAAGTTGGCGAGCATCAGGTTGCTGATGCCGTAGCGTTCGAGTTCGCGCAGGCGGTGCTCGTTGAGCACCCACATGTCCCACGCCACGCGATAGGTCGGGTAGAGGAGGAGGCCGCCTGTGGCGGGGTAGCCCGTGCCGCGGGCCTCGTTGAGGGTCACGCCCAGGTCGGCGAAGGCGTCGTCGGGCGGCCGCGTGACCGCCCTTCCGCCGCGTTCCAGCTCGGCGTTGGTCAGGAGGAGCTTGATGCCGTAGAGGCCGGTGCCCATGTGGACCTTGAGGCGCTGCTCCTCGCCGGCCGTGGGGTCGTGCTTGCCGAAGACGACGGCGGCGCTGGTGATGATGTTCTCGGCGCGGCTCTGGCCGGGCACGTAGCGCGCCCCCCATTGCTGCGGAACCGAGTTGTCGGTCCCCAGAAGCCCCAGCATGTCCAGAACCGTCAGGTAGCGGGAGTCCACGATTTCCAGGATGGTGAGCGGCTTGCATCTGAAGAGGACGCACTGGGAGCCGCCGCCGAACTGGACGTCGTTGGGGTAGGTTTCTTTCCCTTGCGGCCCTTCGTCCTGGGCGTAGATGATCGAGCCGTCGTCGGCCATCTTGTAGGCGAGGAGCTGCATGCCGCCCCAGCGCCAGTATTGGATGAAGGGGAAGAAGAACTGGCCTTCGAACTGGCCGAAGGCGACGTTGACGTCGCGCGCCTCGTATGAGCCGGTGGCGCCGCGGAGGACGAGGGAGCGGATGACGCGGAGGTCGTCGCGTATGTCCGGGGCGTCCTCGTCCCGCTGAACCTCGCGCGCGCCGCTCGTGCCCAGGGCGCGCCCGACCCAGCCGGGTGGGTCGAGGTCAACGTCCAGCTCGAAGCGTTCGGGCGGGACGACGATCGGCCCCCTGTAGTGGGCGTTGCCGACCTGGATGTGAGCGTGGCCCTCGGGCGGGAGGGAGTTGGGGTCGTCCTCGGAGGCGGGGACGATAGGGCCGCTGCGCTTGCCGATCTCGCCGGGGGCTGGCTGCCAGGTGCCGCGGAGCTTCTCCCCCGAGGGGGTCGGCAGTTCCATCGCAGGCCTTCCTGGCGGGGTCTCGCCGAAGACGAAGCGTTCGGCGACCTGGATCGTGGCCGTAGCATGGCGGCCCTCTGCTGCGCGCTTGAGCTTGCGCGTGATCAGCCAGCGCCGCGTCTGGATTTCCGCCGTGGCGTCTTTGAGCTCGCCGATTTCCTTCGACCAGACGTTGATGGTCACGCGGCGCGAGTTGAGGGTCACGGGGTCAATGTAGAAGCCCTCGCGGTAGTCCCCGCCGCTGGGGTTCTTGTCCTGGGCGTAGGCGGTGTAGAGGGTGCGGACGCCCGCGTTGGTGGGGTCGGCGAAGATGTGCCGCAGGGTCACCACGGCGCCGCCGAGCGCAGCCTTGGGGATGTTGGGGTTCAGCGCGCGGTCGAACCAGGTGGCGTTGCCCTGGGTGAAGCGGATGCGGTTTTCGAGGCGCAGCTTGCTGTCGGTGAAGAACTGGATGTCGCGCCCCGCCTTGGCGATGATCGCCGCCACGGTCTTCACCTGGGTGTGCAGCTTCTCGAGGTCGAGGCGCTCGAGCGTGTCGTTCGGCGTGTCAACGAGGTTGCGGACCTCGTTGGGGGTGAAGATGGTCACGGCGTCCTTGCCGCGCGCCTCGACGCCCTCGGAGTCGAAGGCCACGGGGCGGGGGACGAAGTTCTTCCAGGTCTTCTTGGGCGGCGTGATGGCGTTGATGTGGGGGCAGGTGGCCTCGGAGGTGCTCTTGCGGAAGACCCGCGCGGCGTACTCCGTGAGGTTCTTCGCGTAGGGCGCGAGCAGGTTCTTCCGATAGACGTTCATCTCCCAGCCGCGGTTGAAGAAGGTGCCGAAACAGGTCGTGGCCACCTGGTTGTTGTGGCTCGTGAGGTCGAGGCCGATGAAGACGTCGAAGTCCACCCGCCCACGCGCGAGCTTGGTGCGCCGCATCTCGCTGTCGGTGGGCAGGCACTCGCGCAGGAAGTGCTGGACGCCCCAGAGGCAGTGGAAGTGGCAGCCGGTGGCCAGGAAGACCACGGTGTGCTTCGGTGGGCACTGCTTGAGGACCCTGGCGGTCTGAAGGAGCGCGGCCAGCCCGCAGGCATTCTCGGCCCCAGGGGCAACTCGCGGAACGACGGAGGCCGAATCGAAGAAGGCCGAGAGCACGATTGTCCGCTGGCGCTTGTAGTTGACCTTCTCGGACGTGCTCTCGGGCGGGAGGGTGCCGCGGATGTAGCCGATGACGTTTCGGGCGGGGACCCTTCGCCAGGCCATCGTCGCGCGCATCTTGGCCCGAAGCTCCTTGCCTGCGGAGTGGGCCTGCGCAAGCTGGTCGCGGAGGTAGAGGCCGTCGTCGCGCGAGACCCAGAAGCGGGGGAGGTTGGCGGGCACGTTGAGGAACTTGCGTTCGGCCTCGCCGCGCGTGACCGCGGGCGGCGCGCCGGGGGCAGCGTTGTCGAAGAACACCACCGCCTTCGCGCCCAGCATGCACGGGTTCAGCCAGGCCTGCCCGCAGTTGAAGTCGAGCAGCACGATCGCATCCGGTTCCTCGCCTTCCACAGGCCGGAGGCCTGTGCCACCGCTGCGCCGGGTCATCCGCTTGCCGTTGAGGCACTGGAACTCACCGTTCCCGCCGTCCAGCAGCGTCCCTTCGAAGCCCTCCGGCAGGGAGGAGGTCTGCACCTCGTTGGGCCAGAGGCAGGAGAGCTCGATCTTGCGGCCGAGGCCGGCCACCTCCATCGAGCCGCCCTCGTCCACGGGCACAGTCACCTCGAAGGACTGTGTCCCCACGTCGTCGAGGCCGATGGTTCGGAAGGCGTCCTCCACGTAGTCGGCGGCGGTCTGGTTGCCGGGATAGCCCACGGCCCGGCTCTCGGGGAGTGTGCTGAGGAACCTGATGGGCGCCTCGGTGTCCTTGATGGCCAGCTTCTCGACCAGGTCGCGGATTTGCCTGTTCTCGCCCTCCTCGGCAACCTCGCGCCCGGTGGCGAGAGCGAGGCCCTCGATGTCGCGGTCGGCCCGCTGCCCGGAGGTCAGGTTGAAGGCGCGCTTCGCCCACTCCGTGATGTCCGCGGGATCGAACACCGTCACGGACATGATCATCAGGAGCCCGATGGCGAGCAGGATGCCCTTGCCGATCTTCCCTAGCATTGGCTCACCCTCAATCCTCGCTCCTCAGCCCAAAGAACATGAGCCGCAGGCCGAACGCAGCCGCGGCCACCGCCAGGCACACGCCGCAGAAGACCCACACGCCGCCGCGGCTGGGGCCGCGCGGCGCCAGGCCCAGCGCGCGCTGCTTCTCCTTGTAGCGGTCCAGCCGCTCCCAGGCCAGGGATGGACCATTGTTCACGTCCTTGACGTAGCAGCGGACCGCCGCCTCCTCGTCCCCACGCATCTCGTGGATGAGGCCGATGTAGTAGTTCGTCTCAGGATAACTGTCCTGGAGCTTCAGCACCTCCTCGAATGCCGCGAGCGCCTTGTCGTGCTCCTTGCGCCAGAGGTAGACGAGAGCGAGGTTCTGCCGGACCTTCGGGCTGTCGGGCTCGATGGCGACGGCCTGGCGCATCGTGGCCTCGGCGTCGTCGAGCCGCCCGAGCCGCACCTGAGCCGTGGCTACGCGGATGAGGAGCGCGGTGTCCCGCGGCTGCGCCGCGAGCGCCTCCTGCCACAGCGCCAGCGCCTCCGCGTGCTTCCCCTCGGC
>Ga0194125_10012473_pt1 | contig 11208 bp, 6 predicted proteins | sample TA2KigC250mmetaG_FD_148626 | JGI IMG/M metagenome (GOLD analysis project Ga0194125, IMG submission 148626) | Freshwater microbial communities from Lake Tanganyika, Tanzania - TA2015034 Kigoma Deep Cast 250m | ecosystem: Environmental > Aquatic > Freshwater > Lake | place: Tanzania: Lake... | reverse complement strand
AGGGCTTCTCCGGCCGCGCCGCCACCACCACCATCCATGACGCCACCGCGACCGGCTTCCATGTCTCGGGCATCTTCCAGGCGGCCGAGGACTTCGCCAACGTCCAGCTCTTCAGCGCCTACGACTACTTCAATCACCTCCGTGTGAAGTTGCTGCCCGTGACGGATCTCTCCGGATTGACCCTCCAGTACGACATGGAGATCCTGCCGGTCAACGGCGAGGAGGGTAACGTGCGCCCCGACTGCGTGCGGTACGCCTCGGTCGGGTGGGACAAGCTGACGATCACCACCGGCGACGGCGACATCTACGAAGTCCCTCTGATGCACCACGCGGCAGTCGTCTTTGGCGACTACGCTCCAGGTAGCTTCGGCTTCTCGCTTCACGACCGCGACGCCGCCACGCTCGATGAACTGCTCGTCGGCCATCCTACGCCGGCCCTCACCGACAAGGCCTGCGTCTACTTCATGGGCACGCGCTGGTCCTGTTCCTCGGCCGAGGCGATCGCCTTCTGCAACCTCGAAACGCGGCTGCTCAACAACCTCGGGGCGCCCGACATTCCTTCCTGCGAACAGGCCATCTGGTGGCAGGACGACCCGAACTTCTGGCACTACCTGCTGGTGAACAACGGCGGCGCGGGCATCCAGGAGGCCGGCGCGACCGATGCCGCTGACATCGCCTCCCGCCTGGCCTCGATGGTGGGCCTCTCCAGTTACCTGGTCGATTGCACCGCCTCGGGCAACGTCATCACGGTCTCGCTCGAGCCGGGCGTAAATGGCCCGGTCGAGGTCTCGACCAACAGCGGCTCGGCGCCCGCCACGCTGAGCCGATCGGTGCCGGGCGTTTACACGGCCCAGGTCGCCTCCTCGGCCGAGATCCGCGTGGGCGACTACGTCGGCGTCGACATCGGCAGCGCCAACGACGAAGTCGTCAAGGTACTGGCCGTGGGTCCCGGCACCTTCACGGCGTATTTCACGAAGCCGCACTACGGGAAGCTCTACAACATCCAGTGCCGCGTGCTGCCGCGGGCGCGGCACTTCGGGCGGGTCCTGAAGGATCGCATTGCTGACAACCCGCTGCCCGATTACGGCGAGCAGCCGAGCAGCCTCGCCGTCGAGCAGTTCACCACAACGAACACTTCTTGCGAACTGAAGCTGCGGCTCGCGGGGCAACTGGGCGCATATGGACGCGATGCCAACGGCATGCCCGCGCGCGTCTCGGTCGATGGCCTGAACAAGATCGTCCGGATCGAGAAGAAGGACGATGAGTTCGGGGCGACATCCCTCGCCACCGCCGTCGAAGGCGCCGGCAACACGCGCGCCTACCGCTTCACGTTCCCCTTCGCCACGCTCTCCGGCTATCTGAACGGAGATCGCAATTCGCTCGTGCCCGTTCCCGCCAGCGACATCGTGAAGGTCCACCTCACCTTCGCGCCGCGCTTCGAAGATGTCGAATACGGACTGGCCGCGGGCGGCGTTCTCAAGGAAGGTGTTACGGTGTCGCCGCCAGGCACGGAGGAGGAGTGGCACGTCGTGGATGCGGAAGCCATGTTCGCCGGCCTAAAGTATTACGTCGGCACGGCGAGCGCCGAGGAGCGAATCACCTGCCTCGCCAACTTCGGATTGGTCCGGCCTGACTCGGAAGATCCCGCCACCTGGTACTACCGCCTGCTGGTACGCCGCGGCGAGGACTCTTCAACGCCGCAGGCCTGGCCGCCGGGCACGCGCATCCAGCGGATCTCGACCATCACCGGCACACGCTCGGACATCGAGTGGCAGGTGCGCATCTCGAATCTCGACGTCACGGGCGACCGCACGCTCAAGGTGGGCGGCGATGCGCCGCGCATCGAGGAGTCCGATGGCCGCTGCCGGTACGAGGGCTTCTGGGAGAACTACGCTTACGGGTCGGGCTGGCCCACGCAGTGGTGGTCACTCGGCCACGCCAAGCGCTGCGCACCCAACGACGCCCAGGACCGCCGGGCGGTGACCATCCGCTACTCCTACCCGCGCGAGCACGATCTCTACCTCGGCACCTGGCTCGGCCGTGACGCGGGCCGCATCGAGGTCACGATCGACGGCGGCGCGCCCGTCTTGCATGATCTGTATCTCAACGACTACAACGGCCTCGCGGCGATGAAGAAACTTGCCACCACACTGCCTGGCGGGACGCACACGGTTGAGATCCGCGCGCTGTTTGAGAAGCACCCGGCGAGCAGCGGCTACTACTTCTACTTCGATTACCTCTGGCCACTGGAACCGCAGGACCCTCCGGACCCGCCAGCCGTCTACAGCGACGTCTCGCTCGCCATCGACTTCGATACGGACCACGGCTACAAGAAGCCACCCGCCTGGCACGTATGGCACCTGGAGCGCCTGGGCTTCCGCGGCCACGCCGACGTCTACATGGGCGTCTTTTGGAACAACAAGCGCCGGCGTATCGAGGCCACCTACGCGAACTGCACCGTGAGCATCGGCGCCTGGCAGCCCGATGCGCCGCTGTGGGTCAACATCTCGGGCACGGCGCTCTACTTCTCGCCCGGCGCAGGCCTCGCAACCGAGGACATCGCTGCGCACCTGCGCGCGATGATCAACGTTACGTTTCCGGGCGTCTGGTGCACCAGTGATGCCATCTCGATCCACATCCGGTCCCGCGCGCCGAACTACACCTTCACCATCTCGGCCAGTGCGCAACTGAGCATCGCGCAGGGCACGCCACCTCTCGACCAACCCGGCATCGAGGGCGACTGGGAGATGATCGACACGATCTCTCCCGTGATGACGCACGGGGCGCGCAACTGGCTCCGCGACCTGGCCCGTGAGTTCAAACTGGCCGGTATCGACGCCAGCTTCGCGTTCTCGATGGAGTGCTATCTGCCTCCGATGGCAATGGCCGCGCGCTATTGGGACGGCGAGCCGATCTTCCTGCCGATCCCATCACACCAGATGCACTTCGGCACGCGCGTCCGGAACTACCTGCGCCAGATGTACAAGGAGTGCGCCGACGAGATCGCGGCGGCAGGCCTGCCGGTCGTGCTGCAGTTCGGCGAGACCCAGTGGTGGTACTTCCCAAACGCTTCCGGCATGGGGTTCTACGACAACGACACGAAGGCGGCGTTCCAGGCGCGTTACGGGCGGCCCTTGCATCGGTTCCTCGCAAACACGGACTCGCCCAGCGACGACATCGAAGCGGCGGACTTTCTCCGCGACCGCATCTGGGAGTACTGCGCCGAAGTGATCAGCTACGTCCGGCGATTTCATCCCTCGGCGGTCTTCGAATGCCTCTGGCCGCTCGACGCCAACCAGGGGAAGCCCGCGCCCGATCCGGCGTTCCGCGCGCTGAACTTCCACGTGAACCTTCCCAACGAGTGGAAGACCTCGGCCTACGGCGTGAAATATTTTCGCGCGGAAGGCTTCGATTACGACGTCTGGCAGAAGAACGCTCGGCTAATGCGCCAGACACTCGAGTTCCCGCTGAAGCTCGGCCGCCCCGCGTCGGAGTGCATGTACCTGGCCGGCATCTACGGCCCGCCCGATCCGCCGATGCGGGAGGCCTACGGCATGTGTCGCAACCGCAGACTGTATTCGTTTTGCTTCTGGGCCTTCGACCAGTTCTGTCTGAACTCCCGGCCCGTGCCGCTAGAGGTGGCGACGCAGTCGGCCTCGACGCTCGCCTCCTATCACCGTCCGCGTGCGGCTCGCTCGCCCGAGGCGCCCATCGCGGTGGCCTACGCGCCCGAGGTGAGCAGCCGGATGAACACGTTCCGTTTCAACGCGAGGAGAGCCAACAATGGCTGACTTTCCCAACACCATCGATGGGGCCTCGAGCCTCTACTCTCCCGCTGACGCCTTCTCCGCGAAACCGCTGGAGACGATCACCACGACGCCCGTCTACGCGGGCGACTCGACCATCAGCGTCGAGTCCACCGGCCTCGGTTTCCCCGACGAATACGGCATCCTTTCGGTCGACGACGAGCTGATCGTCTACACATCCAAGAACGCCACGCAGTTCACCGGCTGCCAGCGCGGCACGTTCGGCACCGTCGCTGCGCAGCACACGGCCGGTGCAACCGTGCGCGCCAACATGGTGTCGGCTTACATCAAGGCCCTCCAGGAAGCCGTCGTCGCAATTGAGCAGGACCTCGGCACAGCGTCGAGCCGGAACTACGTCCGCAAAGACGGTGCGGTGACGATGTCCGGCGCGAAGGCGTTTGTCGACGGAGCGGAGTTCGGATCGGGCAACAAGGCTGCAACGGGCCTGGTGCGCCTGCCCAACACGGGTGCCGTGAAATGGCGCAAGGCCGACGGCTCCGGAGACCTGGGCGTCGCCCTCAACGCCAATGACCATCTCGCCGCCGACGCCATCATCGACTTCGCGCCCGGGCAGACCTTCGGAACGTTCTCGTATCCGGACGCCGGCTACGGCAACAAGGGCATCGTCCAGGTCGATGCCGCCGGAGGCCTGGCCGTCGAATCGGGCGTGCTCTCGACGGCGCCGTCTGGCGCGTCGCCAGGGACGTATCCGAAGGTCACGGTCGATGCCAAAGGCCGTGTGACCGCAGGCGCGAACCTCGCGGCGGGCGACTTGCCCGGCCACACCCACACGGCGGCGGACATCGTCAGCGGCGAGCTACCGCACAAGGTCCAGAAGGACGGTGCCGACGTCGGAACGCGGCGAGCGCTGAACCTCGTCCAGGGCACCCGTGTCTCGCTTGCGGCCGCCGATGACCCCGCGAATGACCGTGTCAGCGTGACCATCAGTGCGAGTCCACCCGAGGCCGGAGAAATCACGAACGCGCTCGGCTACGTCCCTGCCAACCGGGCGGGCGAGCATTTCACCGGAGCCATCGACTGCGGCCCCCACCAGACCGTCGGCGGCCCGCTGGAAAACATGGTGAAGTGCTCCGAGGATTTCGCCGCGACCACTTGGGACAAGAACGGCAACTCCTGCTCGGTCAATTCGAACGCCATCATCGCCCCGGACGGCAACCAGACCGCGGACGCAATCACCGCCGTCACCACGACGCCCATCATCCAGCAGCAGGCGGCTGGCCTAGCCGACGGCGGCACCTACACCTTCTACATCTGGGCCCGCGTCGCCGCCGGCACGCGCAAGGTCTCGCTGGCGATCGTCAACAACGCCTACGCCGCCTACCTGGCCGGGCCGACACAGGTGACGCTGACGACCTCCTGGCAGCGCTTCAAAGTCACCGGCACGCTCGCGAGCGGCCAGACCGGCCTCTGGATCGTCGTGCGCCAGTTCGCCGGAAACGGCGACGATTGGACCACGGGTGACATTCACCTCTGGGGTGCCTGCCTCCAGCAAGGCAACGACCCGCAGAATGCCTACGTTCGCACTTGGGCCTCCCAGACGCCGCATGTCGCCGCGGGCCTCGCCGCCGGACCAACTATCATCGCCGCGCCGGACAACACTACCTCTCCCCTCAAGATCCACGGCCCCGGCTCCAACCTCGGCGACAGCACCCTCCTCGAACTCACCGCCAGCGGCGAACTCATCCTCGCCGGTGGCTCCGGCAGCGGCTACCGCTTCGCCGAGCTCGGCAACGCCAGCAACCCCAGCGGCTGGGCCGGTGTGCTCAAAGTCAAAACCCCAGCCGGGACTACCCTCGGCTACATTTTGCTCTACACAAACCCATGAAGATCCAACTCGATCACGTCCAACGTCTCAACCTTCACGCCCTCCTCGGCGCCCAGCGTGGCGACGTCGCCACCATTCGCGCGCTGTGGGCCCTCCAGGACAAACTGGCGCTGTCGCCGGAAGAGGAGAGTGCTGTCGAACTCAAACGCGAAATGGTCGCTGGGCAGGGGCATGTGACGTGGAATCCTATGCCAATTCTCGAGCCACGGTGTTCGTTCCGGCGAGGCGAAGGCGAGGGTCCAGGACGCGGTCTTTCGACGCAATAGCGCAAGGGGCCCGGAACTCGTCTGTGACGACGAAAACTGAGACTTTCGGCCATCCAGGCGTGCGGCGGCAGGAGCGCTTGGAAGATGCCTGTGCACCAGGCCAGCGCGGTGGAGCAAGATCTCTCAAAAAAGGCCTCTCACGGAGGCCTTTCGTGAACACCGTGCCTCCACGGCACGAAGACGGCCATCCCGCGCGTGGGCAGGGACCGAAGCAGGCGCTGTCGCCCCGCAGGAGCGACCGTCGTACTTTGGTGCGTACCGCGCCCCGCTCATCTGCAATGCAGCTGTAGCGAGGCTGTTGGCGCGGTATGATCGATGGGGACTTCTCCGATGCAATCGAAACGCTTGAATAGGCGCGGGGCGCTAAAGACCCTGGGAAGCGCGGCGGCCGTGGCTGGCTTCCCGACGATCATCCCCGCCGCGGCGCTGGGCGCGGATGGCAGTGTGCCGCCCAGTGACCGCATCGTCATGGGCTCCATTGGCATCGGGGGCCAGGGCGGCGGCCACTTGCGGAGCCTGTTGAACTTCGACGACGTACGCGTGGCCGCTGTTTGCGACGTGCAGGAGAGCCGCCGGAAGAGTGCGCAGGGGGCCGTGGACGCCCGGTATGGGCAGCAGGCTTGCGCCGCGTACAACGACTTCCGCGCGTTGTTGGCGCGCCGCGATATCGACGCGGTGCTGATCGCGGTGCCCGATCACTGGCATGCGCTGATTGGACTGGAGGCGGCGCGCAACGGCAAGCACATGTACTACGAAAAGCCGATGGGCGTGAGCTTCGCCGAAGCCAAAGCCATGCGTGAGGCGGTGCGGCGGTACGGCGTGACCTTCCAGTTCGGCACGCAGCAGCGCTCGCAGCAGCAATACCGTGTCTGCGGAGAACTGGTGCAGAACGGCAAGATCGGGCAGCTAAAGGAGATTCTGATCTCCTCGGCCGGTACGCAGTACGTTCCCAACCAGCCGGAGCAGCCGGTGCCGGCGGGCTTCGACTATGACCTGTGGCTGGGTCCGGCGCCGTGGGCTCCGTACACGGCCGAGCGCTGCACACGCAACTTCACGCTGATCTACGATTATTCGCTCGGGTGCATCAGCGGCGCCTGGGGCGTGCACGACGTCGACAGCGCGCAATGGATCAACGGCACGGACGGCACCGGACCGGTGACGGTGGAAGGCACGGGCGTGTTGCCGAAGGAAGGCTTGTACGACACATTCTCTTCCTGGGACGTGGAGCACGTCTATGCCAACGGCGTAAAGTTGAGGCACATGGACCGTGTGACGGCGGCCAGGGTCCACGACCAGTTCAAGATCGGCGGCATGGCTTCGATGTTCATCGGCACGGAAGGCTGGATCTACGTCAGCCGCAGCGAAATGCGCACCAATCCACCAAGTCTGTCGCGCGCCGGAGCGGGCCCGAACGAGATCCAGTTGCCGCGCAGCAACGAGCATCGCAGGAACTTCCTCGATGCCGTCCGCAAAGGGACGCCGCCCATTTCGCCGATCGAAGCCGCCGTGCGCGCCGACACGATTTGCCAGCAGGCGGACATCGCCCTCCGTCTGGGACGCAAGTTGCGCTGGGACCCGGTCCGGGAGCAATTCGACGACGAGCGGGCCAACCGCATGCTGGCCCGGCCGATGAGAAGCCCCTGGCACCTGTAGAGAACTAGCGAGGAGTCTGTCATGAAATCGCTGTTTGCCTGCTCCCTACTGCTGACGCTAGCCGCTGCGCCGCCGGCCGCCACGCCGGATGCGCTCAGCGACGCCGAAAAGGCGAAGATTGACGCGGCGCTGCCGGTCAAGGCCGCGGTGAAGCCCAAGCGCGCGCGCAAGATGCTGATCCTGAATGCGAACGTGCGCGAGGACGGACGCCGCCCGACGATCGAGCCGGCCATGCTGGGCGGCAACTATGCGCTGATCGAGATGGGCAAGCGGACCGGCGCCTACACTGCGGTCTTCACCACGGACGTCGAGTCGCTGCGGCCGGAGAACCTGAAGCAATACGACGCACTGTGCTTCAACAACACGCAGGGTGTGATCACCAAGGACGAAGGCCTGCGCCAGTCGCTGCTCGATTTCGTGGCGCGCGGCAAAGGCTTTGTGGCATTCCACGCCGGAGGCGCAGCCACGTTTGTGCAGTACCCCAAGTACGACCAGTTTCCGCCGTTCGGCGAGATGGTGGGCGGCTACGAGGACGGTGGGCATCCCTGGTCGCCGACCGACACGATTCGCCTCCGCGTGGAGGACCCGAAAAACCCCATCAACGCGGTCTTCCAAGGACAGGACTTCACGATGCAACACCAGGTGATGCAGTTCCGCAAGGGGTATTCGCGCGAGAACCTGCATGTGCTGCTGAGTATCGACGTGGACAAGAGCGATTACGATCCCAAGCGCCGGCGCGTCTTGCCCGAGCGGCAGGTGGACAAGGATTTTCCGATGGCCTGGATTAAGACCTATCACAAGGGGCGGGTTTTTTACAGCGTATTCGGTCACAATGCGGACATCAATTGGAATGAAACGATGCTGAAGTTCCACCTGGCGGGCATCCAGTACGCGCTGGGGGATCTGAAGGCGGATGCGACGCCGAGCGCCAGGCTGGCCGCCAAGCGGAAGTAGGATTCTGGTCTCCACATGAACACCGTTCGATTCACCACACTCGCCACAGTCGTTGGGTGCGCCGTGGCCTTTGCCTGGCAGGCCGGTCTGGAACCGCTGCCGATCGTGCTTCCCAAGCCCCTTTTCGAGGGCACTCCGGAGAATTTGAAGGTGGCCAACCTGGAGAAACCTCTCGGCAAACCACGCCCGCCGTTTCTGGCCCCGGCGGGAACCGTGAACGTCGCGCGGAACAAGCCGGTGACGGGCAGCGGCGCGGAGCCGGCTATCGGCGATCTGGAGATGATCACGGACGGCGAGAAGTCCTCCTTGGATGGCTCCTATGTTCAACTGGCTCCCGGGCTCCAATCCATCACCATCGATCTGAAACAGAAGTGCACCATCTACGCGATTCTGTTCTGGCATTATCACAAGCAGGCGCGCGTCTACAACGACGTGGTGGTGCGCGTGGCGGAGGACGCGGATTTCATCACCGGTGTCAGAACGCTGTTCAACAACGACTTCGACAATTCCTCCGGGCTCGGCGCCGGCAGGGACCTCAACTACGTCGAGACCGCCGAGGGAAAGCTCGTGGATGGAAGGGGCGTTGAGGCGCGCTACGTGCGGCTGTACGCCAACGGCAGCAGCGCCAGCACGCTGAACCACTACGTTGAAGTCGAAGTCTTCGGCCGGCCCGTACGCTGAACGGCCACGTCGCGAAGCGGCGCAGGTTACCGGGCCTGGGGGGCCTTGGCGCTGGGCGTGTCGTCGGCCTTCAGGTCGCCGAGCGCGTATTGCACGCCGGCCAGAAAATGTTCGAGCAGCGCCGGCTTTGAGAACACCTCCGGGGAGTGGCCCATGGTCGAGTAGAAGACGCGGCCCTGGCCGTAGGGCTTGATCCAACTGACGGGGAAGTCGAGGTCGCCCTGCCGCTGTTTGAGAATGCGGCGCTTGGGGTCCGCAGCGGTGCGCGTCATGTCGATGCTGAGCAGAACGCGCAGGCGGCCGCGCAAGGACGGCTCGCGGAACTGGAAAGCCTCGTCTTCGATTTCAAACGGCTGGCCCTTGAAGGCGGCGTTGATGGGGTGGCGGGGATCGTCGATCTTGACGGGGGTCTTCTCGGTGTGTTTCCAGGGATGACCGCCGTCCTCGTAGCCGCCCACCATCTCGCCGAAGGGCGGGAACTGGTCGTACTTCGGGTACTGCACGAAGGTGGCGGCGCCGCCGGCGTGGAAGGCGACAAACCCTTTGCCCGAGCGCACGAAATCGATCAGCGACTCGCGGAGAGCGGGATCGTCGAGAATGACGCCGACGGTGTTGTTGAAGACGATCGCGTCGTACTGCTTCAGATTCTCCGGCCGAAAGACGCTCTCATCGTTATTCACGACGGAGACGAATGCGCCAGTCTGTTTGCCGGTCCACTCGAGGAAGTAGTTGGCGTGCGGGATAGAGGGGTGTCCGCCAACCACTTTGCCATTGCTCTTGCACAGGTGCACCACCAGCAGGCGCCGCGCCTTGGCCGGGCGCGCTGGAGCACGCTTGGGAGCCGCGGCCTGAATCGCCTCCTTTTCCGCGGAGGTCAGTTCTCTGAGCGGCACGGTGTCGGCCAGGGCCGCGCCGGCGAGCAGCAGTGCTGCGATGGCGGTGATTCGCATCATGGTTCTCCTTGTGAATCCAGTCTCTCTCATGGGTGGGTTGGCTGGCGGTCCCAGAGCGATTTCGCCACCCAGCCGCGGATCTCCACGGCGGGGCGCAATTCGACCGGCGCCGGAAACAGCTCCATGTACATCTCCCGCTCGCCGGGCGGCGGGCCTTCGTAGATCCGCTGTGCCACGGCCGCCTCCATGGCGGGTGAGGCCAGGATGATCCGCGCTGGGCGGCCGCCCTCGGGGACGGCCCTGTACCACCGCACGTTTCGATACGCGCGCAAGTACCACGGCAGCGGCCAGAGATTCTCATTGCTGTAGACATCCAGCGGCACGGCGGCGTCGCGCGCGAACTCCGCCACACGGTCCCGAATCGTGAACACGCCCGTTCCCGTCTGCGCGTAGGCCCACTGATTCCGTGGATGGCTCGACTCGACGACACTGGCCACCCAGGCCTGCCAGGCGAGGTGTGCGACCACAACGACAGCAAGCGAGAGGACCGGCAACGGCCAGCGTCGCACCATGGCCTGGGCGGCGATTCCCGCCAGCAACGTTAACGCGAACAAGATGCTGATGACGCACCAGGGTGTCTTGTAGGGGATGCCGGAATAGAGCGTGGCGAGCAGCAAGGCGTATCCGGCCACGAAGCGCGCGAAGGGCTCCCGGGAACGGAACGCGAGAACAAATCCGGCCACCGCGGCAAGCGCGATGGCGGCCTCCGTGAAGCGCCCCTGGCCGAAGATGAGGAGTTGCAGATAGTAGTACCACGGGCGCCCGTGCAGGCCGCCGGATACGGCCCGGCCGGCGTAGGCGACGGCGGCATCGAAGAAGAGCAGCGGTGGCAGTGCCAGCGTTCCGAGTAGAACCAGCACTGTTCGCCGGCCGGGGCGGTAGGCGGCGATGTAGGCGATAGCCGCGCTGGCGATGGCCAGCACGGCGGTCTCTTTTGCCGCGAACATCAGAGCGGCGGCGGCGCCAGCGGCGCCCCACGCCAGCACGGGCCGAGCCACACTGGCGCCAAGGGCGGCGAGGAAGAGCGCCGTGAAGAGTGCCAGCAGCGT
>Ga0194125_10012469_pt1 | contig 11209 bp, 5 predicted proteins | sample TA2KigC250mmetaG_FD_148626 | JGI IMG/M metagenome (GOLD analysis project Ga0194125, IMG submission 148626) | Freshwater microbial communities from Lake Tanganyika, Tanzania - TA2015034 Kigoma Deep Cast 250m | ecosystem: Environmental > Aquatic > Freshwater > Lake | place: Tanzania: Lake... | reverse complement strand
TTTCACTTCGTGTGCCATCGGAGCCTCCTTTCACTCCTTGCCCAACTCCTCGCTTATCCCCTTAAACTGCTCCAACGCTGCTTCGAGATTCTCCGCGATCTCGGTAGCGAGCACATCGGGGTCAGGCAGATTAGCAGAGTCCTCAAGGCTCTCGTCCTTCAGCCAAAAAATGTCCAGACTTGCTTTGTCCCGCTGCATCAGATCGTCATATGCAAAGCATCTAAAGCGCTCAGTCTCTTCTCGCTGGTGGCGATTCTCTGGATTGTAGCATTGTATGAAATCCTCCAGGTCTTCGAGCCTAAGCGGATTCGTTTTCAGGGTGAAGTGCTTATTCGTCCGCAGGTCATATATCCAGAGCTTCTCCGTCCAAGGTTTCTCACTTGCGGCCTTGCGGTCGAAGAACAGCACGTTTGCCTTCACACCTTGCGCATAGAAGATGCCCGTTGGCAGACGCAATAGCGTGTGCACATCGCACTCTGCCAATAGCTTCCTTCGAACGGTCTCACCCGCTCCCCCCTCAAACAGGACATTGTCCGGCACGACCACTGCTGCTCTGCCATTGATCTTCAGGAGCGTCTTGATGTGCTGCACGAAGTTGAGTTGCTTGTTTGATGTCGTTGCCCAGAAGTCTTGGCGCTCGTATACCAGCGCCTCTTTTTCAGCCTTTCCTTCTCCGTTGACAACCGTAACACTGCTTTTCTTCCCGAACGGCGGATTGGTCATTACGATCTCGAACCGTTCGCCCAGATCGGACGCAAGACTATCACCCGATTGAATCGGACACTCATCCCCGCCGATCCCGTGGAGGCAGAGATTCATCGCACAGAGACGCACCACGCCGTCCACAATATCCTTGCCCTTGAAGGTCTTAAGCTTGAGAAATTGCTTCTCTTCTTTGTCCAGTTTGTAGTTGTGACTGATGTAATCGTGAGCGGCGAGGAAAAACCCTCCCGTTCCGCAGGCAGGATCGCAAATGCTCGTCTTGGGTTGAGGCCTCATCACGGCAACCATTGCCTTGATGAGTGCTCTCGGTGTGAAGTATTGCCCCGCCCCGCCCTTGATGTCCTCTGCATTCTTCTCCAGCAGCCCCTCGTATATGTCACCCTTCACGTCGATGTCGAGGCCAACCCACGTTTCAGCATTGATGAGCTCCACCAGCCGCTTCAGCTTCGCAGGGTCCTGTATTCTGTTCTGTGATTTCTTGAAGATGACACCGAGCATCCCCTTCTCTTTGCCCAGACTCGTCAGAATGACCCGCCCCCTATTCATAAGCCAATGTTGACTTAGTTTTTCCCGGCTCTCAGGCATTGGCAACCTGGCGCAGGAAGTACGTTTCTGGTGCTGGTGGCCGATACTGGAGAGAGCTGTGTGGCCTGACCGTATTGTAGTGCTTCCTCCATCGCTCTGTGACAACCTTCGCTTCTAAGATCGTATCGAAGATCTCTCCGTTCAAGAGCTCATCTCTCAGCTTTCCGTTGAACGACTCAATGTAGCCATTCTCCCATGGACTGCCCGGCTCGATGAACAGCGTCTTTACCCCAAGTCTCTGCAACCATTCACGGATCGGCTGTGCCGTAAACTCTGAGCCATTGTCCGAACGTAAATAGTCTGGAGCACCACGTTCCACAAAAAGCTCCGACAACTCATAGAGCACATCTGTTGCCTTCACTTGCCGGTCGATATGGATCTTCAAACACTCCCGGCTGTATTCGTCCACGATGTTCAGCATTCGGATCGGTCGTCCATCGCTGGTCCTGTCTGCAACAAAATCATAGCTCCAGACATGATTGCGATACTCTGGGCGTAGACGTATACACGAACCATCATTCAACCACAACCGCCGTCGTTTTGGTTGTCTCTTGGGCACTTTCAGCCCTTCCTGACGCCATAATCGTGCTACACGTTTGTGATTGACCCTCCAACCCTCATTCTTTAACAGCGCTGTCACTCTTCGATAGCCATACCGGCCATATTCGCACGCAAGGGTTATCATGCGTTCCCTCAACGCCGCTTCATCCGTCTTGACCACTACAGGACGCCGTTGCGTCGATCGTGGTTGTCCCAATACACGGCATACTCGTCGTTCGGAAGCATGCATCGCTTCCTGAAGCTCTCTGACCGCCCGGCGCCGTTTGACCGGGCCTACCAGTTTCCCCGGGCCGCCTCCTTGAGTATGGCATTATCAATCGAGAGATCCGACACAACCTTCCGCAGCCTGCTATTCTCCTGTTCCAACTCCTTCAGCCGCTTGGCCTGATCAACTCTCAGTCCACCATACTCCTTCCGCCATTTGTAGTATGTCGCATCGCTGATGCCTAACTGACGCATCGCCTCTTCAATCGACATCCCCTTCGCCTGTAACACCTCCGCTTCTCGAAGCTTGCTGATGATCTGCTCTGCTGTATGCCTCTGTCTGCCCATTATTGCCTCCTTTGGCCCAAGATACTAAAACTCTCTATTAAATCTTGGACCTCGTTGAGGGGGCGGGGTCAAACCTTAACTGGTATCAAGCTGGAGTCCTTGGTGAGGAGCAGGAATTGCCCGCACCAGGATTCACTTGGCGAGAGATCCCTCGTTTGAACCTCATGATCTACAAAAAGCACCAGAGGCGGTCGCTTCGGGCTGTCTTGCACGACTATCGGACTAATCATGACCGCGTTGTTGCCCTCATCAAGACCCTGTCAGACTCAGACCTCGTAACCCTGGGGCGATATTCCTGGACTGGTCCTAGTTGGACACTGAGCGACTTCTTCCGCGCAAACACAGCGGCACACTATCTCTGGGCGCGCAAACGGATTCGTCGCTGGCTCCGGAAGCAGACAAGTGGCAAGCAGCATGGTACGGTGAAACTCAAGAAGCAAGCACCGGCTTTCCGGAACATCAAGTAACTTCTGCGCCAACCTGTTGCAGAGGAAATGGCCGAGGAAGAATGACTGACACAGAAAGGTATGTTCAAAAGCTATTGAGATCCTATCCGTTGCGGGAACCACCTCTGCGTTCGGTGATTCAGGTGTTACAGCTTCGCAAAGGGAGCCGGGGACTGGATGCGGGTTGTGGAATCGGTCTGCCAGCTTCCCTTTGACAACGATGCTTTCGACTGTGTATGGAGTGTCGACTGCGTAGTCGCCATCCGCACGACTCATTCAGGTACATCTGTTTTCTACCTGGGGACCGGAAGAGATTCAGAATCCAGGTTTCTTCCGTTGTCGATGAAGCGCACCCGATCCATCAATCGTGTGTAATCAAAACTTCCCGTTACATGCGCGCCCACGAGATTCAGAGAGACGTCTCCCACATGCAGATCAATCTCGCCCAGAGCGTGTACTGCCAACCCGGCGAGTGCACACTGTGAGACAAGGAAATTCTGCATGGTTAGACGGCCCCCATCCATCGCCCGTACGCCGATGCCACCCCAGTTGTTCATGGTTCCTCCCTCGCCTGAAATCCGTACCGAGCGAGCGAGGTCGACGATGGCATTGTCCACGGTTGCTTGAGCAGTGCCATAGACACCGAGACCGACGAATTCATTCTCGCGGACTTGAAGATTCGTCAGGACTGCCACAGCATGGTCGGAGACCAGAATCGCACCCGTGCGTAATGCCGGATTCCGCGCGGCCTCCGAATAGAAATCCGTGTGCAGTTTGTTCCTTCGCACGGTCATATCTGTGCCCGACAGGTACGAGTCCCTTCCCCGAAGAACAATTCCGGACGATTCATTGTCGTTCACGGTAACGGACGAGAGGAAGGCTTGAACACCGTTTTGAAGCACGATCCCGCTACCATATTCGATCTGACCTGCTTCCCGGCGTGTATCACGAACGGTCACCGCTCGAAGCTCGATCTCGCCGCCTCTCTGATAGACTCCATAACGATGTGCTTCACGGATCTCGACATCGACGATGGAGACGGATGAACCTGACACAAGAACCTGTACCGCACCCGGCGAGGGTGCTCCGATCAACGAAAAACCGGTTATCTCCAATTCGAGTGCACGCGTGCAGGTGATGGTCGAGGCGATGATCGGACGGCTCCCCGGTGCTCCACGCAGAACGGTATTGCGATCAAGGTTCAGCGGCTCATCATAGTATCCTGCATCCACCACCAACTCGACCCTTCGGCTGTCAATCGCCTTCGCTGCATCGTATGCTTCTGCCATTGTGCGATACGGATGCGCGCTGGTGCCGTCGGGGACGTATGTGCCGGCAACCTGTCGAACGCAGTAGGTCACTTCCGGCCCACTGGCAGTGTGAGAAGGCCGAGGCATTCTCCGCTCGAGCGAGGCAGCCGAAGGGAACCGACGGTTGAGCAAGCTCTTGTTGAGCTCAAGCGCCGTCCCAGAGTCTTTTCCTTTGATCTTCCCCTCCTTAAAAAGGTTGTTCAGCGATCTATAACAGCGCGAGATTGCAGTAGTTGCCTGGCCGGGATCCGCGTCAGCGCGAACTACTCTGCATGCATCCATTTCACCGACTATTCTCAGCACATCGCTCGCTCCGATCTCTCCAGCTCGGTATGCCTGGAGAACTATGTTCCGAAGCTCAGCAAGACTGTGGAGTCCTTGATATCGGGTAGTATCTATCCGCGCCGTGAATGACCTGCAGACAGCATCGCTCGGATCCTTGGGCAGATTGAGATGCCGGTTGCCACTTTCAATGATTTGTGTCCACGTGTCATCTTCGAAATCTTCAAGACGCATGGATTGAATGCTCAATTCCAACGATGGTTCCCCCTGTCGGTTCGGCAGAGACTTCAAGAGAATTGAGCGCTCAGGGATCTTCATGACTGCCAGAGGCAGACAGAGAGTTCCTGTTCTGTTCCTCAGCCAGGCGACAATGTTCCCCTCCACTTCGTCCTCGTTCGTGTACTCGTGTTCTCTCCCTGTTGCGGCAACGAGCGGGATTCTCAGTGAGGGATCCTTCACTTTCTTGAAGAGCGTCCACGCTCGAACGTCCGACGCATCAGCCTCCTCACCGACAAGGTTGATATACACCGGCCCAGAGTTCCTCGTCCTCTTATCTTGCCCCACGGTGGTCCAGTGTGCAGTCAAGAAGCAAGGGCTCTCACCCACACCAAGAGGGAAACAGAGCTCCAGAGACTCGTCGGTCCCTTTTTGTTTGATCAGCTGGCAGGAGAGTCTCCCCGACCAATATGAGAAATAGCGGAATCTCTTGTCCCCTTGATCGAAAGAAGCGTTCACGGAAAGCGCGACGATGCGTGTTCCCGTTGCTTGTCCAACAGCAGGGGTCTGAAAAGTGACGGCCGCCAGAAAGGACACAGCGCTCCAGAGAAGCAACCGCGCGGAAGTCTTCATGTCTCCTCCTCTGTCAGGGATTGTTGATCGTGAATCAGGCTTCTTACACATCTCCATGCTAAACAAAGATAGAGACCTGCGGAGACAAGGTCAAGGTGTAGCAACGGTGCCCATGGCCGGACGTCTTCATATTCGCAGGGAATCGTCATGAATTCCACCTGGAGGGTGCTTTCTCAAACAATGCACACTCGCCAGCAATTTGATGGTTGTCGTAAGCCATGCTTCTTGAGACGATGTGAGCTTGTCGCGATGGTCTTCTGAACAGTACATCGAGTCCATCGCGACTCAGCGTTCATTCCGCGGCGTGTTCTCGTCCATCCGTCGTTCTCTTCTCCTGATCCAAAGGAGCTCACTTCTTGACCCCATCTTTCCTCAGTTGGATAGGGGTAACGGTATCCGTAGAGGGGATATGTGAAGGGTCAGCTGCTTCTGGATGGAACATCCGAAGCCCACGCCTTCTCCAGCTGCCATTGTCTGAGCTCTTCCTGTTCCGCACAATTCATTCTGCCCGTTCGACTAGGCCCCAAGGACGCCGGCATGAATCTATCCTCGTACCCGCCTTAATGAAACGAAGGAGGATCCCATCCTTTGGGCCCGGAAATCCCGGCTTCCCATTCGACCCTGATTGCGATGGGTTCTGAGCTTTCTTTGCTGCTTCTTATCGAGGTCCGTTTCCACCCCGCAAGACTGACCGGCTTGGCCATGGCGACTTTTAGCCGATTGATTTTCATTGAAAGTCTTCCAACCTTCCACGTGGCATCGTGGCCGCTGGGGGATGTGAGCGGCCTCCAGTCACTCCATGATCTCCTCCCAACGTACGCCTTAAGAGAATCTGCCAATCCGAAGGATCAAGTATGAAACGCATCATTGCCGGAGTACTAGTAGTCTCCCTGGCGACGATAGCGGCTTTATGCGCCCAGGATCTCCCGCAGGAAAAGAAAAGGCTGACAGGACGTCTCAGTGAGGGACCGGCTTTACAGGCACCCTCGAATGGATCTACTGTAACCGATTTCTTTCCGGTCTTTCAGTGGAGGCAAATCAGTGTGCCGGCTGGGGTCAGGCTGAGTTACACCTTGGTGATCGTTGAGAGACTTCCGGGACAGTCCTTGAAAGACGCGCTGGAGCAAAACGACACATTTCATGACGGCGTCGTAGAGCAAACTGGCAGTTACAAGTATCCGACGACCGCCAGTCCGTTTGAGAAGGGGAAAGAATACGCTTTCCAGGTCACGTCGAACATTGTCACAGGCGACTATCCGCAAGCTGAAGATGCAAAGAGCGAGATCTGGTATTTCAAGTTCGGAGCCGAGAGGCCTAGGCCTCAACTCATAGCTCCGGCGAACGGGTCCAACGTAACGGACTTCTTCCCGACCTTTCGGTGGAAGCCGTTTGATGCTCCACGCGGGGTGAAGATCACTTATACACTCACGATCGTTGAGCGACTTCCTGGTCAATCTCTGCAAGATGCGATTGACAACAACTACTCGTTCCATGAAGGAGGGGTCGACGTCGTCGGAGTCTATAAGTATCCGTCCAGCGGTAGGGCCTTTGAAAAGAACAAGGAATATGCCTTTCAGGTTACGACGTATGTGGGGGAAGGAATCTATCCGGTCGGGCACGACGCGCAGAGTGAGATCTGGTCGTTCCGGTTTGGCACCGAAAAGAAGGGCCCCGTGGTTCTCTCGCCCAAGAACGGTTCCGAAGTAACCGATGCGTATCCACTCTTTCAATGGAAGGCGCCTGAGGTTGTCCCAGGCGTTCAGCTGCGCTACAAGCTGGTCATTGTCGAAGTGGATTCAAACCAGTCTGCAAAAGAGGCGATTGAAATCAACTCGGCTACACACGACGCCGAGATCGACGATGCACAGTCCTACAAATACCCCGCCACGGCATATCGCCTCGAGAAAGGCAGACAATACGCGTTCACGGTAACATCGTATGTGCGCGAGGGAGCCTATCCTGCGGTCGACGGCGGATCGAGTGAAGTCATGACCTTCTCCACGGGAGCTCCGCAGAAAGCGTTCGAGCCGCCTCACCTGATCAGCCCATCGAACGGCTCCAGGGTCACGGAACCATATCCGGTCTTTCAGTGGAAAGCCGTCAATGCGCCTGCTGAGAAGACGATCGACTATGATCTCCTCATTGTCGAACGAGTGGCTGACCAAAAGCCTCTCGAAGCCATCAAGGCAAACAAGGTCTTTCACCAAGCTGTCGTTCATGACACAGGCCGATACATCTATCCCACCGATGGGCCACCTTTTGAGACGGGCAAGGAATACGTTTTCCAGATCACTGCCCGGCCTGAAGACGAATCACTGAAGATCGCCAACGACGGCAGAAGCGAGATCTGGACGTTCGCCTACAAAGGCGAGCCGGCAACCCCTTCCAAGCTTCCCTTCAAGACTCTTACCCTCGTCGATGGTGTCGCGGAGCTTGTCAATCTGAATGAGCTCGTTCTGGCGGAAGAGGCCAATTCTCTCCGCCTCAATGGAAAGGCGGGATTGAAGTTCCTCCTTCCCGACGCACCACCGGAGGCCATTCCCGTCAGTGTTGAGAACCTCACGCTGACGAAGGGAGACTACGCACTGCCGCAGTTTGCCGCCGGGCGAGTCGCGGGAACCCTGAAACCGGGTGACCTGCCACAGTCGTTGGTTGGCGACAACCTTGTAGCTGGGACAGTCGAATTCATCTCACCGATCTCGCTGACCGTTACTGGGCAACTTAAACTCCTTGATGCCGGAAAACTCTTTCCCCTTGACGGAACGCTGAAGCTGACTCAGGCTGGTTTGAGTGGAGAGCTAACGTGCAAGGGGTCGCTCGCTTCACCTCTGGTGACGCTCGGTAGCGCGGACGTGAAGCTCCATATAACGGAAGCCACCCTCCGTTTCTCTTCATCTGTCCTCACGCTCAGCGGAGTCTTCGAACTCTACGGAAACAAGTCGACCTGCGAGGTGAAAGATCTGACGCTTGCCTCCGACGGCACCATCTCGGGATCAGTTGACTGCACCATCCCGCTCTCCATTGCCCTGGTCCCGCAGTCGGACAAATTGATGCTGAACATCTCGAGGGTAAGCGGAGATTTCATGGCCAAGCTCAGGCCAGACACGCTGACATACGATCTCGCGATCTACGGCGCCGTGGATCTCAAAGCAGATGAGAAGAACTATTTCGGCGCTGATCTCGTCCTCGGCGTGAAACCTGCAGGCATAAGCGTTCGCTCGTTTACTCCCAGGGGAGACGTCAGCCTCTCATCGATCGATCTGGGCTGGCTCAAGCTCCTCTTGAGCAGGTTCTCACTCTCCTCGTTGAGCTTCTCCGGCGGCAAGTGGGATTTTGCCTTCGACATGGACATGAGCTTTACTTTCCCGTTGTTCGATAGCCTGCGGCTGCCGACGATCAGCGGTGTCTCGTTTGGGCCGGGCGGCTTCGCATTCCCGACCATCGATCTGCCTGAGCTAAATCTTCCGAAGGTGGACTTGAGCGGATTTGAGCTTTCCCTCGAGTCGTTACGGCTGCCGTCGTTCACGTTTCCCTGGTTGCAGTGGAGACCGGGATCCCCAACAGGCTTCAACTTCGATCTCGGGTTGAACCTCACGATGCCGAACCTCCCGAGCCTCACTCCGATCTCACTCCGTGGCCTGAACATTCAGATCCCGCATGCGAGTCTTGGCGACCTCGGCTTCAGCGCGACGCTGCCATCGTTCAAGTTCGATTCGCCGGGCATCTCGCTGCCGATGCTCGGTGGGATGTCATTCGACATCTCTGAGCTCTTCGGCTCGCTCGGAGCCGATTTCAAGGCGTCGCTGTTCGATCTTCTTCCCGATATCAGGATCGCCGGCAGGTTGAAGCTGCCCGATGTTTTCGAATGCTCCGGAAGCGAGCGTTATCTCGACCTGCTCACGCCGGGCGTTCGGATGGGCGGATTTGGAGGGCTGAGTGGGAAGATCGAGAACATTGTCCCAAAGTGTTCGCTCGTGTTGGGGCCATTCACCCTCTCGATGCAGCAGTCTTCGCTAGAGTTCAAAGTGTCTCAGATGACACAAAGCATCGTCATTGACGGAACGGCTCAATTGCTATTCACGAGCCGGAGTGGGAAGAGTGTCAGTACATCGGTCATGGTTACCTACGATATTACCCAGGGTCAGCTCATCGCCCTGAAGGGGAGCCTTGACACACCATTCGTGTGGGATGTGCCGTCAACAGACCCTGTTCTCTCATTCTCATTCGACAAAGCCACAATCGATCTGCACGTCATCCGCATTGACGGGAGACAGACTCTGTGGCTCGACGGCGGTCAGTCAATCGGCTGCACGTTCAACAAATTTGCGATCAAATGGAGCGACTTCTCCGTCACGTCGGGCGAGGTCATCTTCGATAATGCGTTCGCGCTCGTCGCTTCCGTAACGGACTGCGGCCTGACATATAGGGCTGTCAAGAGAGACACCGCACTCACCGCAGCGACTGGATTTCTCCTTCAACTACCACAAACGTTGACCCTTAACCGCAGCGGGCTGGCTGTAACGGGCACGGGGACGGCAAATCTGAGGCTCGATGGCAAGGATCTTGCTTCCGTGGAGGCTCGGTTTTCCTCGGATTGCGCGTTCCGGCTCAGTCCGTTCAGTCTTTCCACGGGCCAGATCGAGTTCTTCTATAATGAATCACGTGTCGCCGTTCTGAACCCGCAGGGCTTCTTCCCGGATGTCATCACCCTTGTGTACAAAGCTCTTCCAGACACCCTTCCTCTGCCGGTCTCCTCCGTGGCGTTTGCGATAATAAAGTCAAACGGACAGGAGCTCATCACACACACTTCCGTCAGCACCGGGCTGCAACTGCAAACGAAACCGGGGCAGTCAGTTCGCCTGGTAATTCCTGCATTGCAGTACACCAGGCCCGCTCCGCCGGAGATCGATGTCGCCCTCGATATCATCGTCCACCCGCTAACGTTCGCGTTAATCTCCGGAACGATCGAAGCGACGATACCTCCAACCAAAGCCGCTGATTTTGACCTGTCGCAGGACGGGATCCCGTTTGTCATACAGAAGCTGACGTATCAAAAGGATTCTGGACTGGACGTCTACAAGCTCGACGGTGCGCTGAACCTCTTCGGGCAGTCGGTGACAGGAGAGAATGTCCTCCAGCTGACGCTTGCGTCCGACGGACGACTCTCGGGCACGATGGGTTTCTCGACGAAGAAGGGCATTCCGATCTCATCGGGAAGCGACAGGATTGAGATCGTCGTTAATCAGGTGAACGGATCGATCACGTCGCAGGCGATACCCAGGCGGATAGCGTTCGACATCAATCTGGCAAGTGACGTCCGTATGAAGCTCTCGGAGACGCGCCTCTACGGAGCGGCGACCAACATTCGCTTCACGCAAGACGGCTTTGAGCTCAAGGACTTCAAGGCGGATTCTGCGAGCGATGCCGCGCTCTTCGATCTGAAATGGGTGCAGCTCGCTTTCTCCGATCTCAGGATACCGAGGCTCGCCTACCAAAGAAGCACCGGCTGGGACTACGAATTTGGTGTGTCCGTCCAGCTCGTTCTCCCTGATCTTGCCGTGAAGATCCCAAAGGTTGCTGGGATTATCATCGATAAGCAGGGGATTCACTTCCCGGCCATCTCGATCCCGGAAATGAGCGACAGCGTACACACGTATATGGGCTTTGGCCTGAGACCGCTGGCCTTCCGGATGGCGCCGTTTGTGTACAACTGGTACACCGGGGCTGCTGGCTCATCGGGAGGTTGGGGGTTTGCGTTCGACTTTGAGCTGAGCTTCCCGCAATTTCCGGCCGGCGCTGCAGGTGAACTCCGGACACCGAGGGTGAGTATCCTCAACGCCGGATACAGTGACGGCAAGATTACCGCGACGATCGAGGCGAAGGACTTCGCCACTCCCGGAC
>Ga0194125_10012466_pt1 | contig 11212 bp, 5 predicted proteins | sample TA2KigC250mmetaG_FD_148626 | JGI IMG/M metagenome (GOLD analysis project Ga0194125, IMG submission 148626) | Freshwater microbial communities from Lake Tanganyika, Tanzania - TA2015034 Kigoma Deep Cast 250m | ecosystem: Environmental > Aquatic > Freshwater > Lake | place: Tanzania: Lake... | reverse complement strand
ACTACTTGACCGACGTTCTAGAAGGCGCTACCGCTTCGTGATCACCGGCAGGTAGAGCACGCTTTCAGCCCCTCGCACGCGAGCGGGGGCCGTCGCGCCCAGCACCGAATCACCGCTGTACGCCGCATCGGTCGTGCGCCAATCGGAGAAGCTGAACCGTACCGTGGTCTGGCCGGCCGCCAACGCCTTGAAATGCAACCGGCCGATGACGAACTGCCCGGCCGGGGCCGAGCCACCGGCGCTGGAGGCGATGAAATCTGCCCAGCCCCAGGCCGGCTCGATCCGGTTCAGCAACACCGTCGGCAGCGCCGCGCCCGGCGTCATAGCCAGCACAGGCGCGCCCGCGGCGTCCACCGCTTGCAGCAGCGCAGGGTCATAGTCCAGGTACAGCTCGATCACGTCCACGGGCTGGCCGCCGGCGTCGGCGATCACGTCCACCGCGATCACCTGCCCAACCGCCAGGAGCGCGCTCGCGGGAACCAGCCGCAGCGAGACCGGCCCGGCGCCCTGCGGGCCGGCGCTCAGCAACCGCTCCAGTTCCGCCAAACCTCGATCCTCTGGCAGACGGCCGGAGGCCACGGTCGCGCCGAGCAGCACGTCGCCCCGCCGGCCCAGATTGGGCCGCAACAGGTTCAGGTCCGCCGCGTTGATCGTGTCATCCTCGTTGAAGTCCGCGCGCGGGTCGAAACCGGGCTGCCCCTGATTCTTGCCGAACGCCCTTGCCAGCAGTGAGACGTCGCGGCCGTTCACGCGGTTGTCGCCGAACGCATCTCCTTCCAGCAGGGTCTCCATGTCCACCGTGTTGACCCCGCGGGTCACCGCGGCAGGCAGCAGGTTGCGCAGCGTGTGCAGCCCCTTGAGGCGGACGCGGTAGTCGCCGGGCAGGACCACGCTTGGCGCGGTGAACGCGCCGCTCCCATCGCTCGTCATCCCGAAGGCATAGGCCGGGCCGCGCTCGCCGGGCTGGCCCAGCGTCAGCAGCAGCGGCACAGCCCACGAAGCGTCGGGCGGGGCCGGCCGGCCCTGCATCGTCGTCTGGCCAGTGATGCGGGCGCCGGGCAAGATGGTCGCCAGTCCGCCGCGCAGCCCGTCCAGTTCCGATGCGCCGGCCAGCCGCAGGTCGCTCTGTCGCGGCGCGACGACGCTGAACTCCAGCCGGCTGGTCAGGGTGGAGCTGATGGCCTGGAAGCGGACGGTCGCCAGGGTGAAGCGGCCGGTTTGGGCCGCGCCTTGCGCCACATAACCGATGCGGCCGGTCGCGTTGTCCACCCCGTTGATCAACACGTTCGCCAGCGCCGCGCCGGGGATGATCTGCGTGGCCGGCGCGCCGTTTTCGTCCACCACCCGCAGGATGGCCGGGTCGAAGTCCAGGAACGCCTGGCCGCGATCCACACCCTGCTCCCCCGCATCCGCCTCGATCTCCACCGCGAAGATCTGGCTGCCGGCCGCCCGGCTGTAGCCGGGCGCCAGCCGCAGGATCGTCGCGGCCCGTCGCGGGGCCAGCACGAGCGCGTAGTCGGTCAGGGTGAGGATTTGGCCGCCATTGTAGCCGGCCGCGCGGACCGCTTCCAGCGCGGGCGCGAAGTTCAGCCCGAAGAAGTTGGCGATCTCATCGAACCGCCGAGCATAGCCCTGCGGCCCCCAGCCCGCCGACGGGGGCGTTCCGGCCGTGGCCGTGCGCATGACGCCGTAGACATCATGGGAGACATACGCGGCATCGTTGTGCAGGGTGAAGGGCGGCGTGGGCGGATGGCCGTGCCAGCCAGGCGGCGCCACATGGCCCGACCAGCCGAACTCGGCCGAGTTGCGGAACGGATCGCTGAGCGCGATCTGGTCGCCGGTGCAATCGGCCGCCGCGACCGCGACGTAGTGGCCGCCCAACCGTTTCCAGCCGCCGGGCTGCAGCTCCCAGAAGCCGAGCAGGAGCAGCGCCCCTTCGTGTTGCTTGACCGCGTCGCGCACCCAGTCGAACGAGGGAGCGCGACGCACGGTCACGTCGTAGGCGCCGGCCAGCCCCTTTTCGGCCAGATAGGCGTTCAGCCCAGCGGTCAGGTCGTCCAGGCCCGCGCCGCCGGCGTTCGTGTCGGCGCGGCCGGCCAGGTCTTCGATCAGCCGCGGGACGTTCTGGGCATCGTGGTCATCCCAGGGGCCGTAGCTCTCGACCAACGCGTAGCTGTCCGAGACGCCGGGCGGCGGGGTGACACCCGTCTCGGCGGCCGAATCGCGCTGCCAGAGAAGGTTCGCGAGCGCAGCCGCGGCGTCGTGCGTCCAGACGGTGCGGGAGACGATGGTCGTGCGCCAATCGGCCTGACGCATGTCGAAATCGGGCAGGCCGGCCGGCGCGTAATCGGGCAGCGCGTCGGGCAGGCTGCACGCGCCGAGCGGCGCTCCTGGGGGCGGGACCGCGCTGACGCACAGCGAGACGTCGTCCACCTCGGCCCAGGTCTGGCCGGCCTGGCCGTCGTTGTACGCGGCGAAGAGGATGCCGATCGTCTGGCCGGCGTATTCGGTCAGGCTTGCCTCGACGGTCTGCCAGTCGCTTTGGCCGCCGTGGCGACGGAGCGCGGTCAGCGGTTGGTCTTCCGCGCCGGTGATAGCAGCGACGAACCAGTCGCGCTCGCTGTCCGCGTCGCGCGAGCCGGTGCGATAACGGAAGGTCAACCGCGCCGTGCCGGTGGCCGCGGGCAGGGTGACGGTCTGCCGCGCCCACGAGAGGCCGGGCAGGTCGTCACTGCCGGGCGGGGCCAGGAGCAGGACACCTCCGCTGCCGCTGGGGCCGGTCTCGCCGCTGGGGCCGGTCTCGCCGCTGGGGCCGGTCTCGCCGCTGGGGCCGGTCTCTGACCGTGCCCCCTCTCCGGCTCGGTCGGAGACCGGCCTGAGCATGGTGTAGGTTGTGGTGGGTGTATCGCTCGCGGTGATCACCGGCTCGGGGACGCCGCCGTGCGCCCACGCGCCCCAGCCCGGCATCTCGAAGTCGCCGTCCACCAGCAGATCGGTGCACTGGTCGGGCGGCGGCACGGCCGGCGTGATGGTGAGAGAGATGCTATCGCTGGCGGTCAGGCCGCCGCTGTCGGTCACGCTGGCGGTGATCGTGTGCGCGCCGATCGCGAGGTTGCGGGTCGCGATCTCGCCGCCGGTCCCCAGGCTGCCGTCCCGATCCGAACGCCACTGCATCTGGTTGAGGATGTTCGCGTCCTCGCGGTCGAAGGCGCGCGCCGCCAGGAAGACGAGCTGACCGGCCTGGAAGCGGCTGCCGTCGGCCGGCCGGCCGATCTGCACCTGGGGCGGGTGGTTGGCCGCGCTGAAGTCGGCGTCGGAGGTATCCACGCCGGCGCGCACGCCGTCATTGGCGATCACGCGCAGCCGCAGGTGGTCGCCGCCGGGCAGCCTGGCCGGGTCGAGGGTGTAGGTCGTCTCGGTCAGGCCGCGCGTCAACGGCAGCCAACTCTGGCCGCTGTCGCGGCTGATCTGGAGCGCGAAGGTAAGCGGGTCGCCGTCCGCGTCATTCGCCTGCCACCGGGCCTGGAACGCCGCGGTGATGTTCTCGCCGCCGTTGGGCGCCAGCAGCGTCACGGTCGGCGCGTTAGGGCTGATGATCCGCGTCGCCAGCGTCGTTGCGCCGTGCTTGAGGACGATGTTCCTCATGCCGGTTTGGGGCGGCAGGATTTCCCGGAAGCCGAGGGAGTTGATCACCACGGGTTGCCCCTGCTCGGTATCGGCGACCGGCCGCGTGGGCGAGAAGTGACGGGTGAAGAGGACGTTGGCGGACGCGTCCTGGAGCTCCAGGCTATAGGGGCCGCTGCCAGCCTGATCGAAGGGGCCGCCGGGCCGCAGCCGCAGCTCGGCAAGCTCGATCGCGCCGGCATCCTGGTCGGCCTTCGCATGACCGGCGATGAGCAGGCCGGCCGTCGGCGTCGCAGCCTGTGCGGTCGTGGCCGCGTTTTGGGTCTGCATGACGCTATCGTAGATGAAGTCGTAGCTGTGAATGCTGATCCAGTTCGCAGGGTCAGCGCAGTAGGTCATGAACTCCCATGTTGTGCTGGGTGGGTAGATCTGCAACGTTTCGACGTCGAGGCCGTAGTCCTCGATGGTGACCGGGATGCTCCGGTCGCGGAAGGGATCATCGGCCGGCAGGCCGCAGTCGCCGTGGTTGAGGCCGTAGCGGTGCCCCATCTCGTGCGCCAGGACGCTGGGGTGGCCGATGTCCTGGACGATGATGGTGTTGCCTCCAACCGCGTTGGTCATGCCGCCCACGCCGCCGCAGCATCCTGGCGTGTCCTGTGGGACCACGTAGACCCAGGTCTGCACGCAGAGAGGATCGCCTTCGCAGTCGTCGTGCAGGTTGTCCAGCCGCCGGACCGCGTCGCCCCAACCGTCGTCGGTCGTGAAGTTGAACTGGTTAACGGTCAACACCTGCGGCGGGGCAAACCCCAGGTTGATGGCATCGCGAAACGGCAGCGCGCCATTCATCCACAGGAGGTCGTCATCCAGGTCGCTGGCGTGGGTTGCAAGGACCACGTTACCGCCCGCATCGAGGTACTGACCCTGGATCCAGGCAAAGCCCGAGTGCATGCTGGGCAAGAAGTCCTTTGTCACGCGGGCCCCCGTGTTGTTGGTGTAATCGGTTTCGATCACGGTATGAGGCCAGGGATTCACCTCCGCCAGGAAGGAGAGCTGGCCGTAGGCCTGATCCGTGGGCAGGCCGAAGAAAAAGCCCTGCGTACCGTCGTCGCGGTTGACGGTCGCGCCGACGTTGCGCGTCGTCCGGCCGCTCGGATCGGCCAGCGGGGTCAGAGTCAGGATCAACTGGCTGCAATTGGAGCCGGTGCAGCGATAGACCCTCAGCACGCAGCTCACATCGCGCACCGTCCCCGCGCTGCTCACCGGGTAGACGCGAATCCAGGTCTTGCGATGCTCCAACAGGCGCACGCTGTTGCTGGGGTAGTCCTGGATAGATTGGGTGATCTCGATGCCCGCGATCGTCAGGTCAGTAGCGACTTCGAGCTGATCGGAGTAGGTCCGCGGGCTGAGCATCTCATCGGCCACCACTTCGAGGGTCAGGTCCCTCACACCCAAGCCGGTACCCGTGGGCGCGCCGATCGTCACCGATTTGGTCTGCCCGCTGCCGGCCGCGCCATTGAGGGTGCAGATGACCCAGTTGTTGGCGGTATGGCGGCTGCAATTGCTCGCCAGGTTGCTGAAGGTGAGGTCCGAGGGCGCCTTGAAGGTCAGCTTGAAGTGGGTCAGCGTGTAGGAGCTGTTCTGCGAGACTGTGGCGCTCCAGGCGGCGCTTCCTCCGGGTGCGACAGAGCGCGGGGAAAGGCCATGTTCGACGCTCACCGACGGCGCGGGCCGGGCCTGGTTCACGGTGACGGGATGATCCTTCGTCACATCGGGCATGCCCGTGGCTTTGACCGTCCAGTTGGCGTGCAGCACCGTGTTCGCGGCGAGCGACGAGTCAATCGTCACGTCCACGTAGAAGCCCTCCATCTGGTTCGCCGGCAGATCGCCAAGCGCCCAGGTGACGGTGCGCGAGGGGTTGTCGTATGCGCCGAAGGGCGGGTTGAGATTGGTCGGGTTGGTCATCTTGGGATCGAGACGGACGCTGACCCGCACGCCTTGCGCCCGGCCCGGCCCGAAGTTCTTGACCACGGCGTTCAGCCGCGCGGTCTGCCCGGCCACTACCGGCGAGGTGAGGGTGTAGGTCTCGATCGTGAGGCTCGGCGCGGCGACCGGGTCTATGCTGCTGTCGCTGATGCTGGCGACGCCATCTGCGCGGACGCTGGCGGTGTTGTTCAACGTCTGGCCGGGGGCTGTGTCCGCGTTGACGCGCACCCGCACCTGGTAGGTCTGGCTGGCGCCCGACGCCAGGCTGGCGATGGCAGGCCAGTTCAAGTCGGTGGGCGGCGAGCCGACTGGCGTGGCCGGTGGGTTGGAACTGACATAGCTGCTGCGCACGCTCGGCAGGTTATCGCTCACGATGACGTTGCGCGCCGCGCCAGGCCCATTGTTGACGACGCGGATCGAGTATTCGGCGATCTCGCCCGCGACCAGGTTGGTCGTATCCAGCCGCTTGTCAATGCTCAGGCCGGGCGCGGGGGTGTGCGTGCGCGTCGGCGTCCGGGTGGACGTGGGCGCGGGCGTGCGCGTGCCGGTCGGCGTGCGGGTTGGCGTCGCGGTGGCGGTGGGGGTGCGCGTGGGCGTGACCGTGCGCGTGGCGGTGGGCGAGGGCGTGGGCGGACTGAGAATCACCGTCAGATGATAGCGGCCCTGCGCCCCTGGTCGTGGGAAGACGCGCACGCGATAGTCGCCCGCGGTGCTCAGCGCCCGATAGCTGATGTGTTCATCCGCGGCTGCGTGGGACGATGTAACCAGGTGCGGCCCAGCCGGCGCCGAGAGCGAGAGGTCGAAGTCGCCCTCCATCTCGGTCAGCCAAACGTCAATGAAGTACCACGCGGGCACGTTGAACTTGAACCAGTCCTCGTCGGCGCCGCAGATGAGGGCATATCTTCCCGCGGCCCCCGGCGCCAACACAGCGGCGGCGTCGAAGGTGTTGCCCGCTTCATCCACCAGGCAGACCGGGGTGGGCGTGGCTGTGGGCGGCCGGACGATCTCCACTGCGATGGTGGTGGTCTGAAACGCGTTTTCCAGGCACAAAGCCGCGTTGCCCACCAGCGGTCTGCAAGTCCATTGCAGCGCCGCCCGATTGACGAAAACGGTCCCGCCGAGCGCGTCGGCCGGCGTGCCCACGGTCAGTTGAACTGCGTAGGCCTGGCCATTTGGCAGCGTCGGGATGGCCCAGGTGACCGTTCCGTCGTCGCGGTAGGCGCCGCCAGCCGAAGCCTCGATGAAGGTCACGCCGGCCGGCAGGTAATCCACCAGGACCATGCCCGACCGGGCCTGGCCGCTCAAGTTGCGAATGCCGATCGTATAAACGATCGGGTCCCCTGCGGGGATGGGGTCAACCGCATCGGCCACCGCCAGGCGCAGCGGCTGTGTGGTAGCGGTGGCGGTCGGGGTGGACGCTGGCGCGAGAGCCGGCGCGGGCGCGGCCTGCGCTAGGGTCCCTCTGGCCATGGCAGCCGCGATCAACAGGAGCGCGGCCATCAAGATGAACAGGAACGGTTTACGGTTCATGGATAGGCCTCCTATTCGGTTGGGGGGATGAGCGCCTACCGCTCATCGAGACGCACCGTCGTTCCCCAAGGCAGCGCCATGATCGGGCGCTCGATCTCTGCCAACACCGCACCCTGGCTGCCCAGCGCGCGCAGCCGCAGCCGCCGCGCGCCGCGCTCGGCCGGGGCCCAGGTGTGCGTGATCTCCGCTGACTCCACGACCGGATCGGCTGCCAGCAGGGCCTTATCCACCCAGAGCTCTACGGTCGCGGCCGGCCGGTTGGCGCGATAGCGAACCTCGATCGCCTGGCCGGCCGGCAGGGCCACGGCGATCGGGGGCGAGATGAACTCGAGCACCACGCCGGCGGCATCCCTGTCTACAGCCAGGCCAGCCTGGATCGCCAGCCCTGCCACCGCGAGCGTCGCGACCAGACATGCAGCGCGCAAACTCCGCTTCATGGCGCACCCTCCTGCCATATCATACGTCGTCTGCGCTGTGAATACCCACGCGGCTGCCAGCGATGTGCCAGCGATCCACCAGCGATGTGCCAGCGCGTTAACAACACACGCCCGAAGGGTTGGTCAGATCCTTCGGGCGTGCACGATCGGATAGAGCACTTGTATCTTCTCAATTTGTAGGGGCGCACCCTTGCGGTCGCCCCGGCGGGCAGGCGCAAGGCCGTGCCCCTACCCCGGATTATTGAGAAGATACCCGCAAAGTTCGAGCAGGTTGTAGATCGTCACACCACGCTCATGCTTGGCGCTTCGCTCCATGAATCGGGCATTCTCCGAGTAGCTGTTGCTTCTTTGCCACCAGGACAAGTCGCTCCCAGGCTGGAACCGGTATGTTGATGGTGACTGTAGCGCCGTCCATAGTGCTTTCCTCCTTCATGCTGTGCCTGGACGTGTTGTACCAGGTACAGGCAAAGAAGGCAATCCGCTCTTATTAAGGTGAAAGTCGCGTCCGCGATCTCGATCACGTCGCCGTCGTGCAGCCGGGTCGGCGCGGCCAACCGCTGGCCGTTGAGCAAAGTGCCGTTGGCGCTGCCTGGGTCGCGGGGGATGAAGCCGCCACTCGTCGGGGCATCAGGGGGCGCTCGAGCAGCAGGCGCGGCCAAGTCGCCCACACAAGCGATCTCGGCGTGTCGCCGCGACGCCCGGAGGATGCCCGGAGCAGGGACGCCCGGAGATGAATCTCCGGGCTGGGGAGTAGCGCCCGGTGAACCGGGCTTCGGCGTGCGACGGGCGGTCCAGCCCATAGGCATCAAGCTAAGGTCGTTCTGGTCTCATCGCGCGCTTGTAAGGGGTCTGCGACCCCGCCTTGACCGCTTGTTTGGCCGCTTCTGGCGGGACCGTCGCCAGCAATGGGGCGTCGGCGCTGCTCGACCGGGAAGTACACTGCCTACCGCGAGCAGTTGCCGCGCCCCGACCGCCGGTCACAGACCGGCGGTGAGCTGCCGAAAGGCTTAGCTTGATGCCTATGGTGAACTGGCCCCGGCTGCCCGGTGGGCCGAAAGCAGCAGGCTGGCGGCGGACGACGCCGACCTGCCCTACGTGCGGGAGCACGAATACGTGGCGTTGGCGCGTGTGCTCATCGCCCGGCGGCGAGCGGATGAGGCCAGCCGGCTGCTCGACCGGCTGGTCGGCCTCGCCGAAGCCGGGGGTCGCACGGGGAACGTGATCGAACTGCTCGCCTTGCAGGCGATGGCGCACCAGGCGGGGGAAAACAGGACGCACGGGCTGGCCGCGTTAGGCCGCGCGCTGGCCCTGGCCGAACCGGAAGGCTACGTGCGCGTTTTTGTGGACGAAGGGGAGGCGATGAAATTGCTGATTGCGAATTACGAATCGCAGATTGAAAAGTGTTCGCCCACAGCGCTCCGCCATGACATCGTGCGACTGCGCCACTATGCCCGCAGACTGCTGACGACTTTCGATGAACCGGTCAGCGTCACGGCATCCCAATCCACAATCGGCGCCCCGCGATCCGCAGTGATTGAACCTCTCTCCGACCGCGAGCTCGAAGTGCTCCGCCTCCTGGCCGCGGGCAAGTCCAACCAGGAGATCGCCGACGCCCTGATCCTGGCGGTCGGCACGGTCAAGAAGCACCTGAACAACATCTTCGGCAAGCTGGAGGTCGAGAGCCGGACGCAGTGCGTGGCGCGGGCGCGGGAGCTGAGCCTGGTCTAGCACAGCGGGCGCTGCGGACATGTCGGCCGCCGGCGTGGAGACTATGCTCACGCTGGCGGTTTTCCTCTTCCCCCTGGAATAAACCTCGAATACCTCTTTGGTGGCATGACATGCCCCAGGGTTTACCGCTATAGTGCGAGCAACAACGGAGACAAACACACCATCAGGAGGCCCAACCATGAACGCAGAAGCGGTCATCCGAACGCACGGATTGCGGAAGTCCTTCGGCGCAGTCAAAGCCGTGGACGGGGTGGATCTGCTGGTGCAGCGGGGCGAGGTGTTCGGCTTCCTCGGCCCCAACGGCGCGGGCAAGACGACCACGATTGGGATGTTGCTGGGCCTGCTGCACCCCACAGCCGGCACGGCCGAGGTGCTGGGACAGCCGGTCACGCCAGGGCGGACGGCCGCGCTGCGCCGCGTGGGCGCGCTGGTCGGCGCGCCAGGGCTGTATCCCTATCTTTCGGGCCGCGACAACCTGCGGCTGCTGGCGCGCGTGTCGCCGGACGCGGGCGCAGGCCGGGTGGAGGAGGTACTGGCCCTCGTCGGCCTGGCCGATGCGGCCGGCCGCAAGGTAAAGGGCTATTCCACCGGCATGAAGCAACGCCTGGGCCTGGCTGCGGCGCTGCTCCACCGGCCCGAGCTGCTGATCCTGGACGAGCCGACCAACGGCCTCGATCCGGCGGGGATGCGCGATGTGCGCGAGCTGCTGCGCAACCTGGCGGCCGATGGCGTCACCGTCTTCCTCAGCAGCCACCTGCTGCACGAAGTGGAGCAGGCCTGCGACCGGGCCGCGGTGCTCAACCACGGCCGGGTGATCGCGCAGGGCGCAGTGAGCGATCTGCGCGGGAGCGAACGGCTGATCAAAGTGCGCGTCCCCGATCCGCAGGCCGCGGCCGCGGTGCTGGCGGGCCTGCCAGGGGTTGGCCGGGCCACGCCGAACGGCCACTACGTCGAGGTGAGCGGCGTGACGGGCGAGGCGGTGGTGGGCTGCCTGAGCGGCCACGGCATCGTGCCGGGCGAGGTCACGACCAGCCAGGGCGATCTGGAGAGCGTCTTCCTGGCGCTCACGCAGGAATCCTGAAGGAGGCGTCTCATGTTTTGGCGTCTGTTCCTGGCCGAAGAGGCCAAAATCACGAAGCGCACCCTGTTCTGGGTGGAGGTCGCGCTGCTGATCGCGCTGACGCTGATCCAGCTTACGAGCAACTACAGCACGGCGGTGGGGCCGGTGATGGCGCGAGCCAGCGAGTCGCTGATCCAGATTGACCGCGAGGCGCTGCGCGCCCGCGCGACGGCAAGCGCCACCTGGCCCACGGTCTTCGCAGGAATCCTGGCCAACTCCGGTCAGATCGCCTGGCTGGCGGTCATCGTGCTGGTGGGCGCGCTGGTGGCGCAGGAATACAACTGGCGCACCCTGCACGTGTGGGTGGGGCGGGGCGTGCCGCGGCTGACGTTGCTGGCAGCCAAGGCGGCCAGCCTGGTCGCGCCGCTGCTGGTGGTGATCCTGCTGCCGTTGCTGGCGGGCAGCCTGCTGGCGGCGCCGTTCACCGTGAGCATCAAGGGCGGCCTCGATCTCGGCCAGGTGGATTTCGGCCGCCTGACCCTGAGCCTGCTCGCCACGGCCTTCGGTCTATTCCCCTACGCGGCCCTGACCTTCCTGCTGGCCGTGGCGGGCCGCTCGACGGTGACCGCGCTGGGCGGCGGCGTGGCATTTGTGTTCCTGAACATCGCGCTGACGTTGAGCGGCACACCGGTCGCGCCTTACATGCCGTTCGGCCTGATGAACGGGCTGCACCGGCTCGTGGGTCATTTGGCATGAGTACCGCCATTCCAGGAAGTATGTGATATAATGCGCCGTCAGTCGATATTCTCTGCATTGGAGGGTGTAACCCATGACACGACGGCAACGAGAC
>Ga0194125_10012462_pt1 | contig 11214 bp, 8 predicted proteins | sample TA2KigC250mmetaG_FD_148626 | JGI IMG/M metagenome (GOLD analysis project Ga0194125, IMG submission 148626) | Freshwater microbial communities from Lake Tanganyika, Tanzania - TA2015034 Kigoma Deep Cast 250m | ecosystem: Environmental > Aquatic > Freshwater > Lake | place: Tanzania: Lake... | reverse complement strand
ACCGTGACGCCCCCGGCCCGGCCCCAGATCGGCGTCCCCGGCGGCCTGCCGCCGGCCTCGGCGCCGCGATTCACCGGCAACCCGTCGCCCGCGTCGCCGACCCCGCCGTCGACCCAGGGGCTGAGCCCGTCCAGGCCGCCCGAGACGCGGATCCCGCCCCCGGGACTTGGCAACGGCTTCGCACCGGCCCCCGGCGGATCGATCCCGGCCCGCCCCGGCTCCATCCCGGACCGATCTCCGGTCCCAACCCCGGCTCAACCCCCCGCCTCCAGGCCGCTGCCCACCCCTGTGACGGCGCTCCCGACGGCATCGGTCCCGTCGACCCGGGAGGCCGGTGCACCGAGGCCCACGCCCGAAGCCTTCGCCGCACCGCCGGCCCGCACCGTGGTCGTGCCCGGAACCGGGGTGTCGTCACGGCCGGCCGCGGCCGGCACGCCCCCGGCAGCCCGGGTTCCGGCCGTCCCGACGCCGTCGCGACAGGAGGCTTTCCGGCCGGGCCCGGCCCAGGTCCCGGCGCCCACGGCGGCCCTCCCGCTCCCGCCCGCCGGTGCCGCGCCCTCACGGCCCGTCCCGCAGGCCTTCCCCCAGCCCGCCCGGGTGGCCCCCTCGTTCCCATCGGCACCGCCGGCCGCCGTGGCCCCCAGCCCGAGGCCAGCCCCGGCCCCGGCCGTCTCGTTGCCGCCGGCCGCCGTCCAATCCCGGCCGATGACCATCCAGCCCGCCCCGGCTCCCGCCTTCAACCCGGCCCCGCGACCGGCGCCGACCCCGGTGCCCGTCCAGGCCGTGCCATCGTTCCCCGCACCCCAGCCGGCGATCCGGCCCGCCCCCGCCCCAGCCCCGTCGGGACCTCCGCCATCGTCTGCCCCGGCGCCCTCGGGCCGACCCGGGCCACGCCGGGCGGTCGACCCATGAATCCATCCCCCAGGGAGCCATCGCCATGAACGGACACCATGTCCATCCGCTGCGGACCCTGAGCGCGAGGGTCCTCTTCGTCCTCGCGCTCGGGCTGGCCCTGACGGCTCCGATGCGTGCCTCCGGTCCGGCCGGCCGGGTGCTCTTCGAGACCGGCTTCGAGCGCTTCGAGGGGTACGATCCGGCGCTCGATCTGGTCGATGGGCTGGGTCGCGGCCAGAACGGGTGGATGTCGGTGGGCCGGGGCGGCAACGGACTGCTCACGAACCTGCTGGCCGACTTCACCGGTCAATACGCCTACATCGGCTACCTGGGACCGACCAACCGCGACACGAGCGTGAACCTCTTCCGGCCGGTCCGGCTCCAACCCGACACCAACACCCTGCCGGTGGTGGTGTTCCGCGTGACCTTCAGCGTGCGCGACGACACGCCCTCGCCGGCGTCGGCCGACGACTTCCGGTGGAGCGTGTACACCCCGGATGACCATCGCCTGCTGACCCTCGACTTCCATGGTCCCGACCAGTCGATCAACTACGCCCTCGACGACGGCAAGGGCTTCGTCGGCACCGGGTTCCAGTTTGAATACGGCGCGGTGTACGATCTGGAACTCTGGATGAGCTTCGGGCGCAAGCGGTGGTCGGCGTCGCTCAACGGCGCCTCGGTGGCCTATGAGCTGCCGCTGACCACGACCCTGGCGCGACGACCGGCCCTGGGCAGCGTCGACGTCGTGTGGGCGGCCCATCCGAAGGGCACGTGGGACGACAACTACCTGCTCTTCGACGACTACCGGATCGTCGCCTATCCCCCCAACGCGGTGGCTCCGCTCATGGAGTTCGACCGCCTCGACGCGCAGGGCCGGGCCGTCCTCAAGGTCTGGGGCGAGCCGGGCGTGCGCTACCGGATCCAGTCGAGCAACGACCTTTCGGTATGGACCGACCGCGAGACCATGTCGCCCTCGGGATCGGACGGACTGGTGGTCTGGACCGACCCGCAGCCGACGGCCACACGGGCCTACCGGGCGGTGGCGCTGCCCTGATCCGGCACCGGACGGACGGGGCCGTCCATCCGGTCGATCCGGTGGCGCAGGGTCCCGGCGGCGTCGCGCACCTCGATCCGGTCCTCCCGGCAACGCAGCTCCAGCGCCCCGGTGCGCTCGGTCCACAGGGTCGTCCACGGACGCCCCCGCATGCGCCGGCGCAGGGCCACCGGGCTGCGCTCGGTGGCCGGACGTTCACCCGTGGCGACCACCAGCAGCCTCGGGGAGACCTGCGCGAGGAACGCCTCGGAGGCCGGCTCGCCCACCGCGGGCACCCCCGTGATCAGGACATCGGCGGCCAACCCGGATCCCTCGCGCCGCACCAGGGCCGACTGCCCCTCCGGACCCAGGTCGGGCGCCAAGAGGATCCGCCAACCGGCGGCCTCCAGACGGAGCGCCAGGGAGCCGTCATCGGCCCGGGCGAACCCGTCGGATGCGTCGGGATGCAGCACCGGCAGGGTCGCCACCGATCCGCCCCGGCCCACCCGCCGCACGGGCACCCCGTTCGAGGCGGCCAGGCCGTCGAGGGCTCGGAACCCCGGCGAACGCATCCGCCCGGTCGGGATGACCAGACTCCGGGGCGGGGCGCTGGTGAGCACCCCGGGCACCCCCCCGAGATGCCGGGTGTCGCCGTGCGAGACCGCGAGGGTCGTCAACCGGTCCACCCCGCGTGACTGGAGGAACGGCACCACCACGGCCTTGGCGGTGGACGCATCGCCGGTGTCGAGCAGCAGGTCGGCGGAGCCGCCGGGGCGGTCGATCCACACGGCCTCGCCGGAGCGGAACACGGTGACCGAGGCCGCCGGCTCCACCCACAGGCGGGCCCCGAGAAAAAGCACCCCCCAGAGCGCGGCCGCCCCCCACCACGTCCACCGCCGCCATGGGGTGTCCAGCGAGACCGAGGCCGCGACGACCCACAGCAGCACGTAGGGGATCCACAGCCACGCACCCGGCGAGGCCGACGACCACCACCCGCCCGGAACCGACTCGCAGGCTCGGCTGGCGGCCATCATCCCGTGCATGCCCACCCAGGCGGCCGCATTCCACAGGCCGGTGCCCACCGGGAGGACCATCGACAAGGCGTTGGCGATCAGCACCAGGCTGCTCAGCGGCACGACCACGAGGTTGGCCAGCACCGAGACGCCGCTGACCAGGTGGAAGCACTCGACGGACATCGGCCACGAGGCCACGAGCGCGGCCAGGCCGGCCGCCACCCCGCGGCAGAGCATCCGCTCGAAGCCTTCCCACGCACGTCGGACCGGGGACCAGCGGGAGGCCGGCAGCAGCGGGTCCGGCGCCCAGGGTCGGCGGGCCATCCACCAGGCCTCCCAGCCGGCGGGGAAGACCGCCAGCGCCGCGACCACGAGGAACGACAGCAGGAAACCGGCCTGGAAGAGCTGACCGGGCTCGTCCAGCAGGATGAAGAGGGCGGCCAGCGACAACGAATTGAGCAGGTCGCCGGGGCGCTCGAGCATCCAGGTGCCCACCACCACCGAGGTCATGACGGCCGAGCGGACGGCCGAGGGCTGCCAACCCGTCGCCGCCACGTAGAACCAGATCAACGGCAGCGACAACCCACCGCAGACGGCCCGCGGCGCGCCGAAGACCCGGAACGACTGCACGAGGATCAGGGCGATCAGGGCGATGTGCAGCCCGCTGATGGCGAAGACATGGAGCGTGCCCGAGCGCATGAACCCGTCGTCCACGTCGCCGGCCAGACCGGTGCGCCATCCCAGGGCCATGGCCCAGATCAGGCGGGTCGCCCCATCCTCGGGGATGCCCTGCGAGAGACGCGCGCGGGCCCACGCCAGGAACCGCTCGCTCCACGGCGAAGCATCGCTCGCACCGGGACCGAGGACCCAGTCCGCGGGGGCCTCGCAACGCACCTGCAGGCCGATGCCCTGCCGTCGCAGGAAGGTGGCATGATCGAAGAGGCCCGGGGCGGCGGGGCCGGGCGGGGCGGCGACCAACCCGGAGATCTCCACCGACTGGCCGCGGAAGAAGCGGGAATCCGGGACGCCCTGACTGCTGATCATCACCCGGCCGCTGGCGGACTCCCAACCCTCCCCGGGACGACGCCATCCGCTCACGCGGAGCCGGACCACCGTGCGCTCGACCCATTGGCCCCGGCGCTCCGTCAGGCGCACCGAGGGCGTTTCATCGAGGATCCCGCGCACGATGCCCAATTCGCCCGACGCATCGACGCGCCCCCGAAGATCGTCGGGGGCCATCGGCCACTGGGTGGCCCGATAGGACAGGGCCCCGGCCCCGAAGAGCGCCAGGCCGATGCCCACGGCAAACCCCCGCGTCCACAACCCGGCCAGGGCCAGCCCGAGCAGGGCCGGAAGCACCGACAAGGCTCCGGCGTCGCCAGGCACCGCCTCGGCCGCGGCGATGCCCGCGGCGACGCAGAGGGCGGGGAGCAACAGGGGGCGGCGCATGGGGAAATTCCCCAGGACGACGGTTCGGGCTCCTGGAGGCTCCCCGGAGTCTTCGCGCTCCCCGGTGGCGAATTCAACGTGGTTTCGCCCCGGGCCGCCGGTTCCCATGGAGATCCCTTCCGGGAGGGGATCGGGCCGGACGGGCCGGACGGACCCCAGGGAATCATTCGGGGCGGCGGCCAGATTGATGCCCGCGGCGCCTCCAGAGCATCGCCGCGGCCAGGCCCAACCCGGCGCCCACGCCGTCGATCAGCACATCCCAGGCGGTGCCGACGCGCGTAGGGACAAAACTCTGGTGCCACTCGTCGGAGACCGCGTAGAGCACGCAGAAGCCCCAGGCCATGAGAGACGGACGGGACAGCCAGCCCGAGGCCGACAGACGCGGCCAGAACCGGAACAGTCGGCAGGCCAGAACCGCCAGCACGGCATACTCGGAGAGGTGGGCCAGCTTACGCACGAGGAAGATTACCTCGTCTAGGGTGGCCGACGAAGCTCCTGGCATCAGCCACCGCAACAACGGCCCCAGCAGGCGCGAGCCCCGGCGTCCCGACTCGGCATCGGACGACGCCCAGAAGATCACCGCCATCCACAGCACCAGGGGAGCCCAGTACCGGAGCCGTTGGAATACCCCTGACACGACCACGATGGAACCAAGCACACGGCGACCCGGGAAGGATCAAAACCGGTGGCACCCCGGCCGGCACCGATACCGATCAGTTCTTGCCGCGACCGTCGTCGCCGGTCCAGTTGCCGATCTCCGGGTGCGGCTCGTTGTCGTTGTTCCAGCGGGCACGCCAGGTGGTGTTGAGCGGATTGACCACCTCGCGGCGCAGCGCCGACTCGGCATGGCCGTCGGCGAACATGATGTTGCAGCGCAGGTTGTGCCGCTTGGCCGGCCACTGGTCCCGCTCCTTGGGATCGATGTTCCCGTCCCACGAGCGGTCGGTGAGGCTGTCGGCGAGCATGATCATGTCGGAGGGCGCCTTGACGCGGGTCTCGGGCATCTCCGGTTGACCCGGCGGGTTGATGTCGCCACCGAGGCCCAGTTGCTGGCCGATGTCGGCGGTCGGGTTGCGCAGGCCCCAGTCGTTGTAGCCGAAGCTGAACCGCGAGCCCGCGCCCGAGGCCAGCACCAGGTTGATGCCCTGAGGGAAGGTCTTGTTCACGTTGGTGTCCCACTGGGCGTCCTTGGGATTGGCCGGGCAGTAGAACGACGCACGGTTGGTGCCCATCTCGCCGAAGAGCCGCAACGGCCAGAGGTAGTAGAACTCGGGCACCTTGATGCAACCCGGGTACTTCTGGTGGTTCTGCGTGTACATCGCGGTGGCGATGCCCATCTGGCGCTGGTTGTTGATGCAACTGATGCCCAGGGCCTTGGCCTTGGCCTTGGCGAGGGCCGGGAGGAGCATTCCGGCGAGGATCGCGATGATGGCGATCACCACCAGCAACTCGATGAGGGTGAAGGCGGCGGGTTGGCGGCGGCGGCAGCACCGGATCTGGGAAAGCGGAGGAATCATGGGATTGGGGGGCTTTCAGGCTACCCGAAGATGCGAGCAAAAATCCGGACGCTTCGCCAACGGAATCTCGGTACCTGCAATCCCGATCCCCAGCGCCTCGGCAACGGGTGGCTTCCCTGGCGGGGTCAACGGGATTCCCAGGGCTCCAGGCGCCAGGGCCCGAGGGGCTGGCCGAAGCGGGTCCGCCCGGACCAGGAGCCCAGCGACTCGAGATTCCCGCTCCGGCAATCGCGCAGCGTCAACCGGTCATGATCGACCCAGAAGACGGCGACCTGCCGCCACTGACGCCCCAGGTCGATCGCCGCAGCCGGCGATCCCGTGGCCACTGCCCAACCGGGCTCCTGATGGGCGAGGTCGGGCGAGCCGCCGATGACCCGGAACCGGCTCCAGCCCAGTCGGTCCAATTCGGCGGCCAACGCGGCATCGGCCGACTGGTTGGTGGCGTCGTCGCAAGACCGGTCGTCCGGATTGCAGGCCGTGACGATGGCGAAGGCCCGCGACGGAACCGCGTCCCCGGTGATGGCACACCAGAAACGGGCCGTGCGATGGGCCGGGTTCATCGGCCGCCCCCGGCGCCCGTCGCGGGAGCGCCCGGCCGCACGGCCCTCTCCCCGCGGATGAAGGCGATCAGGTCGCGGAGTTCCTGGGGTGAGCGGCCCGACTCCAAGCCCTCGGGCATCAGCGAGAGCCCGGTCGAGCGCAGGGAGCGGATCCGCGGGCGCGGCAGGACGACCGTCTGCTCGCCGGCCTGGCGGAGGGTCACCGAGTCGGCGCGCTGCGCCTCGAGCAGGCCCGTGACCGAGTCGCCGTCGACGGTCTCGGCCAAGTAGGCCACGAAGGCGGGGTTCATCGCCATGTTGGGATCGAGGATGTTGGACAGCAGGTCCTCCACGCTGCGGTGGGCCGAGCCGGCCAGCTCCGGCCCGACGCGCATGCCGATGCCGTCGACCCGGTGGCAGTTCGCGCAGGACGCCTCGAACACCGCCCGGCCGCGGCCGGCGTCCCCGGTGGCCGGGAGCCTGGCTAGCCACTCGTCCACCACCCGGCTGCGGTTGGAATACTCCTCATCGCTCCAGAAGCGCGCCGCGCGGGTGCGGATGTCGGACGGTCCGCCCCGCAGCAACCGGCGACGCTGCTCGAGGTCGAGGTTCAGTTCACCCACCCGGATCGCCCCGGACTCGACGGCATCCAGCAGGTCGCCATGCAGCGCGCGGCGCTCCGCCAGCAACCGACCCACGCGACCCCGAAGCGCGGGCGGCAGCCCGGGCCACCGCTCGACGAGCCACCGGCCGAGGCCGGGCGGCTGGAGGCTCTCGAGCACCTCGAGCACGGCGGCCTGGATCCCGGGATCCTCATCCGGCGTGCCGAGATGGCGGGCAAGGACCCCGAGACGGTCGGGCGAGGCCCCGGCCCATTCGAGCGCCTTGAGCCGGGGCAACCGCACGGCCTCGGGCAGGGATCGGTCGGTGGCCATGCGGAACGCCTCGGCAAGGACCCGGTCGACGGCCGGGTCGGCCGGCACCTCGAGGCGGCGCATGAGACGCAGGGCCGGGATCCACTCGGGAGCGTCGGCCCGGGCGGCCAGGTCGGTCACGGCCCGACGGGCCTCGGCCGGCACCGTCGGCACCCCGCCCGCCCGCGCCAACCCGGCCTCCAGGCCCTCGAGCAGGGGAGCCCGCCATGCCGGCTGGGCGGACAGGCTCCCGAGGAGACCCAGCGCATCCCCAAGGGCGGAAGGGGCCGTCGAGGCCTGGACGGCCACGGACTCGGCGAGGTCCCGCAGCGCCGGCCCCGGGTCGGGGGAGACCGAACCGGGCGGGGCGGCGGATGCCAACCGTTCGAACACCCGGGAGGCCTCGCCCGGTCGCAACGAGCCCAGGATGGCGCGCCGGGTCCAGGGACTGTCGACGTCGCGCCAGTACAGCGCGGCGAGCGCCTCGACCGCTGCCGGGGTCCCTGCGGCGCCGAGCGCCTGGGCGGCCTGGAAGCGCAGGCGCGGCAGCGGGTCGGCCGCGAGGGCGAGCACCCGGGCCTGCAGCGACGGCTCGGCGGACAGACGGGGCTCGGACCAGCGAAGCGCGTTCTCCCGCACGCCGGGGTGCGGGTCGGACAGCGCCGCCAGGAGGTCGGTCGACGACAGCGCCCCGAGGATACGCAAGGTGGCCAGCGAATGCAGCCTCCCCTCCGGCGAGGCCTCGTTCCCGGTGGCGGCCAACCGCCGGAGGGCCGGGATCGTCTCCCGGGCCTGGCGCTCGTGGAGCAGGCGCTGGGCGGTGAGCCGCACCCACGGGTTCGGGTCGGCCAGGTGGCGGACCCACTGCGCCGGGGTCATCGCCGCCAGCCCGGGAAACCGGCGTGGCGCGCCGCCGCGGGGGGTGATCCGGTGGATGCGACCGCGATCCTGGCCGGCCCGCAGGTCCAGCGAGGCCCGAACCTTCTGCGGGATGTAGTCCGGGTGCTCGATGACATCGCGCTGCATGTCCAGCAGGTACAGGGCACCGTCGGGCCCCGTCTCGAGGGCCACCGGCCGGAAGGACGGGTCCCGGCTGGCGAGGAACTCCCGGTCCGAGTCCTCGAAGGCCCGGGATGCCCGGAACACCGGCCCGTCCGGGCGGATCACGTCGCGGTGCACGACATGGCCCACCACGTCGCAGACGAAGACCGATCCCTGCAGGTCGCGGGGGAAGATCGGCGACTCGCACAACCCCATGCCCCCGGCGGCCGAGAAGTGGCCCGCCTGCTCCGGGTGATTGGGCCGGGTCTCCGGCTCGGCGACCGGGAAGATCCGGGCCATCTCGCCATGGTCGGAGATGCTGCCCGTGATCGGAACATCCGGGAATCCCGGGTTGCGCCGCGCGTGGGCCAAGGGCAGGAACCGGTGCTGGATGTGGTCGATGTTGTAGGTCGTGTACCCGCGCCCCCAGGCGTCGAAGACCAGCCCGAAGCCCCCGCCGGTACGGGCCGTCAGCTCGACCTCGCCCGTGTCGGGATCGAAGGCGAAGTCATGGTCGCCCAGGGTGACGGGCGGCGCGCCGTCCCGCAACGGCGAGGTCAGTCGGCCGCCATTGCCGCCATTGGCGACATGCACCCGGCCGTCGAGGTGGTAGCGAAGGCTGTTGGCCAGCGAATCGCTGACCCCGAGGCCCAGGCCCCGGAGCACGACCGTCCTCCGGTCGGCCTGCCCGTCGCCATCGGTGTCTTGGAGGAAGACGATCTCCGGCGGGGCCAGTGCCAGCACGCCATCGCGCCAGGGCAGCACGCTGGTCGCATAGCCGAGGCCGGATGCGAACACGGTCGACCGATCCGGCCGGCCGTCGCCATCGGTGTCCACCAGCCGGCGCACCGTGCTTCCGGGCTTCCCGGCAGGGCCGGCGCCGTAGGGATAATCGCGGCATTCCGCGACATAGACCGACCCGTCGGCTGCGAAGGCCAACCCCACCGGATCCACCACGTGCGGTTCCGCGCACCACAGCTCGGACTCCAACCTGGGGTCGAGCGAGAACCCCGGCCGCGCATCTGCCCCGGACAACGATCCGGCCCCGATCAGGACGACGATCCCCAATGAGCCGAGCTTCCAGGTCGATCCTCCTCTAAGATTCATGGCCGCAGCATACCCCGGCCGGACCGCTCATCAACACGGAGGACGGTGCCCCATGAACCACACGTAAACAGGCGGGGACCTCGGTCGGTCACTACGATTCGGGATCGAGCGGGCTGGCGTCGGACCCTCCTGCGACGCTCCGTGCGCCGCATCGACGTATTGGCACGGGGCTCGAGGTCTCAATCCAGTCGGGCGGACGAGCACGCCACCGCTTCTGACGCGTGGACTTGGGGTGCCGATGAGGCCGGAAACCGGAACCGGAGTCAGGGCGGGCGGGACGGGTCGGCTCGACGCGTGGCGTCTCCACCGGGCTCCCGGGTCGGCTCGGCTTGGAGGGTGGGCGGTGGATGGCCCGCGGGGATCGTCGGAAGTCCATCAACCGGGCCCATCCCAGAGGCCATCCTGGAGGGCGGACCTGGCAAACGGGGTGCCTCGCCGGCAGTCCCTTCGCGCATGGATGGGCTTGGACGGGCCGGGCCTGCGAGTCCCACGACCGGGATCGGGACCAGGACCGGGATCGGGATCGGAATCGGGACCGAGATCGGGATCGGGATCGGGATCGACCTGCTTGGATCCTGCCTCGGCCCCGAAAGCCTCTCGCCAATCTTCAACCCAGAGGGATTCCAAAGCGACCCCAAGGGACGTTCCCGATCAAGGCGTCGTCGAACCGAGGTTCATGAAGGCTAACACCAGCGCCCCGACGATGATCAGGAACAGAAGGCCTCCCACGGCGAGGAACACCTTGGTGGCCTTGTTCGATTTCTTGGAGAACGCCGTGGCGCCCGCGGCGGCCGGCGTCCCTGAATCACCGAGCCTCACCGTCTGTCGCGGCGCCTCGCTCTGTTTCTTGCCCGTCTCGAAGCGCAACTGAACCTGTCCCAGACGGAGTGTCTGGCCTGGTCTGAGCACCGCCTCCTTGTCGGCGGCCAACTGCAGTTCGTTGATGAAGCTGCCATTGGTCGAGCCGAGGTCCTTGACGATCACGTCATCCCCCTTGAGCCAGACCTCGCAGTGGTGGCTGCTGACGCTCGCCTCCGGGATGCAGACAGAGTTCTCCTCCAGCCTTCCGACTGAAACCTTCTCGGGCTTCACCTCGAAGCTGCGGTCGGTGAACCCCTCCGTCAGAACCGTGAGTTTCGCCATCATGCGGTGATGCAATCTCTAGCTACCCGCTCCCGGCAGAGTCAAATGCCGATTCCGTGCGTCCACGAAAAGATCCTGACCCTTGGACAGCCATTGTCCGATCTCACGGGTGATTCTGGCGTCATGAATCGATGGAAAGCATGGTGTCGCCGGGAGTCCGCAGGTCAGTTGATTGCACGCTTCGGCAGGGGCCGACTTGTCCGCTGCGAGGCTGGGCGATACGAACTCCGGGGCGGTGATGAGCGGGACCTGGCCGACGCCCGCGAGTGGGCCGCACACTTCCTCCACGAGGCCTTCATCGATGGCGCGACGCGCCCGGTGGGATCGCAGCCTGTCCAGGGAGGCGGCAATCCTCCCTGTCGACAACCGCTGGGAAGACCCTTGAGGGGAAAAGCGGTCAACCCTTTGGCGTCGCCGGCACACCAATGGAAATCGCGTGCGGATGGGCCCTATTGAGTCTCGCACACTAGGGTGACTTGTCCGGGGCTTGCGGGTGGAGAAAACGGTTGTCACCGGAACACGCGAGCCTCAATAGGCCGGTCAGTTAGGCGCCCCCTCAGCCCA
>Ga0194125_10012458_pt1 | contig 11220 bp, 10 predicted proteins | sample TA2KigC250mmetaG_FD_148626 | JGI IMG/M metagenome (GOLD analysis project Ga0194125, IMG submission 148626) | Freshwater microbial communities from Lake Tanganyika, Tanzania - TA2015034 Kigoma Deep Cast 250m | ecosystem: Environmental > Aquatic > Freshwater > Lake | place: Tanzania: Lake... | reverse complement strand
ATACTAAAGGAAGATCGTCCCTATATTAAGGCTTTTTTTCAGATCGACCTCGATGTTTTTCGTATCATAACCGGTGTAATATATTTTAAATATATATTTTCCGCTATTTTCTTCAAGATTGTCAAACTTAAAATCGCCGTAGTTATCGGTCATGCACTCGCCTATCTTCTCGTTAGCGGCATTGAAAATGGTCACTCTAACACCTTCGGCGCATTCATCTTTGCCATTCACTTTCACAGCAACGCTGCCACCGATGAAACAGCGGGTAAACCGATACAAATTCTTGTAATAGACACGAGGGCTGGTTTTATGTTCCAGCTGATAGGCTTCAAGCTTTTCAGCCTTGATGATCTCCTGCATCCGAGCGTCCTCGACATGACGCATGCTCAATGCCCCCATAGGGCAGGACTGTACACAGCGGGTTTTTCCCCAACCATCATCAATGAGATGGGCACAAAGGGTACATTTTTGAGGTATATCGAGATCCTCGTTCCAGGCTATTGCATCGTAGGGACATGCATTGATAACATTCTTCTGTCCTTTTGCCTTGACCGGGTCAATAATAGTGATGCCGTCAGGTCTCTTGTATATTGCTCCACCCTTCGCCGCTTTGATACATGGAGCATTGTCACAGTGCATGCAAGGCATAGGGAGGTAGGCGACATCGATAAAGGGATACTGACCCCGTTCTTTTACCCGGATCTTTATCCAGTTCTGTCCACGACTTGGCTGGGGTGCCGAATATCCCGGCCAGTCATTATCCACGTGCTCGTCTTTGCAAGACAAAAAACAGTTATTACAGTTTTCGCATTTTTCTACATCAATGACCAGATACCATTTTTTCATTTTAGATTTTCTCCATCCCCAGCCATTTCTCTATTTGAACCAGGCATGAATTTGCGGCAAAGCTGTGCGATTTTTTGATGATCGGGCGACTTGGGGTCAATATATTCATGCATCCACCACGATCCGCTGATATTCCTGGCTCGCCTATTGGATCATATACTGCCGAGCCTTCGTATGAGTGAACAGTTCCTGGACGAACTCTCTCAGTTACCTGCACCGCGCAGACCACGGCACCCCGGTCATTGAATACCTTAACCAGATCGTTCTCTTTGATCCCACGGTCTTCAGCATCCTTCGGGTTAATCCGTACAATCCAGTAATAATAATCATTAATCAGTACCCTGTGATCCTTGATATCATTGATCCAGCCATGTTTGCCATCGCCCATGGTATGAAAGCTATACCTCGGATGCGGGGTTATCAACTGTAACGGGTACTTTTGATAAAGTTCGATAGTATGATGGCCCTCCCAAGAGGGAATGTATTTGGTCATCACCGGCCTCTCCGGGTCGTCAGGATCAAACCGCTCGAGGCTGGAACAGACAAACTCCAGTTTACCCGATTGAGTCTGAAGTCCTTTAAATACCTGTTCTGTATAGTCAGCCGGAAGTGGTGCGATCTCCGGTGTATCTTTTAGCCTGTCCTCAGCAAACCACCTAAAAGAGACAGGATGTCTTAGCTCCTCTTTCGGTGCAGGGACGACATAGTAGCCTTTCTTCAAGAATTTTTTCCATGAAATGACTTTCGGAACATCTGTGGCATCGAATAATCGTTTGCACCAGTCAAATTCAGTGACACCTTCTGAAAACATTGCGGAGAATCCAAGCCTCTTTGCTATCTCAAGGAAAATCTGGAAGTCTGATTTTGATTCGCCCAGGGGTTCGATGCACTTGTGCTGAATGAGGATAACACGATGGTTGCATTGATTGAAGCTATGCTGAATATATCCGCCGCAGTTAGCAAACTCACTAATATCCCATCGTTCAAAGTTGGTGCAAGCAGGCAGGATGATATCGGCAAATTTGGCTTCGCCTTCAAACCAGATGGATTGATTCACAACGAATTCCAGGTTATCGGACCGGTAAGCCTTTGCATAGCGGTTTGTCTCGGCCATGGTGCCCATGTGAGAGCCTCCGTATTTGTAATAAATCTTGATTGGGGGATAACCCGGTGCCGGATAATCAAATCTACGGAACTGGCCTTCAATCGTCTTGGAGTCCGTTGGATAACCATAGGTATGGCCATCGAGAATCGCCTCCGGGATGCGCAGCCTGGGCACCCGCTGATAGACCGTGTTGACTGTGGGAAGTTGTGGAAACCGCGAAAAAAGGTTAACTCCAAGTGCAGTGCTTTCAAGGTCTCCAGAGAGTCCTCCCTCGGCATAACCAGGGAAATAGAAGCTCGTGTCTATGGGTGTTCCTTGCTGCATACACCCCATATTCACTCCAGGTTTGCCCAGACCCTGCATCGCCATAAGGCAGACCATCGAGCGAGCCCATTCATTGCCAGTGGCACAACGGCAGGCACTGCCAAAACCAGCCAATCCTCCTGCTGCCAGGTAAGTCTTTTTTTTCCCCCATTCTCTGGCAAGTGCCCTGACATCTTTGGCCGGGATTCCTGCCTCATTTTCCTGCCATTCCGGGGTCTTAGGGATTCCGTCTTCCTTGCCCAGGATATAGTCCTTCCATTGGTCAAACCCAACCGTATGCTTGGCAACATACTCTTTATCATAGAGACCTTCTGTGATCCACACATAGGCAATGGCTAGAGCCAAGGAATTGCCCGTTGCCGGCCTGGGAGCAAACCACTTGCCACCCAATAGAGCTGCAGTATGGTTATAAAAGGGATCGATATGAACCATTTTTATGCCCAGTTCTTTTAACCATTGGCGCCGGACAGTTCCTTCAAAGGCAGCATAGACACCGCTGGTCGCTTCAGGATCACTTGACCAGAATACCACCATCTCACATTCCTTCAGACAGTCTTCAACCGTGCCATAGGTCTCTGTTGCACCAAGATGCATACTCTGTCCCCAGTGATGCATAGCCCCCCAGTACCATCCCTCCCAACTGTCGGGGTTATGGACGACTGGAGTCCACCCGATGTTATTGAAAAATCTAAGCCTGGCACTTAGCCAGTAGCCCAGGATCCCCCACAGGTGGTGAGACCCGCTGCCATTCAGAATGGCTCCTGGACCGTAATCTCTTTTCACGCGCTTTATCTCATTGGCCACTATATCGAGGGCCTCTTCCCAGCTTATCCGGAAATAACCCGAGATTCCCCGGTTCTGGCAATTCCTTTTACCCTTCGGGTCAAAATCAACCCTTATCATGGGGTATAAAATCCTGTCCGGCGAATAGATCATCGATTTGAATACTAAGGTGTAAGGCGAGATGGTTGTCTTATGTGGAGGAGTAAATGTCTTACCACGTGCTTTTATAGTCCAGGCCGGAGCATCGCTCTTGTCAAACTCAATAGGGGTGATTCGGATGATCTTGCCATCTTTCACATAAACAAATACTGGACCGCCATTGGTATTACTGGTATATCGGATGACACCTTTACCAACTTCCGTCCCATACTTGGTAACAGTGGCGAGCATTATACTCAGTGTCTCCATCCACCAGCAACTCAGTTCCTCAGAACCCTCCAGCCCCAATTGGAAACTCTTCTCAGCGTTCACCATGGCTAACTGGTCGCGGGGCGGTACGAGTATGTCCAGTGCCAAACGGGCACTTCCGAAAATCATGGTGACATCAGGACTGGTATGAATACCATTTTTGGAAATCATCCTACCGTCCCTGAAGGTAAAATATCTGCCACACGAATTGTCCTTGAGCCTTATTTGCACTGTCAGATTCTTCTCTTTAAGGCGATTTTTCAAGATCGGAAATCTCATTGCCTTCAGCTCAAAGGACAGCTTTATACTGAGAAGTACGATTGAAAATATCAGGTTGGCAAGTGAATGTGATTTGGCTAACATGTTCACTATCGATTTCATGAGTGCCTCTCACCCCCACCTTTTCCATCCCCTTAAGCCTGCCTGCAGTAGGCAGGAGGTTAGGGTAGGGGTATTATTAATTAATATGTTTCTATTAGTAGTTGACTTTATCCTTACCTTTTAGGCCAAGTATTTTTCTGGCTTCGTCGGGTGTGGCTATTTCCCTACCAAGCTCCCGAGCAATTCTAACCACTTTTTCTACAAGTTCAGCATTGCTTTTAGCCAGGACTCCTTTCTCAATAAATATATTGTCTTCAAATCCCACTCTGGCATGTCCTCCCATGATAATGGCCATGGTCGCTAAATTGAATTCTGCCGGGTATCCCGCACCAATAACTGACCACTGGTAATTGTCAGCACCGATTAATCTGTCTGCAGTTTGCTTCATGTGCATCACTTCTTCTAAGTTGGCCCCAATTCCGCCCAGAATCCCGGTGACAAACTGTAACCAGATAGGTAACTTAACGACATTCTTTCTGATAAGGAAGTTAAGATTGTATAGATGACCCACGTCATACGCCTCATACTCTGGCTTGGTGTCATTCTCCTGCATTATCTGGCAGAGCTTCTCAATATCGCCAAATGTGTTTCTGAAAATAAAGTCCTTAGTGCCCAGAGCAAACTCCTTCTCCCACGGATACTTATAATCCTCGTCCTTGTAACGTTCGGCTATAGGATGGATCGAGAAGTTGATGGACCCCATGTTAAACGTTGCGAGCTCCGGCTTGAGGGCAGGAACAACCTGTGCTCTCTGTGCTGGTGTCATATCTGCTGTGCCACCTGTGGTTACACAAACGATCACATTGCTCCTGGCCTTAATGCCAATAGCAATTTCCCTATATACTGCTGGCTCAGTAGTTGGTCTGGCGTTTTTAGGGTCTCTGCCATGGATATGCACGGACGAAGCCCCCGCATTTGCCGCTCGGACTGCATCATCAATGATCTGTTGCGGAGTTAACGGCAGATAGGGTGTCTGAACCGGCAGGGTAATATTCCCGGTAATAGCGGCAGTAATAATTAATTTTTCCATGTTGTCTCTCCTTTGTAAAGCAGGATAGTGTTTACCGTGTACTGATAAAGTGTGTCAGATAGCGGTAAAATTGGCTATAGCGTAATACACCGACAATGCCTTGCGGCGATAGCAACATGATACCGATCAGTATAGCGCCCTGTATCAAAAAGCTGTAGCCGGCATACCTGGCCAGCAGGAAATATAAGAAAACGACGACAATCGTGCCGAAGATAGGTCCTTCTTCCGTCCGCATACCCCCGATGACGGTAGCCAGAAGCAGTGTCATTGTCCATCTTACATTAAAAGTAGCAGATGGCTCTATGTATCCCTGATAAAGGTAGTAAACAGCCCCGGCCAACCCGGTGATGACTGCGGCAATGATGAAGGTGTGCAATTTAAGTCTGAAAACGTTTACCCCGGAACTGGCAGCAGTTCTCTCATTATCACGGATTGCCACGAGGCCCAGTCCTAACTTTGATCTCAAAATAAGTCTCATTAGAAAGATTGATCCTATCCCGATGATAAAAGCAAACCAATAAATCAGACCTGTGGAGACGTCCCCGATCCCTTTGATCATATAGCCTGCACCGGCGCCGTGCATAATCCCTCCCACGGGTCTCCATAGATAAAAGATCATCCTCAGCGCTTCAGGCACAACAAGGGTGCCTATAGCGAAGTATATACCGCTCAGTCTGAAGACAGGGATAGATATAAGGAGAGCAAATAGTGCGGCAACAATGGCCCCACCTATCAATCCTGCCCACCATGGGATACCCACCCATGTAGCTATTGTCATGGTGTAACCTGCGAGGCCCAGGAATGCAGGTTGGCACAGGGAGATCAATCCGGAGTAACCAGCAAGCAGGTTCCACATATTGGCCATGGCTAAGTAGATAAGAAAGAGAAAGACATAGAGTAACCAGCTCTGGGGTGCCCCTATTAACGGGAGCAATGCCAGAATGACCATAGGCGCTGCCATCGAAATGATTCCTATTCTCATTCGAGGTATCTTAAATCCCATTCTACTCCTAACGGCCAAATAGGCCTTGGGGCCGTATGGCCAATATTAACAGGACGATAATGTATACAATAAGCATCTGGGAGGCTGGGCCGAAGAAATAGCCGCCCAGGGTTTGAACCATCCCCAGAATGATGCCTCCAAGAAATGTCCCCAGCATGCTTCCCAAACCGCCAATAATAACCGTCCCAAATGCAATGGTCAGGAAAGAGATGCCTGAAAAGGGAGTAAATGGGAACGTCATTCCCATAAAAACACCGGCTATGGCAGCAGATAGCATGGCAATGGCAAAGGCATAGCCGTAGATCCGCCTGGTATTAATCCCCATCAGTTGAGCGGCTCTCTTGTCCTGGGAGGCGGCAGTAATAGCCCTTCCAAGATAGGTTCGGGTCAGGAATTCCCGTAGGGCGAGCATGACAAGGATACCTGCGATGAAATCGAGCAGATAGGATAGTGGAAATTGCCGCTGACCAATACTGAAACTCATGAGAGAATAGGATGTATTTAAACTTCTTGATAACGGTGTCCAGGCGATCTGATTGGCGTTTTGAATAATTAAGGAGATACCAAAGGCGATGATCAAAGGAGCTTCTGTGGATATCCCAAAGGCACGGCCCATGAGATATTTCTGGATGCCAAAACCCAGGGCAAACATGACCGGTAAGGATATAACTAAGCCCAAAATAGGGTCAAGCCCCAGAATGGCCATCAGGGCATAAGCAATATAGCTTCCTAAGATAACAAGGTCGCCGTGGGCCAGATTGATCAACCTCATCACACCAAACACCATGGAAAGACCCATGGCAATGAGGGCATATAGTCCCCCTAACAGGAATCCCATTATAAGAGGAGTAATGATATCGCCTGAACCTACCATCCCGATCCCATTTATAGACCAAAGTATGCTTTCTTAATCTGATCTTCCTCTTGGAGTTCTGCCGCAGTGCCGGCCAGGGCGACACGTCCGGTTTCCAGGATATATGCCCTGTCAGCCTCCTGGAGAGTTCTTTTTACATTCTGTTCCACAAAGAGAATCGTGATGCCTCTTTCTCCAATTTCCTTTAAGGCTTTAAATAATTCATCTATCACTCTTGGAGCAAGACCCAATGACATCTCATCAATGAGCATCAGTTTTGGGTCGGCCATTAAACCTCTACCGATCACAAGCATTTGCTGCTCTCCACCGCTAAGCGTTTTCGCAATCTGTCTTCTTCTTTCTTCCAATATAGGAAAGTGCTCGTAGACTTTCTTTAGATTCTGTTCTCTTTTAGATCTTGCCTTTCGACTGTATGAACCAATAATAAGGTTATCTAAAACGCTCACATCGGGGAAGATGCATCTTCCTTCCGGGATCTGTGTAATGCCAAGTTCAACGATCTGGTAGGGGTCTAAACCGCTAATATCCTTTCCCTCGAATTCTATGCTTCCTTTAGCAGGATGGAGCAATCCAGATATGGTGTCTAACAGGGTCGTTTTGCCTGAAGTGTTGGCACCGATGAGTGCCAAAATTTCACCCCTTCTGACCTCCAAGGATACATCCCACAGAGCCTGAAAAGTGCCGTGAAATACATCTAAGTTGGTAATCTTGAGCAGCACTCCATGTGACATTGTATACCCAGCCTTCTCTCTCCTATTTTTGGCGAATATTACCGAAGTCATGCGCCGAAATAGGCTTCAATGACTTTGCTGTCATTCATGATCGCATTTGGCTCGCCCTCAGAAATTTTCATTCCCTTATCTATGACTACAATTCTATCCACTGCATGGACCATCACTTTGATCACATGTTCAACGAGGATAACGGTTATCCCCATGTTACGTATCTCTTTTATGGTCGCTAATATCTTCGGAATTTCTATTTCTGTAGAACCTGCGGCCACTTCATCGAGCAATAACAACTCCGGGTTGCGCGCTAATGCCCGGGCCAATTCAAGTTTCTTAAGAGACAAAATGGGAAGACTTCCTGCAAGGGTATCCCTCTTTTCTGAAAGATTTACTAAGTCAAATATCCTGTCGTCTTCGAGCTTGAAAGTAGTTCTTTTGATCTGTCTGCCGAATACTGCAGAGACCAACAGGTTTTCACGGGCTGATAGACTTACGAAAGGTTGGGGGATTTGATATGTCCTCGCAATGCCGAGATGACATATTTTATGGGGTGGGTAGTTTGTGATATTCTGTCCCTTAAACTTGACTGTACCGCTATTAGGGGCATATTCACCAGCTATGATATTTAGCAGGGTCGTTTTGCCAGCGCCGTTGGGGCCCATCAACCCAACTACTTCACCTTTCTGGACATCAAAACTCAGGTCTTTCAGGGCAACTAATCCGCCAAAGCGTTTGGTTATTCCATTAACGGAAAGGATCGTTTCATCCATATTTAAAAAAATAGAAGGTGTTAAGATATTGAGCTTCGCAAAAGGAAAGAAATACAGAGCTACTTTTTTCCCTTCCCCCTCCCCATTTGGAGACTATGTCGTAATTACTATTTTGTCACCCTGAACTTGGTTCAGGGTCTCGTAACTATTTGGTTCTATTAGATGCCGAAACAAGTTCGGCATGACATTTTTTACAGTTTCCCTTATTACGACAAAGCCTCTTGGAGGAGAGGGAAGGGCGCACATAGGCTTGCTGTTTCCTATGTCCCTTATCCAATTACTTATAAGGTTTTGGAAATATGGGTTTATCCGTCGCAGGGACAAAGTCGTGCTTGGAGAAGACCACCTTTAATTCCCATTTTTCAGGTTTATCCGTCTTGAACCACTGGCCAAACATGAGCGGTCCACGGCTGAAATGGTTCTCGTCAAACTTGACTCGGTGCCCAATCGTTAACAAGTCGGTTTGAACAAACGAAGCATTAACCTTTTCTCCATCAAGTGTGCCTGCTCTCTGGATAGCGTCAATGAGGACCTGGATCGCACGATAACCTGGACCGATTCCAGGGTTTAGAGGTTGCTTAGTCTCTTTAGTCCATCTTTCGGCAAGCGACATTGGAGTGGTCCCTCCAATGCCTGGTGAATCCTTGAAGGATGGATCCCACCAAACCTCTACGCCTATACCCCAGGGGAGGTCACCACCCCAGGCAGAAGCATCTGCATAGAAGAGTGGGGCTCTACCGATGCAAACCATCTTTGGTTTAAAACCAAGTGTATAGGCTTGTTTCCAAAGTGCTCCAAAGAAGGGGCCGGGACAATTACCCCAGAATATTTCGCATTTGGAATCTTTCCATTGCTTTATTACAGAAGAGAAGTCTGTGGTTTCAAGGGGCATAAGCCCGAGATTTTTTTCTATGCCGAGTACGTTATAACCTAACTTCTTTAGTGCTGGCCCGAATAACATATACCAGCCTCTTCCATCCGGTTCGTCTGAGGCAATGAGGGCGACTTTCTTATTGGTCTGGCCACCGAAGAGATCCAGCATGGCCGTCCATGTATCCATGACGGTATATCCTGGTTTAGCTCTGAAATCTCCTGCTTTTGCAGGCGTATCGATGGCAAAGAGACCAGTTGCCCAGGTATATTGCCATTTCGTTGGGGTTTCCTGTCTCATCGCCAACCATGGCTCAACAGGTCCAGTTGAAGTAACATAGGGAATTTTGTACCTGTCGGCTGCATGGGAAGCGCCTGCATGCATCGGTGGTGGTTCATCGCCGCTACAAATGAAATTAACCTTATCCTGAACGATTAAACTTTCAGCCAGGGACCCTACTTTATTCGGGTCGCTCTCGTTATTGACCACGATGAGTTTAATAGGTATCTTAGTGTTACCCACTTTCACTCCGCCCTGTTTGTTAATATCATCGACAGCGGCTTTTATTCCAAATACACCCCCCTGACCAAAGGCCGCAAACATTCCTGTCTGAGCGTGAATAACGCCCACTCGGATTTCTGCGGGTGGTTTTGGTTTGCCACAACCAACCAAAATCAAAGCGCCAATAATGATAATGCCTCCTGTTATTAGAAATATTCTTTTCATTTTGCATCCTCCTTTCTATGGATTAATAATCCCTTACTAAAGGCTTAAGGACTTTGTCACTTTTGAAACTTTTTTATTATCAATTATTTTTTCATAACGCAAGGTGTCGGACAATTCTGGTGCATACACTGATTTAATATAGAAAGAACAAAAATGATTATTTTTTCATGATTTCGAACTTAGGCCGATAAAATTTTCCGTCTTTGAAGTATCCCGCCTTCTCATAAAGGTCAAGCTGTGGGGGTGAAGCAAATCCACTCGATTTGAATGGTTTTTCCCTCTCTTTGGTGCAACCCGTCCCGTGCTTTACACCTGCAGGTGCCACCAAAATGTCATTCTCCTCCATCTCGATCCAGCGATCTCCCAAGTACCCTCGACCCTTGCCGTCAATACCAATGATCATGTCATCGGAAACAGGATGGATGTGAGGAATGAAATCAAAACCAGGGTCCTGAAATGCGATATGATATGAAAGCATCCTGGTCCCGGTCCCTGGCCATAAGATAAGTAACATAGGTGCAATGTGACCGGTGAACATTGCTCCTTTATAGAGATTGAAAAGGGCTCCCTTTCTCCGGATATCTTCTGGGGAAAGATTCCAGGCGCGCAACTCTGAGTGAGACTCGCTGAAATGGGTTTCATTTATAGAAGAAAGATTTCCTATCTCTGTCTTCTTCATCGCTTCATCTACAGCCTCGAAGTCAATAACACCATGTTTCTTGTCAAAGAAACCATCTCCTGCGTAAAGATCGAGAGAAGGTGGAGTGATGCAGGCGACCAGAACGAAATCCTGTCTGTTCTCTTCCGGATTTCTCATTCCATGGATCATCCCTTCTGGGAAGTAAGCCACATCTCCAGCTTCAATATCGGCCCACTGTTCGTGGATAAAAACCTGGCCTTTGCCTTTAAGGCAGATCATACCTTCCTCAGACATGGCATAGCTATACATCTCGCTCTTGTCACCAGGTCTAAGGGAAAGCAAATGGATGGTTTCAGAGATGGGACCAAGGCCAGGCCAGACTACCAACCGAGTCATTATCCCATGGAGTCTTGTTACAATGCCTTCGTTGAGATTGAAAAGTGCACCATTTCGTCGGATCTCATCGCGCGTCCTATTTCGCGACCGATAGGTTTCAGGATTCATCGTTTAGTTCCCCTATTACCATGACTGCTTTCTTAAGAAATGTTTAATGACGGTTACGTCACCCCTGCCTACCGCAGGCAGGCTCGAACGATGAAGATATCCCCCCACCCAACCCCTCCCCCTCGATGGGGGGAGCTTGCTATATTATAGGGAGGGAATAGCTTAATAGAAAAGGCTATACTTTTTCTTTTGGATTTGTTGAGCAAGTTGGTTAAGGACAAATCGAA